>JAEEGI010009824.1_pt1 | contig 20868 bp, 15 predicted proteins | sample 8958751 | NCBI WGS metagenome assembly JAEEGI01 (sample SAMN16246545, study PRJNA631951) | gut metagenome | biome: gut microbiome; feature: rumen; material: KS-attached | host: Bos | place: Iran: Karaj | collected 2018-10 | reverse complement strand
TCGCTGTATGCAAGATCAACATCGACTCCGATATCCGTCTTGCTATGACAGGTAACATCCGTAAGTACTTCGCTGAGCACCCTGATCACTTCGATCCCCGTCAGTACCTTAAGCCCGCTCGTCAGGCTGTTAAGGACATGGTTGCTCACAAGATTAAGTACGTTCTCGGTTCAGACGGTAAGGCTTGATCTTAAGTCCTTTAACTTAAAACCAATGAAGGCGGTGTCTGTAAGGCGCCGCCTTTTTTTGTACACTTTTCCGCGCCCCGGAAAACAAATTGCCACATTTTTTCCTGTTCATTTGTATTTGAGATATAATAATCTCTGTTCGGAGGACGAGGGAAAGATGAGAAAAAGACTGATTTCGATTATTCTGGTGCTGGCGAATGTCATTTCATTAGCATCCTGCAGCATGTTTGATACACCGGTCAGCAGCAAAGAGACCAAAGAAACAAAGGTCTCAGGTGTAAAAGAGGAAGTCTTTGACACCATTGAGAAGATCGGAAATGCCTTAGCTGACTGTAATCTCGAGAAATTCACCGATAACTGCGTTGCTCCGTCGCGGGAGATGGAACGCAAGATGCCGGTCGTAACAGCAGATGATGACAAGGACTTTACCAAGCCCAGGATCACCAATGAACGGCGTCTTATGAACCTGATCGCCACAACGATCACATATAAGATCGACGAGTACAGCTTCAAGGGCGGGATCTGGGGAAGCAAATGCTCTGTTGACGTTACGTTCTCTTATAAGGACTATAGAAAAGTTAAGATGCAGAAAAAGGAGTTCATGGGTCCTGCCGAGTTCAATACTCTGCTCCGCGAGATCGATGATACCGTAGATAATAGATTCACGCTCGAATTCGTAAAGGATGAATCCGGCAAGCACTTTGTCCTTGCCAATCCCGATGTCCTTGTACCGGTTTATGACTACAACGTCAGTGACGTTAAGTACTTCAAGCTTTTCGACATGGTAAAGAAGTGCTATATGACAGGCGAGGGATGGGATCCTAAGACTGAGACATATAAGGATACGAATACATTCACTATTGTCTTTGAACTCGATGAACGTGCACCTGAGTATGTCTGGACCTATATCTATGCAGTGGCTCTTGAGACTCAGCCCGAATGGACTTATATCCATATTTCAAAGACCATTATCGATGAGAATCCTACAGAGATTAAGATCACATACACGCAGGAAGAGAATTTCAAGGACGGCTTCTACTGTTTCTTTATCTATGACCAGTCGATAAAGCAGCTGGTCGGAATGGAATTTAACGTTAAGAACACTCCTGCAGATGCCGTTACCGGCACTACGGAGAGCACTGCCGAGACGACTTAATCCTCTGTTTCTGCGATTGCGGGAGACTTCGAAGGCTCTTCAGCGGCCCATCTTTTCTCGATCTTCTTAAAGATAACGCGAGCTATTATCAAGCCGCAAATTCCTGCAAGGGCCCATGCGAACGGGTCTGAAGCGACGGCGACATAATAGTTATGTATCTGTATGGAAATAAAGGATGTGAGGATCCTCGCGCCAAGCTCCACGAAGCCTAAGATCATTGCAAGCTGTGCATAGCCTACGGACTGGATCGTGTGCCTGTAGATGAAGATCATCGCCAGGAAGAAATAGCACAACGCACACTCTATGATATAAGGCATTGCCCACGGAATATAAAGCGAGATGTCCACCTCCGAATCAAAGAAGATCCAGAGGATCTTAGGTACGGACAGGATCGAGATCAATGCAGCTGCCGCGGAATAGAAGATATAGAGCTTTAAGGCACTGTTTACACCCTGTCTGATCCTCTTCATGTTCTTTGCGCCGTAGTTCTGGCCGGCGTAAGCTGCCATCGTCTGGCCTACGGAGAACATTCCCATCGTGATGATTCCCTGGAACTTGCTTGCCGCGGTGATGGCGCCGACGGCGATGTAGTCGAAAGTATTGAACGCGCTCTGCATAATGACCGTGCCGGACGCGGTGATGCTGTACTGTATAGCCATCGGAATGCCGTATTTAAGCTGTTCTTTGATGATCACGGGATTCCATTTCCAGTCCTCTTTGGAAGGCCTTAATGTCGGCATTTTCGCATATATGAAAATGATGCACGGAATGACCGCGAGGCCCTGTGCTATTACTGTCGCAAGTGCCGCACCGAATGTTCCCATCTTAAATCCGACTATGAACCAGAGGTCTAAGCCCACGTTTGTCGCAGCCGAACAGATAAGGAAGATCAGGGGCATAAGGCTGTTTCCGACCGCCCTCATAAGCGATGCGCAGTAGTTATAGAGGATAACGCAGACGATGCCTGCGCAGACCGTCGAAATATATGTCAGAGCGTAATCGAAGATCTCTTCAGGCGTGTTCATGAGCACGAGAAGAGGGCGCATGAACAATAACCCGGCGCCCGTAATAAGAGCGGCGATTATAAGCGACAGATAAAGGCCGTTGGTGACGGAAGCCTTTACGCCTTTGGTATCGCCGGCGCCGTATCTCTGGCTCGTAACGATCGTAAAGCCCGATACCATTCCGTTCGACGTGCCGAACATGAGGAACATGATGGTTCCGGTGGATCCCACTGCGGCAAGCGCCATAGCATCGACATTCCTGCCGACGATTATAGTGTCCACGATGTTATAGAGCTGCTGGGCGATATTTCCCAGCAGGAGCATCAGTGTGAACTTGAATATGATCGACATCGGATTGCCCTTTGTCATGTCCAGATCAGTTCTTGCCATATGGATCCTTTTGATTTTGAAGTCTACACATTATAGGTCTTCGGATATTCCGTTTCATATCAAAAAGATTGCTTATTTATAACTTAATCAACGGCAAAACCCTTTAATTCACGGCTTGTTCACACTCATTGCCACCAAGAGCAAGAAATGAATAATAAATGCGGGTAAAATACAATCATACTGCCTTGAAATGCTGTATATTCAATGCACATCGAAATCACGGGAATAATCAGGAGGATATATCTATGAATGAGATAACCCTTAACTGGAATGAATATACTGAATCAGCAATCAAGACGGCTGCCGAAGGCATCGTCATGCTCGAGAATAAAGACAACGTCCTTCCGCTAAAGACCGGCGCCCGCGTCGCTCTCTTCGGAAGAATGCAGATCCATTACTACAAGTCCGGAACAGGTTCCGGCGGCATGGTAAACGTTCACCATGTAACCGACATCAGAGAAGGTCTCAATGACTCAGACAGCGTTACGCTTGATGCTGAGCTCATGGACATATACGACAAATGGGATGAACAAAATCCCATCGACGCAGGACTCGGCTGGGGCAAGGAGGCATGGTCTCAGGCCGAGATGCCTGTGTCTTCCGAGCTTGCAGAAAAGCTTGCTTCAAGGAACGACTATGCGGTCATCATCATCGCGAGGACCGCAGGCGAAGACAGGGATAATTCCGCCGAGAAGGGCGCATACTTCTTAAGCGACAGCGAAGAAGAGATGCTCGCTAATGTAACCAAGGCATTCGACAAGACCATTGTCCTTCTTAATGTCGGCAACATCATCGACATGTCATTCGTAGACAAGTACGGCATCAAGAGCGTTCTTTATGTCTGGCAGTCCGGCATGATCGGCGGCATCAGCGTCGCAAGAGTCCTTACAGGCAAGGAGAACCCTTCAGGAGCGCTTCCCGATACGATCGCAAGAAAGCTCGAAGACTATCCTTCGGATGCCAATTTCCTTAAGGACATCAAGGAAGACATCTATCAGGAAGATATCTTCGTCGGCTACAGATACTTCTCCACATTCGACACCAAGGATGTTCTCTATCCCTTCGGATTCGGTCTGTCCTATACATCTTTCGAGCTTTCCGGAATATCTTTCGACTATGACAGCGAAAAAGTAACGGTAAGCGCAACTGTTAAGAACACAGGCAGCGTGTCAGGCAAGAAGGCTGTCATGCTCTACTGCAAGGCTCCTGACGGCAAGCTTTCCAAACCTTCCAGAGTATTGGCCGGATTTACCAAGACCGGCAACATTCCTTCAGGCTGTGAAGAGCGCATCACGATCACCGCTCCTTTCAGAAGATTCGCTTCATTTGACGACGACGGAAGAACGGGCTTCGGAACAACAGGCTTCGTTCTTGAGAAGGGCACTTACGAATTCTTCCTCGGAAGCGATTTTATAAGTGCTGAGCCTGTCGGTTCTTTCGAGCTTGCAGAAGGAAAGCTTCTTGAAGCTCTCGAAAACGCCCTCCTTCCGCTTAAGCCTTATAAGCGCCTTACGGCAATTCCCAACGGCGACGGCACATATTCAAAAGGCGAGGAGGATACGCCTCTTAAGACTGTCGATCACCTTGCAACAAGAATGGACAGAGTCGCTCCGGAGATCCCTCAGACCGGCGATAAGGGCATTAAGTTAACTGACGTCAGACACGGAAAGAATACGATGGATGAATTCATCGCACAGCTTACCGATGAGGATCTCTGCCTCATAATCAGAGGCGAGGGAATGGGAAGCCCCAAGGTTACACTCGGCACTGCAGCTGCGTTCGGAGGCATCACCAAAGAGCTCAAGGCTATGGGCGTTCCTACGCTCTGCTGCACTGACGGTCCTTCCGGAATGAGACTTGATTCAGGCAAGAAGGCCTTCTCTCTTCCTAACGGAACATGCCTTGCATCGACATTCAACGTTGAGCTTGTAGAAGAGCTTTATACATATCTCGGAATCGAGATGCTCTCCAACAAGATCGACGCTCTCTTAGGCCCCGGCATCAACATCCACAGGCATCCCCTTAACGGACGCAACTTCGAGTATTTCTCCGAAGATCCGCTCCTTACTGGCCTTATGGCTGCTGCCCAGGTCAAAGCTCTCGAGAAGTCCGGCGTAACGCCTGTTATCAAGCACTTCTGCGCAAATAACCGTGAGACACACAGACGTGAGATGAGCTCCCGCGTATCTTCACGTGCGCTCCGCGAGATCTACCTGCCCGCTTTCGAGATCGCGATCAGGGAAGGCGGCGCAAGATGCGTCATGACAAGCTACAACAGGATCAATGACACATACAGCGCCAACCACTATGACCAGAACACCATGATCCTCCGCGAGCAGTGGGGCTTTACGGGCCTTGTAATGACCGACTGGTGGGCTTATATCAACAAGGAAGTTACGCTTGCCGAGAAGTACAATCTCGAAGATCATTCAGTCATGGCAAGATCCCAGAACGACGTTTACATGGTCTGCACCTGCGTCGAAAAGGAGAATCTTTTAGAAGCTGACACCTACAAGGAACTTACCGAAGGTGACGGCTCCCAGATCACACGCGCCGAGCTCCAGAGAAATGCAAGGAACATCCTGAACTTTGCTATGAACACGCCTGCCATGGACAGGGTAGAAGGCAATGAAGTAAAGATCTGTCATGTCGACAGTCCCTTCGGCGATGATGACGTCGAAGTCGATACCGATGTTTTCTATGAGATGACAGACGAGATAACCATTGAGTGCAAGACAAAGACTTCAAGAGGCAAGGACTTTGTCTTCGGCATCACATGCGAGAAGCAGGGCTACTATTCGCTCGAATTCACCGGTTATTCCAACTTAGGTGAGCTCGCACAGATTCCCATGACATGCTATATCACGAGCATTCCTTTTGCCGTTGTTACATGGAACGGCACGAACGGTGAGCTCGTCACAAAGGAAACCGAGTGCATGATGTATGCCAAGAACTGCGTATTCCGCGTGCATTTCGCATCAGGCGGCGTAACGGTCAAGTCGCTCAAGATCAAATACTTAAGACCGCTGGATTAAGGCAAAAATACAGCAGATAATTTATAAACAAAGTATTTTGTATTAAAATAGGGTCGGCTCTTTTTGAGCCGGCCTATTAAAATGTAAGGGGATATATGAGAAGAGACTACTTCACATGTGTATTCTTGGGACTTATAGCGGGTGCTCTGGCATTCGTCTTCTTCTCGCCGCTCTATTTTACTTATGACGGCATAGTTCCCAGAGACTTCCCCGTATTAGAGCGCTTCTTAAGCCTTCTCTATACACTGTTCTTCGTATTCTTCCTGCCCTTTTTCGCTGCATTCAAGAAGAAGGAATGGATCAACTGGGGACTTGCGGCATACGGATTCCTTATCTATCTGCCTTTGTGGTTCTATCCTGCAGAGAAGCTCGCGATGGAGGATGCCGGCATCGCCACGAAGCTCGGCGCACTCGTATTAAGAACTGTCTATAACGTAATGCAGGCGCCTTTCGCAGCCCTGTCAAAGCTCATTGGCGACGCAGCCGCATCGAAGATCGTATACTGGCTTTTGCCGATCGCAATATTCTGGCCCATCCTTTTAAGGGTCATAAGATTCTACAGACTCGCATATCTTTCCGAGCAGCTTAACCCGATGACGCCTGACCAGGCATCTCCTAAGGCTGCCAGGAAACCGGAGATATCCGGCAAGCCCGAAGTACTGGGCACAGTCATCTCAGCACCCGTCACGGCCCAGACACCTGCCGACATCACAAGAAAGCACCTGCCTTCCTTTAACGGCGAAGACATGTCAGCCATCAAGGCGTCCGCTGAAGAAGAGAAGCCTGCATTGAAGGACGGCGTCAAGACGAAGCCCCGTGCCGGCGTAAGAGCTCCCGTAAGACCTGTCCATATCGGCGCGCCCGGGAAGAAGACGGTCGAAGCATTAGGTGCAGGAACTCCCGCGGAAGATAAGAAGAGTGAAGAGCCGATCGTGCTCGGAGCTCCCAAGCCGAAGGCAGATGAGGCCATACCGATGCCTCCCCCGAAGCCTAAAGCAGACGATGTCATACAGCTCGGAGCACCCGGCGGCAGCGGAAGTGATCCGGCAGTACCGGATTTCCCTTCACAAGATGGCGGAGATTATTAGAGATAAGCATTTCCCCGAGGTTGAAAACCTACCTGACACCTTGTAAAATGTATCAGTTGACTAAAAGTATGGAGAATAGGAACGATGGCTAAGAACAAAAAATACTGGAAGACACTGCTCGCAAGCAGCTCCGACAAGAAGCATGCTGCGCAGACCGGTGAAGATCCGCTCGAAGAAGGCCTCAAGCAGCTTACATGGTTTGAGAGCTCCAAGCAGGCTGTAAGAAGAGGCATCAACAAGACATATGAGACTTTCGGTGAGGAAGTCGGCAACTCCATCACATCCGGCGTCGCAGGTCTCTATCTCTTAGGTCTCCTTCCTTTCGCTGCAATAAATACATACTTAAAAGTTACTGCAGATGCAAGCGCTTCACAGGCACACGTTATCATGTCTGTCATCGCGATCTCTGCTTTCATCATCACCTTGATCTTAGCGCTCCTCATGTCCACGGTATATCACCTCATGAAGCATGGCACTCCCCACAAGAGAGTCATGAACAAGGTCAACAGAAGCGTTGCATACTTTGCGATCCTTGGCGCATACACACCTATCTGCATCAATGTCCTGGGCCCCATCTCAGGCGCAGTTCTCTGGGCTCTGGAAGCAGCTTGTGCAGTCGCAGGTGTTCTCGTTACAGCACTTGCTTATCACACAAAGGTCGGCAAGGGATTCACTTATTTCATCTATGCATTGATGGGCTGGGGAATCATCTTCAGGATCGTCGAGTTCTACAGAAATACATCACTTGTAACCTTCTGGCTCCTCTTATCCGGTGCGATCGTATATACGGTAGGTATCTTTTTCGCGCCCTCCAAGAGAAGATTCAAGTTCTCACACATGGTCTGGCACTTCTTCTGCATTGCAGGCGTAGTCCTCCACGTTCTGGGATTCGTATACTTCTTCAAGTGATCTGATACAGATATTTAAGAGCAACAGGCCCGCCCATCGTAAAGGCGGGCTTTTATTTTGAATTGCTCTGATGCCTTGTATGACTGCATCACGGTTTTTTTGAGGCTTGAAATTGTAGAAAAATATTAAACCCGCACAACCGGGGATATTCCAAATTATTCAAGTGTACAAATCGGATTTGTTCCGATACGATTTTTCTTGACCGGGGGTACCCGTATTGTAAAATATCTTTAGCAATATCTAATGCTTCCCCGTACCGTACCTTATCCGGTGTGGGGTTTTTTAAGAAATAAGGAGGATAAGAAAATGCCAGAATTTTTAACAGGCCCGATCATTGCAGCAATAATCATTGCGATCATTGTGATCATCATCGTTATCTGCAGCTATGTAAAGGCACCGCCGGACAAGGCCTACATCATCTCGGGTCTCCGCAGGAACCCTAAGATCCTTATCGGTAGAGCAGGCCTCAAGATGCCCTTCTTCGAGAGAAAGGACGAGCTCCTTGTCAAGCAGATCTCGATCGACATCAAGACTGACGGATATGTACCTACAGCAGACTTCATCGGTGTAAACATCGACGCCGTCGCAAAGGTAAGGGTCATGAGCGAAGGCGAAGGCGTAAAGATCGCCATGAAGAACTTCCTCAACATGAAGGAACAGCAGATCAGTGATTCACTCGTTGATTCCCTCCAGGGTAACATGAGAGAGATCATCGGTACGATCACCTTGAAGGACCTCTGCAACGACAGAAAGAAGTTCGGTGACGAAGTTCAGCAGAAGGCTCAGGAAGATATGAAGCGTCTCGGTATCGAGATCATCTCCTGCAACGTTCAGCACGTAACGGATGAGAAAGACCTCATCAACGCTTTGGGTCAGGACAACATGGCAAAGATCCAGAAGGATGCTTCCATCGCTAAGGCTCAGGCAGACAGAGACGTAGCTATCGCTCAGGCACAGGCACAGAAGGAAGCTAACGACGCTAAGGTCGCAGCAGACACTGAGATCGCCGTAAAGCAGAACGAACTCGCTATCAAGAGAGCAGAGCTCAAGACAGTCGAAGACTCCAAGCAGGCTGAGGCTGACGCAGCTTACGAGATTCAGAAAGAGAATCAGAGAAAGACCATCGAGGTCACAAAGACCAATGCCGACATCGCTCGTCAGGAGAAGGAAGTCGACCTCAAGAGGAAAGAAGCTGAAGTTAAAGAGCAGGCTCTCGACGCTGAAGTCAAGAAGAAGGCAGAAGCTGAGAAGTTCGCTAAGCAGCAGGCAGCTGACGCATCTCTCTATGAGAGACAGAGAAAGGCTGAAGCTGAGAAGTTCGAACTCGAGAAGCAGGCTGAAGCACGCAAAGTACAGGCTGAGGCTGACCTCTATGCCAAGGCTCAGGAAGCTGAAGGTATCCGTAAGGTCGGTGAAGCTGAAGCTGCAGCTATCGCTGCTAAGGGTTTAGCTGAGGCTGAAGCACTCGAGAAGAAGGCTGAAGCTATGAAGAAGTACGGTCAGGCAGCTATGATGGAAATGATCGTTAAGGCACTTCCTGAAATGGCAGCAGAGATCGCAAAGCCTCTGTCCACGATCGACAAGGTTACGATCATCGATTCAGGCAACGGCGACACAGGTGTAAACTCAATGGGCTCCTATGTTCCTTCCGTCCTTGCACAGACAATTGAGTCCGTAAAGGAAACAACAGGAATCGACATCAGAGAGATCATGAGAGCTAATACTTATGACGCTAAGGTCAACAAGAACATCACAGTATCCGGCCTTGAGAATGTCCAGACACTGAACGTCTCAACCGGTGAAGCAGAGTCAGTAAGCGGTACACCTTCAGCACCTGAAGCACCGACGACATAAGCTCGATTCAGCTGTGAACTGATTACAAAACCTATACATACCGCCCCTTCGGAAGATCCCTTCCGGAGGGGCTTTTGATTGGCTCGAAAAAGATAAAAGAAGATTGATACGAAAAAGTATTGACAGCAGGACACTGAATGCGTATAAATATTACGGCGTAATATTACATAGTAATAAAGTAGGATTCGGAGAAGAAAATGGGTTACGACTACAATCAGACGCATGAGAGGATCCTTAAGAGTGCGAAGGAGCATTTCAGAAGCAAAGGTTTTCGCGATGCTTCGATAAGGATCATATGCAAGGATGCGGGAGTCACCAACGGTGCATTCTATGCTCACTTTAACAGCAAGGATGAACTGTTTGGAGGGATCGTACAGCCGTACATCGACGCGCTTGATGAGCTTTATTCAAATGAGTCTGACAGGTTCTTTGAGATAAAGAGCGCTGAAGATGTATTGGAAGCGTTCAGGAAAGCATATTCTTCGATCGACAGGATAATCCAGTATCTGTGCGATAACAGGGAGATATTTATCCTGATCCTGGAATCATCTGACGGAACCATGTATGAGAACTTCGCCAAGGATATCATCGATGCTGAGACGAAGAGCATGGTGAAGTTCCTTAAGAAGAGCAGGAGTTATGTAAAGAATCTGGATAAGGTGTCAGAGAACATAATCAAGACCGGTTCTTCAATGATGATAGGAACGATCTTTGACGGAGTGAAGAAAGGAAAGGAGCCGGAGGAGATACTGAAGGAATCGGCACTGGTCAGTGAGTTCTGCATAGCGGGATATAAACACATACTCGGAATTTAATAAAGCTTTTTATAGGCCTGTAAAAGGGCCTAAAAAAATAAATAACAGGTTAGTTAACACTAACAAATATTAGGAGGACAAAATGGAACAGACAGCTACTAAAAAAGAGCTTAAGACAGCCAAGAAGGGTCTTACCGGAAAAGACCTCATCACAGTCGGTATATATACAGCGATCTATATTGCTTCGATATTCCTGGTCGGAATGTTCAATGCGATCCCGATCTTTTATCCGATCTTCATGTTCGTGGGACCTGTACTCATCGGTATCCCTATGATGCTCTACTACATAAAGATAGAGAAGTTCGGAATGCTTACTATAACAGGAATCATCTGCGCAGTCTTCTTCTATATCTCAGGATATACATGGATCTGTGTCGCAATAATCGTTCCCGCATCTTTGATCGCTGATATCGCTCTTAAGATCGGCGGATATAAGAAGTTCATTCCGATGGCGATCAGCTATTCGATCCTTTCGCTGGGTCTTATGGCAGGTCCGGCAAATCTCTGGTTCGCAGGCGAGAGCTATTGGGAGAACATCAGAAATTCGATGGGAGACCAGTACGCTGAACAGCTCGCGAAGTTCATGCCCATGTGGATGCTTCCTGTAGGTATCATTCTTATCCTCGTCGGCGGATTCTTAGGAGCTCTCCTCGGCAAAAAGATGCTCAACAAGCACTTTAAGAAAGCAGGCGTTGCCTGATGGATCCGATTGTAAAACGCAAGAAGTATCATTTAGATCCAAGGACCAAGCTTTTTCTGATAGTTGTGATCGCGACGCTTGAACTGATGGATATAAATATCTACTTCACGATCGCAGTCGGATTCATACCTTTCCTGCTCTTTCTAAGCAACAGGCAGTTCCTGGGTTCAGTTAAATACTTTGTGCTGTTTCTTATCGCGGCATTCATTCATGTGCACCGGGTAAACATGCAGCTTAACATGGTGCTCAACATGATCGTGGTGCTTATGGGCGCACTTATATTGAGGCTTTCACCTGCCTTTGCATGTGCTGACTACATCATAAAATCGACAGGCGCGAGCGAGATGATCGCAGCGTTCAACAAGATGAAGGTTGACAGGAGGATCCTGATACCTTTGTCTGTAATGTTCAGGTTCCTGCCGACGATCACGCAGGAGAGCCACGCGATCCACGATGCGGCAGCGATGAGAGGCATCATCGTTACGAGAAAGAAATTCTGGGAGAACCCTGCACGTGCATTTGAATACAGGGTGGTACCGCTGATGATATCTATCGCGAATATAGGAGAGGATCTGTCGGCGGCAGCATTGTCCAGAGGTCTGGATAATCCTGTGAAACACACAAATTATACGGATGTTAAGTTTACGGGAAAGGATCTTTTCGCGTTCCTTGCAACATGCATATTCCTGGCCGGCGTATATCTGCTTACAAGGGGAATAGGGATCTGAAATAAGTAATAACAGGTGAAATAAATGATTGAATTCAACAATGTATCATTCGGGTACGGGGATGGTACCGGCATTGTCTCGGATCTTGATCTGAAGATCCGTGACGGCGAGGTCATTCTCCTGTGCGGAGAATCGGGGTGCGGCAAGTCGACGCTTATCAGGATGATAAACGGCCTGATACCAAACTACTATAAAGGCGAGCTGTCCGGCACTGTTACTGTGAACGGAAACGATACGGCAGAGACTCCTTTGCACGTTCTTGCAGAGGATGTTGCTTCCGTCTTCCAGAATCCGAAAACACAGTTCTATAATGTAGATTCGACCGAAGAGATGGTCTTCAGCCTTGAGAACCGCGGAAAGAGCCGTGAGGAAATGGATGCAAAGCTCAAGTCCACGGTGAAAAAACTGAGGATGGAAAATCTCCTTGGCAGAAATCTTTTTAAGATGTCGGGAGGAGAGAAGCAGAAGGTCGCATGCGGCTGCGCTGATACTTCAGGCGCTGATATCATCGTTCTGGACGAACCGTCATCGAACCTGGATCTTCATACGATAAAGGAATTGTCGGAGATCATAAAGGTATGGAAAGAAGAGGGCAAGACTGTCGTTATCGCAGAGCACAGGCTCTACTATGTCTTGCCGCTGGCAGACAGGGTCCTCTACATGAACAAGGGAAAGATAGAGCTTGAATGCACTCCGGAAGAGCTTATCTCTTTAGGACGGGAAAAGCTCTCCCAAATGGGTCTTAGAAGCACTGACATCATGAATCTTCCTCTTAACAGCGAACCTGTAAATGAGGATGACCGTATCGTAATCGCAAACTTCCACTATACCTACCCCGGAAGACTCCAGGAGTCGCTGACGATCCCGTGCATTAATATTGCAAGGAATTCGATAATCGGAATTGTCGGAGACAACGGTGCGGGAAAGAGCACCTTTGCAAGAGCCCTCTGCGGCCTTGAGAGAGGTGCGACAGGCAGCGTTGAGTTTGACGGAAACATATACGCCAGAAGAAAAAGGCTCAAGAATACATTTATGGTCATGCAGGATGTCGGACATCAGCTCTTCACCGATTCTGTCGGAGAAGAGATGAGGTTCAGTCTTAACAAAGAAGACGAGACATCTGATGAGAGGGTGAAAAGCGTCCTTGCCGAACTTAACCTGTCGGATAAGGAGGAAAGGCACCCGCACTCACTTTCGGGCGGCGAAAAACAGCGCGTAGCGATAGGAAGCGCCGTCATCTCCGACAGGGAGATCATCGTCTTTGACGAGCCGACATCAGGACTTGATTACCGTCACATGAAGGCTGTGTCAGGCCTTATCAGGGATCTGAAAGCAAAGGGCAAGACGATATTTATAGTTACGCACGATCCTGAGCTTATTGCCGAATGCTGCGACGAACTTATCTACATTCAGGACGGCAAAGCGATCGAGTACGGAAAGCTTACCCGTGAAATGTACGACAGATGGCTTTACAGGACCAGCACGCTTAAAGAAAAGAGGATCATTGAAGACGATCAGATTACGGCTTTAAAGCGCTTGTGGCAGCTTGCGCATAAAGAGCACCCGAGGCTTATCGCGTCGATCATCAATGCCGTGATCGGCGTTACCGGAAATATCCTTCCTTATATTGCCGCGGCAAAGATCATAGAGCTGCTGCTGTCAGGCGCAAAAGATCTTAAGGAATATCTCTGGTGGTGTGTTTTCGGACTGGCCGGATTTGTCATAAAGACGGTATTCTACTGCATCGGACTGGGCTTGAGCCACAAGGCGGCCTTCAATACCCTTGCCGACATCAGGAAAGCCATTTTCGACAAGCTCCCGAGAATGCCTCTCGGCACCATAATCGACACCTCATCAGGCAAGTTAAAGCAGATAATCGTCGATGAAGTCGAGAGCATGGAAAGACCGCTTGCACATATGATCCCTGAGATGACTGCGAACATCCTGGGAACTCTTACCATCTGGGGCTACCTTATGTGTGTCGACTGGAGAATGGGACTTATCACGCTCATATCGATCCCCGTAGGTCTTGTTTTCGCGCTCTTCATCCTGATCGGATACAACAGGGATTACGAGGGCTCGGTCAGGACAGTCCAGCGGATGAACAACTCGATCGTCGAATACATAAGAGGCATTGAGGTCATAAAGGCTTATAACCAGGGCGACAATTCCTATGCCAAGTTCAAGGACAGGGTACTGGCGACGGCAGAGTACTACTACAACTGGATGAAGAAGATCCAGTACAAGTGGTCGCTGGCTTATGCAATTGCTCCGTCGACACTTGTTACCGTGCTTCCTCTGGGCTGGATCATGTACGTTAACGGTTCGATCAGCACGGGAACATTTATCACGTCGATCATGCTGTCCATGTGCATTGTCGGACCTGTGATGAATGCGATCAATTTCGCCGACACCTTTACAAAGGTAAAGACGATCCTGGGCACTGTTGATGAGATCTTATCTGGCAACGAACAGATCCACAGTGATAAGCCCGTCATCATAAAAGACCACAGCATAAAGATGGACAACGTATCTTATTCATATCACAAGGGGACACAGGTCCTTCATGATATAACGCTCGATGTTGAGGCAGGTAAGATGACTGCTCTCGTAGGACCTTCCGGCGGCGGCAAATCCACTATCGCCAAGCTCATAGCAGGCTTCTGGGATGTTGAGGACGGCACGGTCACGATGGGCGGCATCAATCTCAAGGACATCCCTCTTAAGCAGCTATACGATCAGGTGGCATATGTGTCACAGGATATATATCTGTTCAACGACACGGTAATGAACAACATAAGAATGGGACAGATGAATGCTACGGATGAGGAAGTTATTGCCGCTGCCGAAGCATCAGGATGCAGACAGTTTATCGAAGGGCTCGAAAAGGGCTTCTCCACCATGGTCGGCCAGGGCGGCGCACACCTCTCAGGCGGCGAGAAACAGCGTATCGCGATCGCCCGCGCCATGATCAAGGATGCTCCAATCGTTATCCTTGATGAAGCAACGGCTTATATCGATCCTGAAAATGAAGCAGTTATCCAGAAGGCCATAGGAAACCTCATAAAGAACAAGACCGTTATCGTTATAGCGCACAGGCTGTCCACCATTACAGATGCAGACAACATCGTTGTGGTCGAACAGGGAACCGTAAAGGATTCCGGAACTCACGAGGAACTGCTCAAAAGATGTGACCTTTACCGTCTCATGTGGAACGCCCATGTAGGCGTGGAAAGTGCAGGTGTCGCATGATCGAAGCTTTATCCAGGATATTCCGTTTCGCAGGAAGCGAGAGGAAGAATATCTACAAGTCGATATTTACGAGCTTTCTTAAGGCTGTTTTCTCGATGCTCAGGATCGGTGCGATATATCTGATCATAATCGCCATCGTTGACGGAAATGACACGTATATGCCGGCCTGGGGTGCATTGGCGATCATGCTCGCAAGCATTCTCGGAATGGCACTGACGAGAAACATCTCTCTTCTCCAGCAGACTCATGCAGGTTATTACATGAGCGCCGACAAGCGTATGGAGATCGCGCAGAAACTTAAGAGAGTCCCCATGGGATTTTTCAACGATAACAGCGTGGGCGAGATAACCGGCATTACCACGACGGTAATGGACACCGTGGAGAATCTCGGCGTATCCGTCCTTGTCCTTGTGCTGGGCGGCTTGATCAATACGGTCATATTCTTTTCGACCCTTCCGTTCCTTGACATGAGGATAGCTGCAGTCGTACTTACCGGAATGATCGTATACCTGCTCTTTACTTCTATAATGGAGCACCAGTCAAGAACCCTTGCGCCTGCAAGAGAACGCTGCAAGACAATGGTCGTATCGGAGGTCCTTGAGAACCTTCAGGGAATGAGCGTCGTAAAATCGTTCAACCTCTCCGGAAAAGGCGATGCGAGGCTGAGAGATGCCATAGACTACTATAGAGACCGCAATATGGGGCTTGAGAAGATGTTCATACCGGTCACCATGATCCAGAACATCATACTCAGTGTTTTTAAGATCCTTATAATATTCCTTTCCGTATATTTCTATCTCGACGGAACAATGCCGCTTGCCACCGCAATGATCCTGATCGTTGTCTCATACCAGGTGTTCGCCGAGATCGAGCAGACGGACTCCGGCATGTCGATGCTGCGCATTGTAACCGGCTCACTCGATCAGGTCGGCAAGACCGATCAGATGCCGCAGCTGGATCTCAAGGGCGAAGCAATCGTTCCTGTGTCCCATGACATCCGTATCGACAATGTCAGCTTCTCTTATGGTGACAAGGACATACTTAAGGACATATCTCTTAATATCCCGGACAAGACGATGACAGCCTTTGTCGGACCCTCCGGCGCCGGCAAAACGACGCTGGCACTCCTCATCTCACGTTTCTGGGATGTAAAGCGCGGCAGCATTTCGATAGGCGGCAAGGATATCAGGGATTACACCCTGGATGCACTGATGTCGCAGATAAGTATCGTTTTCCAGGATGTGTACCTTTTCGAGGACACGATCGAAAACAACATCCGCTTCGGAAAGCCGGGCGCAAGCAGGGAGGAAGTCATCGAGGCTGCCAGGATGGCGTGCTGCCATGACTTCATAATGTCTCTGCCGCGCGGTTACGACACCGTGATCGGAGAAGGCGGCGGCACATTGTCGGGCGGCGAGAAGCAGAGGATCTCTATCGCCAGAGCGATCCTCAAAGACGCCCCGATCATTATCCTCGACGAAGCCACGGCCAATGTGGATCCTGAGAACGAAGACAAGCTCAGAGCGGCATTCGACGCGCTCACCGCCGACAAGACGGTCATCATGATCGCCCACAGACTCGAGACGATCAGAAACGCCGACCAGATCGCAGTGATAAATGACAGGGGCCTTGAATCCGGTACACACGATCAGCTCCTGAACAGAAACGCAGTCTACAGCAGGTTTGTCCATATGAGAGAACGTGCTGCAGCTTGGACTATGTAAAAGTTTTCCTACCTTATAATTACCTTCCTTTTAGTTAGCCCCTCCGGAAAATCCCGCCCGGAGGGGCTGCACTTATTTGGGGTGATCACAGGCTCGCGGTGGTGCTTTGAAGAGTGCGAAAAAGGTGGTATTGCGTGCCGCAAAGTGCAAACGTCATTTTCGTACGTTTTTGAAGGGGAAAAACGTACGATTTTGCGTGTTGCAAACTGCAAGCATCTTTTTCGTACGTTTTTGAGGGCGAAAAACGTACGATTTCATGCGTTGCACTTTTCGCGCAAAAAACATCAGAGTATGAAAGGTATTTTATCGGTGCAGCAGGTCATTGAACCGAATATCATCGCGTTGATCTTTGCACGTAAAAATCTCGCGTCTAACATAGTATCTCCGGCGCTGTATGTAAAATAGAAATCAAGATCCTGAAGAAGTCCGGCATTTGTGAAGTTACCGAATTTGATCTTTGAGTCTCTGATATAGTCGGAAGAGCCCATGATCCCAAAGTGTTCATGGAATTTACATGAATCTATTTCCTTGAAATACGGAACAAAATCAGGAAAAACCGGTTTGCGCAGGCCCGAGAGCATAACTTCCGGTTCATACTTAAAAGGGATTTCCATCTCAGTATATTGGACCGCAATATTACGTTCTGCTTCAGAACGGTAATAAATACCGTTGAAATGGTAGAAAGTCGGCTTAGGGTAATCCTTATTTGCATCATTCTTAAGACTGTCAAAATAGTCTTTATTCATAATGACAGGTGTATTTGAACCGGTATAAAGCGTTCTGACAATTTTCATTGGTTCAATTTCCGGAATTGATTCTCTGAAATATAAGTTCCACATCGCTTCATAGACAGCAAGCTCTCTTTCAATATCTTCTCTTAATTCCATTTTTGCATACAGATCTATTCCGAATTGGGAATCCGGACTGTATCTTTGCTTACCAACGATGAGCCTCTTTCTCAGCGTTCCGTCCACTATGCGTTCATGGATCTTAACCTTCGGCAGCTGATCAAGAAGGCGGCGGCAGTAATTGATCTTAAGCGCAAGATATTCTCTTGAAATGTATTTATCAATGATCTCCATGCCGCGATTATAGCCCCTTGCTTTGTCGGTTTTGTGTAAACAAATCCGACAAAATACGACAAAGCCGGGCAAGCCAAAAAGCGCAAAAACGGCCTCAAATCAGGTTAAAGATAAAACAAATAAAATACTACATTCATCATTGCGAAAAGAAGTCGCCATACAACTAAAAGAGGCTGCCCGCAATGGACAGCCTCTATAGGTTATTTAATTACAACTCTTAAGTTAGCTTTATCAGCCGAAGAGTGTGAGCAGGATGCCGGCAGCAACTGCAGAACCGATAACGCCTGCTACGTTAGGACCCATGGCGTGCATGAGCAGGAAGTTGGAAGGATTCTCCTTCTGGCCGACCTTGGAAGCAACACGTGCTGCCATAGGAACGGCGGAAACGCCTGCTGCGCCGATGAGCGGATTGATCTTGCCCTTTGACAGGAAGTACATGATGTCGCCGATGATGAGACCGCCGACTGTAGCGAAGATGAATGCTGCGAGACCGATGCAGATGATGAGGATCGTCTCAAGCTTGAGGAATCTTACGCCAACTGCTGTAGCACCAACTGATGTACCGAGCATGATAGTTACGATGTTGCACATAGCGTTCTGAGCTGTGTCTGAGAGACGGTCTGTAACGCCTGATTCTCTGAAGAGGTTACCGAGCATGAGGCAGCCGAGGAGAGGTGCAACTGAAGGGAGGATGAGAACGCAGACAACTGTAACGATGATAGGGAAGCAGATCTTCTCTGTCTTGGATACGGGTCTTGTCTGTTCCATCTTGACCTGACGCATCTTCTTTGTTGTAAGCAGCTTCATTACAGGGGGCTGGATCATAGGGATCAAAGCCATGTAAGAGTAAGCTGCGATAGCGATAGCTCCGAGGAGCTCAGGAGCGAGCTTGGATGTGAGATAGATAGCTGTCGGGCCGTCAGCACCACCGATGATACCGATTGAAGCAGCACCCTGAGGATCGAATCCCAAGAGGCATGCAGCAACGAATGCAAAGGAAATACCGAACTGAGCGCCTGCACCCATGAAGAAGGATGAAGGTCTGGAGATCAAGGGTCCGAAGTCTGTCATAGCGCCTACTGCCATGAAGATGAGGCAGGGGAAGATATCCATCTTAACGCCGATGTACAGGAAGTCGAAAAGACCCGGATCGATGTGAGCACCCGTAGCGGGGTCATGATAGCCGCCGCCTAATGCAGCCCAATTGATCTCGCCGTCAAACCATTCGGGGTGGAAGATTCCGCCGCCGGGCCAAGGGAGATTTGTAAGGAGCATACCGAATGCGATAGGGAGTAAGAGCAAAGGCTCAAACTGCTTTTTGATCGCCATGTACAAAAGAGCGAACGCAATGAGGATCATGATTCCGCTCTTCCATCCGTCGGGATCAAGGAAGAACTGGGCGAAACCCGATGTCTCCCAAAGATTTTTTAATACTTCTAACATTACCGGCTACCCCCTGATCAAGAAATCGTTACCAAAGGTGTGCCTGTATCTACTGTAGCACCCTTTGAAACGAGAACCTGAGCAACTGAACCGGAGCAAGGCGCATAGATCTCGTTTTCCATCTTCATGGCTTCGAGGATGCAAACGAGCTCGCCTTCCTTAACTGCCTGACCGACAGCGACCTTAACGTCAAGGATCGTACCGGGCATAGGTGAGTTAACAGGTGTTGTGCCTGCAGCAGCAGCGACAGCAGGAGCAGCAGCGGGTGCAGCAGCAGGAGCGGGTGCAGCAGCAGGAGCGGGAGCAGCTGCAGGTGCAGCAGCTACAACAGCAGTTGTCTTGATGAGATTGGCCTTGCCTTTCTCGACTTCTACCTCATAAACTTTATCGTTGATAGTTACGTTATAAATCATGGATGTTCTCCTTTAATCTTTTTCGACCAACTTGATTGACTTGAATACGAGCTCTTCGAGCGGGATTCCGGAGTCATCAGCGACGATTGCCATGATCATGGCAGCGGTCTTCTCATCACAGTTCTTAAGCTTCAATGATCCGGAAGAGAATACCTCTTCGGGAGCAGCAGGAGCAGCGGGTGCTGCTGCGGCGGGAGCTGCCTTAGCGGGTTCTTCTTTAGCAGCGAGATTTGTGATGCCCTGGATGATCTTTCCTGAAAGAGAGATCAGGACATACATCAGGAAGAGCACACCGAATACCACGAGGATAACGATGCCGGCGTTCATTAACATCTCAGGTACGCTAAGATGCTGACCGCGCTCTACAGCCAACTGAATAACAGGATTCATAATCAATCCTCCTTCTTCTCGATGGTGTAGTTAACTGTGTTGGATTCTTTCTCTTCACGAGCAGCGAAGAACTTCTCTGCAACCTGAGGGAAAGCGATGTAGGAGAGGACATCCTCGTCGGATCTTGCCTTGTCGCCAAGTTCCTTCTTTGTCTTCTCAAATGCGGGCTCTAATGAATCGGCATATCTGCCCTGAACGAGCTCTTCAGGCTTCCAGCATCTGTCGATGAGTTCCTGGTTGACTTCGCCCGGTGCTCTGCCGTATTCGCCGCGGAGATAAGCCTTGATCTCCTTGGAGATGTTCTTATATCTCTCGCCTAAGAGAACGTTCTGGACTGCCTGGTTACCAACCATCTGTGAAAGAGGTGTAACGAGCGGGGGATAACCCATGTCCTTACGGACTGCAGGGATCTCAGCGAGAGCCTCGTCGAACTTATCAAGAGCGTGCATGTCCTTAAGGTTAGCGATCATGTTGGAGAGCATTCCGCCCGGAACCTGATACTTGAGGATGTCAGCCTTGATGCCCATGACTGTAGGATTGAGTGTACCGTTGTCAAGGAACTTCTTTCTTACGGGTACGAAGAAATCAGCGATCTCCTTGAGCTTGTCCATATCAAGACCTGAGTCATAGCCGAACTGCTTAAGTGTGTAAGCCATTGTCTCAGTAGCGGGCTGTGATGTGCCGCCTGCCATTGTGG
>JAEEGI010009822.1_pt1 | contig 20869 bp, 15 predicted proteins | sample 8958751 | NCBI WGS metagenome assembly JAEEGI01 (sample SAMN16246545, study PRJNA631951) | gut metagenome | biome: gut microbiome; feature: rumen; material: KS-attached | host: Bos | place: Iran: Karaj | collected 2018-10 | reverse complement strand
AGACCTACAACTGCAACACTTTTGATTTGGCTCATGGTGGAAAATATATCAAATTCTAGAATAATTGGCGGTGAGGATGGAGCCCGCACATTGGCAGACTTGACTGGTTTAAATGATGCATGACGAGTGTAAAGCGTTTACGATCTTGTTCGGCTACAGCGGTAAACGGAGGGTACAAAATTTTTTGATGGTTTCGAGTGTCGGCAATTTATATTTACTGCATGAAAACTTTGAAATTTGCAATTCTTGGATGCGGTCACATTGCGACGAAGATGGCTGCTGCTGTTAAGACTTTGGAAAAACAGGGGATGGGCGTGGAATGCTATGCCGTCGCCTCTCGCAGTTTGGAAAAGGCTACGGCTTTTGCCAAGGAATATGGATTTGAAAAAGCGTATGGCAGTTACGAAGAACTCGCAGCAGACACCGCTATTGATTTGATTTATATTGCGACTCCGCATTCGCACCATCATGAATTTGCAAAACTTTGTATTGAACATGGCCGGAACATCTTGGTCGAAAAGACCTTTACGGCGAATGCAAAACTTGCGGCAGAAGTGATTTCGATGGCTCAAGACAAGGGTGTTTTCTTGTGCGAGGCCATGTGGACGCGATTCTTGCCGGCGTTAGAGACTATTCGCAGCTGGATTCGCGATGGGCGTATCGGGGACATCGAAACTGTAGAAGCTGATTTTTCGATGCCCTTGAGCCATGTGGAGCGTTTAAGGAACCCGGCGCTTGCTGGCGGTGCGCTTTTGGATATCGGTATTTACAGCCTCACGTTTGCGGACTTGTTCCTCGGCAATCGTGTTAATGCAAACGGAAAAGCTGTCCGTAACGAAATTACATCCATGGATTGCAAATGCGTCAAGTTCAAGACCGGTGTGGATGCAAGCGACTGGATAAACCTCACGTACGAAAACGGCCAAAAGGCTTATCTCAAGACTTCGATGGTCTCGCCGACACATAACGAAGGCGTAATTTATGGAACGGCAGGGCAAATTCGTGTGCAAAACTTGAATGACATGGTAAAACTTGAACTGCTTGATGATGCCGGAAATGTTGTTGAAACCGTTGAACCGCCACGTCTCTGCAACTGCTACGAATATGAAGTTCTCGCTTGCAAGGAAGCGATAGAAAATCCATCGCAGTTCCGGCACGAAATTTGCGAACCATGCGCTCTCCACGACTTCTCGAATTCTTTCGAGCTCTCGAATGACGCAATAACTAGCGGTGCATTCACGAAACAAATTATTTGGGAACGCCCGGAAATGACGCATGCGAAGACGATGGAATTCATGACGTTCATGGACAAAATCCGCGAAAGCTTTGGCGTGAGCTACACGTTTGAAATTTCTCCGGGTGAAACGTGGAACCGCGACGGCGACAAGTCTATTTTGCAGGTCTTTGACGTTGAAACCGGTGAAGCGAAAGTCATCAAGGAATTTGACTGCGTTATCGAAGCGCCGAACTGGAGTGCCGATGGAACGTTCCTTACGTACAACAGCAATGGTCGCATTTACAAATTTGAAATTGCGACGGGCGAAGTGACTGAAATCGAAAGTTATTTTGTTGATAACTGCAACAACGACCACGTTCTCGACCCGGATGGCAGTGGCGTTTACGTAAGCCATCACACAAAAGAAGACGGGCTTTCGCGTATTTACAAGATTTACTTTGACGGCCGCGAACCGCGCTTAGTGACGCCTCTTGCCCCAAGCTACCTCCACGGCATTACGCCAGATGGCAAGACACTTGCGTACTGTGCGGATCGCAACGGCAGATACGATATTTACACGATACCTACGGAAGGTGGCAACGAAACGCGATTGACGACAGCGTTCGGACTAAATGACGGCCCTGAATACGATTGCAATGGCGAATATATTTGGTTCAATTCTGAACGCTCCGGGCGCATGCAGGCTTTCTGCATGAAGGCGGATGGATCCGGACAAACGCAAATGACACACGACTTGCATTGGAATACTTGGTTCCCGCATATTTCTCCAGACAATCAAAAGGTTGTAATGGTCGCTTATACGGAAACGGATGTGCGTCCGGGCGAACATGTCCCCAATAAGAACGTGGAGTTACGCCTAATGCATCGCAATTCCAACGACGTTCTTCAACGCGATGGAAACTGCGCTTGCGAAAATGATGCTGCAAACTGGAGCGAACCCAAAACAATCCTCAAGCTCTTTGGCGGACAAGGGACGATCAATGTCAATTCCTGGGCACCTGACAGCAAACGATTTGCTTTTGTAAGTTACGTTCACGGCGACGATTTATCCAACTAAACACCCCTCCTCGAAACTGAAACGTTCTTGCGCAAGCGAAAAAAGCCCTCGCGAATACTCGCGAGGGACTTTTACGTTAAATGAATAGCATCGTCAAGAGTTAACTGGATCCCCTACGCTTCGCTTCGAGGATGACTGCTTTGTCGCCTACTGCCAGCCGCAATTACGCATTCTTCACGCAACGGATAGAAATTGCGTCCGATCTATACACACCTTCGATATCGATGGAATTGTCGGTGAGTCCAAGGCGGAACGCGTTCGATTTGCCGTATTCGTCCTTGCTCCAGAATCGGGCTCGTCTGCCAAAATGGTTGAATGTGCCGTTGTCAAAGCGGTAGCCGGCAGGCAACGCAAAGAATCCGAAGGAGTCGTAACCAGGTTCGAGCCAGAAACATGTGCTACGCAGCTCTCGACCGTTGGATTTTTCGCTAAGATTACCTAAAAGTTGTTCCCATTCCTTGTTGCTTGGGATGTGCCAACCTTCAGGTGCAATTCCCTGATAGTTTTGCTCTTTCATCTTGCGGTACATTTCAATGTCTTTGGCTGGAGACTGTTCGCTAAATTCAGGAGGAATGTCCAAAGCGGATGTCCAAGTGTAAAGGCGACCGAATTTTTTGACGTTCGATTCGTCGTTGTCAGGAGCGAAACTGTCTTTGGCCTTGAAACGCAAGTTTTCGGCCATCCAGATTTGGTCGCCGATTTGGATGGTGCGGTAAGTTTCGCCATCACGAGCATCCGTGAACGTACCGTAGTTGTATATTTTTTCGTTATGGGCAAGACAATCTTCGTATGGTGTAGGATTTTTAGCATCGGGCGATTCTTTTTCACTTGCCTTGCTAACCTTAACGCCTAAGCGGAATGCCGCGATGACAACAACAATAAGAACAATGATATTGAAAATGATGAATGATGTATTCATATAGACCTCCGTGTTTAAAGATATATAATAGTTTTTTAAATAGCGTGTTTAACTTACATTATTAAAATGGAAAAATTATAGTTGTTATGAAAATATTTGCCGCAAGGATGATAAAATTCATCGGAACCCCGATTTTAACAAAATCTGTAAAACGATAACCGCCGGGTCCATAGACGAGCATGTGCGTCGGGGAGCCGATGGGCGTTGCAAAACTGCTGCTCACCGAAATCATCAAAGCGATGCAGAACGTGAGCGGATTGACACCGAGAGTTGTCGCTGCGCTTATGGCAATGGGGCAGAACATAGCCGCAGTCGCAGTGTTGCTAATAAATTCTGTAATAAAGGTCGCGACAACGCACATAACCCCAAGCGATACGTAAGGGTTACTTCCGCAGAGGCTTAAAAGGTTATTTGCAATCATCTGCGCGACACCCGTAGTTTCCAAAGCTTTCCCCAGGCAGATACTGCCCGCGAAAACCATGAGGATTTCCCAGTTGATGGAATTCATTGCTTGCGTACTTGTACAGCAGCGGAAGACAATCATGGCCGCCGCGGCAAGCAGGCAAGACGAAAGCAACGGCAATATATTGAATGCCGAAAGGAGGACCATCGAAATCATTATTGTTGCGGAGATGACTGTTTTCTTGCTGTACTTTTTGACGAGTCCCGCATTTTCGAGAACGCCTTCCAGATGCTCATTTTTCAGGTGAAGGTTGTTGCAAATCCATTGGAGCTGATCTGCTTTGCCCGAAACGATGATGGCATCTGCGCCCATGATGATGGAATCGGGTGTAGCGACTTCGACTTCGTTGTCAAAACGGCGGATGGCGAGAATCGAATTCTTGTCTTTTTCGAATCCTCGCGGATTGTTCTCGTAGATTTCTTGCAGTGTCATTCCGATGAAATTGTGTTTCGAAGGCACTCGGAGCTCCAATGTCAAATCGTCATCTTCGACACTGCTTAAAGGCGACTTCCGTTCGGGTAAAAGCTTTTGCATGGCGATGATGGACAACACGCCTACAGTAAGGCAGAACAGCCCGCAAAGCGTTGTCGAGAATATGCCGAGCTGGACTCCGGTGGTGTCGTTGTAAAGCCCCGAAATGATGATGTTTGGCGGCGTGCCAATCAATGTGCAGATGCCGCCCATTCCAGAAGCGTAACTGAGCGGAATCAAAAGCTTGGAAGGCGAAATGCCAAGCTTTTTAGACCATATCTTTACGATATTGATAAAGAGGGCGACGACAGTCGTGTTAGTCAGCAAAGAACTCAAAAAAGCGACAGGGAGCATAAGACGTGTGATAGCACCCGTCAACGTTTTTGGAGAACCCATCAAATGTTTGACAATCCAGTTTAAAACGCCGGTATGGTTGAGGCCTGCGATAACAGCGTAGAGGACTCCGATGACAAGGACAGATGGAGAGCAGAATCCGCCAAAAGCACCTTTGACATCGACAACTCCGCTTACGTACAATACAGCCATAGCGGCGAGAAAGATGATGTCTGTACGCAGTTTTGAAAAAATCATGGCTGCAAAAAGCGCGAGGACTACAGCTATTGTAAACCACGCGTTTCCTGACAGCCCCAACAATTCAAAAGCAAGAATATCCTGTAACATCATTTCTCCTTCTGAATTGGAAATGTATAATAATATTACAGGAAATTCAAACGTCTTTTTATTTCAATTTGGAATGTTAAGGTTAGCCTTTGCTTTTGGCGATTCCCTTGATGATTTGCACGACAGCTTGCATACCTTCGACGGTCACATGCTCGAAAGGCCCGTGGTAGCCGTAGCCGCCTGTGCCGAGATTCGGGCAAGGAAGCCCCATGAAGCTGAGCTTTGCTCCGTCGGTCCCGCCGCGGACGGGTTCGCTTACGGCTTGAATCCCGATGGATTCGATAGCGGTGCGTGCCCTGTCCAGAATTTCGGGCGTTTTTTCGATGACTTGCAGCATGTTGCTGTAGGAATGCTTGAGTTCAAGCTCGACGATTGAGCCGCCGGCACGGTTTTCGCTAGCTTTGGCAAATGGCGTACCGCCGAATTTTTCATTGAACTTTTCCGCAATTTCCTTGAGGTAATTTTGGCGGTCTTCGAATCGCGTCTGGTCGTGGTCGCGGACGATATAGTTGAGCGTCGCTTCGGTCACGTCGCCTTGCATTTCGGTCAAGTGGTAGAACCCTTCGCGGCCTTCGGTCATGGCAGGTGTTTCTTTGTCGGGAAGCGCCATCGCGATTTCGGCGGCCATGAGGCTTGCGTTTTTCATGATGCCTTTCGCTTCGCCGGGGTGGACTCCTTTGCCGTGGATTTTGAACGTGGCACTTGCGGCGTTGAAGTTTTCGTACGCGATTTCGCCTTCGTAGCCGCCATCGACGGTGTAAGCGTATTTCGCTTTGAAATAATCCAAGTCCAAGCGGTCGGCACCGCGTCCGATTTCTTCGTCCGGCGTGAAGCAGACCCAGATATCACCGTGGCCGGAAAGGTTTTCGTAGCCGCGACTTTCGGCGTGGCGGTCCGTTTCGGCGAGTTCTTCCATGGCGGTCACGATTTCGGCGATGCCCGCTTTGTCGTCTGCGCCGAGGAGCGTCGTGCCGTCGGTCGTAATGAGCGTGCGGCCCTTGAGCCACTTGAGCGTCGGGAAATCATCGACTTTGAGCGTGGCACCTGAACCTGCGAGCAAGACGTCGGCCCCATCGTAATCTTCTATGATTTGCGGTTTCGGATTTTCGCCCGAAAAGTCCGGCGATGTATCCATGTGGCTGATGAAACCTATCGGGGTGTCTTTTTCACGCCCTGCGGTAGCCGGCAAAAGCCCATAGACGTAGCCGTTTTCATCCATTTTCACTTGCGAAAGCCCGATATTTTCCAGTTCTTCAACCAAGTATTTTGCGAGTTCAAGTTGCTGAGGCGTGCTCGGACAAGTTTCGCTAGATTCATCGGATGTGGTCGTATAACTGATGTACTTTAAAAAACGTTCTTGGATATTCATAATGAGCTCCCCCAAAAAATTAAAATAATTGTTCCTTTTTACACATATAAAATTTATCTTTTTTTTGATGATAAAGAAACCATTGGGGTGACATTTTTTTCGATTTCGCTGTTATAAATGGAGTGACCATGACTTTAGAAGAAGCTGTTTTTGCACGCCATTCCGTGCGTAGGTACAATTCTACACCGCTTAGCCAAGAGCAGGTGGAAGAATTGCATGCCCGGATTGCGAAGTTGAACGAAAATTTCGCGCTCCACATGCAACTTGTTTTGAATGACGATGTGGCGTTCAGCGGGCGTTTGGCACATTACGGCTCGTTCAGAAACGTCAAAAACTACATTGCGGTTGCCGGGCAAAAGACAGTTGCGGGTTGCGAATCCTCGTTCGATGAACGCGTAGGCTATGCGACTGCGGACATCGTGCTTTTGGCACAGACTTTGGGGCTGAATACATGCGTAGTGGGGCTTACGTTCAAGAAAACTCCGACGATTGAAATTGACAATGGCGAAAAGCTGGAACTCGTGATTGCGATTGGCCATGGCGAAACGCAGGGCGTGCAGCACCCGATGAAACCTGTAACGCGGATTGCCCCCGATTACGATTCTGCCCCGGAATGGTTCAAGAAGGGAATTGACTGCGTGATGCTAGCACCTTCGGCTTTGAACCAGTTCAAGGCTCGTTTTACAGTAGATGAGAACGGTCGCGTGACGGCGAAACACCGTTTGGGCTATTTTGCCAAGGTGGATCTCGGTATTTTCAAGTATTTCTTTGAGTTGGGTGCGGGCAAAGAAATTTTCCGCAGATCCATGCAGACTTTACGAAGTTCGGATGACGCTTAGAGCGTTTTTTCGCATTACCGTCCCGGCTGTATCGCTTTGTCATCCCGGCTGTATCGCTTTGTCATCCCGGCCTTGTGCCGGGATCGCCTTTTTGTTGATAGAGAATAATTCAAAATTTTTAAATTTTATGGTAACACTTTTGACCTCCTCAGGTGTTACATAAACGTGAAAAGCCTAGAAACCTTAAAAAAAGCAGGATTTGCGAAGATTTACGAGACGTACGCGCCTATGGTTTATAGACGCTGTTTGCAACTCCTTCAAGACGACGCTGAGGCGAGCGATTTGATGCAAGACGTTTTTTTGCGGATTTATTCTGCAACGGAACGCTTGGATTTGGAATCGCCGAGTAGCCTTTTGTGGAATACGGCAACGAGACTATGCCTAAACCGCATTCGCGATAAACGTCGTCGCGGACTTGACGTAGATTCTTCAAGCTTGCTTTTGAATATCGCCTGTGCCGAAGACGAATGTGACGATTACGAGACGAAAAGCAAGTTGGCAAAACTCTTTTCGAAGGAACCCAAATCGAGCCGCACGATGGCGGTACTCCATTATGTTGACGGAATGACGCTCGAAGAGACGGCTCGTGAAGTCGGGCTTTCGGTGAGCGGAGTGCGCAAGCGTTTGCGTGGGTTACAGGCCAAAGTTAAAACTCTGGAGGTAAAGTGATGATTCCCGATTGGAAATTAGAACGATTCCTGACCGGCGATTTGCCGGATGAAGAAATGAATATGCTTCGTGAACTCGAAGCGACTGACGTGGTGTTTGCAAATCGCGTAAAAATGCTCCGCGAAGACAATAAAGCCATTTTGAACAAGTTGCCGTTCGAAACGTTGGCCGGGAAGTTGGCCGATGTGCCAGAAACTGCGGATGTTCTTGAAACAGCGAACGCCGCGGACGCTGCGGAAAATGCGAATGCAGCGAGAATTGCGCCGCGCTTTACGCTTATGAAATTTGCGGCTGCGGCCATGTTCATTTTCGCAGTGGCCTTGGTGGCGTTCATGGCGCAGCGTGAAACCGTCGTGGCTGGTGGAAATGCAGCCGGAAACGGCGACGATGTTGCTGCTGTCGATGGTTCGCAAAATACACAGGTCGCATTTGCTGAACCCCAGTCTGATACGCGAATCAAGGGGCTTGACGCTCGCATGGAAGTTTGGAAAAAGACGGATGCAGGAATCGTGCAGTTGCAGGACCTCGATGAAGTCCGCGAAGGCGACGAAATCCAGTTGCGTTACGCAGTGCCAGAAAAATGTTTCGGCCTCCTTTTCAGCATGGATGGCAATGGAGCCTTGACGCTCCACATGGGCGATGGTGTAAAAGCGATTGAGCTTACTCCCGGTAAAATGAACTCGCTGCCATTTGCTTACAAATTAGATGATGCCCCTTACTTTGAAAAATTCTTCTTCGTGACTTCTCCGAAAGAATTTGCGGTCGAAGAAAATGATGTCGATAAGTTGCTCAAGAGAAGCGATGTAAAGGTGATTGGTTTTACTCTCAAAAAGGCGGGTAAATAATGTTTATGATATCTAATAAAACTTTTGGCGTGCTTTCTGCAATGTCTTTTGGATTTATTTTGGCGTTGTTGTTATTGGCAGCTAATGCGAATGCGGCGAACGCAAATGCCGCGAATACTGCGGAAGCGGCCCGCATCAATCGCTACGTGATTGCTGTAAGCGCAAACAACGGCGGTTCGGGCCGTCCGATGTTACGTTATGCAGAAAGCGATGCTCGTTCCTTTGCGAAAGTACTCAAGGAAATGGGCGGAGTGATGCCGCAGAATGTGATTCTCGTGAAGGAACCGTCTGTTGAAGCATTGCAAAAGGAACTCTCGAATCTTGATGCAAAAATTTTGCAGGACAAAAAATCCAACGGACGCGACGAAGTGCTTGTCTATTACAGTGGACATGCGGACGAAAACGGCCTTCGTTTGGGTAATGAAACTTACACATGGAAAGATTTACGCAATCGCATTGACGCTCTCAGTGCCGACGTGAAAATTGCAGTGATTGACGCTTGCGGTTCTGGTGCAATTACCCGCGTGAAAGGCGGCAAGGCGGTGCCCGCGTTCATGGTCGATCAGAGCAGCGATATGAAAGGCTATGCGTTTATCACAAGCAGCACGCAAGATGAATCGAGCCAGGAAAGCGATAAGCTCAAGGGATCGTTCTTTACGCATTCGCTGGTAAGCGGACTTCGCGGAGCTGGCGACTTGAGCAGCGACGGAAAGGTGACTTTGTCCGAAGCGTACCAGTTCGCCTTTAACGAGACGCTGCAAAAAACAGAAACGACGATGGGCGGCGCTCAGCATCCGAGCCGCGACATGAATCTCGCCGGTACGGGCGACGTGGTGATGACGGATTTGCGTACGACGAGTGCGGGGCTTGATTTGGATGAAGGTGTATATGGACGCTTGTACATCCGCGATGCAAATGGCGAACTCGTAGCAGAACTCAACAAGAAGCGTGGCCATGCAATGAGCCTTGGCCTCCCGGCTGGGCGTTATGCGGTGAACCTCCAGCAAGATATTGATTACATGGGCGCAACTGTAATACTTTCGAAGGGTAAACGTGAAAAGATAACGCTTGACAATTTCAAGAGCGTTTCGGCGGAACAGACGGTGCTTCGCGGTGAACTGAAACGCAGAGGGACTTGTGAAAACGGAGACGCTATCGCATGTTCCCTGGATTCGCTCGACCACAATGGAAGGTATCGCACGACGTTCAATATCATCGATAGCGATAAAGAGCCACGTAAAGGTTTGCAGGTAGGATTGCTTGTGACACGTACAAGGGATTACATGCTCGGCTCTCAAATTAGTTTGGGTGCAAACATCGCTCAAAAGGAAATGCACGGTTTGCAATTGACGACCGGAATCAACATTGCAAGACATCGTTTTGAGGGAGTTCAGATTTCGACAGCCTTGAACTATGCCGGTTCTTTCGACGGAGTTCAGGTCAGTTCGGGTGTAAACCTTTCAAGACAAAAGTCTTCGGGCGTTCAAGCAGGTATCGTGAATTTGGCTTTAGACACTCTTGACGGCGTTCAGGCCTCGGCAGGTATCAATTATGCCAAAGTAACGAAAGTGCAAGCGACAGCAGGCATCAACGTGGCGAACTTAGCGAATGTGCAGGCTGTAGCTGGAATCAATGTCGCGTCAAAATCGAACGTCCAAGTGACGGCGGGCATAAATGCGGCCAAGGAGAGCGATATTCAAGTGGCTGCTGGCATAAATGTATCCCATGAAAATAATAAACTTCAAGTAGGCGTTATCAACTACGCATCTAAAGAAAAAGGCCGCCAATGGGGCATTGTCAACATTTGTGGAAACTGCGAAAAATCTCCAGTCGGCATCATCAACATCGTCGGTAACGGCGTATGGAGTGCAACTCCTTACATCAACGAAATGGGTGCGCTCGGCGGCTCAGTGCATTTGGGAACTGCTTATTTCTACTCCAATATCGAATGGGCGGGATTTTTCAAGAAAGGCTCTGGCTTCAGCAAGTTTGAAAAATTCTACGAAAGCGGATTCGGCATAGGAACTCAATTTGGAAAGTACGGAAGCCACTTTGAATTAGAATACACGTTCTTTAACGTTTATGACAAATTTGACTTCGACGAACGTGACGATTTCAAGACGGGATTCCACCATCGCGGAAGAGTAGGTTATGTGTATCAGTTGTTCCCGTTCTTTGGCATTTCAGTCGGCGCAACGCTGAACTTGACGAGCGAAGGTTATCTGAACAAGCTCTTGCTCAAGCCCCTTGTCGATTACCACGATGACGTGAGCTACAAGAACCATAAAGGTCGTTGGTGGCCGGGATTCTATGCGGGGCTGACTGTAGGTCGATTCTAGTTTGGATGTTGAACAACAGCCATTGGCCAGTAGTCATTAGTTATTGGTTGTTGGGAATGCTCGCCAGGTTGTTTTCTGTGCGGGCATTTCCTTTTATATTGAGCCTTTTTGCATGGTCTTCCCCGATTTAGGCGGGGATCTCCCTACACGGAACACTTCACTTTGTCTTCCCCGACTTGTTCGGGGACCTCCCTACACAGTACCTCTCACAGATACGTTCCCACACACATTGTCATCCTCGACCGTCAGGGAGGGGATCCAGTGCAGAACTTCTTACAGGTACGAAACCTATTGCGTTTTCTAACCACTGCCTACTGCTCACTGCGGCTCCGCCGCCCCTATGCTTCATATATTGCAGGAAGAGGTAAGATTATGTAATTTTAGTTCGAGGTATCTTATGACGGACGAAATGAAATCCATAGACAGGGCGATGTACGTGTTCATGAAACAGGAACAAATCGCGAAGAAAATGCTTTTGGATGGAGATTCTGTAGAACGGGTTGCACGTCTTACAGAAGTTCCGTTGTACATGGTCCGCAAGCTCAAAAAAGAGATGGAACTGGCTGAAGTGTAGCTGCAGGCCTCCCCTTGCTGCGTTATCCTTGACCATCCTCCTTGCAGTCATCCTCGACCGTCAGGGAGGGGATCCAGTGCAGCACTAATCGCATACACGTTCCCTTTTGTGCTGTCATCCCGGACCCCGTTCCGGAATCGGCTTACACGGTTCTCCTCGCAGATACGGAACTTATTGCTTTTTTCTAACCACTAACCACTGCCTACTGCCCACTGCGGCTCCGCCGCCGCCCCCTCATGTGCTTTTCCTCACGCCTCTCTCGGCCCACCTCACCCCCAAGTTGACAAAATTCTTGCAATTTTCTATCTCTTTTGATATGATGCCGGAAACTTGCAAAATGCTTACCCCCCCCAACTACACACTCGTGCAGTAGTTTCGGCGGCGGTTGTTGACGGCTTAACTCTTTTTCCCTTTTACACCAGATTTTTTTACAGAGGTCCCCTACAGTGGGGCCTTTTTTCGTGTTTAATAAATTAATTCAGGAGACGAAATGAAACGAAATCCATTCTATAAAACATTGCAGGCGTTAGCCTTGCTCCTTTTAGCTCTAGCTACGATGGCGAGTGCAGCGACTGGGCTCGATACAGACCCGGATACGCAAGAATTGTATGTCAATATGCCCGTGAGCGGGACGAATACGGTCGAGATTACAGCAGCGGATATTGCCGGTGGCTTGACGACTTTCAAAGTCTATGACGATGGCGGAAAGTCGGGCGATTACAGCAATGACGCATTTGGACATTTGTCTTTGATAGTTCCGACGGGCTATGGAGTCCTGATTTCTGGAACTGTAGAAACAGAAGTTGATTTTGATAAACTAACTATTTACAATGAAGCGGTAAGCGGTTCTTTAAGTTTGAACGATGAAAACAGACTGTTCATTTCGGATGAAGTTGTTTCAGTCACGTTTGAATCAAATGGTTCTAATGCTAATTCTGGATTTGCCTTGAAGGTATCTGTTGTCAAGCATTCTATCGTTTACGTTGTGGACGTGGATGGCGGCATAGTGCGTTCGGATAAGTACAAATGGATTGCTGGCGAGACCGTTACGCTAACGATAGTGCCTGAAGGCGCCAGGTACGAACTCGGAAGTCTTAACGTGATGGATGCCTCGAATAATTCTGTCGCTGTTGAAATCTCCGGCAACACTGCAACGTTCACGATGCCAACCTCGGATGTTACCGTGACACCGACTTGGAACAAGTTGTATGGCGTGAGTTCATCCTGGAAATGGGGTGGTAAGGTAACTACGGACAAGGATTACTTTGCGTTTGGCGAAACTGTTACGCTAACGATAGTTCCAACCAACGGCTTTAAGCTCGAAAACCTCGAAGTGAAGTATGACGACGACTCGGGCAATTCTGTCGCTGTTGAAATCTCCGGCAACACAGCGACGTTCACGATGCCAGCCTCGGATGTTCGCGTGTACCCGACTTGGTTTGAGCTGAAACAAGTGAACGTTGAGAATGTGGATGGTGGCGAAGTGACTCCGGACAAGGATTTCGCGATGCCAGGCGAAACTGTTACGCTAACGATATCTCCAGCCGATGGCTACGTATTTGGGAGCTTGAAAGTGGAGGATGCTTCGCACAACGCTGTAGCAGCTGAGATTTCCGGCAACACAGCGACGTTCACGATGCCTGCCTCGAATGTTTGGGTGTATCCGACTTGGGATAAGCTGTATAACGTGACCATTGCGAACACGACTGACGGCGAAGTAAATGCGGATGAGGCTATTGTCGCAGAGGGTCGTGCAGCGACATTAACCATATCGCCTGCGGAAGACTACATGCTTGCAAATCTCGAAGTTAAGGATGAAAACCAAAATGTCGTGAAAGTGTCAATGACGGCCTCTTCTTTTAGCAAGACCGCATCGTTTGTTATGCCTTCTGCCAATGTCACGGTAACGCCCTCTTGGACGAAAATCCGTTCTGCGGAAGGTGGCTTGTTTATAAATATGCCCATAAGTGGTGAACAGAATATTACGATTCCTGATGGCGTTACTTCGTTCAACGTTTATGACGATGGTGGAAAGGATGGCGATCATAGTTGGACTGCAGATGGCTATTTGACGATTACGGTCCCCAAAGATTACGTGCTACAGTTGACGGGAAAAGCCAAGACTCGCTCTGGCGGTAATGATCGTGGTATCTTGAGTGTCTTTGATGGGAATTCTACTGCTACACCATTGTTAAGTGATTTTAAGCAAGTTTTTGGTGATGGTGATATTGGATCGATTGTCAGTACGGGCAATGTCATGACACTCTATTTCAAGTCAACAGGTACTTATACCGCACCGGGGCTTGAACTTAAGGCAACTCTTGTAAGGCGTGGTTTCGGTGCTGTTGCAATCACAAAGGCCGGTGACGGCAAGTTCCGTGCGACTATTGACGGCACTTACACAGGAACGGAAACGCTCAGTATCCCCGATGAAATCGAAGTCGATGAAGTCGATTACGACCGCGAACTCGAAGTTGGCGTCCCGGTGACAGCGATGCTGCCAGTTGCCTTGCCCGAAGGGGCTTCCGTCAATGCCGACTTCTACACGCTGAAAAAGGTTGAGCAGGTGGACGACAGGTGGCAAGCCACGATGACTTATATCGGTGACGGCAAGCTTCCGCAGCCGAATACGCCGTATGCGTTTATTTTGAAAGAAGGCGAGACCAAGCTGGAATTCAATTTGAACGGCAAGAAGGCTACCGTCCAGACCGGCCCAATCCAGAACGTTTGCGGTCTTGACAAGGATTGCGTACTTGACGATAAAGGAAACATTACGGATGACTGGTTCTTTACCGGTACTTATGCGTACAAGGTATGGAACGGTGCGGATGAAGAACACGGTATTGAACAGCATCCGGAACTCGGCCTTGCGTATGCGTTCGCCGCCACCGACAATCCGGGCGGAGCGGCCAAGGGCAAGTTCGGCAGGATTGTGGCCGGGGCTCACGCCAACCCGATGCGTTGCTACCTCAGGAAACGCGACGCCAACGTGAAACTCGTGAAAGCTCAACAGGTCGCAGCTGCGTCGTACGTCGCAAGGTATAGCGTCAACTACGTGCCCGAAACCATCGATGTCGAGTTCGTCAAGGACGATGCGAAAGGCGGCAGGACGGTGCTTCATGGCCGTATGAACACTGTTACCGGCGAGTTCAAGATGCTCCGTGACTTCGACCTCAAGGGCCGCAAAGTCAACAGCGCGAACAAAGCAAGGGGTGCCTACTACGGAAAGAAAGTGCTGAAAAAGTAAGAACGCGAGGGGACCCATACAGTTCTTATTGCAGATGCGATCCCCTTTGCATCCCCCTAAAACCTACAACCTTTAACCTTACTCCTAAAAAAATGACAAACGAAATCGAACAGAAAAAAGAATATCTCGCCCCGAAGATGGACATCATTGAAATGGATCATCAAGCAGAGCTGCTGGAAGATAGTATTACCGTTATCTTTGAAAAAGACGAGTAATTCCATGAAAAAGCTCTATGAAAAACCGAGCGTGACAGTCATTCCGCTCAAATTTCAAGGTGCTCTGTTGCAATTCAGCGATGGTGATAAAACTCCGCCAATCAGTGACGGAATCGCCATGGATTCGATAGAGCATCCATATAACGGATAATCAGTCCTTACTGAAAATATGAAAGACCGTAGTTCCTTGAATTACGGTCTTTTATCGTATTTTGTTCAAAATCAGGTTCAATTTTGGTCCAAAATCTCCAAAAAAGCGTGTTAATACAATAGGGCGAGTCCAAAATAAAGGATTCCCCCGAATACAACGCCATTTTTAAGGAGATTTTCAAATGATTACGGATGAAAAAAGCGTCTTTGAACCGGAAACAATAACGAACGACATCGAAAGCGTTCGGAAAAAGTTTGAAGGGTTGAAGTACCTCGACCCTAGATGCGACCCTGCGTTCAGGGCTCTTCTGGACAGCGAAGTTTCGCTTGTGAACTTTTTGAACGGAATTTTGCACCTTGAAGGCGATTCTGCCATCCAGTCGCTGACGTACAAGATCCAGCAGGAAGAATCATTCCGCCTGCCGGAGCCGTACCGTGTCAAGTTCGATATCGGCGCCTGCACCAAGGCCGGTAAAAGGATTGATATTGAAATGCAACAGCTTAAGCTGAAGGACTACGTGCCGCGCATGCTGATTTACAATGCAGTTCTGCTGTTGCGTTCGAAGATGGATTACGACAAGGAAATCGGCTTCCGCAAGCTCCCCGACTCTAAAAAGGAAAAATACCGCTACAAATTGCCCGAAGTCTATTCCATCTGGATTATGGACTATTCTGTCGATTTCATGGGCGAAGGCGTGTATCACGACGAACTCGCTCTGTACAACAAGTCCAACGTCAGCAAGGAAGGCTGCGTTCCGATTACGACAAAAAATAAGTATATTGTTATAGACCTCACGAAGTTCAACACTCCCTTCGAAAAGCTGGAAAGCGACGAGGACCGTTGGCTTTACATCTTGAAAAACGCCGGTTCGTCAAGGACTCCGCTGAAGTTCGACGATCCGGCTATCGAGGAAGCTCTCGGGCGAATCGAATGTGATAACGCAAGCGAGGAACTCTTAATCAGGCAGGCGAATATGACAGACTACATCAATGTGTGCCGCACGGCAGTCGCCGAAAGCTTTGACGACGGATACGAAAAAGGTCTTGAAAAAGGTCGAGTTGAAATGGCTCTCGATATGCTTGCCGACAAAGAACCTCTTGAGAAAATTATCAAGTATTCGCATCTTCCCAAAGAAAAGGTTCTTGAGTTGCGAGATTCGCAAGCTGCATTCAAGGCAAAATAATCCAAGAAAGACTCCTCAAAAGGGGAGTCTTTTTGCGTTAGCCATATTTTTTTAAATTTTTTCAATTATGTGGTGACACTTTTCGCTCGTTAAGGTGTTTCATAGGGGAAAGGAATTGAAATCGTAATGAAATTTATGTTGAGGATAATTTTTTTTGTATCGGTTGTGGTGGCGATTGCCGCGGCCCGTGAAAGCATTGTTTTTAACGGCGTTGTGCAGGATTCCTCTTTTGCAGTGGGCGAAAAGCTGAATGTCGAAATCCTTGAAACGGGCGAAGCGTTACAGACGACTGTGGGTACGCCTTTTAGCGTTGTGCTCCCGGAAGATACGCTTTGGAACGTATGTGTGACAAATTCGGATACGGCGGGAGCCGAAAAGGAAAAATGTTATGAATTGATTTATCTTGGTAGCGATAGCACGTTCAGCATGACGCTGGGGGAAATGTTTGTGGATTCTATCGTGCCTGCGGCACTCCAGAATGACAGTAGTAACGTTGCCTCAGCCGATTCTCATTTCACTTCAGCATCCGTCAATTCTTCGTCATTGCAAGCCGAAGATGCGACAATCTCTGATAGTACTTCTGCTGTTGATGTGGATAAACTTCTTGCTGCAGGCAGTTCTAACTCGAAAATTACCGAACTCAAGAAAGTCGTGGTGCAGCTGCGTCGCCGCCCTAAACGTAAACCCGGCGAATCTGTCGTCTCTGCAAAGTCCATCAAGCGCATGCCGGGCCTTGCCGAAGCGGATGTCATCAAGAGCATCCAGGCGCTTCCGGGCGTTGTCGCGAGTTCCGATTTCAGTTCCAAGATTTACGTGCGTGGCGGTGCCGCCGACCAGAATTTGTTCCTGTTTGATAATGCTGTCGTCTATTCGCCGGTGCATTTCTTCGGGCTTTTCAGCACGTTCCTCGTCGAAGGCATTGACGACGTGCAGTTCTACAAGAGCGGTTTCCCAGCTCAGTACGGCAACCGCTTGAGTTCCGTGCTCAAGATGGATGGCCGTGCAGGCGGTCAAGATTCCGTAGAAGAATGGTTCAGCAAAACGAGCGTAAAGATTAGCACGTTTGCGGCCCAACTCCATACCGAAGGACACAAGGGCCCGGCCCGTTGGGTGCTTGCTGGCCGCACGACTTACATCGGCTATATTCTCGATTTGTGCAATGCCATTGGGCTTTTGGACCTTGACCTCGATTATGAATTTACGGACTTGCAGGGAACGTTCATATTCGATTTCTCGAAAGATACTCGCCTCAAGTTCAGCTATTACATCGGTAAGGACAAATTAGAATTTGACCCGCTTTACATGGACTGGGGAAATGTCGCAATCCCGCTCGGATTCTATCACCGTTTTAATGGCGACTGGGATTACAATGCGACGCTTGCTTACAGTAAATTCTACCAGACGATGAAGGTTAGCGACCTCATGTCGATTGAAATGTTACTTTATACATTCTCAGGAAAGCAATGGTTGAATTTCCGAGGCGTCGAAAACCATACGTTTACGTTGGGCTACGAACTGGAATACGATTACGAACGTTATCAGGAATCAATGGCGTCGATTTCGGTTGCTGATATCGAAAAGACGTTCCATCACGTTGCTTATGTACAAGATGCGTGGAAAATTTCGCCGAATTTCTTGCTGCAATATGGCCTGCGATTCAATTATCAGACGGCTTCGAAACATTTTGGCGTAGAGCCGCGAGCTTCTGTGACGATGAACCTCGACGATTCGAAAACGCTTGAACTTTATGGCGGCTACTATTTGCAATATATGAATTCTATAGTTTATACAGACCAAGAAACGTTAAACGAATTTTATTATCCGGCAACGACGACTACGGACGGCAAGCATATCAAGCCCGCGTCTTCGTGGCTCTTTGCGACGGAGTACAGCCAACGTGACCTCTTTGAAGGCTATGATTTTACAGCAGGCATTTACTACAAGACGCAAAATAACTTGAACACCTTTACAATGGTGTCGGATAGCAGTGAAGAAACTTCTTCCAAGTCCTTCGTGATTGCGGATGGCTTTGGAACAGCAAGTGGCTATTCATTCGGTTATGAACTTTCACTCCGCAAAGATAAAGGTTGGTGGTTCGGTGGAATTAACTGGAGCCAAAGCATCAGCGTGATGCAAGCAAACGACGGCACTAAGGCGTATTTCCCCAGTTGGCATCAGCCGTATGCCTTGAAGCTGGATTTGGGCATCAACTGGAAAGGCGACGAAGACGCTCTGTGGAAACACAAGAAAAAAGGCCGTTATTTCCGCTCGTCGCTCGCACTTAAATATTCATCGGGCATGCCGATTAGTGAATACAAAGGATATTATGTATCGCAAGATTTGGGACACCAAAAATATACGGATGAAGTTGTTGTGCTTCCGGGAAGCCGCAATGCAGGTCGCCAGACGGATTACTTCCGCATAGACTTGAAGGCAATAGACATCGGACGCGAAGGCAAGTGGAACTTTAGCTGGACGATTATCAACTTGACGAATCACGATAACATGTTCTTTACTTTCTACGATACGCGCAAGAATCCTCCGAAGAAAACAGAAATTACTCAGTTCCCCTTTTTACCGATTATGCTGAATTATGAATACTATTTCTAGACGAAAGAACGCCGCTTCGCGGCTACAGACTAGAGACGAAAGAAATAATTTCCGTTTTTGCGAGAATGACAGAGCTATGCAGAGATTTTCTAAGAACGAAGTGAATATTCAAAGGCACGACGATGTCATCCTGAGCGAAGTCCGCAAGGACGTAGTCGAAGGATCCAGAGCGTTTTTATTGTGTGCCTTGGTGATGCTTCTTGCTGCTTGCGATTTTCATGGGCCGTGGGAATACTATCCCGAAGAACGCGAAGTCTATACGGGCATTTATACGTACGGCTATGTCATGGAAAATCGAAAAGCAGAAATTTGTTTTTCGAAAGTTTATGAATTGGACGAATCGTCTGCGGAAAATTTTGCATTCTACGACAGTGCCTATGTGACATTACAGGGCATGTTCGGTCGCCCTTTTGGTGATAACGTTGATACGACCATTGTTCTTCATGGTACAAATTGCTTTTCACACTCCGGTTTCACGGGAATCGCGGGAGAAACATACAAATTAGACGCTTTCTTCGTGTGGGACAGTGCAGGACGCAAGGCTAAATCTAGGTACAAAGCAGAAGCGACAATCCCGAATGCTGTAAACATCAAGGGATTGAACGCACCCCAAAAAGATGGAAGCTATAAATGGATGCCGAATAAAGCTTACGAAACTAAAGGTACTTGGGGAGGGTATGCTAGTTTTACGGTCGATTTTTTGGAATACCCGATGGATATGGAATTCTTCAAATGTGCTTTAGATTTCGATAATACGGTGGGTGGAGTTTTGTCTGTATTGGAATACGACATGAAAACTGGGGAGTCCGTGAAAACGACCATCAACCAGATGCTCAAAGGGATGGCCGAAGCTGATTCAACGGGGTACAGGGGAATGTCGATGCATGACCCATTGGAATCCAAGCAAAATTTTGGCTTTGCTGAAAATCGCTGGATTGCAGGATTCAATAATTTGGACACACTCTATCTCATGAACATGATGTTGCCCCTCGGGGAAGTGTATGTAAATTTATACGCGACTGACCGTGCGTATGAGGATTATGTAAGGAAAGTGAAAGCATCAGTTTCTGATTCGCGTGTTGTTCCAAAATCGAATATCGAAAACGGAATGGGCGTGTTTAGCGGAATGGCTGTTTCGAGTATAAAAATAAACGTTCTAGGAGAAGGCGTGAGCATGAGTCATATCGCTTTCCATAATTGCGATTACGAAGGTGGTGCGGATAAAGAAAGCTGGGAAACGCGAGGTTGCAGACTTTATCAGGATATTGCATGTGCAGGCATGTCGGGTGAAAGAGTTGATGAATACAACAATTTAATGGAGGCTAATGCAGATGCCGCTTTGATGTACAGGGATTCGGTTTATAATCGAGATGTTAAAACGTGCTATGCATCCAACGTAAAAGCCGCAATGACGCTTGATACTACCAAGTGGTCGTTGTTCTTACCCGATTCGATGAATGAAAATGACAAATCAGAAGCTTATACAGAAGGCCTAAAACGTTATTGCATGGCTAGTAATTTTAAAAGCAACCACATTGCAGATTGTTCTTCCCTTGAAAAGGAATGCCTTGAAGGAGCAGAGAAAAATGACTGTAAAGAATATTTGTGGGAGTGGTGCGCTGACCGTGGCTGGGATTTGGAATGGTATGGACAGTGCAAGTCCGCTTTTGTGAGCCGTTATTATCTTCAGGAATTAAAATCAAGTATTCTTCATCGCGAAGTGGAAAATGTATGTGGAGATAGAGAAATTGGATTATTAGAAATTCGTGATGATGGTACGGAGGTGACAAAATCCGTGTTCCGTACCCAGATATGTGAAAATTGGTGCAAAGTCGAGGACGATCAAGTAAAATGCCAATAATTAAATCCATTTCAAAAAAATCTTCAAACACGGTGACACTTTTGAAGCGTTCAGGTGTTTAAATAATGTAATTTAGAGACAACCTATTTGGAAAAATTATGAAAAGATTGAATATATTGCCTTTTGCGGTTTTAGTTTT
>JAEEGI010009821.1_pt1 | contig 20869 bp, 18 predicted proteins | sample 8958751 | NCBI WGS metagenome assembly JAEEGI01 (sample SAMN16246545, study PRJNA631951) | gut metagenome | biome: gut microbiome; feature: rumen; material: KS-attached | host: Bos | place: Iran: Karaj | collected 2018-10 | reverse complement strand
AGGCGAGGCTGATGGCGTTGTCGCCCTACCTCTCGCAGCAGGTACTGCTGGCGGCGGCCCGGCGCAGCGACATCCTCTCCCCAGGAGACCTCTTCGACGTGCTGTGGGCCAACCCCGACGAGCTGGGGCGCGACACGCTGGTCAAACAGATAGAGGGCCTGGGCGTCCTGGAGGACGGCATGGCGGAGCTGCTGCGCGGGCGTGCGGGCGCTTTCACCGAGCGCACCGCCCTGGAGGCGGAGACGGCCTCGGCGGCCCACGGCCGCACGCTGGCCCTGGGCGACATGGCGAGGTGCCTGCTGTCGGACACCGCCGTGGACAACGTAGCGGTCAGGGGTCTGCTGCTGCGCTTCGGCGCCCCCGACACGGACCGCCTGGCCGTGACGTCCCTCATGGAGGAAGGCGACACGGAGGGCGCCCTCGCCCTGGCGGGGACGCTTCCGGACAGGTACGGCCTCGAGGGGGCCGACCTGGAGGAGCACGGCGACTATATGCGGCTGCTGGGCCTGTACCGCGACCTGCGGCGCACGGGACGCACCGTAGGGGAACTGACCCCGGAGGAGCTGTCCATGGCGGAGAAGGTCGCCGGACAGGGCCGCGGGGCGTCGCGGGCGATGGCCGAGACGCTGCTGGAGCGGGGCTTTGGCGGCCACAACGCGAGCTTCTGCCCTCCGGAATATGCGACCGTGAACCGCGACGGGACGGTAGGCAAGGGAACCGGGACGGATGCCGCTCCCAAAGGCAGGGGCGCATCCGACGGCATGACAGTGACCGTGTCGCCCTCGCCGGCGACCGCCACGGCCACGGTGGCCTACACGCTTCCCGAAAAGGCGACGCACGCCACGCTCGAGCTCGCCAACACCCTCGGGGTGAAGGTGCTAAGCGCCGAGCTCAACGGGAACAGCGGAAGCATGACTCTCGACCTCGGCCGTCTCGCCGGAGGCGTCTATTGCTACACCGTCCGATGCGGCGAATTGGTCGAGACCGGGAAACTGGTCGTGGTAAAATAACCGAGGTCACCTCTTGACAGACGAAAGAAAACAACATAACTTTGCAAAAATCATTTTCAACAACGATTACAAACCATAAAACTATAGGAACCATGAAAAGACACGCTATCATCACAACACTTCTCTTCCTGTTGCTGGCAGCGGCGGGAACGGTGAAGGCCCAACAGCTGGTGGACGGCTGGAAGAAGATCAATACCGGGGCGGAGGGCAACCTCTACGACATCTGCTGCCTCGACGCCGACAACATCTGGGTATGCGCCCAGGACGGCGGACTGCTGAAGTCAAACGACGGCGGCGAGACCTGGGTGAGGAAACATACCGAGGAGGGCTATGCGATGAGGGCCATCACGTTTTGGGATGCCCAGGTTGGCTATGCTCTCGGTTATGGGGAACCGAATAACGGAGTGCTGCTGAAAACCACCGATGCGGGGGAAAACTGGATGAGGGTGGCGGACGAGGCACTGTCGCAGTCGATCACCGACAGCCCCTATCTGGAATTGTTTCTGCTAGGTGTCGATGCACTCTATATCTACCAGAATCTTTACTTTACCCGCACGCCTGGTTTGCTCAGGAGCACCGATGGCGGATTGTCCTTCGAATGGGTTGACTTGCCGTTTGAATCCACACAGGAAATGTTCAATGGGGAAGCAAAGGCGGCCTATTTTGAGGACAACGAAGGCTATTGCATCTTTAGCCGCGGCAATCAGGACATGGACCCGATGTTGGGTGCCTTCCATACCGGCGATGGCGGACAGACTTGGACCAGACACGTCCTCCTTACGGAAGACGGCGACTACTATTCCGATCCTTTCTCCATGGTGAAGACACATGCACTCGGCAAATCGGATGCGAGGCTGTTTTATTATCGGGGCTATTTCGACACCCATGACGGATTCGTCACTCCTCCCAACGAGGTCCACACGGCATACGAAGACGAGATGACGGGGAGCAGTTCTTATTTTGGCGACAAGTCCTTTCCATCCGACATGAAGTTCACCGATAACCTTTGCGGCTGTCATGTCTCCAACGTTTTCTGGATGGCTACCGCCACAGTGGAAGGCCTGGCTCGTGTCACAAAGGACGGCGGGGAGACCTGGGAGCCACTGCAGAGAGACCTGGATTCACACCGTCAGGTATTTTCCGTTGACGGTGTGGATACGACTTTCTACGTCACCTCGGAGAACGGCGTGGTCTATAAACGTAGCTTGCTCGAGCTTGCCGCAGTGGACGAGGAACCCTTGACAACGATGACGGTCAGCCCCACCCTGACCGACGGGGTGGTCACCCTCACAGGGAAGGATCTTGTCGAGGCGACGGTCTATAACACCCTCGGCCAGCTCGTCCTCACCAAAAAGGAAGATACCGCTACAATGACCCTCGACCTCAGCAGCCAGCCCTCGGGGCTCTACTTCATCAGCGTCACCGACCAAAACGGACAGCGCTGCGTAAAGAAGATAGTCAAGCAATAACAGGCTTTGTTCTCGTTTTCATTCGAAAAAAGGGTGACGGAATGATCCGTCACCCTTTTAGAAAAAACGGCCGAAGCCTGGAACAAAGAATTTAAACATAAACAATAATTATGTATTTTTGCCGCTTCATTCGCTGAGATGGCAAAAACAGAGCAAAACAATAGAGGAAAACGACACTGGTGGCAACGGCTCTCGTTCAAAAAACTGAACAAGCGCTACGTATTCCTGATGTCGCATGAGGAGACCATGGAACCCATCGTGGATTTCAGGGTCAACCTCATGAACATCGTCATCATTGCCATCGCCTCCGTTGTGGTGCTCATCGCCCTGACCACCGTCCTGATTGCCTTCACCCCGCTGCGGGAGTACATCCCCGGCTATACCGATACCGCCTTGCAACGTGAGGTGTATACCCTGAGCCGGAGGGCCGACTCCATCGAAGCGGCCATGCACCGAAAGGATCTCTATTTCGAAAACCTGAAACGGATTGTGGAAGGCTATGAGACGGAAGACGACCACCTGCACAGCGACCCCCATGCTCCCATGGCACCTTTCGACGTCGACACCATCGAACTCAGAAAATCGGTCGCAGACAGCCTGCTCCGCGCCGCGTTCGAACAAGGGCAAAAAGGGCAGCCGACCCACCCATAGGGACACAATAAGCTTGAGAAAAAATGCGTTATTAATCGATAATCAATCACAACCATGGTCATATTAACAAAGGTACTGCAGTTTATTTTAGCACTTTCGATCCTGATCTTCATCCATGAACTGGGCCATTTTGCGGCAGCCAAGATGTTCAGGGTGCGCGTGGAGAAGTTCTACCTCTTCTTCGACTGGGGCTTTTCGCTACTCAGGGTGAAACGCGTGAACGGCAAGCTTCGCTGGCGCTTCTTCTCGAAGAACGTGCCCGAGAAATACAACAAGATCGAGAAAACCAACGAAAAGGGCAAGAAGGAATACGAGTTTGAGCCCATTGACCTGAGCACCCTGCCCGAAGACGACTGGCGCCGTAGCGACAGCACCGAGTACGGCATCGGGTGGTTCCCGCTGGGCGGCTACAACAAGATCGCCGGCATGATCGACGAGTCGATGGACAAGGAACAGATGAAACAGCCCGCCAAAGACTGGGAGTTCCGCTCCAAGCCTGCCTGGCAGCGTTTCATCATCATGGTGGCCGGCGTGTTCATGAACGTCGTGCTTGCCATCGCCATCTATATCGGACTGCTTGCCCACAACGGAGAACAATACCTGCCCACACGCGAAGTCAACAAATATGGCATCGTGGCCGACAGCCTGGCCCAGGAGTTCGGCTTCCGCGACGGCGATAAGATCTTGAGCGTCAACGGGAAAGAGATCGCCGATTTCAACCGCATCCAGATGGAGATGATCCTGGCCAAGGCCAAGACCGTCGAAGTGGAACGCAACGGACAACGGGTCGTCATCGAGCTTCCCGACGACGCCATCACCAAGTTGTTGAGCACCCAGGATGCCAACTTCATCAGCTACCGCATGCCTTTTGTCATTGCCGACTTCAGTGCCGGGTCTGTGGCCCAGGCCGCCGGCATGGAGGTGGGCGACGTCATCGTCGGCGTCAACGACCTCGCCACGCCTTACTACCAGGATTTCACCCGTGTGATCAAGCAATACAAGGACCAAGACATCACCTTGTGCGCCATCCGCGACTTCGACACGGTGCGCTTTGCCATGCACCTGCCCGAGACCGGGGTGATCGGCGTGTACCTGGCCCCGCTCAGCGACTATTTCACGCTCGACACCAAGGAATACACCTTCTGGCAAGCCATCCCCGCGGGATTCTCCAAGACCTTCACCGAGATCAGCGACTACTGGAAGCAGCTCAAGCTCATCTTCAACCCCAGCACCAAGGCCTACGAAAGCGTCGGCGGTTTCATTTCCATCGGTAAGATCTTCCCCGATACCTGGATCTGGAGCATGTTCTGGAGGCTGACCGCCTTCCTATCGATCGCCCTGGCCGTGATGAACATCCTCCCCATCCCCGCTTTGGACGGTGGCCATATTTTGTTCCTGCTCTACGAGATCATCTTCCGCCGCAAACCCAGCGACAAATTCATGGAGATCGCCGAATACATCGGGTTGTTCCTCGTGCTCGCCCTGGTGATCTTTGCCAATGGAAACGACATCGTAAAACTTTTCCGATGACTTTTGCATGACGGATAACCAAAAAAGTTGTAATTTAGCCGATTCAATCATTGCCGTTTCAAAGCCATGACCAAACTCAGACAGATCCTCCCCGTGTTGGTTGCCCTGCTGCTATCGGCAAGCGGGATGAAGGCCCAACAGACGCCTATCTTCACCAACTACACCAACTCCTACGCCTACATCAACCCCGGGTTTGCAGGCTTGAGCGAGGGGGTGAACCTGTTGGGGCTGTACCGTCAACAATGGGCTGGATCGTTTGTGGACGACCAAGGCACCGACCTCGCCCCGACCACCTTCCTGCTGACGGGCGACATGCCCATCCGCGCCCTGGGCGGCGGCATCAGCTTTTCGGTGATGAACGACAAGTTGGGCTATGAAAACAACGTCAACGTCGGATTGGGTTATTCCTACCATATCGACATGGGTGGCTCCACCCTGGGAATCGGCGCCTCCGTGGCCCTGCTGAACCGCTCACTCGATTTCTCCCACCTGGTCTTTGGCACCACGGGCGACCCCCTCAGCGGCGGCATCAGCGACGAACGTACCGCCATGATGTTCGACGTAAGCGCCGGCGTGTTCTGGCAGATTCCCGAGTCGTTCTACATCGGCATCTCCGGCATCAACCTGCTGGAGACCACCAGCAAACGCCTCGGCAACGAAGACAACGGCGCCAGCTTCACCACCGACCGCACGTTCTACGCCGTGGCCGGCTATCCTTTCCTGTTCGAGACCCTTCCCGCCTTCAAATTCATCCCCTCGGTCGGCGTGATGAGCGACCTGGCTTCGACCCAACTCAACGCAGGCATGAAGGTGACGTACAACGACATCTTCTCGCTGGGTGTCAACTACCGACCTCAGGAATCGATCGGACTCACCGTCGGACTGGCCATCAAGGACTTCGTGTTGGGATATGCCTACGACATCAACACCATGGGCTACCACATCCGCGGCTCCCACGAAATCGCCCTCAGCTACTGCTTCAAACTCGACATGGACCGCACCCCGAGAGACTACCGAAGCGTGCGCTATTTGTAAGGTTTTTTAAAAAAACGGCATGACCATACAATAAAATCAACAATTGTCGGTTATTTGGAATTGGGCGCCCCATCCCCTTCGGGGGCGATAATAGGGCGATCCCAACGGATTAGACCATTTAGAAGATAGACAACTATATGATTATCAAGAAGATGAAACAATCACTTTTTGTTATTTCCTTAGCGATCCTGTTCGCATCATGCGGCACGGGCAACCAAGGAGAATTGGTGGGCGTCCGCAAATCGACCTCATCGTTCAGCCAGCCCGACCCTTACGGCATGGTTTTCATCCCCATGGGCAGCTACACCATGGGTGTAGGCAGTGAAGACATCAACGCTTCCATGCTGACGGAACCCAAGACCGTTTCCGTTTCCGCTTTCTACATGGACGAGACCGAGATCACGAACAACGAATACCGTCAGTTCGTGTACTGGGTGCGTGACTCCATTGCGAGAAGGATCCTGGCCGAGACCAATCCCGACGTGTATGCCATCACCGAAACCAAGAATGGCGAAACCCTGGATCCGCCCATGCTGAACTGGAAAGAGAAGATCGACTGGAACAGCAAGGACCAGGATGTGCGGGAAGCCCTCGAACCCATGTTCCTGCCGGAGCATGAGCGTTATTTCCGCGCCAAGGAAATCGACACGAGAAAACTCTATTACTCATATTATTGGGTGGACCTGCAGGCAGCTGCCATGAAGGAATTCGCCGGCGAGGACCTGACGCCGAACGACTACTCCATCGGCGAGGCCGACAACGGCATCAACCCCGACCGTAAGGGTGCCTGGGCCAACCGTAAGCAAGGCTACACCGACCGTTCGGTCTATGTGCGCCAAGAGGCGGTCAACGTCTATCCCGACACGCTGTGCTGGATCCACGACTACGCCTACTCGTTCAACGACCCGATGACCGAGCGCTACTTCTGGCATCAGGCCTACGACCATTATCCGGTGGTAGGCGTGACCTGGCAGCAGGCCCGGGCTTTCTGCACCTGGAGAACCCAGCTCAGGAACACCTTCCTGTCGTCGAAGAACGACGCCATGGTGTCGGAGTTCCGCCTCCCCACCGAAACGGAATGGGAATGGGCGGCCCGCGGCGGCGACCGGCTGAACCCCTATCCTTGGGGCGGCCCCAGCACGCGTAACGTGAAGGGATGCTTCCTGGCCAACTTCAAGCCTTTGAGAGGCAACTACATCGCCGACGGCGGTCTGCGCACCCTCATCGTGGGCTGCTATCCGCCCAACCACTACGGCCTGTACGACATGGCCGGCAACGTGGCCGAGTGGACCAACAGCGCCTTCGACCCCACCTCCTACAACTTCACATGGGACTTGAACCCCGACTACACCTACAACGCCAAGGACGACGACCCGCCGGTCATGAAGCGCAAGGTGGTGCGTGGCGGCTCCTGGAAGGACATCTCCTACTACATCCAGCTGACCACCCGCGACTTCGAGTATCAGGACACCGCCCGCAGCTACATCGGTTTCCGCACCATCCAGCCTTACCTGGGCCGCAACAAGGGCGACAATCCGAAGCTGTCGAGAGTGTATAGATAAGGAACAAAGAATTTCATTAATCGATTAATAAATAGATCTATTTTAAGTTATTTGTCATGGCAAAACAAAAAAAAGAGAATCTCTCGGGATTCAAGAAATTTCAAGCGCTGACCCAGACCAAGGGCTACAAGACCTTCATGGGATATGTTTACGGCTTCGGTGCCTCCATCGTGATGATCGGTGCCTATTTCAAACTGACGCACATCCAAGGTGCTGACTTCATGCTGGGTCTCGGTTTGGGTGTGGAAGCCTTGATTTTCTTCCTCTCTGCATTCGAACCCCAACACCTCGATTATCAATGGGATAACGTTTTCGTTGAGCTTGAAGAAGACTGGGACGGCGAGACGAAAACCAAGTTCGGCACCACCGTTTCGGGAAGCGCCGCCACCAGCGTGGACGGTGCGATGATCGACAAGATGTTCGACAAGATGAACGTCAACCCCGACACCTTCAACAAGATCGGCAAGAGCCTCGACAAACTCGCTGAGAACGCCAACGGCATCGCCGAAGTAAGCAACGCCATGGCAGCCACCAACAGCTATGCCAAGGCCATGGAACAGGCCACCAAGACCATCAGCGACTTCGCCAGCAACTATACCCGCACCAACGAGCAGCTGACCGCCTCGCTGAGCAAGCTCGACTTCAGCGCCCTCGACGCCAACACCATCAAGAAAGTGGCTACCTCCATGCAGTCGCTGAACTCCATCTATGAGCTCCAGCTCCAAAGCGCCGAGCAGACCTCCGACGCCACCAAGAAGCTGACGGCCACGATGACCCAATACATGGACAACCTCAGTGCTTCCGCAAACAACGCCAACGAACTCAACAAGCAGCTGACCCAACTGTCGAACCGCCTCACCGCCCTCAACAACGTCTACGGCGGCATGCTGTCAGCCATGAACATCAAGGCATAAATCTACTCAATTCACCACTAAACAAAGGAGTAAGATACTATGTCAGGCGCAAAAGAAACCCCAAGACAGAAAATGATCGGGATGATGTACCTGGTCTACACTGCCTTGTTGGCCATGAATGTTTCCAAGGACATCTTAGGAGCCTTCGACACGGTCAACACGGGCGTGCAGGAAACCAACATCACCCTTATGCAACAGATCGCCCAAAAATACGCCACCTTTGAGGAACAGTATGGCTTGGACCAAGAGAAAGTGGGTCCCTATTGGGAACAGGCCCAGGAATTGAGGGAAAAGACCAACGGGATCATCAACTACATCGAGGCCATGAAGTGGGATCTGGTGAGCAAGATCGAAGAAAAGGACTATGCCACCGCCGTGGAGCAAGGGCTGCTGAAGAGCAAAGACACGGTCCAGTTCAATGGACGGCTGCTTTATAACATCAACACCTCCAAGATCAAGTCGAGAGACAACTACAACAAGCCCACGGAGTATATGATGGGCAACCCCGAAGGCAACGGAAAGGCCTTCGAGCTATCCGAGAAGATCCGGGAGTACCGTCACGAGATCGTCAAGATCATGGGCTTTGAACACATCCATGAGCTGGGCCTGATCACCGACAGCATCTACGGCACCAAGGATTATGTGATGCAGCAGACCGGCAAGAGCGAGAGCGCGCTCAAGAAACTCCCCGTTGAAGGCGAGTACTATGGAGCCCCGATCGATTACGCTCCCGAAGGAGATGCCATGCAAAAGAGTTGGGAATACAACAACTTCCACCATACCGTGCTGATTGCCGACGTCACCTTGCTCAACAAGCTCATCTCCGAGATCGAGACCGCTGAGCTGAACGCCGTGACCCACCTGGCCCAATCCGTCCACGCCGAAGACTTTACCTTCGACGAAGTCGGCGCCAAGGTGTTCGCCGAGAGCAGCTACATCCTCTCGGGCCAGAAATACCGTGCCCAGGCCATGGTGACCGCTTGGCAGAACACGCAAACCACCGCCCGGGTTCGCTTTGACGGCGGTCCCGAGAAGGAATATGCCAGCAACAGCCAGGGCGTGATCGACCTGGAATACAACGTGGGCGTAGGTACCCACAGATACACGGGTGTCATCCCGATGCTCAACCCCAAGACCAACGAGATTGAAGACTACCCGTTCGAGGGTTCCTTCACCGTAGCGCCTCCGGCGGTGAGCGTGGCGGCCACCAAGATGAACGTGGTGTATGCCGGTATCGACAACCCGATCGCCATCGGCGGCGGTGTGGGCGGCGAGATTTCCGCCAGTGCCACGGGCGCCTCCCTGTCGCGTACGGGCAACGGCACCTACAACCTGCGCGTCAACCCCGGTGCCAGCGAAGTGGTGGTGCATGTGAACTCGCAAGGCAGTTCGATGGGCAGCATGAAGTTCCGTGTGAAGGAGTTGCCCAAACCGACAGCCAAGATCGACAACGTTGGAACCGACGGCAAGGTGACCAAGAGTGCCCTGCTCGCCGCCAATATGGTGCGCGCCGAGATGAAGGACTTCGACTTTGACGGCGTCCACTACGACGTGACGGGCTATACCGTGAAATACCGCACCAAGGCCGGTACCACCAAAGAGGAGAAGGTGACCGGTTCGAGGTTCAACGAGACCCTGAAAGGTGTCTTCAACTCAGCCAACGCAGGCGACATCTACGTGTTCACCGCCATCCGCGTCAAGGGTAACGACAACAAGGAAAAGGTGCTCGACACCCAGATTGCCGTGGAAATCAAATAAGAAAACAACTTAAAACCATAGAAGATGAAAAAAACACTTGTTTCAACCCTCACCGCCGCGATGCTCTTCGGCATGGTGCTGAGCGCCGTTGCCCAGACCACCGAGGCCAAGCCGCCCCGCAATAGCATCCTGTCGAAACGTCAGGACATCGTGGTCGAGAAGAAACTGTCGCCCCTCCCGGAGATCCGTGAGGAGTATGTGATGTGGAAAAAGACCATCATCCGCGAGATTGACTTCCGTCAGAAGATCAACCAAGTGTTCTACTATCCCGTCAACCCCACCGAAGACTGGCGCAACCTGGTCACCGTGCTTTATGACGGCATCCTGCAAGGCGACATCACCGCCTACCGCGTGGAGAACAACATCGACGATATGGTCACCCCGCTGACGAGGGACGACTTCGAAAAAGAGAATACCAAGATCGGCGACCCGCCCGTCATCATGCGCGACGGCGTGGAAGTGGCCAACGAGATTATCTTCAAGGACCGTATGGTCAATGTCACGCGTCTGCGTATCAAGGAAGACTGGTACTTCGACAAGCACCTGTCACAGTTCCTGGTGCGCATCATCGCCCTCGGACCCATCATCGTGGATGAGGACGGCCTCTCGCAAGCCTGCTGGATCCCCTACGACGACCAAACCCGCAAGGTGCTTTCCGAAGCCTTCGTCGCCAACCGCAAGAACGGCGCCGAACGTCGCACCTACGAGGAGATCCTGAGCAAGCGCGTGTTCGACAGCTACATCGTGAAAGAAGAGAACATGTACGACCGCTATATCAACTCCTACGCCATGAACATCGATGCCTTGTACGAATCGGAACGCATCAAGACCGAAATGTTCGACTTCGAGCAGAGCCTTTGGGAGTACTAAATCAGTGAAACGTTGAACCCCGAAGGGCTCACTGACCGAATGGGAGGTAAAATTGAAAGTGGGAAAATATTCGGACACCTCGCTGTTTTAGGGGCCTATACCATTTTCGGATTCAACATCATCATCTGCAAAGAGCTGACCAACAGTGGGTTGGTCGGCTCTTTGGGTTTATTCTGTTTCCGGTCGGTGGGCGCTTGCCTGCTGTTTTGGCTGATCTCGCTGTTTCTGCCTCGTGAAAAAGTGCCTTTCAAGGACTTGTGCGGGATCTTCGCAGCTTCGATGCTAGGCTTCCTGCTCACCCAACTGGCCTATCTGGAGTCGAGCAAGTACACCACGCCCTTAGACACCTCCATCATCACTTCCACCACCCCCATCTTCACCATGTTTGTGGCTGCCATCGCCTTGAAGGAGCCCATCACCTTGAAGAAGGCCGGCGGCGTGGCCATGAGTTTTGCCGGTGTTATCCTGTTGGTACTGAATACCATCGGCGTCCACAGCGGCGGGGTGAGCGAGACCAAGCCCATCGGCATCCTGCTGATGATCGGCAACTGTGTGTTCTTTGCCTCTTATCTGGGCATTTTCCGGCCTTTGATCCAACGGTACCACGTGGTCACCTTCATGAAGTGGATCTTCCTGTTCTCGACCGTGGTGGCCGTGCCTTTGGACTTCAAGGAACTCACCCATCTCCCCTTTGCCGAGATGAGCCCCAGCTACTGGCTCCAGCTGGGCTATATCATCGTTTTCGCCACCTTCATCGCCTATTTCCTGTTACCTATCGGGCAAAAGCAGCTGCGACCCACCGTGGTGAGCCTCTACACCTACGTACAGCCTTTGATCGGCATGGTGACCGCCATTATACTGGGCATGGACCGGTTGACCTGGCAAAAGATCGTGGCGGCCGTGTTGGTGTTCACCGGTGTGATTTTGGTGAACAAGAGCCGGGCAAAAGTGGAAAGCTGAAAGTGGAAAGTGGAAAGTTATTATTAACTTTGCGGTATGGAAGTGAACCTGTTGCAAACAAACATCAGTTACCTGAAGGGCGTCGGACCGAAGAAGGCGGAGATCTTGGGCAAGGAGCTGAAGGTCTTCACCTTCATGGACATGCTCAACCAGTTCCCCTTTCGGTACATCGACAAGAGCCAGATCCACAAGGTGGCGCAGGTAAACGACGACCTGGTGTATTACCAGCTCATCGGCACCATCGACCAGGTGCAGCTCATCGGGGCTCCAAGGGCAACAAGGGCTACCGCACGTTTTTCTGACGATACAGGCTCGATCGAGTTGGTGTTCTTCCGTGGCCTCAAGTGGATCAAGAACCGCTTCAAACCAGGCGTTAAATACGTCCTTTTCGGCAAGGCCAGCGCGTTCAACCACAACTACAACTTCGCGCATCCCGAGATTGAGGAATACAACCCCAACGACCCGTTGATCGGCGAAGGACTGCAAGGCGTGTATTACACCACCGAGAAGATGAAGGACCACGGCCTGGGCACCCGGCAAATCGCCAAGATCCAACGTCAGATCCTCCAGCAGGTGATGGACCTCATCCCCGAGACCCTGCCATTGAACCTCTTGCAGCAGGAGCAGCTCATCCCCCGCAAATACGCCTATTACCAGATCCATATCCCTGCCAACAACATCGAGATCCAGCAGGCCACCCGGCGGTTGAAATACGAAGAGCATCTCTTCTTCCAACTCAAGTTGCTACGGGCCAAGAAACGCCGTGAGAGCCTCAACCAAGGCTATGTGTTCAGCCAGGTGGGCGACTATTTCAACACGTTCTACAGGGAGCACCTCCCCTTCCCTTTGACCAACGCGCAGAAGCGCGTGATCCGTGAGATACGGATCGACTTGGGCAGCGGTCATCAGATGAACCGGCTGCTCCAAGGCGACGTGGGGAGTGGGAAGACCATCGTGGCTCTCATGGTCATGCTGTTGGCCTTGGACAACGGCTACCAGGCTTGTATGATGGCCCCCACCGAGATCCTGGCCCAACAACACTACGCCACCTTACAAGAACAACTCAAGGACATGCCCGTGAAGTTCGCCTTGCTCACCGGCTCCACCAAGACCAAGGAACGGCGCGAGATCCATGAAGGCTTGGAGGACGGCTCGTTACAAATCATCGTGGGCACCCATGCCCTCATCGAAGAAAAAGTCGCTTTCAAAAACCTCGGCCTGGCCATCATCGACGAGCAGCACCGGTTCGGGGTGGAACAACGCTCCAAGTTTTGGGAAAAGACCGACCGACCGCCCCACACCCTGGTGATGACCGCCACTCCCATCCCCCGCACCTTGGCGATGACCCAATATGGCGACCTCGACGTGTCGAAGATCGACGAGCTGCCCCCCGGGAGAAAACCCGTGGAGACCTATCATGTGTATGACGACGACCGGTACCGTATCATGATGTTTATGAAACAACAGATCGCCAAGGGACGGCAGATCTACGTGGTGTATCCCCTGATCAAGGAGTCGGAGAAGACCGACATGATTGCCTTGCAGGAGGGCTACGAGGCCCTGCTGAGGGACTTCCCCGAGCCGGAATACAAGATCTCCGTGTGCCACGGCCAACTCAAGCCCGAGGACAAGGACTTCGAGATGCGGCGGTTCATCACCAAGAACACCCAGATCATGGTGGCTACCACGGTCATCGAGGTAGGCGTCAACGTGCCCAACGCCAGCGTGATGGTCATCGAGAATGCCAACCGCTTTGGCCTGTCGCAGCTCCATCAGTTGCGTGGCCGCGTGGGCCGCGGCGCCGACCAGTCGTATTGCATCCTCGTCACCGACCACAAGCTCACCGACGATGGCAAGACCCGCATGAAGACCATGTGTAGCACCAACGACGGCTTCCAGATCGCCGAAGTTGATTTGGAACTCCGCGGCCCGGGTGAGACCGGCGGCCTCAGACAGTCCGGCCAGATCGAGATGCTCATCGGCGACTTACAAAAGGACGGGGCCTTGATTCCCCAAGTGAGAGACGCGGCCATACGCATCTTGAACGACGACCCCAAGCTCATCAAGCCCGAGAACCGGATGCTCCGCGAACACTACAAGGAGCTGTTCGCCCAGACGTTCGACTGGAGCCAGATTGGGTAAAAATGAAATATTTTTATATCATATAACTTTATATCATATAATTTTATTACATTTGCAAAAATTACTTGATATGAACATTCCATTTACTTACGGCAAAATCGTCGATGAGCTTGATTTTACTGATAGATTGAAAGAAACTGCTCAGCTGGTTTCAAGTTTCCAATCGCTAACCAACACAGCCATTATCTCCCCAAGACGATGGGGAAAGTCCTCCTTAGTGGCAAAAGCCGTAAAGAAAATCGAGCACAAACAGGATGCTATTTTGTTTGTTCGCATAAACATCTTTAAATGCGAAAATCCGCAGGAATTCTATGAGCTCTATGCCAAAAAAACCATGGAAGAGATGTCTTCATCGGCCGAATCCTTGCTTGCAAACGCCAAGGAATTCATTTCCCGTTTACTTCCCAAACTATCCCTTTCAGACCCTTCGGGACAATATGAAATCGCTCTGGGAGTGAACATCAAAGACAATCCCATCGAAGAGGACATCTTGAATTTACCACAGCAGATCGCTACCAAGAAAAAAAAGAAAGTTGTTGTTTGCATTGATGAGTTTCAACAAATTGGAGAATTCCCCGACACCATAAAATTCCAAAAAATCTTAAGAAACCATTGGCAGGAACACAAAGATGTCGCTTATATCCTTTATGGCAGCAAAAAACACATGATGCTGAATATTTTTGGGAATAACAGCAGCCCGTTCTATCGGTTTGGCGACATGATGTTTATTGAAAAGATTGCTAATGAGGAATGGAAAAAATTCATTGTCACCCGATTCAAGGACACCGGGAAAACCATCAAGGCGGAAACGGCTGGATATTTGGCCGAGCAAGTTGAGAATCACCCCTATTACGTTCAACAACTTGCCCAATATGCTTGGCTTCGCACCAAGAAAACTTGTACCGAAGAAATTGTGGATAGTGCTTTGCAAGCCATGTTGTATTCGCTGAATCTCCAGTTTGTCAACCTCATGGACTCGCTCACTGAAAAACAAAGGAATTTCCTTTGCGCTATTTGCGAGGGCGCAACAAACTTCTCATCTGCCGAGACCCTTCGTCACTATAGACTTGGAACCAGTGGTAATATCCGCATTCTCAAAAATGCCTTACTGAAGCGCGACCTCATCGATGTCACGGGAAAAAAAATCCAAATTCAAGATCCACTGTTGAAACGATGGATCATTGAGGAGTATTCGAAAATAGGGTAAACGGAGAACGGAACCCCGAAGGGCGAAGCCCTCACCGACCAGAGGGAGGTAACTTTGGGCTCACCGACCGAATGGGAGGTGAAACGGAAAGTTATTCTCTTTCGGGGCGGATGGTTTTTCTGAAGGAGAAGTACTTGTTCGTCAGATAGCTGAAGGTCACGCAGATGATGGAGATAATGACGTAGGAGACCGTCGGCCACCAGTGGAAGACCTCAACGAAAAGTTTCAGTCCGGCGTAATTGAGCAGGATATTGCCCACTGTGACCAACAAATAGCGAACGATCTGGGTTCTGCCACGAAGCGTGGAGCCGCTAAAACTGATGTGGCGTGCCATCCAGAACCCCGTCAGGAAGGTGATGGGGAACTTGAACACGAAGGCGGCGATATGAGGCGTGAAGGCGATGAAGCCCAAGTCGAACACCCGACCATGAAACACGTAGTGGTAAAACACGTAATAGAGCACCCATTCCAGCGCCAGGTTCAGCCCGCCACAGCAGCCGTAACGGAACAGCTCCAACGGCATGATCTTCCTAAAAGGCGGATAGAAGAAGTCGATGACCGTGGTCAACAACTTCTCGACGCGGTGTTCTATGGATTTGAGGGCATTCATTTTCTTCGACAAAGGTAATTGGTTTTTCCATAGCAGGCAACAAAAAATAACGGCGTTGGCCCCAAAGAGCCAACGCCGACGGTTATTTTGCCACGACCAGTTTTCCGGTCTCACCTCACATCCTTCACCAACCGCACCGACTGCCCATAAAAGCGTCTTCCGTAGTTGCCAGCGCCACAAAAGCCCTCTCCGAAATGGAGCCCCCACGAGCAGCCAGCGCTATGGTGCGTGACCGACCAGTAGTTGCCAAAGTCGCCAAAACCGTTGACGAGTAATACGTGCCAACCGCCATTGCTGACTCCCGTGTAGCGAAGGCCGGCAGCAGGAAGGAAAACGGCACCATGCTGCTCCATCAGGTTCCACTGCGAGGCTGAGACGGGATTGTCTTCGAAGCCTGTCTCGGCCAAGTTGACATGGTTCAATTCATAGCAATCCGCACTCCAGTCGTCAGGCAGGAGAATCATCCCGTTAACACCATTCACGTTGGCCTTTGCAAACCGCTGGCCCGAAGGCGTCATTCGGGTTTCGAACAAATACGACCACTCGTCAATTGTCAGCGTCCGCCACAGGTTCGGTGCGTTGCCGCCGTTGCTGATGGCGTTGTAAACACCCCAGTCATAATTGGCCGAACTGCCCGTCAGATCGGGCGACTCCATACTTGTTGAAGGACCAAAGCCATAATGGTTGTCCTCATATACTTCGTCAAAATAATGTATAATTACGTCCTCAGTATTAGGATAGTTATGCCAAGGCATATAGTAAATGTTGTGTGGGTCTTTTATGTTATGGTAGCCACTCGTCCCCCATCCGAAAAGGTCGATCCATCCACCATAATACTGGCCAATGTTGGCGTTCCCCTCTCCGATATAATCCCATTGGTTCTCGGCAAAACGCCATTCCCTAGCCTTTGCCTGGTATTGCAGGTTGCCTCGCGAGAAACGGACCTGTTGCGTGCCACTGACCGAGAACAGCCCTTCCAAGGAGTCGATGGAAACCATGGGGGACTCTTCCCCTGTCTCGAAGCAGACTTCCGAGCCATAGGCAACGCCCTTTTCGTTCATGGCATAGGCACGAACGTAGTAGGTGGTGTGTGGTGTCAGGCCGGTGATGCCACACACAAAAGTGCTGTGTTCCGTGTTGGCCGCAGCGACATGGCTTCCAGCCAAGTCCGGGTCGTGCCCCAACCCCCAACAGAGACCCCGCTCGAGGATGTTGGCACCGCCGTCGTCAATCACCTCACCGCCTCCCGTCGCCGCATCGTACATCACGTTGGTCACTTGGGCCGTCGTCACTTGGGGCGTGGTCACTTGAGGCGGGTCGTCGGGCGTCTCTCCCCCATCCTCGCCGCCGCTGCCGTTTCCCGAGGACAAGGTGGTGAAGGCGACGGGCTCGCCGTAGGCCGTGCCCGAGTCATTGACCGCATAGGCCCGCACATAATAGGTCGTCGAGGGGGCCAGCCCCGCGATCCCACAACTGAAGCTCCCGAGGCCCTTGCCGACAGACACATGGTCGCCGCCGCGCTCGGGCGCCGCTTCGACGCCCCAGCACACGCCGCGCTCGACAACTTCGCCACCGCCGTCGGCGGTCACCTCGCCGCCTGCCGTGCAGGCCGTGGCGCCCACGTCACGCACCGGGGCGGTGGTGACGGCAGGGATTCTTACTTTATGGCAGCCGTTGAATGCGATCATCGTCGCCAACAGCATCAAAGCCAGTAGGGAAATAGTTCTTTTCATAACATATCGTTTATATGATCAATCATTGTCAGTTTTCATAGCCGAAGTCCGTCGTGTTGCGCCGAAGGCGTGGATCTCGGTGACCGTCTCGTAGAGCAGGGTGAAATAGCGCTTGGTGCACCTCGTGTTGCCGTCCACGAGGGTCTGCACCACCCGTTGCCGGTCGATGCCGTAGCCCACCGTCAGCGTCTTGCCGTCCTGGATGACGTCCATCCCGCTGTACTTCGACTTCCATTGATACAGGGTGGCCTTCGATATACCATACTCCCTGGCCACCACCTCGGCGCTAACGCCGCTCTCGAGTTCCTTGACGGCCTTCACCATCTCGCTCTCGCTGTGAATGCTTTTTCTCATCAGTTCCTCCTTCGTGACATAATTAACACTTTTTGTCTAATTTTGAACTGTCCGATTTTTAGGGAAGGGTACAGTGTAGCTTACCGTCTGCGGCGTGGAAGGGAACGTGCCGGAGGGCGTGAAGGCCCTGTCCATGGCGTGGGGCTTGGAGGCCGTGCCGAACACGGCATTGGAGTACACCGTCGTGACCATAAAAGAGATTCTATTATAATTTGTCAATGACACGTCCCACATACTTATCACGATCAATAATCCAAGTCACTTCATACCGATACTTATAGTTTACCATGTGAATATACATTCTATGGCCGTTTTGAGGGGTGTAAACTTCCCAATTATCAATCACTTGTCGGGGTTTGTATCTTAGAAACCAAGGAGTAAGTATATGCAGTTTTTTGTAATAATCTTTGAGAACGGCTTTATCCTTAATCCAATATACTGAAAATGTTGGATTGACTATGTCGCATAACGCACTTTCAGGAATCCAACGGTAGAATTTCATAAAGGTGAAAAAAATTGATTTAATGGATGTTGTATCTTTATTCCCCTCAATTACGATAGACAGGGGTTGATTGTTATAAGCATGCTCAATTGGAATTAAATCAGCGTGACCATCCTTAATCTTTTTTACAATAGCTTTACGGAAATAATCGCTATCTTCGCCTTTAGGATTACTGCCTTTAATTGTGAAGATTTCCAGTTCTTCCTTATAAATGCCTTCGGGAAAATGGCTTAAGCTTTCTGCTTCATTGAATAAAACTTTTTTCTCTTGGGAATAGACGTTTGTGCACATCAAGCATGAAAACAATATGATGATTCTGCTAAACTTATTATCCATAGTAAGTTTGTATATTATCTATTATAATTGTATTGAATCATATATGGTGACATGGCAATACCAAAACTCCTAATAGCCAATTCTGCATTCAAAAAAACAGGAGCCGTGACGGGAAGCAACGCATTCACATTTAGCACCCCAGACATTGCCAACGCTCTCGACGTATAATTCACACAACCATAAAACAGTCCATATTTTAGTGGTCCGGTATTTATCATGTTCTTGCCCATATTTACAGTCTCTTAATATTTTGCAAATACCCTACCATCTGTTTCAATTCTGAAATAGTAATCTTCATTTGTGGTACAAATTTCATCCATAAATAAAGATCTCCGAACTTCATGCATATTGAATTTCCTTTTTCTCTTATTGTAATATATTGTTCTATTGACACTTTGTGTACTCAAGGAGATGAAATCACCGTATTCGCCTAACTCGACGATTGATACAACAGAATTATCTCGAATGTTTATACTCAATAAAATGAGTTGATAGTACCTGTCACTTGAGTCTTGTCTCACAATTAACACACTATTAATACCAGAAACGAACTCAATGTTTCCGAGAGCATATAGGTTTATTTCATTTTTTAATCGCTTTTTTTCTAGATATAACCATTCTTCCTGATTAATAGGTGATTCAAGACCAATCGGTTCGTATGAACTAGAATCTATAGTCCATTTTGTATAAGGTATAATATCGAGTAACTCTTCCTTTTCAGTTTCGTCTACTATTAATTTGAAATCTTCCAAATCCAGCTTTTCTAGATCAAGGGAGTTGAATTCCTCTATTGAGAAGAATTTTTGGGGAATGGTTTTTATTTTCCACTGTTTTTGGGCATTGTCACTAAAGTTGTAATAAGCAAACCAATTACCCTCTACGGTTGAAGAAGAGCAATAATTTAAAAACAACATTATCATTAATAATCTTTTCATAATTAAGGAATAAAAGGTCTATTTGATATTGGATAGAGGTATTTTTTGTAATCTATATATATGTGTTTATAAATATAATTATTATAATATTTCATATAATTATAATAATAGTAATCTACTCTGTACTTCCATAGTTTGGCTTGGTCGTACTCGAATCTGCTAATTGACGCATGATGAAAATCTTCTTGACTCTTTGAAGTGTAACCAAGACTAAAAAATTGTAAATGAAGATATTCATGAGCAATTGTCAAATACAATTCTTCGGGACTTACAAATGCTGCCGGCGCATAATAACTATTGTATTTTCCAAATCCTATATTACGTGTTACCGCGTAGGCTTTGGTGATGTCGTCATCAGTAAAATAACTGCCTTTTTGATGCCAGCCATCGGGACATGATCCGTCTGCATAGGAATCGACTAAGTTTCTTGGATTGTAAAACCCATTTTCCTCGGAAAACTCCTTTAAGTATTCATTTGAATACGTCAATCTTTTATCAATTTCTTCTTCCCAAGACTCGTCGAAAGAAGGATTAGTTCTTGTGTAAGTAATGCCTTCTCCGGTCCAAAAATTACCCCCACATTGTTTTGAATAATATCCAGCCTCAAGTCCGCCAAGCAATCCTCCTGCCAAAGCTCCCCACGCTCCCGATTTCATACCAGCCCAAAATCCTTGGCTAAAAGAAGCGCCTTGCATCCATGCAGCTGTTGATGAACCGACAAAGCTTCCCGCAAAGCCGCTTGTAGCTCCTGCCAGACTTCCTAACCAAAACCCCTCGGCTCCATTCAACAAGACATTCATCCCATACCCCACTTGATACCCGAAGGCCCCACCAAGGCCACCGGAAATGGCACCGATACCAGCAGCAACCCAAAACTGGCCGCTGTTGTTGACATTTCCAGACATCACCTGCATGGCCGTGTTCGAGAACGCGCCTATGATGGCACCAACCACAACGGCTTCCCACAACACTTCGCCGCTCGGATCCACGTACCGCAACGGGTTGTGTCCGCAATAGGCGTAGCGGTTGAACCCCAGAGCGCTCGTCGGGTCTAGGACATAGCGGTCCGCCGAGAGGAAGGAACTCATCGTCGGGTCGTACATCCTTCCGTTCATGTTGACGAGGCCGAAGTTATACAGGTGTTCGTTCCCAGTGAAGCCCCGATCGAACATCGGCGTGCCGGTGAAGCTGTCGCTCCACGTGGCGGGATCGCGCAGGTTGCCCCAGGCGTCGTAGCTCAGACGCTGCTCCACACCGCCGTCGCTGTCGGTGATCGTGGTCCACGAGCCGA
>JAEEGI010009819.1_pt1 | contig 20873 bp, 15 predicted proteins | sample 8958751 | NCBI WGS metagenome assembly JAEEGI01 (sample SAMN16246545, study PRJNA631951) | gut metagenome | biome: gut microbiome; feature: rumen; material: KS-attached | host: Bos | place: Iran: Karaj | collected 2018-10 | reverse complement strand
GATTTTTAATGATTTTTAAATTTATTTCATGAATAAAATTTATTATTGTTATAAATTAAACCGTTTATATAAAAAAAATCTATTAAAGTATATAGTTTTTTCAATTTCTGAGTTTTTATATCTTAAAGTTATATTGTATTTGATATTATGATGAAGAAATAAAAATAATATTTTAAATTGTTTTTCTTTCCAAATTAAAAATTCCAAAAAATAATATAAACATAACAAATTGAATTATGATATTGAACAATAATATCTTTTTTTTATTTATTATTTGAATTAAATATACGATTTTAATTTCTAAAATAATTTTTTTGTATTTTATTAAATCTTTTTGTGTAATTTGTATTACCACTGTATTAATTAATAATTTTTCCAATAATAACAGAAAATATAAATAATTTTTTATCTGATAAGTGATTTATATAATTGTTTCAATCATTTTTTTAATTATATTCTTTATTTTCTATCTCTTTCTCTAAATAGAATAATAAACATGAATTTAAATTTAAATAAAAAAATAATTTAAACTTAAATAATTAATAATTTTATTATATCATGATTATATTAATATGCCATTTAATTTTACATGTATTTATAACAAAATTTTAATTAATTCAACAAATATCATCATCAAAATTAACTTCTATCTCAAATGTAAATGGAAAAGGAAGATGAATAATATAATTAGTATTATTAATTCTTTCATTACTATTATATTTCAATAAAGGTGATTGATATATAGAAATCTTTTTACCACAAATTGGACAATTAAGATTATTTTTCTTATATAAATGTGCAATACAAACTAAGTGAAGTGAATGACCACACTGTAATTTAATTCCTTTTACTAATTTTGTTCCACATATTTTACATAAACTATTTTTTTTTTCTTCATTATCTGGATTTCCCATTAAACATCTATAAAAATCTTTTTGAACTTCATAAATTCTATAATCTTTAACGCATTTAAATCCAATAAATATTAACATTAAACTTATATACAAATAACAAAAAGAAGAACTTCTTTTTGCATAAATACAAATAATACTAAATTTATAAAAAAGAAATAATCTACTTATTAAGCCTAAATGAATTTTTCTTTTTATTATTGCTATTAACCAAGATTCTTTTTCATCATTAGTAATTAAACTAACATAATAAGCAGTATGTCTTATTGTTATAATTTCTGTTATTTTTAAAATTAAATAAATACCTTTACTTATTATTATATATTTAAGAGCATTATTATTAGATTTTGAAATTATAATATATATAATAGAAGTAAATATAATTATTGTTATTGCAATTGAAATATGGTATAAATATTCTAATAATAAATCTCTATCATTTTTTATATATTTAATTTCAAGATATTTAATTATAAAAATGATTGCTATAAAATGAAAAAGTGCAATTAAATAAGTAAAACAAAAATCAATTGGATTTGTTAAATCTAATTCTTCACTTAAATAAATTAAAATAAAAAAAGAAATTGGAGATGAATAAATTAATTCTGGTTTAGAGAATAATTTTTCATGATATTGATATTTATATGAAAGATCAATTCCAAGAATATTTTCAATTATAAATGTTAATAACGAATAATAAATAAGAAGAATAAATATTACTATAAAACAACAAAAATAAGGTTTTTTTAATAAAATATTTTCAAGTAAAATAAGTTTATTTATATCATTAGTAGCAAATAATTCATAAATAAAAGGAATAAATATTGAAATATTTAAAATATATAAATATGGCAAAATCATTTTAAAATTAGGAGTAAAAATAATATTTAGAAATGATATTTTGGATTCAGACATATTTTTCTTTGATATAATAAAAATTTATTACATCATAAAAATAATTTTCTATTATTAATATTAATTAAAATGACATAAAATAAAATTTATTCTTGAAAATAATTTATTCTCAAATTATAATAATAAAATTATAAAAATAAAAAAAACATTATATAAATATTAAAAAAAAATTTATAAAATAATATGGAAGAATTACCATTAGTTCAACAAGATCCTCATAGAGTAATGACAAGATCAGAAATAAGACATAAGAGAAAACAAGAAAAAAGAGCAAAGAAAAATGAAAGATTAGGACAAAATGAAGCACTTAAAGCTAGAACTAATAAGGTTTCTGTATCTAAAAGAAATGTAAATACTGCAAAAAATATTAAAAGTAGAAGACAAATTAATCAAGCTAGAGGACAGAATCATTAATAATTTATAATTTTTAAAATTATATTAACTATTATTATTTATATATTAAAACTTAAATTTAGGGTATTTCAATTTTTTTCTTTTTTCTTTTTTTGTAATTTTTGAATCAATTTATTATATAATAAATTCTTTAAAAGAAAATTATAAAAAGTAATCACATTATAAATAAAAGTATTAATTTTATTTACTGATAATAATTTTTATTTGTGATTTTTATTTTATTTTTATATAAATTTGTTGTTTTATGTAAATTTAATATAATAAAAGGAAAAGGTAAAATAATATTATTTTAATTTATTTAAATATTTTTTAATAATATTGAAAACTTCAAAGGAATTTTTTTACTTTATAACATTTTTTAAAAGAAAAAAAATAGAATTTATACCAATCATGAACTTTTTATGAATTAAAACAAATAATTATTGAGATCGAAACAAAAGTTTATTTATATAAAAATCAAATAAAATAAAATAAAATAAAAATCAATAAAGTTGGATAAATAAAAAAAAATATGAAAAATATATTATTAATTATTGTGAGCCTAAAATTGATATAAAAATTGAGTTCCAATATAATTTAAGAATAGGCATTTATCATTTCTTCATTCATTACATTATCAAGCCTTTCTAAATAATTATTAATTTTTTCACCAACTTTTTCAAAAATATTAATTTTTTCACTTAAACCATAATATCTTGATGTGTTCTTATCAAATTGATTTATTTCTCTAAATTTTTGTCCTAAATTATTGTCTTGATCTTCAATATTAATATTTTGAATTAATTTAATATTATTATTAATATCATTAATACTTAATTCTTTTTCTTCATTATAATAATCAATATTTATTAATTTATTCTTAATATTAGAAATTTTACTTAAAAAATTATGAAATTTTTCAATTAATTTTTTATTTAAGTGTTCAACATCGATTTCACAATTATCAATATTTAAAGGTATATTATGTTTATGAGAATTTTTTGTGTCTTCTAAATTAACATAAATTAAGTTTTTATATAACATTGCAGATTTTTTTAAATCTTCAAGATATAAAATTACTGTTCTGTGACCAAGATGTTTATTTTCTTTTGAAGATTTACAATCACCACAAATAAAAATTCCACATTTTCTACAAAAGCAATTTATTAAATTTAGACCACAATCAAAACATATCATTCTATTATCAAAATTTGGAAATGTTTTATTTTTAATATATCTTATATAATTAAGAGAATGTGATTTATTTAATTTATTATTTTTCACTAATATATCTGATTCTTTTATTAAGATATTAACATGAGTTAAATTTTTAAATAAAACTCCAATTGGATAGTCTAAAAAAGGTGTTAAATCTTTATTTTTATAACTTAATTTATATCTTCTTTTTGGAGAAAAAGCATTATAGGCTTCTGAATAAAGTACATTTAAATTTATATCTTTATTTAAAGATAAATTAACTTCTAGACCATTATATACTAATGTAAATTTTATTTTCTTATTAAATTCATCAGTCATTTTTTATTTAATTTTCTTCGAAATATATAAAAAATTTAAAAGCGAAAAAACGAATTTATTAAAATAAATATTAACTAAATTCTAATTTTTTATTTTTATGTTTCTTTAATTTTTATTTTATTTTTATTGAAAAAGGAATATGAATTCATTCTGTTTTATCTCTTTTTTCTTAAAAATAATATTTAATTTATTATAGATTTTTGTTTTTAGGTTATTTTTATTATTTATGTTATTTGATTGATGTAATAATTTTTGAATAATTTATTATTGATTTTATTAATGTCTTTTTTACTGTTAAAGGATTTATTATAGTTAATGCTTCATTCTCAAATTATTTCAATTTCATTTAATTATACTCTTTAATTTATTTAATATAATATAATTTATTTAATATAATTTTTATGATATCAATTCTTACTTAATATAAACATATAATTTTTTATTCATTTTTATTTCTATTATAACCCATCATATCAAGAAATTCATTATAGTCAATGCATCCATCAAAATTTTGATCATATCTTTTAATTAATTTCTTTATAATCTCATCATCAATATTATTTTTAATAAGAACACTTTTAATTTCCTCTATATTAATTTTTCCGCAATTATCTTTATCTAAATGAACAAAAGCTTCATACAATATTTGTTCATCTAAATAAGTTTTTTCCTCAATAACAGATGCTAAAAATTCGGTATAACCAATTTTACCATTTTTATCGGTATCTAATTGATGAAAAATTTTTTCAATTTCTTCATTTTCAATTTCAGCATTTTTTAAATCTTCCAAACCAATTTTTAATTCATTTAAACTAATATAACCATCTTTATTCTTATCAAAACATAAGAAAATATTATTTAATCTATTAACATCTTTTTGTTTTAATCTACTTGCTATATAAGTTAAAATCATTTTCTTTAATTTATTAGCATTAATATAATTTTTAAAAGACAAAAAATCAATATGAATATCTTTACAAATTTCATCAGATTCTTTATTATATTTTTTTAACCAAGGATGTTGTAAAACTTGTAAAGCAGTCAATCTTTTATTTTCCTCAACTAAACACCTTTTAATTAAATCAATTGCACTTTTAGAAACATTATTCCATTTTGAATTTGGGAAACTATAATTAAAAGAAGTAATATTTTTAAAAATTTCTTTATCATTATTTCCTGTAAAAGGAGGTGAACCACTTAATAAAATATATAATATTACAGCAGCTGACCAAACATCACATTTTTCATTATATTGTCCATTTATAACTTCAGGTGCCATATAATATGAAGTTCCTACTTTAGTGGTCATTTTTTTTTTTACTTGGAAATTTCTACTTAACCCAAAATCAATAACTTTAATGTTATTATTTATTTCATTTCCTTCATTTGTATATAATATATTTTCTGGTTTTAAATCTCTATGAACTATTCCATTACTATGACAATATGATATTGCAGTTATAATTTGTTGAAAAATTATTGCTGCATTTTTTTCAGTAAACATTCTTTTTTTTTTAATATGATCTATTATAATATCAAATAATTCTCCACCATTGCATTTTTCCATTACTAAAAATATAAAACGATCATCTTCGAAAATTTCATATAATTTAATTATATTTGGATGATCTAATTTGATTAAGATTTCAATTTCTTTTTCAAATAACTTTAAATTTTTAATATTTGATTTTGATAATTGTTTACATGCTCTTATTTCTTCTGTTATTCTATTTTTTACTTCATATACTTTTCCATAAGCTCCTTTTCCTAATTGTTTTATAACATTATAATAATCTGTTAAAAGACCTTCTTTTTTTCCTATGAAATTTTCCTTATTAAACATTATAAAATCTGAATTTTTTGATTTGTACATGATTTTTTTAATTCTTTTATAATAATAATTTATTTTCTCATTATTATTATTTTATTGTTTTTCAAATTTTAAAAAAATAAAAAATGGATAAACAAGAAAATTTAAAAGAAAAAAAGGAAAAAGATAAAACTCAAGAATTAAAAGAATTTAATGTTCTTCCTCATTTTAAAGAAAATATAGTTCATACAGAAAAAAATTGTAAGGAACAAATAAATGAATATAGTTATTATTGTTTTACTTGTAAACATAGTGTTTGTAATGAATGTGGAATTTATGAACATCAAGATCATTTACTTATTCAAAGAGAAAAATGTTTAAATTATGATAAAACTTTTTTTAATGAAATTTCAAAAATTATTGATGATTCAATTTCTATTCAAGATATGAAAAATAATATTATTCAAAAAATTACTTTATCTATTGATTCACTTAAAGAAAGATTAGATAAAATTAAAGGAAACAAAATTGAAGAAATTAATAAAATGTTTAGTAAAATAAATTCAAGTTTAGTTGATTTGAAAAAAAATTTTTTATCTGCTAAAGAAGCTATTGAAAATTATTATGAACAAAATAAAATTTTTTTTAATATTGTTAATGAAGAAAATAAAAATACAGATTTAGAAAATACAATTTTTTTAATGAATTTTGAAATAATGAATTTATGTGATAATAAAAATTTAGAAGTTTTAGATAATGTAGTAAAAGTAAAAAATGCAATAAATGAATATGAAGAATCATTTAAACAAAGAACAGAAGATATGAAAAATAAATTAGATAATTATTTGAATATTAATTATTCTTTTGAAAAATTTGATGATTTTTATTGGGATATAAGATTAAGAACTATGAAATATTCTGAACAAATTAATAATTTTAGAAATTCAATTTGTGATATTTTAAAAAAAACAGGAAATTTTGATAAAATAAAAGATTTATTAGATATATTTGATTCAAAGAATAAAAAAGGAAAAGATGTTATTTTTAATCAAGAATATTTTATTAATGATATGGGGAATAATAATGCATTTAAATTTAAAAAAACAAGAGGAAATTCAAAAAGTAAATTAACTTCAAGTAAAAGTGGTAATTTAAATGTATATAAATCAAAATCAAGTTTCAATCAAATTAATAAATTATTAGTTTCTCAAAATTCAATTAATAAGGGAGAAATTCAAATAAGTCCTGATGATATTATACTTGATAATAGGTTAATTCAAAGATTTTTTGCTTATTCAATTTATGAATTATTTGGAAAATTTTTTGATACATATTCAAATAAAGATATTAATAATAATAATAATATAAATACTGTTCTAAATGTAAATAATAGTTTAAAACATTTAAATCCAATTCAAAGTACTCGTCATAATAATTTCTCAAGTCCAAAATTATCATCAAATAGGAAAAAAAGCAAAAGTATTGGTAAAAGCCCAAATAAAAATAATATTAATAATATCAATAATTACAACCCAAATAACAATTCAATAAATATAAATAGTATAAAACTAAATCAAAATAACATTATGAATATTCAAAATTCAAACAATAATTTTAATTCAAATATAACAGTAAGTTTCCTAACAAACTGGACAACAAGATTTTCTAAATTAAAAGAATATGCCAAACCTATAATAGGAACAAATAATATAAGTGTATTTGATTCTCAATTAAAAAAAATAAATAAAATCCCTTTAAAATTAGTAAAAGAAGAACATGGATATAATATTTTTCCAGATGGTTGTAGACATATTTTAGTTGAAGATATATTATATATAACAGGTGGTGTAGACTCATTAAAAAAACCAATGAATATAGTTCTCTCAGTAAATATAAATACATTAGAATTAAAAAAATTAAATAATTTAAATTTCACTCGTGCATATCATTCAATAGAATATTTAGATAATTATGATTGTTTAATAATAATTGGAGGAGAATATAATTCAACTTGTGAATTATTTGATATTTATAGTGAAAAATGGATTAAAATACCAGATTTAAATATTGGAAGAGCAAATACAAATATTTATTTTGATGCAATAACTAGTGATTTATATGCTTTATTTGGGATGGAAGGTAATATTGCTGAAAAAAATTTATATTGTGATTCCATTGAAGTTTTAGAATTAAATGATATTAAAAGTGGTTGGATTAAAGTTGATTATTATAAAAGTGCTGATTTAAATCTAAAAATTAATTTTTGTACTGTTGTTCCTTTTACTAGAGATAAATTACTTATTTATGGAGGAAATAATTCAAGAGTTCAAAAAAGATTATTTGCTTTGTTTGATATGAGTAAAAATGAATGTATGAAAGTTGATGCTCAAACAATGGAACAAATTAAAATAGAGGAAAAACAAATTAAAATGGTTGATGTAGCTTTATCAAAAATAAATTAAATTTTTTTTTAATAAAATACTAATTTAATAAAAAAAATAAACAAAATATAATAATAAAAATAATAAAAATGTACACAAAAAAAAATATAAATGATAAAAAAAAGAAAGTAGTAAGAAGAACTTCAGTAGCAATGCAACAAATGAATAATATATTTAAAAATCAACTAAACAATAAAGATAGTGGAATAATAGATACATTTATAAAAGAAAGAGAAAAAAATAGAAGAAGATATAGTCAATCTTTAGTAATGCCATATATTCCATTAACTAGAAAACAAAAAGTAAAAGAAATTGTAAATATGGACAAAACATCTGCAAATAGATTTAATGAATACAGTCATATTTTTGATCATATAAAACATCAAATTTCTGATATTAATAATTCTTTATTATCAGGAAATATTTTAAATAATTCAATTAATTCAAATAGAATAAATAATTACTCAAGAGGGAAATCAAGACCAGAAAATTCTATGTTTAAACCTGATAGTAATATAGATGATAAAGAAGAAAATATTATAAATTATAAATTAAAAAGTAGAAATAATAAATATTTGAATAATAAGAAAAAGAATGATAGTATTAATAAAAATAATAATGATAATAATAATAATTTAAATAATAATGATAATTTAAATGAGGAAAAATTGAATAATAATAAAAAAAATGAAAATATTATTGTTGGATTAAGTGAAAGTGAAGATGAAGAAGAAGAACATATAGATAATAAAACTTTAGATGAAAATATTAGAAGAATTTATTTAAATTATTCTCCTGCTCCTAATTCTTTAAGAGGAACTAAATCTAATAATAGGAAATTTAAAAACAGATTTTTAAATAAATCTTTAAATTCCCCTAAAACAGAAAGAAAATATGTTATTAAAAATAGAAATTCTAATAATAGAGATTTTTATTATGAACCTACATTAGATGAAAATAATAAAAAAACTTATTCAAGTGAAATCAAAGAAATCAAATATTGTAAATGTCTAATTTTTTAAAAATTTTCATTTTGTCAATTATTTTTAAATAATTATATAAAATAATTATTTTTAATTAAATAATTGATGAAGGAATTCCTATTTAATAATAGAATTAAATTTTATTATGTTTATATATATATAAGTTAATTAATTATTAATAAAATAATTACTAAAAAAGTAAGAAATTAAGGAGATAAGTGCTCAAACAATTATCTTAAAAAATTAAAAACAATATAATTAAATTAAATCATTTAAAAAATTAATATATTTAAATTCAATAAAAATAAATTTTCAATAAATATTAAAATTATTAATTTTATAATCTGAATTTTAATTAATTTATCTTATATAAAAAAAGATTATTTTGATTTCTTTATAAATATATATTCAATGACTGCTAACCAAAAAATTGATAAAATTTTTGGAAGTGATTATATAGAAAATAGATTTCAAAGTAAATTTGAAAAATCTCAATTTGTAAATATAAATCTAAATAATTCTTCTTCAAAAAACAGTGAAAGAAAATTAATAAAACCTAAAAAATTTAGTGTAAATTCTTTTCAAAAGCAATTTACAAATGATGAAAATAATAAGAAAGATAAAAAGAGAACTATAGGATATATAGATATGAATTTTTATTCTAAAGTTCTTAAGAATATAAATGAAAATAATAAAGATAATATAGATGATATAATATGTAAATCAAATAAAATTAAAAAAAATAAATCAATCATTAATCTTATGAATCAGGAAACAAAATCAAATAAAAATATAATGAATTTTAAAGATTCAAATAATAATAATTTAGAAGAAAAAAAAGTTACAAATCCAATGTCGAATGAAAAAAAAAACTCAAAAACAAAAAAAAGAAAAGAATCAATTATAAATATAATTAACAGTAATAATAATAAAATAAATGATTCTCAAAAATTATTAGAAAAAAGAAATAAATTAAATGAAGTACAATCAGCTCTTCAATTAGAAATTAAAAGTAAAAGAAAGAAATATAATGATTATATAATAGAAAAAATTGAAATGCCAAATTATATGATAATAGAAAAAGAAAATAAATTAAATAATAAAAGTAATAACACCAATATTATTAATAATATTAATGATACAAATGCTTTAAATCAAAATTTTAAAAAAGATTTTAGTATTGAAATTAAAAATAAGAATTTTCAAACAATATATAATGTAAATAATAAAAAAAACCAATTTTTATGTTGTTTTTAAAATATATCATTTAAATCAAAATTTGTGGTGTTCTTTAATTAATTATTGTATTCTTTGTTAATAAAAAAATCATATATTTAAAATATTATTAATAAAAAAATTTTATTAAGATAATTGATTATTCACCAGAAATTGATTTATAACTTATAATTCCTCTATTAGAAGGTTTTCTTGTAGTGGAATTACTTCTATGAGAATAACTTAAAATTTTATTTTGGAAATTACTTTTTGCAAGAATTGGTATTTGTGAATTATTGTTAATATTGTTATTATTATTATTATATAAATTTATATTATTTTTAATATTTGAAGGAGGTAATCTTGTTATTTTAATACAACTATTATTTAAAGTAGTATTATTACTTTTATTTTGATTTGTAAAATATTTAGAAATAAAATCTAATTTTGTTCTTTCTGCTAATTCATTTCTTGTATTACTTAAAAATTCATTATTTTGTTTTTTCTTTTTAGATGAATTTGATTTTACTTTTTGAAAATGAAATACTTTCATTCCAGGAGAATGTTCATTTCTTAAAGTAGAACTATTTATTTCTTCTTTTGTTCCACTTGATAATAAATTTGTTGCTGAATTATTATTTGAATATTGAAATGAATATTTATTATTTATATTTGAATTATTATTATTAATTGGATTATTATTTATATTTATATTTATATTCGAAAATAAATTTAATTCTTTTTGTTTTTCTTCTAATTTTAATTTTATTTCTTCTATTGAATTTTTTAAATTTAAAATATCATTTTCTTTTGAAGAAAGATTTTTTTGTAAATTTTTTGTTTTTTCATCATTTTCTTTTAAAGCATTTTTTAAATTTATATTTTCTTGTCTTAATATAATTATTTCATTTTCTTTTCTATCATTATTTAAAAATTTTCCATCTTCATATTTTAATTTAACTTTCATTTCTTCAAATTCATCTTCCATTTCCATATATTCTTCTAATTTATTTTCCATTGCTTCTTTTTGTAATTTATGTTGAAAATGCATTCTTGTTAATTTTCTTTCTTTAAATTCTAATTTTTTTAAATTATTTTCATATTGAATTATTTCATTCTTATTTAATTTTATTTCTTCATTTGGCTTATCATTTTGTTTTAAATCTTCTTGTCTTTGTTCTTCTTTTGCATCTTGGATTTTTTTCTTTAATAATATTTGAATTGAATCATGAATATAATTTATTAATTGAGACATTTTTATTGATTTTATATTTTCTTGAAATTCATCTTCATCAATTTCAATTTTATTTCCTTTTATTTCTTTTGTTATTTCATAAAATAAATTATATAATTCTTCTTTTGATTTTAAATTTGGAATTTTAGTATTTTCTTCTTTCTCTTTCATTAATAATTTAAGTAATATAATTGAGATTAAATTAAATTTCAAAAATAAAAAAATTAAAAAATTACCTTATTCAGTTAAAAATGGCTTCTTTCTTTCAAAAAAATCATTTAAAATTTATAGAAAGATCAGCTTCAATTTCAGAAAAACCAGAAATAAGTTTATTAAAGAAATATAATATTACTGATAAAATACATTTAATAAGAAATCAAGTGAAAAGATTTACTTCAAATGATAAGATTAATAATTTTTATTTTATGAATTCTAAAAATGAAAAAGATAATAATGTATATATGAAACAAAAAACAATGAATAATGTAATTTCAAGAAATAATAATGAATTTAAAATAAATTATTCTTCTTTAGAAAATGATAACACTGTATATTCTACTCTAAAAAATAGTAATGATAGTAATTTAATATTAAATACTATAAGTAGAACTGATGAAAAAAAACATTCTTTTTTTAAGCCCGTTCAAACTTCTTTTAAGAAATATAGTATTTTTTCAAAAAAAGTAAAAATTGATTTAAAAAAAAATTGCATTAAAAATGTAATTGAAAGAAATTTAAGAGAAAAAAAACATATAACTTTTGAAAAAATAAAAGAAAAAGTTTTAAAAAATTATACTCCAAATTTAGCATCAAAAGAAATATCAATAATAACAGATACAAATGACATAAAAAATAATGAAAGTGATTTCAAAAATTATAATAGTTTTGAAAGAAATGAAAAATTATTAAATACTTTTGTAAGTCCAAAAAGAAGTAAAAAAAATAATTTATCATTTTTAAAATTTAAAAGTGAAAAAGAATTAAAAACATTTAATTCATTACTTAAAAACAAGAATAATAAAAGATTTTCAATAGATTTTTCGAAATTTCAAAAAACAAATTTAGATGATTATTTTTTTAAAAAAGAAGTTAAAAAAACAGGGAAAATAAAAGCAATGAGAGAATTAAAAGCAATATCAAATATATTATCAGAATATGAGGAATTAAATATTGATAAAGGCTCGTATTCAAAGCAAAATTTAAATAGAATAGTAGAATTATTAAAATTAAAAAGTTTTCATTTTAATGAAGATGAAATGAATAATCCAAAAGAAATTAATATAGATAAATTTGATTATAATAGTGAAGAAGGATGTTATATTATTAATGCTATTAGTCATTTAGGTCCTCCTCCTTTTTTAAAAACTAAATTTAAAAGTTCTACTATTTCGAAATATAATGATTCTATTGGTTTAGGTTTTGGTTCTTATAGAAATAAAGATGGAAAAGAATTTAGAAGAAAAATTTACAATTTAAAATATAAAGTGGATTAATTATTATTAATTTAAGTGATTATAGATATATATAATTTTTTTTAGTGATTTTATAAAAGAATTATTTTTAATTGGTAAATTTATTATTGAATGATAAATAAAATAAAGTTTATTTGTTTATATTATTTATTTGTTATTTATTTTAATATTAAATATTAACAATCAAATTTTTTTTTAATTATTTAAAGATAATCCTTTTTTCAATTAATTATCTTATAAATTGGTCTTTTTGTTTTTTTTTATTCAATTAGTTTTTTTATTTTTCAATTTAAATTAAATTAACTCTTAATTCTATATTATTACATCTATTATCATTTTTTATGCTTTTTTAATGAAATTTCTTTAGGTAATTTTATAACAATATGATTTAAAACAGTAGTTTTATCAAAGAAATATAATTTTTCTTCATTTTTATAATATATATTTGAACTAGTTTTTTATAATAATTAGAATTTTTATTTGAATTATCATAATTATCAATATATATTAATGTTTAAAATAAAGGAGAATTATAATTTGATTTTTTAAATCATTTATTGAAAAATTGGGGTTATGATAATTAATAATTTCTTTTTTATTTTCAGATTTAATTTTTAATAGCAAAAAATGTAAAGAATTATATCTTTTTTTATCAAAAAAATTAATATCAAGAATTTTTTCTTAAAAAAAAAGAATATATTCTTTCTTAGTTTTATCCTTTAATTAATATTTAAATAAATCATAACCATTTTTAAAAAATATATAAAAATCTTAATTAAAATAATTGCAAATAAAAAATGTTACTCCGTGTAAAAGGAACAACAGGAAGGCAATTAGAAATTGAAATTGAATATAATTCTCCTATTAAAGAAGTTAAACAAAAAATAGCTGATAAACAAGGGATTCCTTCTGGTGTTTTTTTCCTTGTTTATGGAGGAAAAGTATTACAAGATGATAAATTATTAAGTGATTATCCTAATATTACTAAAGATAGTTTATTACAATGTGTTGAAACTACTATTGGAGGGCTTTACAATATTTTTTAAAAATGTTTTTTTTGATAATGTATAAGAATTTTCAAATAAATAATGTTTTTATATATGGAAAAACGACAAAAATTTTATTTATAACTTTTTTTTTAACTTAATTAATTTATTATTTATACTCTTTTTGCGACTTATTATAAGGGATTTGATTAATATTTTGAAATAAAAAAAAAAATAAATTTCTATGATATATTGTTTTGAAGAGAAAGTCAAAAAGTTTGAAGTATTTAATTATTAATTTTATTAACTATTGTTAATTATGAATTTATTTTTATTATTTAGCTTAAATTTTTCAACACACCGCCTTGATAAAAATAAAAGTAAAAGATTAAATCTAAGAAGCTCAATTAAATAATAAATTAAAAAAATTAAATAAAAAGAATCAGCAATTTAACCTTTTTTTTGTTAATTTAATGGTATTATAAACAAAGGTTTAAAATTAGAATATTCTTTTTTAATTGAAAAAAACAAAAATAAAAAAATGAGTATTTCCCAAAAACAACAATAAAAATATTTAAAAAAAATAAATAGTAATAATCAACAATAGATATTTAAACATAAATTTTATTAATAATAAAAAAGCAATTATATTCTTATTTAAAATTATCAATAATACTTAATTTTCCTTTAATACTATTAATAAGTAAATCATTTAATTGACCAGCTAAATCAGGATTATTAATAGAACCACCTTTTAATTTTAAAAGTTCTTCATCTCTTTTTGCTTTTTCATCAATATATTTAATTTTATCTTTTACAAGTCGAATATTTTCAAATTTATTTCCAGTTTTATTTATTAATGTTTTCCAATCAAAACTATTAAAAACTTTATTTCTATTTGGATTTTTTTCTCTTAATTCTTTTAAATAATCAAAATCTTTTGGTAATTTGTTAGAATGTTTTATTTTATTAACACTATTATTTTTAGTTAATAATATTTTATTATTATTATTATTATGAATATTAACTTCACTAATTGCTCTTAACATACTTTTTCTATAATTTTTTTCATAATTTTCATTACTTGTTAATATTTTATTTCCTTGTTTAAAATGATTATTTTCTCTTTTTATTTTTTTTAAATATTTTTGTTTAATATACTTTACTCTTGCTTTTCCTCTTAAATCACTTATTCTAAATATTCTTTCCTTTCTTTCTCTTAATAATCTTTCATTAATTTTTTTAATTTTTGGAACTTTTTCAATAGAATATTTTTCTCTTTTCATATTAAATAATTTTTTATTTAATTTTTCAATTTCTTCTTTTTCTTTTAATTTATTTTCTTCATCTTTTAAAATTTTTACTAAAGGACTTTTATAAGAAGGAATTATCAAAGATCTATTTTTCCACATTTTTCTCATATTTCTTGTTTTTTCAATAATATCTTTTTGAACTAAAATTCTATTTTCTTCAAATTTTCTTTGTAATTCTTTTATATCTTCTTTTGTTACTATTTTTTTTTTTTCTAATTTTACTTTTTTTATTTCTCTATTTAATTCTAATTCATATTTATTTTTCATTTTATTAAATAAATATTCTTTCTCATCTTTTTTTGTTTGAGCATTTATAAATTTTTTTGTTTTTTCTAATTGATTATTTATTACTTTTTTTCTTCTTAAAATTAATTCTCTTTCTTTTTCTCTTTGAGAAAGTAAAAAACTTTTTTTTTTTTCTTTTTCTTCTTTTTCCAAATCATTTAATTTTTTAATTAATTTTTCTTTTGATCTTTCTAAATCATTTATTCTATTTTGCTTTAATATATTACTTTGTCTTTCTAATTCATAAATTCTTTCATTATTAAAACTTTCACTTTCATATTTTTCAATAAAATCTTTTAAATTTAATTTTTTATTTATTTTTTGTTCTTCACTTATAATATTATTTATTTGTAATTGAATATCTTCTAATTGATTATATAAAAGTATTTGTTTATTTTTTAATTTTTTTATTTCTTCTTCTTTTATTTTTTTATTTAATTCTAATTGATTGAAAGATTCATTTTGTAATATTTTTTTATTTTCATTTAATTTATATAAATTTTTTTTTATTCCTTCTTCTTTTAATTTTAAAGAATGAATAATTTTCAATGATTGACTATGATATAATTTATGTGATAATGGAACCGATGTTATATAAGTTGAATTTTGAATTAAATCAGACACATCTTTTTTATCCTATTTTTTTGGTGAAAAATAAATAATTTATATTTTACATTTGATATTTCTATTTCATTATTTTTCATTTCATCTTTAATTTTTAATAAGGAAGTTTCTATTTGATATGATATTCCTTGAATTATATTATTTGGAAAGTCATTTAATTCCTTTTTTAGATATTTGTTCGTTTCATTATCTATTTTAGGAATTCTAAAATATTATATGAATTACTTTTACTCTTTATTTTCACTTTCTATTTTTCCTTTTTCATTATTATCACTTATTTTTTCAATATTATCTTCATTCTCATTATTATTTTCATCATTGTTTTCAATGTTATTTTCATTACTCTTTTCAATGTTATTTTCATCATTGTTTTCAATTGTATTTTTATTGTTCTTTTCATTTACATTTAATAAATTATTTTTTAATTCTTTGATTTGGTCATTTATTTTCTTATCATCTATTTTACTTTTTTCATTTTCTTTTTTAATATTATTATTTTTATTTCCTTTATTATCACTAAAAATATTTATATTAATAATTTGAACATCATCTTTTTTCTCATATTCTTGAGCAATATGATTTTCTCCTTCATCAAAATAATCATTTTTCATCTTTTATAAAATTATTTTTTATATAAATAAAACAGAAAAAAAAAAAATTAAAATTTAAATAATATAATTATATATCCTTTTTCATATTTGTTAAATATTGAATATTTAACTGTTTTAATCTACTTATTTTCAAATCAATAATTGACAATAATTAAAAAAATTGAAATAAAATGAAAAAATAATGAATAAAAAATACATAATTTCTTTCAGACTAAAAAATTAGATTAATTATTATATTATTATTTATTTTATTTTATTTTAAATTGTAATAATTTTATAAAATAAAACATTTAATCATCTTTTTCATCTTCAACAACAAAAGGATCATTTTCATTAGTAGAAATATCAGTAATAAATTCTCTAGTAATTAAATTTTTGGGTATAATAACTTCTTTAATTAAAGCAACACATTCTTTATATTTTTCTTGAATAGTCCAAAATTGAACTGTTTCTCCAAAATCAAAATTAATATTATATGGAAATGATATTCTAATATAAAATTTAGTTGTATCTAAACCTGGTCTTTCAACTCCTTTTTTTATTATTAATATATCTTGAATATCATCTATTTTTTGCACTCTTTCAGTTTTAGATAATAAAATATTATAACGACAAAGTTTAATTATTCCTTTCTAAAAATATTAGTTTTATTTAACATTTTAAAAAATGAGTTTTTAAATTTATTAAATTTACTTTTTTATTCACTGTTAATTTTTCTATTTTTCCCATATAAATCATAATAAAATAAACATAATATAAAGCAATATTTATTGTTACTGTTAATTTTGATTTTGCTTCTTCATATATTATTACATAAGTTAAATAAATTGCTAAACCTAAAAAGAATGAACTAAAAAACCAAAGCATCCAAGGAAATCTAATAAATCTATAATATTGACAATCTCTTAATTTATGTAAATTCTGCTCTAAAAAAATATAAAAAATAAATCTAATAAAATTACTAGTAAATGTTGTATCAAAAGTTGGTTCTTCTTTTTTAGAAATCATTAAACTTGCTAATCTTTTCAACATAATTTTAAAAAAAAAGAAAATTAAATATTAATATTAAAATTAAAAATTATAATAAATAATTCAATTTAAAAATTAAATGAAAGTTTTAAAGTCTTCATTAAACTTATCTAAAAACAGTAAAAAATATATTATTAATATTATAAGATAGAATGCAAAATTCAGGTGAATTTCAAAATAAATCATTAATAAAATGTGCATCATCAAAGTCAATATATTCATTTAAAAATTCTTCAATTTTTTCAAGACCAAAAACTTCTCTTGGACAATTATCAAGAAAAAATATATTTTTAAGAAAAGCAGTTCCTCCTAATTTAGATGTTCTTCAATTAATAATTAAAAATAATCCTGAACATTATAATTATGATTTATTAGCTAAAAAAATGGATATTATGAATAAGAAATATTTGAATAAATCTATTTCAAATACAGATAAAAAATATTATAATTATAATATATTATACGGAAGTAAATCTAATAATATTATTGAAACTTATTCACCAAAATTAAGACCAAGATCTTCTTCTTTAAAAGAATTTAATAAAAGTATTTTATCATCATCAATTGAAAAAAAAATATTTTCTGATGAAGAAATTAATTTAATATTTAAAAAAAAATGTGAAGATATAAATGTTAACTTAAGATTAGAATTATTAAATAGATTTAATGATTTTATTTGTAAAAGATGTGTAAATAGAATAGTAGATTTATCAGAATGTAATTTATCAATTAATTCAATTTCTGCTCTCAAATGTATTTTAGAACAAGATGATAGATGTTCAAGATTAATTTTAGCAAGAAATAATATTGGAGATAAAGGAGTTGAAATTTTAGCAGATTATATTGAAGAAAATAATTCTTTAGTTTATTTAGATTTATCATCTAATGATATTGGATTTAAAGGAGGAGATTGTTTATTTAAAAGTTTAATATATAATACTTCTATTATAAGTTTAAATCTTTCTTCACTTGATGGAATTAATAGAAATAGAATTTGTGCTGAAGGAACTAAGTTTATAACCAATTTATTAAAAGAAAATAAATTTTTAAGTGAATTAAATTTAAGTGGAAATTCAATTAAAAATGAAGGATTAAAAAATATTATTGATGGTTTAAATGATAATAATTCACTTATAACTTTAATATTATCAAATAATGAAATTGATGAAAAAGGAATAATTTATTTTAATTCAATTAAATCTTGTAAATTAAGTGTATTAGATTTAAAAGAAAATTCAATAAAAAATTCTGGAATTGAAATAATAGGAAAATGTTTAATTTCAAATGTATTAATGAATGTAAAAGAATTAAATATATCAACATGTAAAATAACATTTGAAGGAATAAAAAAATTTTTTAGTATAATTTACTCAAATAGAGTACTTAATTCATTAACTTTAAATAATAATTATTTTAGCAAAGGAAAATTTGAGGATTTAGAGCAATTTATTTCAAATATGAATTTACGTTATTTAGGTTTAAGTGGTTGTGCAATCGGGAAAAGTTTTTTTAGTTTAGCAAATATAATTATTGCAAATACTACTTTAAAAGGAATTGATTTAAGTTATAATCAAATTGATGATGAATGCTTTAATTGTTTATCAAGATTACCTAAAAATAATAGAATATTAGAAAGCATTGATTTATCTAAAAATTTTATCACTGAAGCTAGTGCTAAAAATTTCTTTAATAATTTAAATTATAATAATTCTTTAAAATATATTAATTTCCATGATAATCAAATGCAAAATTCAATTGCAAATATTATTATTAATATATTAAGAATGAATAAAACAATTTTAAAAATAAATTTAACTGCAAATAGAATTCAATTAAGAATGATTAATGAAATAAATAAATTTTTAAAAAGAAATGCTTCTCTTGAACATGAAAAATTTGTTCCATCCTTAAAAGAAAATATTAAAAGACTACAATTTAATCCAAAAGAATTAATTGAACTTAAAAAGAAAATTATATCAAATAGTAATGATAGAAATATATTATATCAAAAAGTTATGGAAGATACAAAAAAATTTTCAAAACAAAAAGAAATAGGAGATAAAAATTTAAAAGAATTAGAAGATGAAAATAATAAATATTTAAGTGAAATTAAAAAATATGAAAATAAAATAAATGAAATTTTAAAAGAAAAAGAATTAACACAAAATAAATTTAAAGAAGAAGCAAATATAATTGAAACTAAAGTTAAAAATTTAGAAAATGAATTAGATATAATTAAGAAAGATTTAATTGATAGAACAATAGAAAAAGATTTAACTATTCAAGAACTTCAATCAAATATTGTTAAATATCAAAATGATTTGAATTTAATGTTTAGTAGAGTTGATTTAGCTTTAAAAAGTCAAGAATTACTTAAAAATGAAATTCAACAAAAAAGAAATAAATTATTTGCTCCGAAAAAATCTGAAAGTAAAGAAGATAAAAAAAATAAAAATACTAAAAAAGTGAATGTTGCTAAAAATATTAAGAAAGAAAATGAAAAAAAAGAAAATGAAAAAAAAGATAATGAAAAAAAAGATGAAGAAAAAAAAGAAAGTGAAAAAAAAGATATTGAAAAAAAAGAAAATAAAAAATCTCGTCCTAGTTCAGCCAAAAAAAAAAAAGTTTCTAAAAGTTCTAGTGCAACAAATGTGAAATCCAAATTCAAAAAATAAAAATATAAAATAAAAAAATATCTATAAATAAATAGACAATTATAATATTAACTTATAATTTTTTGATAATAATAAATTAAAATAAAATAAATTTATTATAAATAAGAAGTATTAAATGATTTTTATTTATTTATATAAATATTATTTTTTTGCTATTCTTTTTAATATAAGTTTTCTAATATTAATAAATAAAAAACAATTATAAAAATTATTAAATTAATATTAAATAAAGATATAAGCAATAGTGATTTTTAATTAAATAAAAATTATTTTGAATAATATAGATATATATAAAAAACCTTATATTGAATTCTAAGAATTTACCTTGTTAAAAAGTTTTAACAATAATAGTTAAAAAATATAAATAAAATTTTTCTTTTTATTTATTTGTACTTTTATTCTATTTTTTTTAGGTTTTAATTTTTTTTCGTTTTTTTAAC
>JAEEGI010009818.1_pt1 | contig 20874 bp, 10 predicted proteins | sample 8958751 | NCBI WGS metagenome assembly JAEEGI01 (sample SAMN16246545, study PRJNA631951) | gut metagenome | biome: gut microbiome; feature: rumen; material: KS-attached | host: Bos | place: Iran: Karaj | collected 2018-10 | reverse complement strand
CTGACCGAGGATCTTGACAAGAACCTGACCCCTGCGAATCCGGATATCCACCAGGTCAACTGGATTCCCAACACCCTGACTGAGCAGCAGAAGGCCGAAGGCTGGAAGCTCCTTTGGGATGGAAAGACCTCCGATGGCTGGCGCAGCGCGAAGGCACCTGATTTCCCCGTTGAGGGCTGGACCGTCGGTGACGGCATGCTGCAGGTCTGGGAGAACGGCGGCGCCGAATCCACTCACGGCGGTGACATCATCACCGTGGACCAGTATGAGAATTTCTGGCTTTCCGTGGACTTCAAGCTCACGAAGGGTGCCAACAGCGGCATCAAGTACTTCGTGCGTCCCGACCTCTACAATGTGGTCGAGGCTTCCGCGATCGGCTGTGAGTTCCAGCTGCTGGACGACAAGAACCATCCGGACGCCCATCTCGGCGTCAACGACAACCGCACCCTGGGCTCCCTGTACGACCTGATCAAGGCCGACAAGAGTGATGCCTGGTACAACCCCGGACAGTGGAATACGGCTTGGGTCAAGGTCGAGGGCGACCATGTGGAGCATTGGCTCAACGGGTCCAAGATCCTCGAGTATGAGCGCAACAACCAGCTGTTCAACGCCCTGGTGCAGTGCAGCAAGTACAAGAACTGGGAGAATTTCGGCAACCACCGCAAGGGTCACATCCTCCTTCAGGAGCACGGCAACGAGGTCTTCTTCCGCAATGTGATGATCAAGGAACTGCCGGCGACCGAGCCGGTGGAGAAGCCCGCGGCGACGCTCTCCGAGGCTGAACTGACCGAAGGCTGGACCTCGCTGTTCAACGGCAAGGATCTCGAGGGCTGGCGCAGCGTCAGGGAAGACAAGGTTCCCGAACAGGGCTGGGCCGTCGAGGACGGCGTGCTGGTCGTTAACCCGGTTCCCGGACAGCGCGGCGGCGACATCATTACGGCCAAGGCATACGGGGATTTCATGTTTTCCCTTGAGTTCAAACTGACCGAGGCGGCCAACAGCGGCATCAAGTATTTCGTCAATCCCGGGACCTTCAAGGATCCTTCGATCGGCTGCGAGTTCCAGGTTCTGGACGACAGCCTGCATCCGGATGCGAAACTGGGCGTGGCGGGCAACCGTACGGCCGGTTCGCTGTACGACATGATCCGGGCTGATAAGGAGAATGCCAACTTCCAGTTATATGACTGGAACACGGCGCTGCTCATCGTCAAGGGAGACCATGTGGAGCATTGGCTCAACGGTGTGAAGGTGGTGGAGTACGACCGGAACAGCCAGGAGTTCGATGCGCTGGTCCAGTACAGCAAGTACCGCAAGTTCGAGGGTTTCGGCAATTTCAAGACCGGCCACATCTTGCTGCAGGACCACATGGATAAGGTCTATTTCCGCAATATCCGCATCAAGGAGCTGTAGGCATTGTCTGACTCCGGACGCCTGTGCTGTTTGGGAAGCAGGAATGAACCCTTCGGGGAATGCTTCCCAAACAGCACAGGCGTCCGCCGTTTATGCGCTCTTGAATGCAGTGGCGGCCGGTATCTGTCGGCGCATAGTCCTATTCTTCCAGGTTGGGCGAAAGCATTTTCTGGCCCTCAGGCCCAAAAATGTCGTTAGACCCCCTACTGAAGGGCACCCCAAACGACAAAAACGGCATTCTATTGCATAAAGTGCCGTCCCGCTGCCGGGATCGTCAATAGTTCTTGCCCTTCAACTGTAGACGGATAATGGCGACACTGTGGGGCGGTAGGGTGGTTTTGATATCTTTCTTACTGACAGTGACGGGCAGTTCCGAGGTCGTGAAATAGGATCCGGGGGTCAGGTCGTCTGCGTAATAGAGCACAGCCTCGGCCAACTTGCCCTTGACGGGGAACTGGAAGGTACGCTCGTCGGCATACTTGTCGTTGATGAGTGTGATGGTCAGTACGTCGTCCTTTAGCGAAGCGGCTGTCGAGAGGTCTTCATTGCCGGTGACCTTGCAGAGGCGGCCGTCTTGATGGGCCTTCATCATGGCAAACATCTGGCCGTTGGCCGTCAGGCGGCTCTCGTGCCCCTTAATCAGGATGGCTCCCTCGCCCACGGGCTGGAAGTAGCACACGACGGGCATTCCGAGTGAGTCGCTCTCGTTGAGTATAAAGTGAAGTGCGCGAGCCGTGAAGATGCCATCGGTTACGCACGAGGGACGGTACCAGGCGTACCACTGGTTCCACTCGTCAAACGAGATGTAGAGCTGCTTGCCCGTCTTGTTCAGGCAGTTGCGCATGCTGTAGGCGCGTCGGCGCATTCCATAGACCGACTGTACAGTGGCTTCGTATGTCTGCCGGATTTCCTCGTCCGTCGTGTAGTGGCGACCCACACGGCCTGGGTTGTAGTATCCATGGAGCGAGATGTACTTTACCTTTTCGGCCAGCTGAGCAGCTGACTTCGATGCCCAGTTGTCGTTGGGATAAGGCCCGGAGGAGAAGAGTTCCAACTCGGGCGTCACCTTCAGCATGGCTTCGGAATGGCGTTGTGCGTATTCGGCGTAACGTTCAGGCGTTTTAGGGCCTTCCATATGACCGTAGCCAATCTCGTTGCCCAAGCTCCAGAAACGCACGTTGTATGGTTCCTTATGGCCTCGTTCGGCGCGCATCTTTCCATATTCCGTGTCAGCAGCTCCGTTGCAGTATTCCACCCACTGGGCGCTCTCTTCGGGCGAGTTCCAGGCCAGGTTGATGGTTAGCAGAGGCTCGGCGCCCACCTCGCGGCAGAGGGCGATGAAGTCGTCGGTGTTGATTTCATGGAAGTCGTAGCCGTCGGAGTGGGGCTGTGTCTCAATCTCGGTGTACGATTGCATGGGGGCGCGCTCGTCCGAGGGCAGCAGACCATCCTTCCAGCGGTATTCGCCGGCGAAGTTGCCGCCGGGCCAGCGTATCAGCCGCGGGCCTATCTCCTTAAGCAGTGCTACGACGTCGGAACGCATGCCGTGGAAGTTGTCGTGGGGCATCATCGAGAGAGCTCCGATAGTCAACTCGGCTCGCTCGCTGAAAGTGTAGCGGATGGCTACGTCGTGGTCGGCCACTGCCGGGGTTAGCTGGAACTCGTTCTTAGCCCATTCCTTGTCAGGCTGGAGTGAGAGAGTCTGTGAGGCGTAGACCATGTCGCCGCGGCGGTCGGTCAGCTCCACGGTGAGGCGAATGGGCTTCGAAACGCGTGTGACCGTGCGCAAGTCGTAGGGACGTCCGTCCACAATGTCGAGCCCGTACTGCACGATGCCGGCCGTCTGTCCTTCTTTCAGGTTCTGAATGACCTGTGAGTTGCACTCGTTGATGCGACGCATGTTGGGCAGACAGATGTGGCGCGTGTAGGCACTTCCGTTGCATTCGAAGAATACCTTCTCTCCGATACCGGACCAGCGTGCGGCCACACCTTCGCTGGCCGAGGGCTTGGCAGCGAATTTGCGATTCTTGAGCATCTGGGCGCTCAGCCCGCCGTTTACGGCTGAGCGGGTATGCTCCAGGTTGTGCCCGAATATGTAGGGCGAAATGGGGGAGGTTTGCTTCAGGTCGATGACTTGTGCCTGGGCAGGCAGGAGGAAACCCAAGCAAAGAATGGCGAGAACTTTCTTCATTATAAATATGTTCAAACGTGTTTGAGAGGGCTCTAGGAGTGATGTAAAGGAACGAAGAATTATTCGGAATCCCAAAATTTGTCTTTCCCTGAAATAAGTTGACTCGTAAAAACACGAGAAAACGATATCCAGCCGACTCCGCTTTTTCTAGTTTGATTATTTCCAAGTATTGCTTATTTTTGTATTGGATACGATAAGTTTTAAGACCACATCGGAAGGTCTTACTCGTTTTGGTTTCTCATTCCTGCCAAGGTAGCTGATAATGGTGGACATAAGTATAAGTAAAGATTCCGGGCGTCCGATTTATATTCAGGTAGCTTCGCACATCGAGGATGCCATCCGAAATGGAGACTTCAAAGCCGGAGATCTTCTTCCGAGTCTTAATGAACTTTCAGCAATGGCTGGAATCGGGAAGGATACCGCGAACAAAGCTTATTCCATCCTTCTCAAGAAAAAGATGATTGATTCCCGTCACGGTAAAGGCTTCTTCGTGGCGGATCGGTCAAATTCACAATTAAGAGTTCTGCTTTTGGTTGATAAGATGAGTAGCCATCAGCAGCGTATGATAAATGCCTTCTGTGACAGGTTGAAGGATATAGCTGAGGTAACAGTTCTTATGCATAATCAGGACTTAAACCTTCTTGATATGTATATCAACACCAACCTTGGCTCCTTCGACTACTACACGATCGTTCCACATTTCAAGACTGATGATAAAACGAGAATCCGGCTTATATCTTTATTGAAACGTATTCCCGAGATGAAATTGGTCCTGATGGATCATATCCCTATGGGATTTACCGGGAAGTTCGGTGCCGTTTATCAGGATATTGGTTCAGATATCCCAAGGGCGTTGTCTCAAGGCCGGGAAGCCTTGGAGCATTATCGTCGTGTACGCGTTGTGAGAATGTCTCAAGGAATCTACCAGGACATAACTTGGTCTGCAGTAAAATCTTATTGTGATTCTATCGGTATGGAATCACTCATGGATAAAGGCCTGCCCAGAAAGATATCAGCAGGAGATGTTTTCCTGTTAACAGGAAGCCGCCTGGGTTTCTTGCTCGTAGAATTGTCCAGAAAGATAATGGATCTAGGGTTTACTCTGGGCGAAGATGTGGGCTTAATATGTCAAAACGACTTCGTAATCAATGAGATTGTTTTAGGAGGGCTTACAACTATTTCTTCGGATTACGCACGTATCGGTGTCGACGCTGCCAACATGATTGTAAGTGGCCAGTTAAAGAAAATTCACTGTGAGTGCAACCTTGTAAGAAGGAACACATTCTGAATGACTTACGACACTTTCCAGATTCTCCTGGAACCGTCAGTCAATAATTTTATCTAAAAATAGGACTCCTATCTTGACTTTTTAGGTATAATCACTTATTTTTGCAAAAAGACATGACAGTACAGTACAGTATTCATGAACCAACAATCCTCCTTGATTATGAGAAAAGTCGTGTTAATGGTATTCGTTGTCACCGTCGCCGTGTGTTGTAGGAACCAAGTTTCCTATGAACATCACGATAGTTATTCACTGGCCGTTCAGACAAAAGGGCCGACCTTGGGCTATACTTCGGCGCCATTGATTATGGTGGATGGACTGGCTTTTAAAGATTTGGACAGGAACGGGGAGCTCACACCTTACGAAGATTGGAGATTGCCGACGTCAGAACGGGCCGCAGACCTTGCTTCACGTCTGACAACGGAAGAACTCTGCGGGCTGATGGGGTTTACAACTGCGGTGGATGCCATGGCCGGGGAAATCTCCGATTTTATAAAAGTTCTATTGAGAGAGGACCATTACCGTCATCTTTTAATCAGATATATTTCTTCGCCGAGAATCGGGGCTTCCTGGTCCAACTCCGTACAAGCTTTTTGTGAGTCGTCCGATTGGGGCATTCCATGTAACAATGGTACTGACCCGAGGACTTACACGAATGGTACGGCCAACATTAATAACTTCAAACCGGAACCGGATGGCGAATTTGATCCTTCTGGAGAAAGCGATATATCCAAATGGCCGCGAGAGGCCGGATTGGCAGCAACCTTTGATATGGACGTGATTCGCAAACACGGTGAAGTTGTTTCCACCGAATACCGGGCATTGGGTATTACGACCACCTTGTCTCCTCAAATCGACTTATCGACAGAGCCGCGCTGGCGTCGCTTCTATGGCACATCCAGTGAGTGTCCGGAACTCTCCGCGGACATTGCACGCGTTTATTGCGAGGCTTATCAACTGACAAAAGGCAGCAAAACAGGCTGGGGAACCAACTCAGTCAACTGTATGCCAAAGCATTGGCCGGGAGGCGGAACCGGAGAGGGCGGCCGCGACGCTCATTATGGGATCGGCAAGTATGCCGTTTATCCCGGGGGACAGTTCGATTTGGGTCTCATTCCTTTTGAGAAAGGAGCCTTTCAGCTGAATAACAAAACACGTATGGCTTCAGCCGTGATGCCGTATTATACCATATCATGGAATCAGGATCCCTCCGGAGAAAACGTCGGGAACGGCTTTAGCAAATATATTATCCAGAATCTTCTTCGGGACAACAACCGGTTTGAAGGCGTCGTATGCACAGACTGGGGAATCACCCGGAACTATAAGTATGTCTATCGTCATATCGGTACACCCTGGGGGATGGAGACCAGCACTCCTGCAGAAAGAATGCTAAAGTGCTTCGAGGCCGGCGTGGACCAGATCGGCGGTGTCCGGCCCAGGGAGAGTTCAATTTTTATTGACTCATACCGCTTATGGGAAGAAAAATACGGTGCCGAAAGTGCGAGAAAACGTTTTGAGCTTTCAGCCAGGAGGATCCTGGTCAATATCTTCAATGTAGGACTGTTCGAGAATCCTTATTTAAACCCCGAAGAATCTGAGAAGATTGTCGGCAATAAAGCTTTTGTCGCTTCCGGATATGATGCACAACTTAAGTCTGTCATTATGGTGAAAAACAGTGCAGGAACGTTACCGAAAACGGATCGGCTTAAGGTGTACGAACCCCTTCGACACGTGCCGGAGGGATTCAATCACTGGATGACAAAAACACAACCGTACGACGAATACCCTATCTCAAAAGAACTGCTGGAAAAGTATTATGAAGTTGTTGATACGCCCCAGGACGCTGATTTTGCCATAGTGTCCATTAAAAGTCCCATTGGTCATTGGGGGTATATTATGCCTGATGACGAAAATCCGGAGGGCCATTACCAACCCATTAGTCTTCAGTGGAGTCCATATACCGCCTCAACAGCCAGGGAACACAGTATAGCCGGTGGAGATCCGACAGAAACTTCGTCAGATCGGAGTTATAAAGGATATACGGAAACTAGTTCAAATGAAGCAGATATGTTTTTGGTCCGGAATTCCAAAACAGCCATGGGGACAAAGCCCGTGGTCGTTATAGTCACTACGGAGCGGCCTTTTGTTCCTGCTGACATCGAACCCTGGGCTGATGCCATTCTAGTCGCATTCGGCGTAAGCAACCACGCCCTGCTGGACATTATCCGCGGCGCCGCTGAGCCCTATGGCCTTCTTCCCTGCCAATTGCCCGCCAATATGGAGACGGTCGAGGCCCAGTGCGAAGATGCCCCTTATGATATGGAATGCTACGAGGATTCCGACGGCAATCGCTACGACTTTGCGTTTGGCTTGAACTGGAAGGGACGGATTACTGATGGCCGGACCCGGAAGTACGGAAGAAACGATGCTGCCCTACACTGATCGATTTTGATAATCCACATAATATGCTTTTTGTATGAGCCATATCAAATTAATTACACTGACTATGATGGCACTGGCGTTGTCATCATCCTTGGTTCCGCTGCAGGCGGAAGTAACTCTACATCATACGCCAGATGCGCTTCAGCAAGCCAAACTGAACGTGTCCGGTGTCGTTTCTGATGACAACGGACCACTAGAAGGTGTCGCCGTGATTGAAAAAGGGACGACCAACGGTGTTCTGACAGACAATGCCGGACGTTATTCTATTTCCGTTGCCTCGGCCTCCTCAATCCTTGAAATCTCAAGCCTAGGCTATGAGACTCAGCAAATCATTGTTGGAGGAAGGGCACAGATCAATGTTGTCTTGAAGTTTTCTAGCATGGCGCTGGACGAGACCGTTGTAGTTGGCTATGGAACGATGAGAAGAAAGGATGTCACGGGAGCGATAGCATCCGCAGACCTTGAGGCATTCAGGACATCGCAGAATGTCAACATCATGCAGTCATTGAAAGGCAGTGTTCCGGGACTTACCGTCCAGCAGGGCGTGTCAGCAGGACAGGAGCTTTCCTTGCAGGTACGAGGCTTAAATACCTTGTCTGGGAACACCCAACCGCTCATCGTGGTGGACGGTATCATTTATACCGATAATATGAACTATATCAATCCGGCCGATGTAAAGTCGATTGACGTCCTGAAAGATGCGAGCAGCAAAGCTATTTATGGCGCTCAAGCGGCGAATGGCGTCATTCAGATTACGACATTCCAAGGCGAGAAAAACAAAAAAACGGAGGTTCATTATTCTGGTTCCGTATCTGTCTCCGGGCCCACCACGAAATACCGGCTGATGAATGCGGCGGAAAAACTGGAACAGATAAAGGGCATCTATTACACGAAAGCCTATCTCGCCCCGGATTATACCACACCTAACCCTGATTTCAAATGGTCTGACACAGAATTGGGACCCGAGATGCTTGAAGGCATCGAGAAGGGTGTAGATTATGATTGGTATGGCGCCCTGTCTCGTACTCCTGTTACAACCAATCACAATATCAGCATACGCGGGGGTTCGTCAAATGTCTCTTCTTACCTTTCGTTGGGCTATACAACCGCCAAAGGAATCGTTAAGAACGATGATTTCTCAAGGTATACCGCCCGCGTCAACCTGACTTATGACGTTAACAGCTGGCTGACTGTCGGAGTGCTGGCGAACGGCAGTTTTGCTGATTATTCCGGAGAATCTCCTGCAGGCTATATCCGGACCCAGCTGCCCTTCCGGGGGCCGAAGGATGAGAACGGCGATTATCGCACTTACCCCAAGAGTGTGAATGACACCAATCTTAATCCTTTCCTGGTTCTTGAGATTGACGACAAGCAGTTAAGAAATGAGTTGTCGGGTCTGGGCTTTGTCGAAATCAATTTCCCCTGGGTAGAAGGGCTCAAATACAAGGCCAATTATAACAAGACTTTCGTCTGGGCTAACGCCTATTCAGGCAATCCTTATGGCGCGAAACTAGCCGGTACGGCCTCCAAAGTGCACGGAGAATCGTACAGCCAGACCTTCGACAATATCTTGAGTTATGAAAGGGAGATTAACGACCATAACATCAATGTAACCTTGGTCTATGGCGCGCGGACAGCCGGATATGACAACGTGAACGCTTCCGGATCGAACTACAGCAACTTCTCCCTCTCATACAACAACCTGGGAGAAGCCGTCACCCAGACCATCTCATCGACGGCTTGGACAGAGAGCAATCTCTACCAGATGGGACGTATCAATTACGGCTATAAGAACCGGTATCTGTTTACCGCGACCCTGCGGCGTGACGGTTTCAGCGGATTCGCTGAAAACAACAAGTTTGGACTCTTCCCTTCTGCAGCGGTAGGTTGGACCGTTTCCAACGAACCCTTCTGGAACCATAATATCATTTCCTATTTGAAAATTAGGGTCGGCTACGGATCAAACGGCAACCTTACAAGCCGGTACAGTTCTTTGGCCCGGGTCACCTCCAGTCCGACATACCGATATATCTATTCTGACGGTGGGCAGACCGCGAACGGCCAGGCTTTGACCACCTTGTCAAACCCTGACTTGAAATGGGAAACGACAGCCGGACTTAATATAGGCCTGGATTACAGTCTGATTAAAGACAGGATAAGCGGCAGTTTTGAGTATTATTCAACGAAAACTCATAACCTCTTGTGGGATAGGGCGATTCCTTCCGTCACCGGATTCACCTCCATAAAAAGTAATGTCGGAGAAGTCCAGAACAGTGGCGTCGAGCTTACACTCAAGGCAATTCCTGTAAAAACCAAGGACTTCACCTGGGATTTCAATCTGTCGTTTTCTGCAAACAGAAATAAGATCACCCACCTCCTTGGAGACAGGGATGGCGACGGAATTGAAGATGACCTTATCGCTAGCGGACTATTTATCGGGCATCCGATTGGAACCGTTTACAACTACGAAGTGGATGGCCTGTATCAGTTAGGGGATGAGATTCCTACTGGTTATTACCCAGGCACTTACAGGATTGTAGACCACGATGGCATAGAAGGTATTACTGCGACAGATAAGACAATCTTGGGTCACACGGAGCCGGCCTACACGATTGGACTTCAGACTAACTTGTCATATAAGAGGCTGACATTCAGGGCATTCGTACACTCTATCCAGGGCGGTAAGGATGGCTATTTGGCCGCTCAGGTGAACAATTACGGCACCTCTACCGGAGTTATTGCTTCGACCAACTGCTTCACATTCCTCGATATGTGGTCTCCTGTGAATCCGGACGCCCGGGATCCGCAGTCATTCCAGGTCTCGAAAGTGACGGGGAACCGATATCAGCAAAGGAATTTTGTCCGTCTCGCCGATGTTTCTCTTGCCTATTCATTGGGAGACAAGGCTCTCAGATGGTTAGGGATCAAAGACCTCCAGGTCTATTTGAGCGGCAAGAATCTCCTAACCTTTACAGATTGGGACGGTTGGGATCCCGAAACCGGACAAGGCATCAACTCGACCGATTTCCACCAGGTTATGAGAACCGTCAATCTGGGTGTAGAATTAACGTTTTAGTAAATCCAGTTATCTATAATAGCAGTTATGAAACACAATATATTCCATTGCATAGCCTTGTTGCTGGTCCTGTTCCCCGCTTTAACAGGGTGTAATGAGGACGAATTTCTGAAGGAAAAAGCATTATCCTTCTACTCATCCAGTAATTCCTTTGTAACAGCCAGCGATTTTGAACGCTCTGTGACAACCCTTTATGCGCAGGTAAGGAGGGAGATATGGGGCGTCGGCAACGTTGGCAGCTGGCCGTATTTCACCAGCACCGATGTCGCAAAAGACGGTCGTGAAATATTGAACTCGACACGGTTTGGTGCTCATGAGATCTACCTTGTCCCTACAAACAGTACGGTTGTCAACACGTGGGAAGCCTGGTACAAGCTCATAGCCAATGCTAATACCATAATAGACCGGGCCGATCGGTCATCAATGAGTGATTCCGATAAAAAGAGGTACGTGGCTGAAGCCAAATTCTTCCGGGCGTTTGGCTATCGTTTCCTGGTCTATCTCTTTGGCGGTGTGCCTCTGATCACGAATGAGGTCACCTCTCCCAAGACAGATTATACCCGGGCAAGTAAAGAAGAGGTCCTGAAACAAATGGCCGAGGACTTTGCTGCAGCGGGCGCCGGATTGCCTGATATCAATGCGGTCCAGGATGGCAAGGTTTCAAAACTGGTTGCCTATCATTTCCTGTCCGAGACTTACGTCGCCCTGGGAGAGTACCAAAAAGCTATTGACGCTGCCTCAGTGGTCATCAATGATCCCAATACGGCCTTGATGCAAAACAGATTCGGAAGTATGGCCACAAAAAAGCCAACGGACCCGTACCTTGATTTTACTCAGGATGGAGACGTTTTCTGGGACCTGTTCCGGGTCGGGAACCAGAACCGATCCTCGGGAAACAAAGAAGCACTTTGGGTCTGCCAGTTCGAGGTTGATGTCAAGGGTGGTGTCTTGGTCGTCTCAACAACCGGCGACAGTGGCTGCGGCTTGAACTTCATGGAGCGGTCTGTTTCGCCTATCGGCTATCCATTGCAGGATCCGAGTGGTAAGGCCGGAATGCTTGGTTCGCCCCAATCGACATACAATTCGGGCGGATGTGGGGTTTCGCTGCTGCAGAACACAAAATGGTGGCTTAATGATTTGTGGCAGAGTGACTGGGATAACGACATTCGGAATGCTCCCCATAATATTGTCAGAGACCATGTTTATACTGACCCCAAATCCGCTTACTATAAAAAGAGCGTTTTAGAGTATCCCAGTCCTACACTTAAATCCCAACCCTGGAGATGGTATCCTTACCCGACCAAGCATACTACTCCCGGTCAACATCCCGAGGGAGTGTACCTGGACAAAGAACTTATGACGATCAAAGGAGGAACCTACGGTGGTTCCACATTCAGAGACCAGTATTATCTGCGTCTTGCGGAGACCTATCTGATGCGGGCTGAGGCTTATCTCGGTGCCGGAGACAAACAAAAGGCGGCAGATGACATCAATGAGGTCAGGCTGCGTGCTAAGGCAAAACCGATCTCGGCTTCAGACGTTACCCTGGATTACATCTTGGACGAGAGGGCCCGTGAACTTGTTTATGAGGAACCTAGAAGAATCACCCTCCATAGGACTGGAACTCTGGTTGAAAGAGTCCGGAAATACAATGAGCTGAATGCCAGTGAAATCAAGGATCATCACGGACTTTGGCCGATTCCTAACAAATTTATAGAAGCGAATGATTCTCAGGTGATAGAACAGAACCCCGGGTATTAATAGTTGACCAGATAACAATGAACAGATTGAATCGACTGTTGTCCTTTTGTGTCGCCGTCGCTTTTTTATCTGCTTGCTCCAGCCCTGATATCATCCATATCGACAGTGAGAACATTTCTTTGGGATTCGAGCGGAAGACGGGAAAACTAGTCTCTTTCACCGACAATAGGAACGATCGGGAGTTGATAGACTCTTCGGCCGTGAAAGGGCTTCCGTGGAAGTTAACCGCAGCAGACCCTGACGTGTTCAACCAAGATGAGGGCTATACCGTCTCGTTCAAGAAACGGGGCAAGAGCTCTGTTGACATAATCTGGCAGTACAACGCGGCAGTCCCATTACGGGTTGAGATGAGTGTTTTTATCGAGAAAGACAAGCCGATGACACATTGGAGAGCGTCTTTCAGCGGATTGAAGGGCGTCCGGAGTGACGAGGTTTGCTATCCCGTGGTGTCCGGTATGTATGCATATCCGAATGCCGACTTGGTCCAACCATCCTGGCTGGGTTTGCTGACCCATAACCCTGCCGCGAATGCTTCTGAGACTAAACCGGCGGTTTACACGAGATCATTCCCGTTCAGTTCCCTCCAGCTTATGGCCGTATATGATAGGGAATCTCTGAAGAGTGGCTTGTATTTCTCCAGCCAGGATACGACATCCAGCTTTAAATCAATGACAATCTCTATGACGCCGGAACACATTGATTGCATCGCCAGATGCAAAGTTCCGGACAAGACTGTCACAGACGTCTTCTCTCCGCAATATGATATCCTGCTCGGTGTGTTCGATGGGAACTGGGTCTCGGTAGCTGCTATATATAGGGAGTGGGCTGTGAATCAGCGGTTTTGCAGGGAAAGCCGGTTCCATAACGGGGCCTGTCCAGAGTGGCTGGCTAAAACTGCTTTCTGGATTTGGAACCGCGGTCGGTCTGAGAATGTCCTTGATGAAGCTGAAGACTTTCAGGATCGCCTGGGGCTGCCGGTCAGCGCTTATTGGCATTGGTGGCACGGTTGTTCCTATGACGAGGGATTCCCTGAATATGTGCCACCTAGAGAAGGACGGGAGTCCTTTACAAAAGCCCTCGAACGTGCCCGCAAGAAAGGTATACATAGCATTGTGTATATGAATTCTTATCAATGGGGGGATTCCACCGAGAGCTGGGAGGAGGAAGGTGCCGGCCGATACGCTGCGCGTAGGGAGAATGGCAACACTTACCGACACGTCTATAATTTATTCAGCAAAAAAGGCTTGACCCCGATGTGTATGGCCACACAGTTCTGGCGGGACAAGTATGCTTCCCTCTGTGACACCGTTGTGAATCACTATCACACGGACGGAGTCTATATGGATCAGGCTTGCAGCGGTATGGCTTGCTACAATCCGGACCATGGCCACCCCGTAGGAGGAGGATCCTACTGGCATGAAGGTTTTGTCAAGTTGACAGACCAGATTCGCAGTACGTTCCAGGAGGGGGCAGATGCGGTCCTGGCCGGTGAAGGGTCTGCTGAAGACTGGATCCCGGTGCTGGATGACTTCCTAACGCTTGAGCCTTCTTATGAGCGGTACTCGGGAGTGACCAACCGGGAGCCTATCCCTTTGTTCCAGGCCGTATATCATGAATATGCCATAACCTATGGCAGTTATTCCTCGCTCGTTTATCCGCCCTATGATGAAATGTGGCCGAAAGAATTCAGGCCGTCCAATTCAGAGACACTTCTTCCTGAGGAATTCAATCTGCAATTCAGGATGGAACAAGCGAGGGCGTTCACCTGGGGGATGCAGCCTACGCTGGCGAATTACCATTCTTTCCTTTTTGAAACTAGGAAAAACGAGATGGAGTATCTGGTTGATTTGCTGAAAACAAGGTACAACGCGCTGGATTATCTCCTATACGGCTCATTCGTTGATATAGTGGACTTCCCGTCCGTCCAGTTGACGATCCCAATGTCAAGAGTCAGTATCTACGCTGGGAGAACAGGGAAAACAGTCACGCGCTGTGAAAAACAGATCAGTACGGTTTTTTCCGCCGCATGGCGTTCCCGACAAGGGAATCTCGGTATTGCCATTTCCAATATTGCCGACGAGCCGGCAGAGGTGGTCTTCAAGGTTGAAGCGGAAAAGTATGGACTCTCCGGGAAAGGGACTGTCAGTATGATCAGTGCGTCCGGAAAAGAGGCCTGCGGCCAGTATGCAGAAGGGGATGAGATAATCTGCCAGATACCTCCGAGAAGCAATCGCGTGCTAGAATTTGCTGAATGAACGAAACAGGAATGAGTACACTCGCTATTATTATATCCGTCATTGTCTATTTGGTGTTTATGTTTCTGATTGCCTGGAGCGCGGGGAAACATAGCGACAATGCCGCATTTTTCAATGGTGCCCGAAAGACAAAATGGTGGTTGGTAGCAATTGCTATGATCGGTGCCCCGATGTCCGGAGTGACATTCGTGTCAGTCCCCGGTATGGTTGCGACAAGTGGTTTTGGGTATATTCAGATGTGCCTGGGTTTCTTGGCCGGGTACCTTATAATATCGTTTGTTCTCATTCCTTTGTTCTATAAGCTGGACGTTGTCTCCATTTATCAGTACCTGGAGACCCGATTTGGCCTGGCCTCTTACAAGACCGGAGCCTGGTTTTTCTTTCTCTCGAAAATACTGGGTGCCTCCGTACGGTTTTTTCTGGTTTGCCTAGTCTTACAACTGCTGGTTTTCGATCCTCTCAGGCTCCCGTTTTCATTAAATGTCTTTATTTCCGTACTGATCGTATTTGCCTATACTTATACGGGAGGTGTCAGATCGGTTATTTGGACAGATACATTCAGGACCCTGTGCATGATCTCAGCCGTAGTTCTGGGTATTGTGTTTATCTCCAAAAATCTTGGACTGGATTTGGGCGGCCTGGTGGCAACGGTCAAAGACAGTGAGATGTCCAGGATGTTCTATTTCGACAATGTAAAAGAATCACAGTTTTTCTGGAAGCAGTTCCTGGGCGGTCTCTTCACGGCTCTAGGAATGACTGGACTCGACCAGGATATGATGCAAAGGGCACTCAGTTGCAAAAACACGGGGGATAGCCGCAAAAATATGATCACAAGCGGGATCTTACAGGTTTTTGTAACCTTTCTGTTCCTTTGCCTCGGCGTATTGCTGTACCAATTCGCTGCAGCGAATGGCATCGGCGAGACAGGAGATAAACTGTTTGCGGCGGTGGCTACATCAGGATTATTGCCCGATATTGTTGGTATTCTCTTCATTGTCGGACTGGTGGCCAGTGCATACGGCGCCGGAGGGTCAGCCTTGACATCCCTTACAACCTCTTTTACCGTAGATATATTGGGGGCGACGCGGAACGGAGAAAAAAGCCTGACCCGAACCCGTAAGTTCGTCCACGTCTTGATGGCAGTCTTAATGGCGCTCATTATCATCCTTTTCAACAAGGTCTCAAATACCAGCGCAATCAATGCCGTATACACACTTGCCAGTTACACTTACGGTCCAATTTTGGGTTTGTTTGCGTTTGGCCTTGTTTGCAAGAGGAAGATACGAGACAAGTATGTTCCTCTGGTTGCGGTCTTGGCCCCGTTGATCTGCCTAATCTTGCAACTCAACTCAGAGGATTGGTTCGGAGGGTATCGATTCAGCTATGAGATATTGATTATTAATGCCTTCCTTGTGATGCTGGGACTATGTTTCCTGATTAAAAAAGAGACCCGAAATGATTGTCGTTGTTGAAAGTGGTGCTACCAAGACCGATTGGGTTGCCGTTGAGGAGGGCAAGGTGCTTGATGAAGCCAGGACTGTCGGAATCAACCTTGCCACAATGTCCCGGGATCTGGTGACTATGGCGGTAGAAGACGCTTTACACCAACTTCGTTTGGGCGGAGCACGGGAACGGGTAAAGGAGCTTCATTTCTACGCTGCCGGGTTGATTTCTAATGGAGAGGCTATCCCTCCCCGGGCTGTGTGTCTGAACAATATCTTTCAATCACTTTTTCCTAATGCCATCTTCGAATATGCTTCCGATTTGATGGCGGCAGCCAGATCAGTGTGCGGCCACAAGAGCGGGATTGCTGCCATACTTGGAACAGGATCCAATAGCTGTTTCTTTGATGGAACAGCCATAGTAAAGAACGTCCCTCCGGGAGGGTATATCTTAGGTGACGAAGGAGGTGGTGCACGGCTTGGGAGACTGTTCTTGTCGGATTATCTGAAAGGACTTGTTCCGGAGCCGATCGCATCTGAATTTGCCGGAGCCTTCGAGGTAGATTACATGACTGTGGTAAACAATGTCTATCGCGGTGAATATCCTGCCAAATACTTCGGAGGATTCGCCCCCTGGGTTCTTGAACGGTACTACACTGATGATTATGTCCGGAGGCTGGTAGATATGAATTTCCGGGATTTTATCGAGCGATGTCTCCTTCAATATGATACAAAAAATAATTGTGTCGGCCTCGTCGGAGGCTGGGGCTTTGCCTGTAAAGAGATAATTGCCAAAATAGCAGAGCCGTACGGCATTCGTTTTTCTATGGCCATAAAAGCGCCTGTCGAGGGTCTAATTAAATATCATGCAAATCAATGAGTATAGAAGAAAGAATAACCGAACAATCCTCTCAATATGATCACTTGGAGAGGATGACGACTGCAGCGTTGCTCACAGCGATCAATACAGAAGACAAGGCTGTTCCGGAGGCTGTCGCCAAGGCAATCCCGATGATTGAGAAACTGGTGGACGGGATCGTTAAGAGGGTGCCTTTAGGAGGTCGGGTCTTCTATCTGGGTGCGGGAACCAGCGGCCGTCTTGGTGTTGTGGATGCATCGGAGATCCCTCCAACATATGGCGTCCAAGATGTGTTCATCGGCTTGATGGCTGGCGGCGATAGAGCGATTCGGGATGCTGTTGAAGGGGCCGAGGATTCCTATACCGGCGGATGGGATGATATGAGTGCTTATTCTCCTGGCGCAAATGATGTCCTGGTCGGGATTGCCGCTTCCGGGACAACACCCTACGTGGTGGGAGCGGTCGAGGCCGCCCGGCGTAACGGATTGTTGACGGGGTGTATTACCTGCAACCAAGGGGCTCCTTTGGCCGCCGCGGCAGAGATCCCAATTGTCGTTGTGGTTGGCCCCGAATTCGTAACTGGCAGTACACGGATGAAAGCCGGTACGGCACAGAAACTCGTCCTCAACATGATCTCAACGGCATCGATGATCCGCCTGGGCCATGTTCGGGGCAGTAAGATGGTTGATATGCAACTATCCAACCGAAAATTGATAGATCGAGGGGCCCGGATGATCATGGAGGAAACCGGTCTGACGGACTATCATTATGCCAAGGACCTTCTGTTGTCAAAAGGGTCCGTCAGGGCCGCTGTGTTGTGCTATCACTTAACTGGACTCAAATCGGATAAAACTGACGGAAAACCGGAATCCATCTGATATTAAACTTTCGTTCTGCCGGGATTGTCGTACGAAAGAACCGTGCACGGCCCCGCCGTCGGCTATACCGAGCCGAAGACGATCAGCGCCATGCCGGCGAGAAGGACGGCGAGGGCGAGGGCTTTGGAGCGTAGATTGGTCTCCTTGAAGAGGATGGCGCCGCCGACGAAGGTGACGAGGACGCTGCTGCGGCGGATCATCGAGATGACCGAGAGCAGGGCGTCGGGGTCTTTCAGCGAGAAGAAATACAAGGCGTCGGCGGTGGTGATGAAGACGGCGATCAGCAGGATGCTCCAGTCCCAGCGGATGGGCTGGAAATGCTCCTTGTCCTTCAGCCGGAAAAACAGGCAGGTGAGGGCAAGCAAGGCGGTGATATAGAGATTGCACCAGCTCTGGACGAAGAGAGGCTCCATCGAGCCCAGGATGTGCTTGTCCCAGAGGGCGCTGACGACGCCGGCCACGACCGAGAGGGCCATCCAGGCCACGCCTGCGTTGCGGTGGAATACGATCCCTTCTTTCTTGCTCGACAGGCTCAGCATATAGAGCGCCACCAGCGCCACGATGCTGCCGGCCCACTGCCAGCCGTTCAGTTTTTCTCCGAAGATCAGGATCGACAGCAGCAGGACGAAGACCGGCCGGGACGCCTTGATCGTCGTGGCGATCGTGATGGGGAGGCGCTTGAGTCCCTCCATTCCCGCAATCCATGAAACCGTGACCAGCACGGCCTTGAGGATCAGGCGCAGATGGTCCAGCAGCGGGCCATGGGACAGCCATGGGCTCAGGAAGAGGGTCGAGAACAGGGTCGCAAGCAGCAGCACGCCCAACGAACTGTTGCGCCGCAGCGAATATTTTTTCGCCACGTCATATACACCCAGCATGAACGCCGAGCCGACTGCCAGCCAGATCCACATAACTGTTTTGCGTTAAGAACCGGCTGCAAAGTTAAGTGAAAAACACGGATATCGGCAAAGATTCGCTATCTTTGTATCTCTATGGCCGCAAAGAAGGACATACAGGCGAAAGCTTATAAAGACAACATCGAGATCCGGGGTGCGCGGGCGCACAACCTGAAGGATATCGACGTGGACATTCCCCGCGGGAAGTTCGTCGTCGTGACCGGACTCAGCGGCAGCGGCAAGTCTTCGCTGGCCTTCGATACCCTTTATGCCGAAGGGCAGCGCCGCTACATGAACACCTTGTCCCCCTATGCCAAGCACTTCATGGGCATCCTGGAGAAGCCCGAGGTGGAAAGCATCGAGGGCCTGAGTCCCATCATCGCCATCGAGCAGAAGACCACCGGTTCCAACCCGCGCTCGACGGTCGGGACCATCACCGAGATTTACGATTTCCTGCGCCTGCTTTATGCCCGTGCCTCGCGTGCCTATTCGCCGGTCAGCGGCAAAGAGATGGTCCGTTACACCGACGAGCAGATCGTCACCCTGATCCAGACCCGGTTCAAGGGACGCAAGTGCCTGCTGCTCAGCCCGCTGGTGCGCGGCCGAAAAGGCCATTACCGCGAGTTGTTCGAACAGCTCCGCAAGCGTGGCTATGCCCAGGTGCGCATCGACGGGGAGATCCAGGACCTGGGTCCCCTTGAGGCCGTGGACCGCTACAAGCCCCATTTCATTGAGCTTGTGATCGACAAGCTTAAGCCCGGAGACGGGGATGAGAAACGCATTCGCGACTCGGTCGTCGCTGCGCTTAACCAGGGCAAGGGCTCGCTGGCCGTGCTGGACTATGAAAACGGCGAACTGCATCATTTCTCCAAGCACCTGGTGGATCCGGAGAGCGGCGTGTCGCTGCAGGAGCCGGCGCCCCATACCTTCTCCTTCAATTCGCCGGAAGGCTATTGCCCGCACTGCAAGGGCCTCGGCCGCATCGTCAACGTGGATATCGACAGCATCGTGCCGGACCGGGCCCTGAGCATCGCCGACGGTGGTATCGTGCCGCTGGGCAAGCTGCGCGAGACCCGCAAGTTCGAGGTCGTGCGCGCCGTCGCCCGCAAGTACGGATTCTCGGTCTATGAGCCGATCGCCGACATCCCGGACGAGGCTCTGTCGCTGCTGATCTACGGTTCGGACGACCTGTTCCGCATCGGCGAAGGCAATCTGTCCGAGATGGTGAGTTTCCCCGGTGTCGTGGATGATATTGACGAGAAGATCGAATGTCCCGTGTGCCACGGGACGCGTCTCAACGAGAATACGAAGTGTTTCCGCATCGACGGGAAGACCATCTCCGAAGTTTCGGCGATGGAGATCAGCGTCCTTCGGGACTGGCTGGCGCATCTGCCGGAGGTCCTCAGCACGCGTGAGAAGACCATCGCCCGGGATATCCTGAAAGAACTGACGGACCGGGTGGACTTCATGCTGGACGTGGGTCTGGACTATCTGTCGCTGGACCGGCCGACAGCTTCTTTGTCGGGCGGTGAAGGGCAGCGGATCCGCCTTGCGACGCAGATCGGCTCGAAGCTGGTCAACGTCCTCTATATCCTGGACGAGCCGTCCATCGGCCTGCATCAGCGGGACAACCGCAAGCTGATCGCTTCGCTGAAGAAACTGCGCGACGAGGGCAACAGCGTCATCGTCGTGGAGCATGACCTGGAGACGATGATGAGCGCCGACTGGATCGTGGACGTGGGGCCGGGCGCGGGCGTTGAAGGCGGCCGCATCTGCTACAACGGCCCGGCCTCCATACCGGACCGATGTGACTCTTCCGTGACGCTCGAGTACCTTCATGGGCGAAAGAGCATTCCGGTGCCGACGATGCGCCGCAAAGGCAACGGCCGGTTCATCGGAATCCGCGGCGCGTCCGGCAACAACCTCAAGGACCTCGACGTAGACATCCCCCTGGGCCGTTTCGTCGGCGTCAGCGGCGTCAGCGGCAGCGGCAAGTCATCCCTGATCAATGAGACCCTGATGCCCGTGGTCAAGAACACCCTCCACCGTGCTCAGCTCCATCCCCTCCCGTATCGGGAAGTCATCGGCCTGAAGAATATCGACAAGCTGATCGAGATCGACCAGAGTCCCATCGGGCGCACGCCCCGCAGCAATCCGGCCACCTTCACGGGTGTGTTCAACGATATCCGCGCCCTCTTCGAAGACACGCCGGACGCGAAGGTGCGCGGTTTCAAGGCCGGACGATTCTCCTTCAACGTGCCCGGCGGGCGCTGCGAAGAATGCAAGGGCGCCGGCATCAAGGTGATCGAGATGAACTTCCTGCCCTCGGTCCATGTCGTCTGCGACGAATGCCGCGGCCGGCGATACAAGGAAGACACG
>JAEEGI010009816.1_pt1 | contig 20878 bp, 15 predicted proteins | sample 8958751 | NCBI WGS metagenome assembly JAEEGI01 (sample SAMN16246545, study PRJNA631951) | gut metagenome | biome: gut microbiome; feature: rumen; material: KS-attached | host: Bos | place: Iran: Karaj | collected 2018-10 | reverse complement strand
TTCTCCATCAGCGTGTATGCAATCGTAGGACGAAAGTTTTATGTCGAGGGCATCCAGCATGTCTCCCACGGCTTCCACGCTATGGTAGAATGCGGCAGTGTTGCCTACGGCCAGATTGTTCCACTTCCAGAGAATATCCATGGCCAGGTCGCCCAGACGGAAATGACCGAGTTTCCAGATGCAGTCCAGCAGCGCCCCGGCTATGCGTCCCCTCGTGTAAGGCCCGGCGAATTCCATGGGAATCCGGCGCTGGGTTTTCAGGATTGCTGAGAGATACTTCTCCACTTTCCTGGCATCCAGGGCCACGGGGGAAGGATCCACGTCTTTGGTCTCATCTACCAAAGGAGACAGTTCCACGGACGGGGATTCTTCCGGAGGATAGATGCTTACATCCCCCAGAATCTGCGCCGGGGTCACACTCTGGCGGACTCCGTCGATAACGTAGGGTGAATGCAGCACTGACGACTTAATTTCCATCCTTTTTTACGAAAATCCCTCAAAAATAACTATTTTTGAATTCAGATGCAACCAGAATTTGATATTGAATTATATAATAAGCGGCTGGAAGAGCTGTTTTCGCGTTTCCAGTCGGTCCAGAAGGTGGGTTTCACGGGGGATGCCTATAAACCGGGGTTATCAGGCATGCTGCGGTTCTCCGCCGTGCTCGGGGACCCCTGGAAGGCGTATCCCTGTGTGCATGTGGCCGGCACCAACGGCAAGGGCAGTGTGTGCAGCATGCTGGCTTCGGCGCTCGCGGCTGGAGGGGCCGTTCTCACAGGTGGCCATCCGCGACGGGCAAAGGGCACGGCCGTGTCCCGCAAGGGGAGCCCGGTCCGCGCATTGCCCGTCCGCATACTCCCGGACGGCTCCTCCCGCCGCCAACACAACACGACACGCATTGGACTCTATACGTCGCCGCATCTGCTGGACTTTAGGGAACGAATCAAGGTAGTGAGCGCCGACGGCTACGAGATGATTTCCCAAGAAGAAGTGTGGGAGTTTTTGAACAGTTATGAGGAGGCGTTCGAGGGCTTGTCGTTTTTTGAAATAACGACCGGCATGGCCTTCTGGTGGTTTGCACGGAAAGGCGTGGACGCCGCCGTGATCGAAACGGGTCTGGGAGGCAGGTTGGACAGCACAAACATAATTACGCCGGTTTTGTCGGTGGTAACTTCCATCGGCCTGGACCACTGCGCATTGCTCGGCTCCACCCGGGCAGCAATCGCCCGCGAAAAGGCCGGCATCTTCAAGCCCGGAGTGCCCGCGGTAGTAGGCGGACGCGACTTGGAAACCGCGCCGGTTTTCGAAGAGGTTGCCGCCTTGGTGGGCGCTCCCCTGACCTTTGCATCGGACGTTCCCGCTTTTAGCTTTGGACTAGGCTCCGGGCGTTTTTCAGATGGGCCAGGAGTGGGCAGGCTTATTACAAACGAGCATGACCTTCTGTCCAGAATGGACCTGACCGGCCCATGCCAGGATATCAACCTGCATACCGTGCTTGTGGCGCTGGCCATCCTCTCAAACTCCTTCGATAGCAACCCGCATATCGATGACCTGTCGAGAAAAACCGCATTTTCTATACAGGTACCCCCATTTTACCCCCCACCTGTAGAGAAAAACGCAAAAAACTCTACAGGTACCCCCATTATACCCCCTACCTGTAGAGAAATTGGGGAAAAACTCAACAGGTCTGAGCCTGATTTCAAGAATGATTGCTCAAAAGTATTGAATGCCATCGCGAATGCCGGGAAAAGGACGGGGCTTTGGGGCAGATGGCAGCGGATTTGTGAAAAACCGGAAGTCATCTGCGATATCGGGCACAATCCCCCTGCGCTGAAAGAAAACTTCGCACGTCTGCAGGCCATCAACCGCGACATTATCATAGTATATGGAATAATGGCGGACAAGGACCTGGCGGGAATTGCGCCGCTGATGCCCGCCGGCGCAAAATACATCCTTGCAGCACCGGACAACCAGCGGGCCCTGCCAGCAGACCAACTGAAGGCGCGGCTCGCGAAACTCAGGCCGGACCTGGAGACATTTGTTGCCGACGATAGTTATTGCACGGGCCGGGCCAATGACAAGCAGGCCGCTGAACCATACAAGCGCGGGTCCGTTGCCGCGGCGGTGCGGCAGGCCCTCGATTTGGCACAAGACTTGCCAAATCCTCTGATATACATTGGCGGAAGCACCTTCGTGGTTGCCGAAGCCTTGCCTTTGTTCAACGAAAACACAGAGCCATGAATATCTTCAAGACCATAGCACTGACACTGATGACTGCACTGACCCTGACCTCTTCGACAACGCCCAAAGACAAGGACGACCACACCCTGGTAGCCCTCTGGAAAGAGTATTATGCGGCGGAAGACGCAGACAAGCCGAAGACCCAGGAAAGCATCCTCATTAAAATCAAAGCAGAGGCCAAGGCAAAGCACCTCACGTGGGACTTCTATGATGCCTCGATAACGCTTGCCGAGATACGCATTTCCGGCAACTGGAAACTGCGGGATAGCGAGAACGCTGCAAGGGACAAGGATATCGAAGAATTCGGCGAGCCTGTGGCAGTTTTCACCAATAAAAACTTCCACTATGGCTGGAACGACGCGGATAAAGCCACCTTCATCGACAAAAACAAAATCTTGCTCGAGAGCGCGCATAACCCAGAGTTCTACTCCCGCGACTATCGCATAACCGGCAAGCAATGTGGCAGGCTGCTACCCGACCTGTTAAAGAACGACTATCAATACTGCCTTTGGAGTTTGGGTGATACCGAGCGGATGATTCAGGAGTTCAAGATCTATCCCCTTTCTGCCTTTGCCGAGTTCGAAAAGATTGCCAAGTACGATTCAGGCGATGAACTTATGACCGCTCGAAAATCCAGGCTTCAATCATTTGCCGAAAAATGGAACGGCAAAGCCGCAGGACTGTTGGCGGAGCAGGAACTTCTCTCCATCCGCTATTGTGAACTCGGCTATTATGAGAACGGCAAGATGAAAGCCACATCCTCCGATTTCGAGGTCCTGCGCGACCAATGCAATGCTTTCGAAAAGAAACGGGCGGCCTTCAAGGGCGACGAAAAAAAGATTGCCGACTGCTGCACAGAGGCAAAGAATCTTTTGGAGACATTGGCTAGAAAGAGCGTAAACGCCGAAGTGAAGGACAGTAAACTGACAATCACATTAAGGAACATGGAGGCGGTCACCTCCCAGGTTTTCAAAGACAAAGAAAAAGTCTGGGAGCAGTACCTCACCAATCCCTACAAAAGTTTCTACGTGGAAGATAAACTGCTGCTCGAACTCCCCGATTTGGAAGACGGCACATACACGGTCAAATGCTTTTACAAAGATATCTCGGATGAGGTAAAATGGCATAAGTACACAATCTCCGCCAGCGCCAGGACCAATGCGTACGGCACCGGAATCTGGGCCGTGGACTATATCAGCGGCGAGCCGCTTAAGAAAGTTGATGTAGAGTTGCTCAAAGGTGATAAGGTAGAGCAGACCGCCACCCTCACCCTGGACGGTTTCACCCCCCTCCCCGCATCTTGGACGTCCAAGATAAACCAGAAGCGGAGCGAGTATAAACTCAGAGTCAAGTCCGGGAAGAGATCTTCGCGGGAGATTTCTCTTTCTACATTTAAGGATGTTGACAACAACGACTCCCCTGCAAGGCTCAACGCCGTAATCATCACCGACAGAGGAGCGTACAATCCTGACGAAACCCTGCACTTCAAAGCGATTGTCTATAAAGGAAGATACTCCCTGAACACGGTCGGCTCCGGCAAAGCGATAACGGTAGAGCTAAGAGATCCACAGGGCAAGAGTATTGAAAGTAAAACACTGAAGACCAACGAATTCGGAAGCGTTGCGGGAGAATTCGTGCTGAAGCGCAGCGGCCGCAACGGAATGCATCAAGTGCTTGTCATGTCCAGCCAGGATGTTCTGATAAGGCGACTGGTCAGGGTAGACGATTTCGTGCTTCCGACTTTCGATCTGATCTTTGACAAAGAATCCGTCTTTTATCAACCGGTTTCCGAGATTCGCACCGGTGGCAATGTATATGCATATTCCGGGCACAGCCTGACGGCTTCCACAGTCAAGTATTCCGTTCAGCATGGCGGAGAAGAATGGGCATCCGGCTTACTGCACCCCGATAAAAACGGACGTTTCGATATCTGTTTTGCAACCGACAGCACAAAAGCCAACAGCCATTACGACTGGTATTCCCTGAAAGTGACGGTGACCGATGCCAGCGGGGAAACTATGGAGTGGAACAAGTCTTTTACCATACGGCTCCAGTCCACAGCCCACATCGAAACGGAGTATTATTTCAAGGACAACGAAGAAGCCAGCCGGCACGGCGGAATGTCGGTCAAGGTAGTGGCTGGCGACAAGCCGGTCTGGATGGCGGTGGAAGCACATGGGCCGGAGGGAAAACTGGTCTGGAAGAGGATGGTGCAGTTTGGGCCGGGGGATGGTCGGTCGGAGCCGGCCATGACGAGCAAGGAGCCGGCAACCACCACCGTCGAATACAAATTGAAAGCCAGCGACCCGGAAGTGATATCGGTAACGATGATATATTTCCAGGACAAGAGGACATTCTCCCACACCACTGCCATACGCAAAGAGGATCATCGCTACGACCTTCCCCTCACGTTCTCCCGATTCCTGGATACCACATCTCCGGGAGCGAGCTACACCTTCGGGATCAAGACCCTGACCGGCGTGGAATGCGCGGCATCAGTCTTCGACAAGAGCACGGAACGTTACGAAGCTAACAGATGGAGCCTTATCCGGGCTGCGCAGATATCGTACACGTACATCCCTTATGGCAACGTCAACGGCATCGACGAATCCTACTCCAACGTCATTTATGTACGCGGACTGACCTCCAAAATGTCCATGAGCAAGGCAGCGGTCAATATGGCGATGGCGGATGCTGCAGTTCCTGAATCCGCGGAAGCGGAAGAGGCCATCCCCTTCCAGTTGGTGGAAGAAAAGCCCCAGCCTACCCCCGACATCCCCATACGCGAGAACTTCGCGAACACCATAGCCTGGGAGCCTTTCCTGCGCAGCGACAAGGACGGCAACATCAGTTTCAGCTTCACCAACGCAGACAAACTCTCCACATATTACGTGCAGCTCTTTGCACACGATAAGAAAATGCGCAACGAGGTCCTCCGCCGCGAGATGGTAGTCACCATCCCCGTTAAGATCAGCCTAGTCGAGCCGCAGTTCCTCTACGAAGGAGACAAGTACAACGTCCGAGTCGCGCTCAGCAGTTCCATCTCCAAGGACCTGAAGGGCAAACTGACCGTGCAGATGCTGGACGGCACCGACCACAAGACCGCGCCCGTCCTGCGCAGCGCCAGTTGCGACATAACGGTGCCGGCGAAGGGCGGCGTAAATCAGGACTTCACCCTTGAAACCCCGGCCATCAAGGACCTCGGCCTAAAGATAGTATTCGTCCCTGAATCAGGCACTTACGGCTCCGACGGAGTATTCGTTTCCGTGCCCGTGAAGAAGCCCGTTCAGACGCTGACCGAAGCGCATTCGGCAGTTCTGCTTTCGGGAGATGACAAGGTCGCGCTGGAAGCATCTCTCAGAGCGATGTTCGAGAATGTGGATGGCAGCGTGCCTGCACTGGAGGAAATCAACATCCGCCAGATGCTATACGATGCCCTCCCCTCCGAACTCAAGCCAAACTGCGATAACGCCATCTCCCTTGCCCGCGCCCTCTACGCCTGGAGTCTCTGCCAGAAACTGGGTCTGGAGCCTGAATTCGACCGGGAAGATGCTGTCAAGAAGCTGCTGGCCTGCAAGAATGCGGACGGCGGCTTCGGCTGGTTCGCCGAGATGCAATCCTCCTGCATGGTCACAGCCGTGGTGCTGCGCCTGGTTCACGGGCTGGACATTGTGGACGAGGCGGCCGCAGTGCACTACCTCGACGCTCGCTTCTTTGCGAAGGAAAAGAACGGCTGGTGGTACCGCGGGCTCTCGCTCCAGCAGTATCTCCACACCCGCAGTCTCTTCCCAGAGGTGAGCTTCGAGCAGAAGACGGATTCGGATTTCCGAAAGGAGGCCAAGGCCTACCTCGTGCCTAAGAAGGAGCGTGGCCTCAACGGATGGATCGCCGCCAAGGCCTGCCGCGTGCAGACTTTAGAGAACTTCCTGAATCTGGATGGTGGCGTGGCACTCGCCTCGAAGATGGGCGTGAAACTCGGTACTACCTCCAAACTCCGCAAGTCGCTGGCCGCCGACATCGAATCGCTGGTGGAATACGCCCAGCCCCACAAGTGCGGCGGCATGTACTATCCCAACGCCGTCATGCCATGGCGCGGTCTGCTCGAGTCTGAACTCGATGCGCACTGCGCCCTGGCGGAAATCATGGATGAACACGGTCACTTCGATATCTCCAATGGCATCCGCCTCTGGATCATGCTGCAGAAAGAGACTCAGGATTGGAAGCAGGATCCCGGCTATGTAGAAGCCCTCGGCATGGTGCTGAACGGCCCCGATGAGATTCTGGATACCAAGGTGCTGGCGCTGAAGGCCGAGTACACTCTGCCATTCGACCAGATCCGTGCCGCCGGCAACGGAATGACCATAGCAACTGCCATTCGGCCGGACGTATGCAAGATCGGCGACCGCATCAAACTCTCCTTCACCGTCACTAACGAAGAGAACCGCAGTTTCGTAAAAGTCACCATCCCCTTCGGCGCCGGGCTAGTTCCAGTGAACCAGCTTTCCGGTTATCGCTGGGGATATTACCGCAACGTGCTCTCAGACCGCATCGAGTGCTGGTATGAGGTCTATCCCGAAGAGAAGACGACCGTTACCGAAGAGTTCTTCGTCACTCGCGCCGGTTCGTTCCAGGCACCTGTGGCAACCATTGAATGTGAATACGCCCCGCACTATCGCGCAAATGACGCGTGGCACGGGCGCCTTGAGATATCTGCAGAATGAGTTATCTGGTACTTCAACGCGGAATGGCCCTGAGCCATTCGATCGAAGACTATCCCGACGGCATAGTCGTGGTGGTGGACAAGCCTTACCGCTGGACTTCCGCCGATGTCATCCGCAAGGTCAAGTGGATGGCCATCAAGCACTTCCGCAAGAAGAACCTGAAGGTCGGGCATGCCGGCACGTTGGATCCGCTCGCGACCGGCGTTCTGCTGGTCTGTATCGGCAAGGCCACCAAGCTGGCCGAATCCTTCCAGAAAGAGCGCAAGCAGTACATCGCCGGCGTCACTTTCGGCGCCACCACCCCTTCGTATGACCGCGAGAAGGATGTGGATGCTTTCTATCCTGTGGATGGCGTATCCCGCGATAGTCTCGAGGCCGTGCTACCCTCTTTCGTAGGCGAGCAGGATCAGGTGGCGCCGCTTTTCAGTGCCAAATCGGTGGATGGGGTGCGTGTTTACGAGATTGCTCGAAAGCGCTATAAGGCAGGGCTTCCGGTGGAGGATCTTGGGGTGCTGCAGGCCAGCAGGATAACGATCTATGATATGCAGTTGCTATCTTATAATCATCACGTCCCTCAGGGGGAACACCTTTCCGGTGGCGATAGAGAATCAACCGCATCCAGCAGAATCAATGTGGCGGAAGTGCCTGAAGGGTTGCCACAGGCGGATATACTGGTAGACTGCAGCAAAGGCACCTACATCCGTGCCCTGGCCCGTGATCTGGGCGAAGCGCTTGGCAGCGGTGCCTTCCTTCACAGCCTCCGCCGTACAAAAAACGGGGGCTTCACCGTTGATGAAGCCCTCGATATAGAAGAACTGAAAAGGATCTTTACTATTTAACTTTGTGAGCAGTTTCGCCCATCAGTTCGGTCTCCGCGGTGGTGGCGGAGAGCAACTTGAACTTGAACTTACTCAGCATATCGCCAGGGTATGAAGGATCATCTTTAGGGAGAGGATACCAATCATAACCGGGAACGAGCGCGAACGTGTCTTTGTCCATATCTCCCGCCATCCAATGATATGTAATCATTTTACCTTTTTCATCGAAGGAGACATCTGACCACGCTTTTTGGGCTTTGGTGATATTGTAAGTAACCTCATCGTTGGCATAGGTGTAGGTGCCTTCGACGTGCACTCCCCAGGCAATGATATAAACGTCAAGCTTATTGCCTTTGAAAATCAGGCTGAAGGTATAATCCTGAGGATTCTCTGCACCTCTCCAGACATTCCAACGGCCTTCCAGAGATGAACTGTTATCCTCTTTTTTGCATGAAACCAGCGCCACGAGCGCTATGGTAAGAAACAGGAATAATCTTTTCATTTGATGAGTTATTTAGTATTAGTGTTGCAATTATATGCATTATTTGGGACAATAGCAAATCTAGAAGCTGAAGTACTCGAGGCGCTGCTTGACTGCAGGAACGGTGTCGCCGGGCTCCTGGGGAAGGATCATCACACGGGCGGTGCTCTTGTACTGACCGACGTTCACGGCCCTCTTGATATAGGACTGCACGGTTTCGAGTTCCATGTTCTTTAGCTCCACTATGCTCTTGGCTTCCTGGATGCACTGGTTCAGGGCGGGCTTGCCCATCTTCACATACTTGCCGAAGAAGCTCATGTCGTCCATCGAACCCAGGTTCATGATGCCGATGGTGGCGGAGGGTAATCCGACCATGGCCAGCTTCGCCTTGTTCTGGACGGCAGTGGCACCTTCTATAACGGAAATGATCGCCTTTTGGATGTCAGTGGTACTGAGCCTGTTGCCAGCTCTGTCGACAAACGATATGATTTTGTATACCGCTCCGTCGGATGCTTCCACCCATGTCTCCTTCACATTATAGTCGGCGGCCATGTGGTCTTTCAGGTCCTGTGTTTCGTTCCAAACGGCGGTCACGTCTGCCAGGAAGGGGTCTATCGCTTCGTTCCTACTGCGCTTACCGTTGAAATCCCACACCACCGGAGCTACCTCCTTCTTCGCCTTGGAGCTCTTTCCCTTGGATGCCTTGCCCGATCCGGCCGCAACGGCGGGTTCCGCCTTCTGCACCGGCTTCACAGGCTCAGGGGCCACATAGGGGGCCTTGGAAACGGTCATGTCATACAGCACGTACTGGCCGGAACGGGCGTTCTCGCACTTGAGCCAGAACATGAGCTGTTCGCACTTGTTGATGGGCACCGTGAAGGTGGATGGCTGCATCTTGTTGTTCAGCACGAAATCTCCCACCAGCACCCTGTCGGCGAAAACCATCAGGTGGACCGGGTTATACGGATCCACATCCTTTCCGAAGATATCCTTGTCGGTGAACTCACTCTTGTTGGCCACCGTGAAGGTGCAGGTCTCATACTCCTTGAAGGGGTTGAAAGCCACTACGGAGGACTGCCTGCCGCCGTCTCCCACCAGGTTCAGCACACCGGCGCTACCGGCCATACCCGCCCCGGCGGTAACACCGGTCGCGGCACCCACCGAGCTGGAACTCATGGCGCTTCCGGCACCCATCATGAACATGAAGGCGGCCTCGGAGAGCGAGATGTTCTCGAAAGCGAGCGGGATGTTGGTTTCGAGCATCACACCTTTATATATCTTGCTGCCATCCTTCATCTGGAAGTATTCCCTCTGGGAACCGCCATTCTTGAAGCAGTCGTTGAAGTCGAAGTTGGTAAGGGTGCTGAGATACCTTCCCACATAGTGGAAATACGGAGCCTTGCAGAGGTCGATAAGGTCGGCCGTCTCCGGGCACGGAGGTTTGGGGTGTACGAACAGGTTGTTATCCACCGGCTTGCCGCGGTACAGGGTGATGTCGCCGAAACCGAAGTACGTCTGCTTGTCCTTGCCGGTGCCGGGCTTGGCGAAGGTAAGGGTGCGGCACTTGTAGATGGGGATCGTAAAGTGCTGGTTCGGCCAGGTGGAGTGGATGGTCGTTTCGAGGACTATCTGGTCGTCGGCGTAGACGCGGATCTTGTCATCGTCCAGTACGCGGTGTTTGGTGAGGGTGCCCACCGTGAAGCTGACCCAGTCGAACTCGCCGGCCAGGTCGAAGCGGTAAAATGCATTGATGTTCTCATCCAGGAACAACCCGCCGTTGCCTGTCGTGAGGATGAAGCCCTCGTCGAACTGCTCCCCACCCATCGAGAACGTGTAGTGGGAGGATGAGCCGTCGAAGAAGGTCTTGTCGAAGCTGGATGAACCGCGGACGGAGAAAGGCTTTATGTTGGAGCAGAGTTTCGCCACGTCCGGAAGAGCGGCAAGCTTCGCCTGCGAGGCGTTGGCCAGGCCGGGCGTGGGAATATCCGGACAGCCGTTCTTGTAGGCGTAGATATCCACTACGCCGAAGCTCATGCCGGCCAGCATGTCTTTTATCTTCTCCAACTCTCCGGAATGCATGGAGAGCACGTTGATGCCAGTCACGTCCAGCACCACGGTTTCCGCCAGGTCCGTCTGCTTAACTAGTTTCTCATAGATTATCTTGCCGTCGCCCTTGACGGTGAACCAGGCCTCGGCACCGTGACTCTGCTGGTCCCACGGTCCTATGACGAAGGATACCTTATCGAAAGCCTTCTGGAGCCAGAAGTAGGCGAAGCCGCTGCTGATGCCCTCTCCCAGTTCCTGGCTGGCACTGAAGGCTATTCCGGAGTAGTACTGGTTGCGGTTGATGCTCATGTGCTTCCACTCTTCGATGCCGCTCCAGTCGTGCGTGGTGATAGGTTTCGACCAGCCCCTGTGGCAGATAAGATGTGGCGTGATGTCCTCTACCAGGTTGACCTTTTCCTTTGCCACAAGGTTTGCCTGGGGCCTGGGCGGGAGCTGAGGTGTCTGGCCTTTCTTCCAAAGCTTGACGTCTCCGAAATAGATACTCTCCAGGCCGGACCAGTTCTCGAAACGGAGTATGTCCACGCCGCTTATGTCCAGGACGTATTCTCTGGGGGCGTCCCAGCAGCGCACCACCTCGTCGACCAGATTCCGCCCATCCGCCTTTACCAGCACGATGTCGGCCCCCTTGTCGTTTGCGGCAAAACGATTAGGCTCCGAGCTGTAGCTCTGGCCGGGGCCCATCACGAAACTTATCTTGTCGTACTCCCCTTTCAGCGAGAAAACGGCATAGGCATATTCCTTTGCCTCGTCGTTGAGCACACCGTTCCAAAGGGAGAACCCGTCCGTGTAGGGATGGATGGAGATGTAGAAGGTTTCCCTGTTTTTATAATCGTATATCTGCGGCTTGTACTTCCTCGACTCGACGGGCTTGAGGCTGCGGATAAGTTTCACCTGCGCCCCGGCATTCAAGGCAAGGAGGATCGCCATGAGGGATAAGAGAATCTTTTTCATGTCTTTCACGGTTTAAATGGAACAATGGTCGGGATCGTCGCAGAGCTGACGGGCTTTCGACTGCCTGGGAGAAGGAATGGCTTCGCCGTTAAGGGCAGCAGCAATCTTCCAGGCCATCACCGTTCCGAGCTGCACCTTGCCTTCCGCGTCTATCAGATATAAAGAAGGTATCCACTTTACGCCGTAGTCGGCACCTACCTTGGATTCTTTCTTGCCTGCAGGATCGAAGAGCTGCACTCCGGGAAGATCGTTCTCGGCCGCAAATTTTGTGAGCGCCTCGAACTCGCGGTCGAAGGATACGGACACAAACTGCACTTTGGCCGGATCGGCTTTCGCATACATGGCCTTGAGTTCAGGCACCTCTGCACGGCAGTCCGGGCACCAGGATGCCCAGAAAACGAGCACCACCTGCCTGCCGCGGAAGTCGCTGAGTTTCACTTCCTTTCCTTCTATATCCTTGAGTATGATCTCGGGGGCATCAGCACCCGCCGGCAGCAGGTTCACGGCATACTGCGGATCCTGGTCGATGTTCTTCCCAGCTTCCGTCCAGGCATTGTATCCTCCGAGAAGGTTGAAGACCTTCTTGTATCCGGCCTTGGTCAAAGCCTTGGATGCGGCAGCGCTGCGGCGTCCGCTCCTGCAATATAAATAAAGGGATTCGGATGCATCGAAAACTGCATCCACCTTTGCAAGGAAATCCTCCCCGTTCCAATCCACGTTCACCGCCCCGGGGATGCTCCCCTCCGCAAACTCTTCAGGTGTGCGCACATCCAGGATGCATGCGCCCTCCTTCACTGCAGAGGCAAACTGTTCGACATCGATGTTCTTATAACCTGCGCTGCAGGCAAACAGGCTGAGAAGAGAAAACGCCATGACGATATATGCTTTCATACTTTTCGAGTGTTACTATGCAAATATAATCAAAATTGCCATCCAACACCCAATGTCATGTCAGCATAAAAAGATTTATCGGAAAAAGAGGGAACAGATGCACCTCCGATGCTGAAAATCAACTTGTTATAATGAATGATGACACCTGCTTCCAAAGACAGACCAGCACAGCTGCGGTCGGACACCATAGCCCAATCGCCAGCGGAATCCTGCCACAGGAGACGGCGGCGGCCGTATCCGCATCCGCCATAGAGCGATCCCCAGCCGACAGGATGCCATAGTGCACCGGCAGACAGGTTCAGGCGGGATACCCGGGAAATGCCGGAAGTCCAGATCTTGCCACCTCCCGGAACCGTTCCGTCCGACAGGCACTCGTACCCATAGCGGGACGGCGAGAAATTGCTTCTTCCGGCAACATAGGCTCCCCACCGGCCATAGAGGGCACAGGCCTTGATACCTGCGGAGAAGTCCGGCACCAGCCCGGCCTCGGCAAGAAGGAGGACATCCGGACGGAGCTTTCTCCTTGTGGGGTTGGATGCAACAGCGCATCCTCCAGCGAGATTGTCCGGCAGTGCGGGGCATGCCAGAAGAGGTGCAGGAGAGGTAGGGATGGACGGAATCAGGATAGGAGCAGTACTTCGCACGATACCATCAGAATACATCTGCCTGATGTCTGCCACCCGTTGGCGTTGTGCAGCCGTAAGCTGGCCGGAAACGCCCTGAAGCTGGGTCTTCAACCCGTTCAACTGGCCTGCCAGGCGGGCGAGTTCCGCACGCGGGACCTTTTCGCCCGAAGCCACGGACTGCTTCACCCTAATACACTCCGCCGTGATGGACTCGTAGCGGTCGAGCGCATCATCATAATCTCCCGACTGGGCAAAAAGTCCCAGAGGGAGAAGCATGAGCAAGAAAAGGACGCAGCCGTTTTTCATCATACAAAAATACTGATTTCCAGCGAAAAAAGCGTATCTTTACGATATGAACTTGGAAGTGTCAGGATTCTTCGCCCCGGCCGACATTTACGATGTCGGTAAAGGCGGTTTCACCCTGATCCACCGTTCCGAAAACGGATTCTTCGAACTGTACCGGGGTGAACGCGCCGGGCATTTCCGGGTTTTCAAATGCCTGAGTCCGGAGTTTCGCGGCAGCCTCATCCACGAGACTATGCTCCAGAAGGAATTCGAAATCAGTTTCTCCCTCAGGCATCCGGGCATTAGGGAAACCTATGCCTATCTGCAAATAGACGGGCTGGGCAGTTGCATCGAGATGGAATGGATAGATGGCTGCACCCTGGCAGAGTATCTACAGAATGGGAAGGCGGATGAAGCCTTTTTCCGCCAGACAGCCGGCAGCCTCTGCGATGCCGTGGCCTATCTCCATGCCCACCAGATCATCCACCGGGACATCAAGCCTTCCAACATCCTCATCACCCATCAGGGGCATCTTGCCAAACTGATAGATTTTTCGCTGGCCGATTCCGACAGTTTTTCCCTGCTCAAACAACCTGCAGGCACCCGCAACTACGCTGCGCCAGAGGTTATCGCCGGCCAGCCGGCAGATGCCCGAAGCGACCTGTATTCTTTGGGAAAGGTGCTCATGGAGATGACCTCCGGTCACCGCAAGGCCCTGCGCAGATGCACAGCCACCGCCCCTTCCGGGCGATTTGCAAGTGCGGAAGATTTGAAGGCCGCCCTGCTCCGCAAAAGGCCGGCGTGGCCATGGCTGGTGGCGATTGCCGTCGTTGCTGTAGTTGTTGGTTTTCTTTTGTGGGGATTCCCGATCAGGTCGGTGAGGACGGAAGCGGATTCCGAGATGACGGCTCCAACTGCCGTAACCGACACTCTCGCCAAGGCTGCCCCCGTCTCTACCGTCATGGGCAGCTCCGACAGGTCATCTCCAGCTCCCGGAAAGACAGCGGAAGCCGTCCGCGAAGATGACGTCGATGCCATCTTTCGCCAAGCAACGGAGCTGTTTGAATGAACTCTTTTTTCATTAAAGAGTGTTTTGTTTCTAAAAATCACTATATTTGCAGAGTTTTAGAAACAAGATATATGGATTTCCTTACTTTTAGGACTCATATGTACCCTCACGGATGCTTCAACATCAACCAGGTATTGTTGTGGGAAAAGGATTTTGACCGCAACAACTTAACGCGTTGGTGCAAGAAGGGACTGCTAGTAAAACTCAGGAATGAACATTACGCATTCCCGGAGTACCGGCTGGTTTCCGGATTTGCACGATATATTGCCAATCAGTTGTATAAGCCCTCTTATATCAGCCTGCACAGTGCCCTTTCATTTTACGGCATTATCCCGGAAGAAGTGGTTCAGCTCACAAGTGTTTCTACACTCAAGACAGCAAGTTTCTCAAACCCTTTTGGCACCTTCCACTATCAGAATGTAAAGGAATCATTGTATTTTGGCTACGAGATATCGACCATGACGGATGGAAGAGGGATCCTGATCGCCACTCCGGAAAAAGCCCTCTTGGATCTCTTGTATCTTAATCCCTTTTACAAAACAGAACAGGACATGGAAGAGTTGCGTCTGGATTGGGACTGGATTCAAAATGATATGGATTCCGAACGTTTCTCCGATTATCTTTCCCGCTTTGAGAGCCATGCACTGGAAAACAGAGTATCATTCCTTAAATCAGTTTACGAGATATGATTGACCTATCTTTTATCCGCAGTTTTTTCCCGATTGTCATAGCCAGCGACAGCAGGTTCGACCGCTATATGTTAAAGGAATATCTGCAACTACTGATTCTGGATTACCTGGCCAACTCGATGTATGCAGGTAAACTGAATTTCATTGGAGGCACAAATCTCCGCCTGATTCAAGGGATTGACCGCTTTTCAGAAGATTTGGATTTTGATTGCAAGGATTTTGATGAGGATGAGTTTCGGACAATGACAGATGGGATTGTCAGATTCCTGCAGCAGAATGGACTGGTGGTGGAAACCCGTAACAGGCACAACACAAAACTCACCGCTTTTCGCCGGAATCTGTTTTTTCCACAGTTGCTGTTCGATCTCGGACTTACAGGGCATAAGGAAGAGCGTTTTCTTATAAAGATTGAAGCCCAGGACCAGGGGGCGTCCTATTATCCTGAGATAGCAACAGTGAACCGTATGGGCTTTTTCTTCAACGTGCAGGTCCCGCCATTAAGTGTACTATGCGCCATGAAGTTTTGCGCCATTCTGGCAAGGCAAAAGGGGAGGGACTTTTACGACGCCATTTTTCTTCTTTCGAAAACCCGTCCCGATTTGGATTTCCTTTGTGCCAGAACCGGGATATCGACAATGGATGGGCTGAAGGATTCTGTCTTGGAATGCCTGAAGAATACAGATTTGAGTATTAAGAAGCGAGATTTCGCGCACCTGCTTTTCAGTGCATCCAATGCAGACCGTATCTTGCAGTTTGACACGGTAATAAAAGAGCTTATTCCTTCTCCAGAAGATTGAGTCCCCCCTGCTTGCCTGCGATATAGGCGAGGGTCATCCGCCCGTCGCGAAGGATGCCGGGCAGCATCAAAGGCAGGCCGTGGAAGAAACAGGGAGCCTCGAAACGGTCGCCCACCTGGAGTTTGGAGTTGACGGATTCCAGCACAGTAAAAGAATCTTCCCCCTCGTAACAGAGCCGCACCACTCGGTTCGGCGCCCAGCCAATGCGGAGGATATCCCCTTTTGCCAGGTCGGATGAACGGATAAAACTGGTATCGAGGTACTCCGACGTCTCCCCCACGCCAAGGCATGCCGCGCGGAATGCGCTGAAATCCTTGCTGCCAACATATCGGGCAAGAATGTCAAGGGTGGACAGGTGGGGCGCCGTACGGAGCGATACATATCCCCAGAGTCGCTTGAGGGTAGAAGATGACAGCCTCTCCCCCGTGGCATGTTCGATGTTTACCGAGAGGGATTCGTAATCGTTGGTCGTGGCGACACGCCTTCCGTATCGCTTTTCGACTTCTTGCAGCAAATGATTCAGTTCCGGAATTTCCATATTCAGTTTTTCCATTCCTTGGGTATTGAAGCATAATCCTTCCAGCCGGCAGTCATTCCGCCGACCAATTCACTTCCGTGTCCGTGAAAGCAGTCGTTATACATCGAAGGGGTCTTGAACAGTTCTGGGTATTCTTTACGCTCGTAAAGATGGACTTTCTTGCCGCTTACAAGAGTATAGGGAGATTCGTTCTTAACATTTATGCAATCGTAGAAGGTGCCGCTGAAAGCGAAAGCCTTCCGGTTGCGATCGAAAAGGGTTTCCGGCACGGACAAAAGGTTTTTACAATCCGCAAAAGTATAGATGAATCCCCAAGCCTCAACGCAGTCGTCGAACAGACCCTCAGGAACGCTCTTCAGCGATTCACACTGGAAGAAGGTCATTTCGAAGTCATCGGCCAGGGAGCAGTCCAGGAAGATGTGGGGAGGAATCTCTTGCAACAGTTTGCAGCTATTGAATACTCCGCTCAGATTCTCCGACTTACAATGAGCGAGAAGGCTGTCGGGCACGTGTCGGAGGCTGCTGCAGCGGGTAAAAAGGAATTCGGCGTGAGTGACGTCTGCGAATATCTTCAGGCTGTCTGCTGCAACCGATTCCAGTTTGCTACAGTCTACGAATGCATTGGCATAATCATCGGTACCCAGGTCGCCCCAGCGCTTTAAAGCGCGTATCCTGTCGGGCACAGGCATATTCTTGCCTTCGTGGAAAGTGGAAAAACACTCAATCTTGCCCGCAATCGTCACATCGTACATGCCATTCTCCTTGTATCTGTGTGTAACCCAGTTATCGCCAGTATACTCGTCGTTGATGTAATCCAGGTTCCCGTCTCCCCAGTCGATGGTTACCGCCACCTTGCCCCTCAAGGGAAGATAGACGCTTCCCAAACCCTCGGCGCTCACCTGGATTATCATAGATTTCGGCCCGTCCGGTTTCGGCGGGCGCGGGATAATTGGATCTTCCTCTATTCGAAATGACTTCTCTGCGCTCTCCAGACGCGTTTTGCCATTCCCGGCGTATGCATAATATAGATAAAGGCCAGGATCTTCAAGTGCGGGCGAATCTGCGGTAAACGTCTTTTCGTCAATGACCGTTCCATGCAACTGCATGGGCCCGGCACCATCAAGATGATAGCAGAAGCCGCACTCGGTCAGAGCCCCGGTATCATTCATCGCGCAGGAGAAATGCACCGTCCCGTCATCCTGCACGCTCGCCTGCACCTCTCCCATCTCCGGCTGCACAAACCCCAGCGGCGACGGATCCCCCACGCAGGACGCGAGGAACACCGCCAAAATCAGGGTGAGAATCAGGCCATGGCGCATTATGGGTGTAAAGATACGAAAAATGAGAGTGTTTCCTTCAATTAAGTATTTTGTTTTCTATGAGTCATTATCATCCTCATAAGTAGTAAATCCACTATCAAAAGCAAAACCTATAACTCCTTCATATGTTCCGCTTTCTACTATAACATAAGGTCTGATTGCGTGAGAATAGCCCCCAGAATCAATTTCAATACCCACTCTATGCTCTGTTGTATAGTAATGCATAGCATTATTAATCACTTCACACTGGAATGATGTTGCAGAATACCCGCCATACTTGCAAGACGCGACACTATATGATGTGACAAAACCTGCCTCTATTATATTTTCCCCATGTGTATCTATTTCAGCATAATAATCATATATCACATCATGAGTGTGCTGAGGAGTTCCTTTATTTGACGAAGTATAAGAAATAGTATAACTATAAGATGAAAATGTGACCGAAGCTATTTCCGATTGTGCATTTCCATCCTGCAACTGGTCTGACATACAGGATGAAACCAATAACAAAATGGATAATAAATAAAACAGATCCTTTCGCATCTTTGTAGCAGAAGCACGAGTATCACAATCGCCCATAATAAAAAGTCTTGTGTTATTAATATTAGTCTTCGTGATAATCAGTTCTTCCATCATCGAATGCAAAACCTATAACTCCTTGATACGTCCCACTACCCACTATTACATATGGCCTTATAGCTTGAGAATAACCTCCGGAATTTATTTCCATCCCCACTCTATGCTCTGTTTTATAAAAATGAATGGCATTATTCTTTACTTCACACTGCAATGATGTTGCAGAATACCCGCCATACTTGCAAGACGCGACACTATATGATGTGACAAAACCAGCCTCTATTATACTTTCCCCATGCGTATCTATTTCAGCATAATAGTCGTATACAACATCATTTGCATGTTGTGGTGTCCCATTATTAGATGAAGTATAGGAAATAGTATACCTATAATTCGAAAATGTGACCGAAGGAGAACTCTTAGTTGTAAAAGTTTTTAAGGAACCATATATAAAACTTGTTTGAGTCCTTGCATATGCCTTGTAATAGTATGTCGTTTTTTCATTTATTCCTTTTAAATTATAGCTATAATTACCACTATAGTTCTTTGATCCAACAATGGCTCTCAATGTGGGATTACTAGTTGTCCCATAGTAAAAACCATACTCTATTATAGTTTGTGATCCAGGATATATGCTTCCACTAAGAGTTACATAAGTGTCACCAACATCAGATGCGTTATCCGTAATTACCGAAATGCTTTCTCCTGGATTCCCACCTTCTTGAATCGTACGAATGGACACTTGCTTACTATATGTAGTTCCTTGAGCATTTGTTGCATATGATCTAACATAATATGTAGTATTTGCAAGTAAACCAGTCACATTACTGATAAAAAAGCCTATATCTTTAGTTGATCCAAGATTTGTTTTGTCATCGGCGATTGTAGGTGTAGTGGTTTTGCTCCAGCAATGTCCATATGAAGTAATACTAGAGCCTCCGGTTGCAACAATCGTCCCTCCAATATCAAAAGAAGAGGATGTCACATTCTCTGCAGATTCAGAACACACTACAGTAGGTGTTGTAACTTCTTGTTTTCTAAAAGACACCAACAAAGAAACACTCCCAGATGCCTTCCCAGAGTATTTGATGACTATTGATTGAGAATAGTCGCCCATTCCAATACTAGATTTATTAACTTCAAGATGAAGGACTTCTGTTCCACCACCCGAAATCGTTCCTGTTTTTGGGTTAAGAGCCAACCAAGAAGGAATATTTGTTATCTCATATGAACATATCGAATCACTATTATTATACATATAAATAGTCATATTGGTTTTTAGATCACCAAAATCGACAATGCTTTCGGATAATGAGAATACAGACTTGGCCTTAAGAAGAATAGCTTGCTCAACATCTTGACCTGCCAGAACCGTGACCACTACTGATTCTTGCTCATATCCTGCCTTACCAAATGAGGCCGTGTAATTACCTGGCTCAAGTCCACTAAACATAAAGGCGCCTGAAGCATTCGTAGTTGTTGACTTTCCTGTTGGGTTTAATGATACCAAGCAATTCTCAATCAACCGCCCATCACTATAATCCTTAACTACGCCGTGAATTGCGCCTGTTAAATCCACAATATCTTTAGAACAAGAACATGCGATTAAACATAATGGTAGGCAATAAAGGATATTATTAATTCTCATTTTTTCAAAACTTTAAAGCAATACCAACACCCACATACTGTTCACTTATTATAGGCTCAGTTGAAAAAGCCATCCTTTTACTCTTTACAATTATATGTTTAGCCCCTACGGCAACAAATGCGTCTATTAAATTATATAGATAAACCGATGTTGCTGCACCGATACAAATATTTCTGCCAGTTTCCCATAAATCAGCCCTACTATTATACTCTGCGGCATATTTTGGCTGTTCTTTCATTTTTTTAATATACGACGCTCGCGTGTTATCACATAATATAACTCCAAAAAGGGCAAGCGCCTCTCCAGATATCACCATAAAACCTTTAAAAGAATCACCCTTATAGAACTGTCCTAAACTGGGTACTATCGATAATAAACCTGTTGCCCCATACTTAGACGACACTATTATTTCATCTAAATAAGACCCTCCCAAATTGTGTTTATCAGTTATCACATATAAAACATCCGCAGAATAGTTTCCTTTTGTTTCAACCCAGTAATCATCAATCTCCCTACAGACAATTTTCAATTGATGACCATCTTCAGTAACATCCAAGACTATTTCTTGTTCAATTGTATCATCCGTACCACTAATGGACTGATATAGCCTTTCCCGTATCTTAACACTCGTATTTACTGTCAACCGCCGCTCATTCTCCAATTTTTGTGACATTGAAATGAATGCCATCTTTTTTGCTTCAACCAGAGAAGAACCTTCTCCATGAGCTCGAATGAAAGTATATGTCCCTGATTTGCTTTCAGGGAGTGTGTGGGTAACCCACTTTGGTCTAATTCGCTCCGAATTTTTGCCCGATAAACTAAAAGCACTACTAAATAGTAATACAGTAATAATCAATAAAATTTTCCTTTGTTGCAACATCTTTTTGATTATCTAATTTATTTAGATGTACTATTCTGACTTTGAATTCTCTGAGATTCAATATTATATTGGTTTTGTAATTGCTGTTTCTGAATCTCACGTTGATTTTGCCGGTCCAAGTTATTTTGGTTAATATCATTCTGTCGTTGTTGTTGCTGTTCAGACAACGTCACCCTATTGTTTTGAGCATCCAGGGCATCCCACGCATTCTGCATATCACATTCAAATTTCTTTTCATTGGCTCTAATCCTTTCACTTTGCTGTTGCATTGCATTAAG
>JAEEGI010009813.1_pt1 | contig 20883 bp, 17 predicted proteins | sample 8958751 | NCBI WGS metagenome assembly JAEEGI01 (sample SAMN16246545, study PRJNA631951) | gut metagenome | biome: gut microbiome; feature: rumen; material: KS-attached | host: Bos | place: Iran: Karaj | collected 2018-10 | reverse complement strand
TCAGTTTCATCTCTTCTATATCATCCAGTATCTCGTATTCAACTGCATTGTTGAACGAGTTGAAACAGGAAACGACGGAGCAGAAAAGGATAATGAGAAAACCTGCCCGGTACAGCCATTTTTTGTAATTTTCTTTCATGATATCAGTCTGTTAAAAAGGATGTCCAATAATCTGACAATTAATACATAAGTTGATAGTTCGTGCGCATAGCGAGCATAATGGCTTCGCCAACAAGTGCGATATCTGCCAGAGCGTAATGCGTCTTATCAGTAAATGTCACTGTTGTTCCGGCTCGTTCTGCCGTCTTTAGGATTGAGCGACGAAATGTCGTGTCTTGAAAGAACGTTGCACTTCCTGTTGCGAAGGCTGTTCCCGTTGGACTCAAGCCACAGATGATGGGGCCGGCATCAATGTCGAAAGCCAGGAACGGGGATTTCTCGGTGTATTCTCTTATGCCGGTAATCGGTCGCTTTTTTAGGAAATACTTTTTCAGGCGATCATACTGCTCCCTTGCCATTACGGGATCGACAAGAGTCAGGTAATAGCAACTGAGGGCCGAATAGGACCCTTTAATGGGCAATGTTTCATCATTTGGTACTGATGAGATGAATGATGGAATCAATCCTGAAGTTGGATCAAGATACTCTTCATTCATAAGCGTTTTCCAGCGAATCACAGTTGTTGTGTATTTCTCATTATGCTGACGGGCATAATCCAATAAAGCGACAATGGCCACGAGCATGTCCGGCACATAGATGAATTCCCCCGGGTAGGTTGGAAGATTCAAGGCTGGGCTCTGAAGAATACGTCGGTTCATTGCCTCACACCCCTCATCGTGGAGGTCATCGTATTGAGGACCGCCACCAATGGCCCGATAGCCGCCAATCATCCAAGCTAAATGGCTGAGATAGGATAAATGGCTGCGCTCTCCTGAAAGGCTTTCCAAAGGATCTTCTCCCCAGCGTACGGTATCATAGCGTCTAATCTCTGGAGATAGGGCTATTTGGATGATTTCGTTGATCAGACATATCGATTCTTCTATTTCCTCAGGATATAACCGGGCAATATTGACAAGGGCTGCAGTAAACATCGAACAGGAATAGAGCGCCCACTCGCCCTGGAATTGCTTGCCAATAGCCCTAGGCATACGGACAAGCAATTCCGAAGGCGTGGTGATCAGTCTGTCGGCAAGATAGTTTCTGCACTGAAGGATTTCTCGCTTCTCTGTATCAAATGAACCCTGGTTTCGGGTAGCGATGCGAACCCATAACAACTTTATGGTTATCAGAAATAATATAACACCAAGGATTATTAGCATTTTCTTCATAAGAATAGAAGTCACTTAGAAAAGTAGAAAGTCCAGCCTCACATTTTAGATTGTTTCATGAGTTAACGAGTAGTTTGTAACGGCGAGTATAAGCGGTCTCTTCTTCGAGGGTTTTGAGGTTGCGGATGTCTTCCTCGATCAGGGAGGGGACGCCGGGGACACGTTTCTTGTTGAGGCGTTTGACGTTGTCTGGGGTTAGTGGGAGGCCGTGCTTTCGGGTTGCGAACGTGTCGGGGATGATGTGGAGGTCAATGTTGTTGGCGCTGTTGACCTCGTTTTCGTCGATGACCGGAAGCTGCCACATTTCGAAGCCGGTGGCGATGATGGTGACGCGGATGCGGTCGCCCATTGTGTCATCGTAGACGATACCTCGCTTGAAGTTGATGGTCGCACCGGTGAAGTGGGCCACATTATCCATGATTTGTGAGAGTTCAGACATCAAGGGGCCTCCGTCTTCATCACCGTTGACCGTGATATTAATGAGGGCACGCTTGACATTATGAAGGTTGAGATCATTGAGAAGGGGAGAGGTAAGCGCATTCTCTACGACCTGTACAGCACGGTTTTCTCCTTCGGCTTCGCCGATACCCATAATGGCGACGCCGCTGTCGCGCAAGATCTTTCTGGCATCGGCGAAATCAACATTGATTTCACCTGTTGTAGTAATGACTTCCGAGATGCTCTTGACTGCCGTGGCAAGCACTTCGTTGGCCTTGGCGAAGCCTTTCCGGAAGGTCATCATCCCGTACAAGTCGTATAACTTCTGGTTGTCGATGACCAGCAGGCTGTCGACGTACTTTGCCAGTTCCTTGATGCCCTCAACGGCACGGTAGAGCGATTCTTTGCCTTCATCCCTGAACGGAATAGTAACGACGCCCACCGTCAGCAGGCCCTTCTCTTTGGCAAGTCTTGCAATAATCGGGCTCGCGCCGGTGCCGGTTCCACCACCCTCGCCGCAAGTGATGAATACCATCTCCGAATCACAATCCAGAACCTTTTCAATCTCCTCGACCGACTCTTCTGCAGCTTTCTTTCCAAGCACGTGATCCATGCCGGTACCCAAGCCTCCGGTAGCGCCGGGGCCAATCTGGAGTTTATTTGGGACGGGACTGCGCTTTAAGGATTCGACATCGGTGTTGCAGACGATGAAATTAACGTCCTTGAATTCCATCGGGTACATATACGACACTGCATTGGTGCCGCCACCGCCGACTCCGATGACGGTGATGAGGTTGCCTCTTTTCTCCCAAGAGACTGGGATTAAGTCTATATCCATGGCTTAGGCGCTGTTATCTTGTGACATAATCTTCTCTTCTATCGGCTTGAACAAGTCATCGAAAATGGATGGCTGCTTGGGATTTTCGCCCTCTCCTTTGGACCCTTTTCCTCGCCCTCCAAACAAGCCATTCCGGGATTTCTTGGGCGGATCTACCGGTGGCTCCGGATCTTGCAAAACCACTTCTTTCTTCTGTTCAAAGGCAGAAGATAGTTTGGAATCAAGCGTCTCAAGGATGAGACCGACGGCCGTTGAGGAATAGACATCAAAGGCTTCGTCAATACTGCCGCTGCTGATGGAACCCTGCGGTGCGGCCAGGCGGACCTTCCTCTCCAGCAGTGAGCTCGCGAGTTGAAGGATGTTATCAAGATGAGTCGTGCCACCGGTAATGACTACGCCGGCGGGCAGACGCTTGGCAAAGTCGGACTGGTCGATGACATAGCCCACGGCATCGAAGATCTCGCTCATGCGTGCCTCGATGATGCGCGTGAGCAGCACCAGATCGACTTCGTCTTCGACATTGCCGTTTTCATCCTTGAGCATCAGTTTCCGGTTTTCGACGGCGTATTCTTCACAACAGCGCCCCTGCAGGATTTTCACGCTTTCAGCCCACTTGTGGGTAATGCCGGTATCAGTCTTAATGTCTCCTGTGACCGTTTCTCCACCAAAGGGAATGATGGCAACGTGACGGACTAGATTGTCCTTGATGATGGCCACTTCTGTGGTTTCAGCCCCTATGTCTACCAGGACAACGCCTCGCTCCATCTCTCGGGCGCTAAGCACGGCTCGAGCTGAGGCAATCGGGGCCAGAATGGCCTTATTCATCTTCAAGCCACATTCGTCAAGTACCTTGCTTCGTCGGTTCAGAATGGACTTGCGTCCTTTGAACAGAATGAAATCGGCCACAATCTCGGAACCTACCATCCCAATCAGTTCTTCCTGCGTAATACCAATGCGGTCTTCTGTACTATAACGTTGAAGCGCGGCCTCAAACACCATTTCTTCATCTCCCGATGTGTTCTCGTACTGTGCACGGATGATTCTTTGGATTTCGGCCTCAGAGATGCTTGCGCTTGCGTTTCTGCGCTTGATAAAAGAAGAATGATCCTCGCGATGAAGAACCCTTCCGGAGATACCCACCGTGACTTCTGAGAGTTTCTCGTCAAGCTCGGCTTCTGTCTGTTGTACCAGGGTGCGGACAACCTCCGTAACCCTGAAATCATTGATAATCTCGCCACACTGAACGCCCGCCGAAGGCGCATCGTGGTAGCTGACGATCCGAATGCCGGTGTCGGTCCTCTCCCCGACAGCCAGCGCTACCTTGGAACTGCCGATATCCAAGGCTGCTGCGTAATGGTTCATGGTTTAGGTGTGTTATCTGATTTGTTAAATGAGTTGTGTGTGCTATTTACTGTTTTGACAGTGGCAAAAGTAGATTCGGTTCGCGAATTGTATCTTCGCAAATCGAGAGCAATAACCGACCGAAATGGCAATGCTAACGCCACCCTGGGGCATACATATCCCATGGTCGGTACAGGTAGAAAACTATGGTCAGAAGCCTATGAAGCCGGGACGCGCGGAGACGATGACCACCGCGCAAGTGAAATGCGCTTTAACTGATTCATAATAAATGTGATGTGTGATGTGAATGATTGTGGCTCGGTCCAAAGACCGGGGTCGCTTTACAAAGTTAGAGTGTTGAGATGTTTTTTGCAAGAGTTTTGATCTTTTTTCGCTGAATTTTAGCGGCCATTTTTCGAAGCGAATAATGTCCATCTTAACGAAAATACAGTTCGCGCAGGCGCGCTTATTTTGCACCGCAAAACAAAAACGATGAACTATGAAATGTGACATCAACAAAAGCCTCAACTTCCTTGGTCTGATCCTCGTTCCGATCAATGTCAATGGAAACACACACGTTTTCCTATTGGATACAGGGGCGCAGAACAACTGTATTTGCGATACGAGCCGGGAGTGCATGGAGTGCTTCGATCCTTCCGGGGACAGTATCGTTACCCATGGGATCGATGATCACACTATCGAATCAGCAATGGGTCACATGGTCTATGAGATTGGCGGTCACACTTGTAAGGCCTCATTCCACGTCATAAGCGGAAGAACCTTTGATTCGATCGCCGCCGAAACAGGTATCGAGATCTCCGGAATCTTGGGCATCACCTTCATGAAGAAGCACCGTTGCACAATCAACATTTTCGAAGGCTATGTGACTGCAGAATTTGACGACAGCCCCAGTCGGCAGGAATCCACGAAAGAATCCCAAGCCGCCTAATTAGTTGGCCATGGTATTAGGGCTTGAGCCAAGACCTCTAAAAGTGTCTGTTCTATAAGTCATTAAATAATGGACTCCAAATACAATATTTGGAGTCCTAAAAACAGTACAGGTAATATCTTTCACGGATAGATCCGTAGATCTAAAGTCTAAAAGTCCTCGTTCACTCAATTCTTCGCTGAGTGAGGTTTTTTTCATTGATTTACCTGTCTTGTGGCAGTAATTATTATCCACCGAACCCTAAGGCATCATAGTCAATGTCACCACCAGGGTAATCTCCATACTGCCCGTCAGTAAGGGCGTACCATTCTTCTTCCCGCCAATCGTAATCGGGAGTGTAGTCATCTTCTTCGTAAATTTCATCGTCAAACATGGCAAACGTTTTTTTGATTTGTCGCAAAAATACCGTGCATCAACGAAATGAATGTTCGCATGAAAAAACGGTCTGTGAAAAAAAAAAGAATTATCTTTAAGCGAAAATAGGCTTCGTCTACATGATCTACCTTCGCGGTTGAAAACAGAACGAACACAAATAATCTGTACTATGCCAGTTAACAAAGACGCCCTTAATCGAATCCGGATTATTGACCAGATGCTTTCCAATCCCTTGGGAAGTTACTCTACCGAAGACATTCGTCGGCGCGTCAATGGCGCGTGTGGAGATAAGCAGCGAGAGGTGACTCTTCGGATGATCCAAAAGGATATCAAGGCCATCGAAGAACAGTTTGAGAAGAAAATCGTTCGAGAAGTGGGCTACGGTGGAAGACGAACTGTTCGTTATGAAGACCAATCGCAACCGATTTTCAGCCAGCAGTTGACCGATGAAGAGGCTACCATTATGCATGAGGCGCTCAAGACGCTTGGTCGGCTTGACGGGCTGGAGAACCTGCAATGGCTGGATGCGCTTCGTAAACGACTGGATGAACGAATTGATGACCGGGCTCTACCTATCATCTCTTTCAGCTACAATGAGCAACTGCAAATGCAGCCGAAAATGCTTGGCCGTCTATTCTCGGCAATATCTAGGAAGGTGGCAATCGATGTGGTATACCAACGGTTTGGCGCGGAGCCGAAACACTATGTTCTTTCCCCATACCAACTTAAACAGTATAATGACCGTTGGTTTCTCCTTGGGTGTCCGGCCGAAACGGAGGTGTTTCCATACAATCCCGAGTTTATCATCAATCTTGCTCTTGATCGTATTCTCGATTTTACTGAGATTCCGAACAGGTATCAAGAAATTGGGATTGATCTGAAAGCTCGCTATGACGAGATAGTCGGTGTAACATATAATCCTGAAACAGATATTGAGGAAGTCATTTTTGCCGTTGCGCCCTCTGCTGTCCCGTTCATTGAGACAAAGCCCATCCATATCACGCAAATGGTTTATCCTGAGGAAGAGCAATTAAGAATGAAGAAACTCTATCCTCAACTTCAGGCCTTTGCATTCTATTCAATAGAGTGTCGGCCTAATTACGAACTGATAAGTAATATAGCAAGCTATCAAGATCAGATAGTTGTAGTTGAGCCAAAGATTTTGAGCAAAAATATCTGGAACAGCATAAACATAAAGAAGCATCTCTACGATGCCGTCTTACGTAGTTGAAGGCGAAAAAACAATTCGTTAAGTAACTTTACATTTGCATCGTGATTTGAGGACAAATCATTAATTTTGTAGAACTATAGGTCTTTGACATACCAGAGCAGACTTTTGACTTTCGTCTGTCATGTTTGACAGATGTCCGTAAAATCGGATACTTACCAAAGGTTCTCTCGTTACCTGGAAAAGTAATGTTTTTAACATTTCTTTTCTGAAATATATGTTTAACATAAATGTTTAAACATATTAATAATGAGATAATTGATATGAGAATATAGTAAAAACTATATTCCGAAATCTTCGATTCCGTAGACAAAGAAAATATGCTCTGGTATGTCGCGGCCTTTTATGCGAGCAGATCCCTATGACCAAGGAAGCAATCGTTGCGGCAGCAGCTAAATTAGAGACCACTCATGATCTCCTGAACCTCTTGAATAAAATCAAGATGGCTGAACTTGGCGATAAAGGGTATCCCTTCATTATGCCGCACTTGAACTACTTCATTCACCCTGCTCGCAATAAGAAGAGCTACAAGACTTTCCATATTCCCAAGAAATCTGGCGGTGTCAGAGATATTTCAGCCCCCAAGGCCTTGCTGAAATCTTTTTTGACATATACCAATAAACTTCTGCAAGCCTTCTATGATGCTCCGGAGTATGTAACTGGATTTGTCCCGGAAAAGTCCGTTGTTGATAATGCGGAACGCCATGTCGGGATGAACTATGTTTTCAATACCGACCTAAAGGATTTCTTCCCTAGCATTACTAAGTCGAGGGTGTGGGCTACTCTTAAGCATCCACCATTTAAGTTTAATGACACCATTGCAGATGCCATTGCAGGATTGTGCTGCACCGAGGTCAAGATTGATGGAGAAATGCGCTGGATATTGCCGCAAGGGTCTCCTTGTTCTCCAACTTTAACAAACATCGTCTGCCGGAATTTAGACCGTCAGTTGCATAGGCTGGCGAAGAAGTATAATCTTCGTTATTCTAGATATGCTGATGACATCACCTTCAGCAGTAATCGCAATGTCTTTCAAAAGGGGGGAGATTTCCAGCAAGAACTAGAGTCCATCATTACCGGTCAGCATTTTACCATCAACGAGAAGAAGACACGCCTGCAGAAGAAGAATGAGCGACAGGAAGTAACTGGACTCATTGTAAGCGACCGCGTCAACGTTACCAGGGAATATGTCCGAAGTATCGATAATCTTCTTTACATTTGGGAGAAACATGGCGAAGCAGATGCTTATGCCAAGTTCCTGGCTCATTATACTCCCAAACAGAACCATTATAAGAACAAGCCCAATATGCAGGCTGTTCTTCAAGGTAGACTTCTCTACCTCAAGATGGTTAAAGGTGCTGACAATGAAGTGTGGAGACGACTCCAGCGACGTTTTAACATGCTAACCCGAGCAAAGCCGTCCACTGTGGAAGCCACGCTCAAGTACAAATACACCATCGCCGACTTTGAAAAGAAGATCGGCCAGGCTCTTGACTTCGAGCCCAACAAAGATGGCGTCATCTACTGTGCCTTTAGCCTTAACGGTAAGAAGACATCTGTAACACTCAGCCACTATGTCCGGACCAGAATATCGAATATCCTGGCTAAGAACGATGCTGCCGCACTCGAGAAGTTCAAAACCTCCTACATGCTCGTTTTCTATGAGCAGGATAATTCCGGTTTTTGGAGAATTGAACGCAAGAGAACTTGGGTGAAGACCAACCTTGCCGATCTGATCGACACAAACTCACTAGCCGAAGCACTATTATCTGCTGCTGCAAATCCTGAGGAGGGAGATGAGCCAACCAGTATGCCTGGAAAGTCTACTGATGAGGTGCTGGCCGCCCTCGTAGATTCTGATTTTGATCTAAAAACACTTGATGAATGGGACAAGATAAAAAGCAGCTGACGAAGTTGCTAAAGTTCGTTAAAGAGTTATATAACAATCCCGACAACAAAGAATTTGTTGCCGGGATTCAGAGTATGATAGGCTCAGGAGAATCAAATAGCACTGTAGACTCCGAAAAGATAGAGGAGATTTACGAGTACTGTTTGGAGAAGAATGCCAAAGATCAAGCAGAGGGTCTATATGACGAATTCCCATTCGAATCCATAAAGGACTCTTTAATTGAGGACTATGTCATTATGGAGAGGTTTCGCAGGAAAGGAGATTTCCTGAATTTTTCAGCGCACTTATTTTTGCAAATAGAGAATATCTGTAATGCGATTTGCAGTGATGTTCGTTTTCAGGAAGTGTATACCAGTCTTATTGCTGCTGACATTCCTGCGTATGTCAGTTATAATGGAGATGTCCAGAACCGTTATTCGGACAACAAAAACACAACCATCAATAAATTGATTTTTGGCGACTTTGAGGTAAACGAAAAAGGTATAGATAAAAAAAACATAGCTCTCTCTAAACTGGGGATGTTCGATAAGGTCAAATGCTCTCTCTATTTTGCCGCCTTCGGAGCCAGTATGAAATCGTCAAATCTTGGAGAATGGATTTATAATACAAACTTAATATACGACATTTACCTTATCCGGTGTCAAGCCGATCATCGTGGCGGTGCAATAACTGAAAACCAAGAAAAAAGACTGAGTTTAATTCTGCCTCATCAGAACCGATTTTATGCTCTCTTCTTCTCCGAATTGACTTATTTTGTGAACAAGATTTCAGATGGAAAAGTGTTTACGGATGCTATGGTAAAGTATGCACAATCGCTTGTTGAGGTTGAGGAGGAATATACCGTCTCCTCGGTATTGCCAAGCGCTTTATACATCAAGAAAGAAGGGAATCAGCCTGAACTTGTCCCGGCGAACGCGTATAGCAGATCTATCACTTTTGAAAAAGGGATGATTGTTATAGCGACAAGAAAAGGTAGTATCATCACTAAAGTGAAGCCTAGAATTTAAGAAGTTTTCCCTTTTAAAGAATCGTCCAACGCAATATGAACATCTCTTCAGTAGAAACGGAGTTAACCATGCTCTTTTCAAGACTGACTATCTGTCCCTCGGATTTTGCATTGTAATAATCCCTTGCTTCGTTGCATTTGATTTGAGCATCATTAAGCTTCTTACTTAATGACATCTCAATCCGCTTGAGTTCAATCCGTTCTAAAGTGGAAGTGGCTTTGCGAGCAGCGCGTCGATTGGCTTGTAATTGTTTCCGTAAAGAGATGACCTCGTCTTCAAGCGGGTACATATTGTCATCGGCCCAGGCATAAAGTTTATCGATTTCGGCATTCAAATAGGTTTGCATCCGCTCGGCTAAATCCTTTTTATATTCAGAGAGAATATCTTTAAAGGCTGCGTTCAGCGCCATTGTAACATCTGATGGGATAAGGGTTTCCTTCTCGCTTATAACATCAAGTTCAAGGAGTTTCTTCCCAAAATCATCGGGAGTCAACTCACCTTTATCAGAGACGCCGCAGATTAGAAGTTCTTCTTCATTGTCATGCGCGTTACTTGCAACCACCCTATAACCAATACAATAACCGCTCACACCTTTGAACTGTTCAAGGGTCGCAGAATGATATGGATAACCACTTAAGTCAAAAACGCAACTAGTCGGCATTAACGAAATAATACCTGCTTGGTCGAGTAAATAATGACCTAGTGGCGTTCCAACTCTTAATTGTATTGTTTCCGCCCCTTTAATAAGTGAATAACGCCCAGGTTCAACATTGCTGATTCCATCTACTAAAGTGAAGCTGTGACTCGCTTCATCAATACTATTGATACGATTCTTGAGAACTGAAATGGCGAGTTCCCATAGATGCTTATTATACTGGCTAATACGACCCGAATCAACGGCTTGTCGGCTCTTCAGCTTTTTTACGACATCTTCATCAAAGTGCTCCAGAAGGGCATTCTTAGTTTGCCTCATCCGTTCAGAGATGATATCTTCAAGCTCTTTCTGTAACTCATCAAAAGCTGCATTAATCTCTGCTTCAGTCCTGCAAGTTTGGTAAATGGCATTCAGTCTCTTCTCGAAATCAATGTTAGACTCAATGGCTCCGAGGATCTCGTCACTGCTTCCGAATACACCATCAAAGAGATTAAACTTTGAGTTCAGCAACTCATAGACTCTGCGGTCTGCCGCATTTGACTGATTCACGAAGTTGACAACAACAACATCATGCTTCTGGCCATATCGGTGACAACGACCTATGCGCTGCTCAATACGCTGAGGATTCCAGGGCATATCATAATTGACCACCATTGAACAGAACTGGAGGTTGATACCTTCAGCGCCAGCCTCTGTTGCAATCATTATATCAGCCTCTTCTTCAAAATAATCAGTAAGAGCTTGTTTTTTATCAATTAAAGGATCTCCGGAAACCCTGTCGCTCCCTTTGTGACGAGATAGCCAGCGACTGTAAATTGCTTTAGCCTCGGGTGACGAGTTCGTCCCATTAAAACATACTATTCTGCCTTCGTAACCTTGACTATCAAGAAAAGATTTAAGATAATCCTGCGTTCGGCAACTTTCCGTAAATATCAAGGCTTTCTTATTAGCTCCAATAACTTCCATTTTCTTGAAAGCCAGCGCCAGTGCCTGGACAAGAGCTTTGGCTTTACTCTCTTCACCAACATTTCTTGCCAGAGTAATGAAACCTTCTAAGTCTTTTATTTCTGAACGCATTGCGTTCTCTGCCATATCTTGTGAGGACAGTTCTTCTGGGATATCCCAGTTTGCTTCTTCTACATCATCTTCGTCCAAAATCTCATCATCTTCTGTCAAAGCGTTAATGAGGTTCTTTACCTGACCGGTTGCCAGATATTCTTCAACTCGCTGCTTGAGTTTATCCAAAGTGTAACTAAGAGCATAAGACGAGGACGCCATCACTTTCCGGAGAGTGATACTCATCAACGGGCGAATAACTTCTGGGATAGCGAATAGGAGTGGCCTAGAGAGATAATCGGTTATCTGGTCATACAGACTTTGTTCTGCAGGATTCAACGTGAAGTCCTGGACCATTGCCGTCCTCTTGGTGTATTTTACGTATTCTTGGACTTGTCGGCGAAGTGTTCTCTGAACAATGTTCTGCAGACGGCCCTTTAATTCTCCAAAACGAGCTGCGTCACGGGTGGATACTGCATTATACTCGTTGGAGAAATTGTCAATATTAGAGAAATACTGCCCATCAATTATACTGACAAGTCCATATAACTCATTGAGATTATTCTGCAAAGGTGTTGCCGTTAGCAGCACTTTCTTGTATGGCATCAATGAAGCTCGAATTGCCGCCGCTATCTTATTCTTTTTCTTAAAGACATTCCGTAGTTTATGCGCTTCATCCAAGACCACCAAATCCCATGATACTCTGTGTATCTCATCAGCATGTTTTGCCGCAAACTGATAAGAACAAATTATAATGCTATCCTGTTGGAACGGGTCTCTTTTCAAGGAAATCAATTCATCATATATAGAGCGTACGATGACAAAAGAAGGCAGATAAAACTTCTCTCGAAGTTCTAAGTTCCACTGATTTCTCAAAGATGCAGGAACAATAATAAGTATTCTCCTTTTGTGCTCAGCCCAACTTTGGGACAAGATGATACCTGCCTCTATCGTTTTTCCAAGACCTACCTCATCAGCAAGAATAGCGCCTTTGCTTAGTGGGGACTTAAAAGCAAATAGTGCCGCGTCTACCTGGTGTGGGTTTAAATCCACCCTGGCTTCCGAGAGAACACCAGTGAATCTGGAATCGTCTCCCGTGGACTTCTTGTGGCTAATGTCCCAGGCAAAAAACTTCTTCTGAAGAGGTGTTAAGTTCATAGATTACTATGGTCTAGGCAGCCGTTCAATTTTAATTCCGTATTCCGGGGATGCAGCATCAAACTCCTCTATCCTCGCTTTTCTCCAGTAGTCTTTAGCTATCTTCTGGCAGTCCTTTTTAAGTCTTGAATTTGCTTCATAGTCTGCTTCGGCTCCATAGAGGTCACGAACGCGTTCATAAGACTTCGTCAATTCAAGATCAGCCAATGAAATACGAACGATGCGGAATGGTTCGTCAGGATGCTTCTGCATGAAAGCATTCTGTGACTTATGAATATAGAGAGGAACTGCTTCTTCTTTGAAGGAATACAGATTCGTTTTTACATCAACGTACAGAGTTGGACGAGTATCTGTCGCAGGAAGCATAAAGTCATAGTCTCCTACACCATATGACGCCGCATAATCGTACTTTATGCGATTGTTCTCAAGATACTGTTGATAGATGAGTTCACCGATGTAGCCAATAGTCTTACGAACCTTTGACTCCATCGATTCATCATCCTGGAAATCCTCGAGAAGATTCTTGATCTTGTCCTTATTCTCGGCTACTGTCTTGAGCTCATCTTCTGTTAGTCCTTCAACAATATCCTTAATTGTGTCCAGATTCTCATTAATCTTATCAATGTTCTCTTCACCAAGCTTCTGAGCGATCTCAACCGCCTTCTTCTCGTTTTCATCAAGAGCATTGGGATCGTATCCCTGCTCGACCATATCTACATAGATACTCTGAAGCGAGATGAACGGATTCTTGAAGAAGTCTTCAGCCTTTGCCACTCTCTCGAGAGTTTTCATCTCGGAGGGGTATTCGGCATTAGGGTGCTGAATGATTACGGTTTTTGATTCCTTGTCAAAACCATACATATCGTCGCGGGAAGAGAGCTTTAATGCCGCTTGACCAGACGACTCATCTGTCACGGTTAGGACGATATTAATAGAAAGTTCGCTTAAATAAATTCTCACGCCCTCACTCTCTTCAGTATTCCTCCACTGTGTATACACCTTTGCGGCCCATTCCTCATAATTCTTTTTCTCGGCAGTAGTATTGATGCGGTAACGTGTACGGTCATTCAGGTTTTGTTTGGAAAGATAGTTGACGGTGTATCCACAGACCTTATGCTGGCGGAAGAAGTTCTTCAATGCAGGCTTTCTCTCAATTTTGCTGGAATTTCCATATACATTGTCAAATTCCATAAGTACGGCCTCGTCATCAAGATACTCGAAAGAAAGAATCTGATAAGATAGGCCATCCTGCTCTATGACGAAGTTTGGAGTGAACCTGAGGGTAGGAAGGGACTCTGTTTTCTCCGGAATCCTATCAAGAACGTCCCGCAGGATATTGTAGCGGCTATCAGAGTACAAGAAAGGAATTTTGAAAGCCTGATTGACAATCCATGCAATGGTCCTACTCAACTTGTCTTCGTCTTCCACCACGCCGCTAAGATTAAAAAAAGAAGTGCTATCCTTTAGGGCTGTTCTTATTGCGATGTAATCATCGGTGGAAGTATGAAGCCCTTTAAGAAGAACAAGTGCTTTCTGTGGGTCTTTGTCAATCCAGTTTGTGATGGCCGTAGGAAGTTTCTCTTCCTCGAGGAGGATTTCCTTAGGGGCGTATACCTGAAGATCCTTATCGAAGTCCTTCATCTTGAAATACTCATCAAAGCCAGCAAAATTATTTGTGCTGATCATCTGGAGAGCATCGGAGAGGGATGTTTGCTCGTTTATTTCCAACTCCTTATAGTCACAATGATTGACGAGGGAGTAATCGAGACAGAAACGGAGTTGCTCGATGTCTAAGAAGCGGTCGTGCAAGTTTTCATAGATATCGTCCGGAGACTGCTCTTCTTGCTTGTTAGCATAGACTGTCCTTCTAAACTCATCTGGAGAAGGGATGCAGGCAAGGAATTCGTCAACAAGCTCGTTCTCAGTCTTGGTATCGTGTATAAGTTTATATAGCTCATATTCGGTCCCGTTGAAATGAACGATACCCGACTTGATGGAATCTGGAAGCCTCTCTCCCTTGAAATAGATAAGTTGGAGAAGTTTTCCCCTGTAGTCGTATGTCGATGCACCGTCAGAAATCTTCGTCATGGCGTAACGTATGACCTGCCACTCGGGGTCTTCCTCTTGGACGCCCTCATTGATGAAGAGGTTGGGTAAGTGGTCAAAGAAAGAAGCAACGATAGTTGCATTATGATTCCGAACAACTGGCAGGAGAACCGGGAGTTGCCCAGGCTGGATGCGGTCAATGACCTTTTGCATCATCTCGTGCGAGGTCGTGAGTTCGAATACTGCTAGCTTGGAACGCTCGAAATACCGGCATACCTCCGGAGAAATGCGACAATATCTGATTGTATCAAGTGCAGTGTCAATGGTCTCTGACTTAATAACGCAAGTGTAATTGGTCTCTTTCTGGAGTCTAACAATACGGTATTTGTCCTCGCTCTGCTGTGTCACTTTGAAAGAGTCCAGGATTGAAGTTCCGGCGACGCTGACTATGCATCCCAGAAGTCTGGCATCAACGCTAGCTTCTTGCCCTATTATATCTCCAATGGTAACCCTTTCTGTATCAAAAGGCGCTTCTGAGAGGATCTTTCGGAAACGGTAGGGTACCAGAGGGTATCCCTTCGCCTCTGCAAACATCGCAATAAGGTCATAGTGCTCACTATCGAGATGCTCGTCTTTTAGGCGGAATGTTTTCTCTGTAGAGGGAACGCCATTAGCATCAAGATATAAGGTCAGGTTCTCGTCTGGTTCGTCTGCGTCTTTATAGACACGGATGATGTCTTTAATATAGGCTGGATGCTGAGATTCCCAGTCAGGGAGAGACTGCAACTCATCGAAATTCTCCAACAACCAATTCCAGATATCTTTTTTTGAAGAAATGAAAAGTTCGTCAAGCCCGTCCACATTTGGGATATAACCATATGCGCAGAATGAGTCGAAAAGGATAGTTCCCTCGGGCTTTTGGCGTAGCATCTGTTTGAAAGGTCTGTATTTACCATCCTGTCCCGGGAACAGCGCGACATGATCTTTAAGCGCCTTCTCCGCTCTGCTGAAGCGTTTGGCGTCTACAAGAACGCGACAGGCTACATCAAGGCGGTCGTCTGCGCCCTGGTAGAACTCGATTCGCTTAATAATCTTCGAGACATTAATGGTGCCGTTATTGCTTGTCCCATCCTGACTCGAATAGCTGACGGCGTCAAGAAGATACTCCGCTTCCAGGCAACGATCCAGATGCGCGTGCCCCACCTTCTCGTCATAAAGGATGACCGGGTTGTCCGCAGAGATGACTGCATGGAGACTGTAAACGTTTCCTTTATTTGTCTTAAGGAGGGGTTTATTGAAAAGTTCGACGTTCTCTTTACTGAACTTGACGAAATGCTCGTGGAACTTCAGATACACTTCCTTTGAGAGCGATGCTATCCACTCTGTAAGTTTCGTTGAGTCGGCCGCAAGAAGGACATCTTTCAACGCCCAAGGCTGCGCGACTATACCGAAACGAGAAATCTCCTTTTTGGCGATGTCCTCACCTATCCACTGATACTGTGTGATTCCAACAGTAGAGAGAGGTATTAGCTTGCATAGTTCATAAGGTGTACGCACTTTCTCCATCGGAAGGTAAGCACCATCCAGAGTCTTTACGTTCTGTTTAAAGAACGGACCAAAGGTTTCATAGAACGGAGTGCTAATGAAAGATACATCCTCTTTTTTCAGCGGATGGGATGCTATGATGGCATCATACAGGTAATCAAATTGTTCAGGCTGAGTCGCACGCACATTTTGGACTTCTTCAAGGAGGTGCTTGAAAGCCTCTTTTAGTTGAAGACTGGTCTTTTTGGTGTCATTGATTCTCTGTCGGCTGCTGTCGTGCTCGAAGTTAGGGGAATCGATGATGAATCCCATATTGTAACGAGCCTCGGTGATGGGAAGTGTCCTGAAAAGTGTTACGACTCCATCCTTGGCGAAATCTGGATTAAAAGCGAATTGATACGAGAACTTATCGTCGGCATCAGGGAGTTTGTAGTTTATAAACAGGGATTGAACGCTATGTTGCATCTGAACTTCCTGATTGTTCACAAGAATGCGTTCAAGGTGCCTTCCGTGGTTCTTCTCCTTATCTGCCGTCAGGGCCGCAAAACCGCCCAGACGTGTTAGTACCTTTTTGATATTTCCTTCGTCTGCAATGGCTTCGCCCTGCCCCTTGCCAAGCGGAACGATGAGGGCAGTACCTTTGTTAAGTCGGATGATACTTCGTTTGGGATCTACGAGTCTTTCGAAGGCTTTACGGATTTCAACGAATTCTCTGTTAGAAAACAGGTCTTTGTCAACGCCCGGGGCCAGCGGATAATAAGTCATGAGAATTTTGCAGACAAGGAGGTCTGGATCTTCTTTATGAGGGTCTGTCGGGGTCCATCCCTGAATGGTTTGAAAACGGAAATTAGCCAATTGAGCATCGTTTCCCCAGCTTACCAGGTAGGGACCTTTCTTCTCCTGCTTGATGGCCTTTATAAGTAGAGACTGGTTACTTGCTGCACCTTTATCTGAGATGAGCGTGTACAGAAGCTTAGAACCCTGTCCGAACTCTCCGCTCTTGTTCTGGTCTCCGGCTTTGAGAGATTTTCCCTTAGCTAGAAAGTTGTAAAGTTGACCATCGGGAAGTTTTTTGTGTTCGTACTTGTGGGTATAGAAAGGCTCGCCGTTATTGAGAACAATGAGATAGTCGTTATCGAAATAAAAGCATAGAGAATCCGCCTTTGCGTCAAAAGCGTTTTGAACGAACTCGTAGAAGAGTTGCTCTTCAGAATCCTTTGCAAAACTTGCAACATCCCGAATAGTGGAGTCAAGCTGCTGTCCTAAACCGTAGATCTTCTCAAGGAACGGCTCTTCGTCTGTCCCCAGAAGTGAACGGTCTGCTTCCGGGCAGTAGCCCTCGAGGTATTGGTCTATGTCGCGAATCTTCATGCTAGAAATTAATATACGGGATTATCTGAATGATAAATGTTTTGTTTCTATTTTCACCCTCAGGGTCTTGGGAAGAATACTTATACCTATGCTGGCCACCAAAACCGGCACCACTCACAAACAATTCACCTGGATATACATGTGAGGTGTCAACTCTTGTGGCATTTTTAGCCGGGTCATTATATAGCAAATCGGCAAGGATGCCATTTTTCCGCCACAATTCTACAACGGTGAGTGCCCGTTTGTAACTATTCTCCAATCCCTGTTTCCAAGCTGCAGGATTATTTTCTGGTGTTACCCAATTCACACCTCCATCTTGGAGGTTGTTGGCAAGACGTCCTTCAACTATTACCTTGAATTTGACTCCTGTTGTCTTCGTAAATTGCGTAAGAATCGAATCCAACTCTTTCCCCGCCTTCATTAGCGGATCAATATACTCTGGCTTTATGTTTTCGAAATCATTCGCGGTAAACTGGACATCAACCTTACACTCAAAACGCTTATACTCCTCGTTATAATGGAAGTACTCGGAATTGAGGGACTTCTGAGCATCTTGGAACTGCCGAATCTTTTCGTACAACTCAGCGTTGATGATGATATCATTGACATTTGCTTCGGTAATGCCTTTCTCATGGTATAGATCTACATAGACCTTATAACTAGAATAGGCTACCAGGCTCGCGATGATAAAAACAATCAGGAACCCGGACATAAGGTCCGTGTAATTCTGCCAGAAATTGTGTTCTTCGCCGTCCTTATGTAAGTTTAGTCGTCCCATTTAGCGCTAATTCTGGAGAGAACTGATTCGAGTCTTTCGAGGGCGGCGATAGCACTGCTCAGAGACTCTATGCGCATCACTATGGCCTCCATATTTGTTTCCTTATCTTCAATGAGCATGACAGCCTTTTGAACGTACTCATTGGTTTGATTGACGTCCTTAAGGCTGGAATTGATGGTGACAAGCCCCTTCTCAACCCTCTCGTTGAGATCATGAGCGTTCTTAACCGCATCTCGGTAAGTCTCGGAGACTTGCTCATAGTTGGAGATAATGCTGGCTGACTTGTCGTCGATAAATTCATAGGCTTCTTGAAGTTTGCCGATGTTCTCAACAAGTGCCTCCTTGAGGGCCGTGATCTGCTCACCAATGCCATTGATGATAGATGTAGTCGTTTCGGAGAGAGAAGTGCTCATGTTGGCCATGAGTTCTTCATTGAACTTATTCTGTTCCTTTGATGCCTCCATATGCAACGCCAAGGAATCCTCAGCGAGTTTCTGGAGAGACTCGTTCTGCTTGCGAGTGAGTTCCTCAATACCGGATACAGTATCGGTCTTCAGGTCCGCCACAGCAGCAGCAAGGGCTTCCTTAATGGCCGTCAAATCAGCTGTGGAGGTATCTGTCATAGTCTTTACAGACTCATTGTGGGCGTCTAAAATACCCTTGGCGTCTTCGCTGAGTTCCTTGGTGATTTTTTCGAGAATCTCGCGACTCTGAGTGTACTGTGTTGTGCCGAAATTGGACACCCTCTCTTCAATAGTGGTGTTCATGGCCTCAAACGTTCCCTTCATTTTATCCATGAAAGTATCTACGAAAGTGGACAGAATCTCACTTTGGGCCACAATACTATCATTGAGTTTGTCATTGTTGGCGGAGCTGACCTCCATTAGCTGTTGAACATGATTATCCACCGCCTGGAGAGCGGTCTCGGGATCTTTATACTTAAGTGTCTTTTCAAGACGCGCATCCTCTCTCGCAAAAACAAGTTTTGTGATGGCAGTTGCGAAAAAGGCGAGAACCAGACCATATATTGAAGTCGAGAAAGCGGGGATGAGGTCAGAAATGATTCTCTTGATATCAAGCGAACCTGAAGTACTGGAAGCCGCTTGCGCTATGGTCATACCCACATTTGAAGTGGTATCTGGCTCAGCAGATATTCCTGCCAGCGAGAAACAAATAGCTCCAAAAGTACCCAAAATACCAAGGGATGTGAATAACCCAGGCATCGAAGTAAGAAGATTGCGAGATCTCGTCTTTCGATAGGAAAGGATAAATACGATGATAACAATGATATCAATCGATAGAATTATGGCATTCCACCAATTAGCCCAAGGAATCAACGTTTTTAAAAAATCGCCCATATGATGATATCTTTATTAGCTATATGTAAAGTCTTGGAAGTAAAGAATAATAAAAGGTAAGGAATTCGCGAGCGCAAATCTACTTGAAGAATGCGAACTATATATTCGAAAAACAAAAAAAGCCTTCTCTAATGAAAGCGGTAATAGCTAAACATGAGGATGATATTTCTTTAAAAATTGATAATAAATACAAATTTAATAAATCTTTCTTTCCTGTTTGCGTCTTCTTTGCCGAGCAGGCTGAATAGTGAATAGATATTCGCTATTCAGCCTCCCTTCGGCACTAACGAGGAACTGAAGTGACTCCCGGTTGTCTCCCATTATTGCAGAAGTTGAAAGAAGCTTGCTTCAAGTACAGGAACTGATGGAAGAGGCAAATTTGTAGAAGGGGAGAACCTATGTCTAGTTTTATGAAGCCTGTAAAGGATTTATGCATCAGTGAGTAAATTCTTTTGTGTCGATTGATGTACTTTTTCGAGAAAACATCGAATAACTCTGTATTTTGCTGAATCTCAGTGCAAAACAGATTGCTTTTTTGCAGGCCCTGTTTCAATGGTTTTGTGTTTCTTTGCGGTAAAGAAAAGAGTGTAAATAATTGCTTCCGTAGCAAGAGAGATTTCGGGCGAAGAACTGAATTCTTGAAAAGGAACTTGACATTAATGTAAAGTTTAGTATATTTGCCATGAAAAAGAAAACTACCTTGGAATTAGTGGAACAGTCAGAAAAAGTCAGTCTTTATTCCATCAGCTTTGCAAAGGATCGTACTACCGAATTCGAGCGCTTTTTAAGCAAGTTCGAGAAAGAAGCTTCACTGAACGAAGATTACCAAAGAATTCTCTATGCACTATCGATTATTCTGGACAAAGGCGCGTTGGAGAGATACTTCAGGCCAGAAGGGAAAATGAATGACGACTTATACGCTCTTCCCATTGATGGGGGCCGAATTCGTCTTTTTTGTCTTCGTATTTCAGATGAGATCCTCATCCTGGGTAACGGTGATCAGAAGCGAACAAGTACCTATGAACAAGATGCGAAACTGTACGGATACGCGCTTGATTTACAGAAGTTTGATCGTCTCTTACGGAAAGACATTGAAGCGGGAATCGTAACGGTTGAAGAAAAAGAATTAACCCATATAGAAGACAGGGAATATCTGCTATGAAGCACAACAAACAGTTTCAAGAACAATTGGAAAAAGTTTCGTCGGCTATCAAGTTGGAGATGGAGTGGTCGTGTACTATTGTGGACAAGATTGATGCAATCTTGAAGCGGAGAGGAATGTCGCAGCGGGAGTTGGCGGCCATCATCGGATGCAATGAAACGCAGATAACGCGCTGGACCCGCGGCTTTCCGAATTATACGCTGGCCTCTCTCGCAAAACTATCGGAGGCGCTGGGCGAGCCGTTGATCAAGATCTGATGTGGACAGCCTTTCCACCAACCTGTGACACGCATAACCTGTTTAGGAGTTCCTTTAGGAGGTCGTTGCGTGGAACGAGCCCTT
>JAEEGI010009808.1_pt1 | contig 20900 bp, 18 predicted proteins | sample 8958751 | NCBI WGS metagenome assembly JAEEGI01 (sample SAMN16246545, study PRJNA631951) | gut metagenome | biome: gut microbiome; feature: rumen; material: KS-attached | host: Bos | place: Iran: Karaj | collected 2018-10 | reverse complement strand
TTTGCTCTTGTCATAGAGGTGGGTGATCGTTCTCTTTCCAAACCCTATCCCCATAAAATAAAAAAGCCATCACAGTGTATTGTGACGGGTATATAGAGAGTTTAGTCTGTTTGGTTGATCGTAGTCAAACCAAGACTTATGTATGTGTTGTGCCTTCGTTCGGAAGGGCTCTTGTAGCGGGAGTGGGTCACGATCCCACGACCTCCGGATTATGAATCCGACGCTCTAACCAGCTGAGCTACCCCGCCATCCTTGTCAAAAAATAAATCAGCGTAAACGGCTGATTTTAGTTGAGATAGAAGGACTCGAACCCTCACTGACAGAGCCAGAATCTGTAGTGCTACCATTACACCATATCTCAGTGGTTCCCGATTTGGGACTGCAAATGTACTACTTTTTTTCTTATCCGCAAGTGTTTTTTTGAGTTTTGTGCGGAATTTGCAGTATTTTTGCAGTGTAGAGAAATATGGATATGAAACGATTGGCATCAGTGGCTGCGGCGGTCCTTGTCTGGACAAGTTTGACGGCGCAGCAGGCTCAGCTTCAGAAGATAATTACTCAGACTGCAAACCGGAACCAGGCCCTCAGCGGGGCAACGGTGGGTGTGTCCGTGCGGGACATGGATGGCAAGGAAATAGTTTCCTTCCACTCCCAGCAACGTATGATACCTGCATCCAACATGAAGCTCGTTACAACGGGCACGGCCTTGCATTCCCTGGGCGCGGACTATACATTCAAGACGGCCATAGGTTATACCGGGACCATAGAGGACGGCACCCTTCACGGTGACGTCTATATCATGGGCGGCGGAGATCCTACCCTTGGGGCCGATGAAAAAGACTACGGCTGCCTGCCGATGGACCAGTGGTGCGCCATACTTGCAAAAACCGGAATCAAGTCCATTGATGGCCGCATAATCGGTGATTCAAGGCTCTGGGAAGGCTATCTTGAGTTTGGAGACTGGACCTATGAAGACGTTGGAACATATTACGGAACGGGCTCCGGGGCGCTGAGTTTCTATAAGAACGCCATAGACCTCCAGGTGGCCGCAACAGAAATTGGAGAGCCCGTCCAGGTCGTTCAGGCATATCCTGAAACTCCTTGGATGCACAATACCAACACCGCCTTCACCGGCCCGGCCGGTACGGGCAACAGCCTGTATCTCTACACCACTGACCTGGCTCCGTACGCGGAACTCCGCGGCACCTTTGCCGTGGACCGCAATCCCAAAACGGAGCATTTTGCCAACAAGTTCGGCGCTTTGACCTGCGCATACTATTTCTGCCGATATCTCCAGTCCTATGGCTTTGAAGTGACCGGCGGAGCGGCCGATATAGACCGCGGCGGCCTCATAAGGGGAATCGATTTTGTCTCCGCGGAAAGGGCCGGAGATCCGGAGGTGATTGGCCATACGGAGTCTGCGCCGTTGAAGAGCATCGTCCGTAAAACCAATCTGGACAGCGACAATTTCTACGCGGAGGCATTGTTCAGGACCATGGCGGAAGAGACTTCTGGCGTGGCGGTTTACGATAGCGCAAAGGTGGCTGAATGTGCCGTCCTGCGCAAGCTGGGGGTGGGTACCGGCGATGTGAGCATTGTGGACGGCAGCGGCCTTTCCCGCCGCAACGGCTTATCTCCAAGCTTCCTGACATATTACCTTTACGCCATGGTTTCCAGCCCGGCATTCCCGGATTTCCTGGAATCCTTGCCGATGCCCGGCGAGGGCACCCTTGAAGTCCTGTTCCGCGACAAACCGGCAATGAGGCGCTTCCGCCTAAAGAGCGGCTCCATGGAGGGCGTTTTGTGCTACTCCGGCTACATTCTGGACGATGACGGCACGCCGCTTGCAACTGTAAGTGTCCTCGTGAACGGGGCTACGGCCAAGACGGCGCAGGTGAGGAAGGCATTGGAGGGGATTCTGAGCGCCGTGGCGGAGGGATTCCCGGGACAAGCCCGAGAATGACGGGCAAGGACAAGCCCGGAATGACGGAAGGAGCAAGGCAGTAATGCCGGAGAAAATTATTATATTTGCAGACTATATGAAAAAAGTGTTTTTCATAATGATGATTGCTTTGGCGGCATCGTCTTGCAGGCTTTGGGAGGGGCTGTCGGATACGGCGGCGGAACTCACAAGGGGCGAGGTGGTGGCCCGCGTGGGCAAGCATCGTCTGCATAAGACTGAGCTTCAGAAGTTTATACCGGCAGGCGTGTCCCCGGAGGACAGTGCTGGCCTGGCGCAGGGCTACATAAAGGCCTGGGCGGAGGAACTCCTTATGCTGGAAATGGCCCAGACGCAGCTCTCCAAGCAGCAGAAAGACGTTTCCGCGGAGCTGGAAGAATACCGCCGCTCCCTCCTCAAATACAGATACGAGCAGCTTTACATAAACCAGCGCCTGGATACCCTGGTGACGGAAGAGGAAATATCGGCCTACTACAAGGCCAATCCGGACAAGTTCAAGCTTGACAGGCCCGTCCTTAAGTCCCGCTACCTCATTATCCCCGCCGATTCCCGCAGCCTCAAGGCCATCCGGAGCAAGATGTCGTCGGAGGACGATACGGACGCGCTGGAGGCCGATAGCCTGGCATACACCGTGGCCATAAAGTACGTTGATTCGTCGGATAACTGGATGGACGCAATTACCCTGGCACAGGAGCTGGGCACGGACTGGAGGACCCTTACATCGTCCATAAAGAATTCCGTCTCCGAGTTCACCGACGATGCCGGAAACCTGCACCTGGCGTACATCGTGGAGATGGTTCCCGCCGGGAAACCCGCCCCGCTGGAGTACTGCCACGAAAGAATCAAAGACATTATACTGAGTACAAGAAAGCATACCCTTGAGACGTCCCTGGAGAAAACCCTGATGGAAGACGCCATCGAGAGTAAAAAATTTGTGATATACTGATATGAAGAGACTCCTGGTCCTGGCCGTCACGGGCCTTGCCTGCCTTTCCGCGGCAGCGCAGAGATACAACGGCGTCATTGACAAGACCGTCGCCACTGTGGGCGGCGAAACCATACTCCTGTCGGATATAGAGGAAGAAGTGAAGCAGCGCCGCGCCAGCGGTCTCAGCAGCGACCGTGACGCTCGTTGCGAGATCCTGGAATCCATGATGGAATCCAAGATTTTCCTCATGCAGGCCCGCCTGGACTCCCTCACCGTAAATACGGACATGGTAGACGGCAATCTGAGTCAGCGCATAGACTGGTTCCGTACCCAGCTGGGCGGTGACGAGGAAATGGAAAATTACTTTGGCAAGCCCCTCTACAAGCTTCGTCAGGAATGGAAAAAGCTGCTTGAGGAGCAGAGCCTCACGGAGCAGGAGCGCTACCAGGTGGCAAGCAAGATTCCGGAGGTTACGCCCTACGACGTTAAACAGTTCATGGATACCACAGCTAAGGAAGACCTCCCCGTGGTTCCCCAGAAATACCAGATGAGCCAGATCTGCATCTACCCTGACCGCGCGGCCGCGGCAGTTGCAGTGAAGGACAAGCTCCTTTCCCTCCGCGAGCGTATCATGAACGGAGAAAAGTTCTCCACCCTTGCCCGCATCTATTCCGAGGATCCCGGCAGCGCCCGCCGCGGCGGAGAGCTTGGAATGGCTTCCAAGTCCATCTTCTGGCCCGCCTTCTCGGATGCCGCAATGGCCCTGAGGCCCGGCTCCATCTCCCAGATTGTGGAAACCCCGGACGGTTACCATATCATTGAGGTTCTGGAGAAGAAAGGCGACATGTTCAACGCCCGCCACATCCTCCTCAAACCCCAGTATACTGCCGATGACCGCGAGAAAGCATTCTCCCGTCTGGACAGCCTCCGCACCAAGATAAACGACGGCGAAATTCCCTTTGAGATGGCCGCCCGCTTCTATTCGGAAGACCTTCCTACCCGCACAAACGGCGGACAGATGGCGGACCCCGCAACCGGATCGTCCTACTTTGACATAGACCAGATGAAGCCGGCCGACTACGCCGCCATCAAGGAGCTCAAGGAAGGTGAGATTTCGGAACCCGTGGAATCCCTGGACAACGAGGGTTACCAGCAGGGCCGCAGCGGAAACCTGGTCTACAAGATCATCCGCGTGGACAAGATAATCCCCGCCCACACTGCCACCTTCGAGAGGGACTACACCCAGATCCTGGACCAGGTGCAGAACAGCAAACAGATGGAAGCCGTGGATGCTTTCATGGACCAGAAGATCAAAGACACGTACATTATAATCGATCCCCTGTTCAAGGAGTGCGAGTTCGCACGTGATGCCTGGAACAAGAAAAAGTAAGTGCGGAAGGCATTTCATATAGTTGCCCTGCTTCTTGTCCTGACCTTGTCTGCCAAGGCACAGGATGCCGACAAAGTACGCCTTATCAGCGCCCAGAGCGCCCAGCTCATAGACAAGGACGGCCAGAGCTGGCGCAAGGTTGTAGGCCCCGCCAAGTTCTTCCACAACAACACATATCTCATCTGCGACACCGCCCTGTGGAACGTCAACACCAACATAATAGACGCCATAGGGCACGTCCGTATTATCCAGGACCGCACCAAGCTCACCAGCGCCACTCTCCAGTACGTTGTGGACGACAATATGGCCAAGTTCCGCGGAGACCTGGTTCAGCTGGAAGATGCGGACAAGAACACCCTCCGTACCCGTTATCTGGACTACAACACCAAGGACTCCGTAGCCATTTTCCAGGGCGGCGCGGCCATGCGTGACAAGGACGGTCAGGTAATCGAGAGCCAGTACGGCACATACGACTCCAAGGCCAAGCTCTTCGTCTTCAACGAGAGCGTGAACATGTACCTGGACACCACCTTCGTAAAGACCTCCCGCCTGGAGTACCGCAGTGACCTTTCCACCGCTTATTTCGGCTACGGCACGGACATGTGGCAGGACGACAAGATGCTCTCTGCCGATGACGGCTGGTACAACCGCGACCAGGAACTCTTCTTCTTCCGCCGCAAGGTCCATATCCTGTCGGAAACGCAGGAGGCCTGGGCCGATACCATGTACTACTACCGCAACCTCAACAACGTGGACATGCGGGGCAAGGTGGAACTCATGGACACAACCCGTAACGCATACGCCCTTGCCGGACGGTTCCAATACACGGATTCCCTGAGCGAGGTTGTAATGACCAGGGAACCGGCGGTTATGACCATAACCAACGATAATGGCGTCCGCGACTCCCTGTACATAGGTGCCGATATCCTCCGCTCCCGTAACATAAAGATGTGCGACATCCCCGAGGGTACCGTGAAGGCGTCGGAAAAGAGACTTTCCGATATTGGCGGAGACCCTGTGATGGAATACCGCAAGAAGGCTGCTGAAGCTGCCGCCAAGGCCGCCGAAGAAGCCGCCAAGAACGACCCCAACCGCCCTCCTACAATACCTCCTGCCGCCGGTCCCAAGAAGGATAAACCGGCAACGCCGGAATCAGCGCCGGAATCGGCGCCAGAGCCCGAGCCGGAGTCCGAACCTGAGCCTGAGCCTGAGCCTCCGGCAGATTCCCTGACGGTAACACCGCCGGTTGATTCCCTGGCTATGGTGCCCGTCGACTCCCTGGCTGTACCTCCGCCCGTCATTCCGGAGTCCGATCCGGAATCTCCTGCTCCTGCAGAAGAGGCTCCTGCAGAAGAAGCCCCCACGGAAGAGCCGGCAGAAGAAGTGGTTGAGGAACCGAAGGATACAACGAAAATTGCCTTCCTGTGGGGTTCCAAGAGGGTACGGCTGTTCCGAAAGGACATGCAGATGGTGAGCGATTCCCTGGCCTACACGGACCTTGACTCGCTGCTAAGGTTGTATACGGATCCGATATTCTTCAACGAGGGGAACAAGCAGTACTCTGCGGACAGTATATTCCTTTCCATCCGTAACCGGACGGTGGAGAAGGCCAACCTCCTTTCCAACGCCTTCATAACCATCCAGGAAGACGCCAAGAGCTTCGACCAGATCCGCGGCGCGGAGATGGTGGCGTACTTCGATTCCACATCGGCCCTAACCCGTTTCGATGCCCTGGGAGGCGCTGCGTCCATATTCTATCTGGTGGAGCAGAACGCTCTTGCAACGGTGAACAAGGTGGAATCCAAGATGATCTATGCCACGTTCAAGGACGGCGACATAGAGAGGATGTACTATTACGACAATCCCAAGAACGACGGCTATCCCACCGTACAGCTGCCGGAGGAGGACCGCCAGCTCAAGGGCTTCCGCTGGGAGCCGGAAAGGAAGCCGCAGTCGCCGCGCGACGTTACCAAACTCACGCCAAGAAAGAGCGAACGCACGTCATACTTGGCAAGGCCTCACACCAAGTTTACGCAAACCGATATATACTTCCCCGGCCATATCAAGAAACTGTACCAGGATATAGCCCTCAGGGACTCCCTGAAGGTTATCCGTTCACGCGAGGAGCAGCGCCGGAAAGACTCCATAGCACGAGCTGAGGCTGATAGCACCATGCTGGCTGCGCTTGACTCGCTTGCCGCGCCGGTGGATTCCACCGCGGCGGTCATGGACAGCACCGCTACCGGACCTGTGACGCCTCCTTCAGAATCCGCTTCCGTGGCCCCGGCCAAGGACACCACGGCCGTGAGCCAGCAGCCGCAGGTGCCGGACAAGAAGGCGCTCAAGGAGGCCGAGAAGAAGCGTAAGGCGGCAGAGAAGGCCGCCAAGAAGGCGGAGCGCCAGGCCGCCCGTGAGGCAAAATGGGCTGAGGAAGACCGCCGATACGAAGAGAAACAGGCCGCAAAGGAAGCCAAGAAGCTGGAGAAAGCACGAGCTAAGAAACTCAAGGCCCTGCGCCGCCTGGAGAAGAAGGCCCAGAAGGAGCGCAAAATCCTTGAAAAGTACATCCGAAGAGAACAAAACAAATCACATAAGAAATGAAAAAGACTGTACTAGTATCCGGTGGCGCCGGCTTTATCGGCAGCCATGTAACCGTGGAGCTCATTGAGGCAGGCTACGACGTTGTTGTAGCAGACAATTTCTCCAACTGCGACCGCACCTGCTATGAGGGCGTGAAGAAAATCACCGGCCGTGATGACCTTCCGCTTGTAGTCATGGATTTCTGCGACAAGAAGGCCGTCCAGGACCTCTTTGCAAAGTACCACATTGATGCGGTTATCCACTTTGCCGCATACAAGGCGGTGGGAGAGTCGGTGGACAAGCCTCTGATGTATTACAAGAACAATCTGGTAAGCTTCATGAACGTGCTTGAGACCGCCCAGGAGATTGGCGGATGCAATGTGCTGTTCTCATCGTCGGCAACGGTTTACGGAGAGCCGGATTCAGTTCCGGTGACGGAAAACACTCCCCGCAAGCCGGCCATGTCTCCTTACGGCAACACCAAGACCATGTGCGAGGACATCCTCAGGGACACCGTAAAAGCCAACGGAGGCAAGATCAAGGGCATTCTGCTGCGCTACTTCAACCCCATCGGAGCACATCCCAGCGCCCTCATAGGCGAGCTTCCCCGCGGAGTTCCCAACAACCTGGTTCCGTTCATCACCCAGACCGCAGTGGGAAAGCGTGAGGTGCTGAGCATCTTCGGCGACGACTATCCCACTCCGGACGGCACCTGCCAGAGAGACTTCATCGACATCGTAGACCTTGCACGCGCACACGTCTTCGCCGTAACGCGCATGATTGAGGGTAAGATGAAAGAGGACTGCGAGGTGTTCAACGTGGGCACCGGCCGTCCCCTGAGCGTTATGGAACTGGTAAACGCCTTCGAGAAAGTGAACGGCGTAAAGGTCAATTACAAGATAGCCCCGCGCCGCCCCGGAGACATCACTGCCATCTGGGCCGACCCCACGAAAGCCAATACCGAAATGGGCTGGAAAGCTACCCGCACAATTGAGGAGACCCTCAAGGCCGCATGGGCCTGGGAGTGCCACCTTGCCGGGAAATAGCTTTTAAGGCTTAACGTATCTTTCACCCGTCTGGGCCTTCACGGCGTCTATGAATGCCGGGGCGTAGGCGGGTGAAGTGTGTCTTCCGGGAGCAATCTCGCCGTCCTTGGAAGGACGCATGATCTGGTCGTTGTGCTTGACGATGAGGAGCTTTGCCAACTTGTCCCAACGGGCCATCATCTTATCTGTATAAGCGATGGTCTTGGCGGTTAGGAAGTCCGTGAGCTCACCGGCGGTGAGTCCTGCGGCGCGCTCTTCAACGGAGGCCTGGTCCGCCTCATAATAGTCCTCAAGCTCTTTCTGGGCCTCGCGGAGGTCGCCAATCATGGCGCTCCAGCGGGGATAAACCATGTTGGCCACCCAGTTGTTCATCCAGAAGGCACTGTCGAATGAGAACTCCGCTATGTTGTTGTTCTCCCTGCGGAAAGGATCCGGGACGCGGTTGATTCCACAGTACACGGGAACGTAGGCCACCATGGTGGCATCGTCCATGTTGAAGTAGGTAATACCGCCAAGGGCGTCAGGGAGCCATGAGCGCATGCGGCAGACCATGGTCATGCCGCTCTGCTGGCAGCCTATGGGGCGCTCGCGGAACATCTTGGTGCCGTCGGAGGCCTCGAAGTTCACGGGTTGGTTGCGGTAGGGAGATGCCCAGGGGCCGGCGCTTACGTCCACGGTCATGTCCAGGGCGGTGCCCTCGTAGTGGTCCCTCATATCGTTCTGGATGTCCCTGTAGCTCACGAGTTTATCGGGCTTGATCCAGAGGGGGAGGGCGTCGATTTCCGACATATCACCGTTGATGAAGGGCAGGTAGGAGTCCATGACTTCCGTGCTGTAGTGGTGGCGGAAGAAGCTCCAGACGCGGGCCTCGCAGGCGCGGATCTTACTGAATTCCATGGGCTGGTATGCCTCGCGGAAACTGAAGTCCTTGTCCGCTCCGTCAAAGTAACCCATCTCGCGGGCGAAGGAGATGACGTCGGCGGAATACATGCAGTTGCCGTCCTTGGTGATGCAGAAGCCAAGCTTTTTATCGGCCTTCTTCACCTGGGGGAAGGTCTGGATGCGGCTGGAGTTGGCGTAGGCGGAGATGCAGTCGTCCGGGACGCGGAGGGCCACCCACACGGCACCCTTGCGGCCTTCTCCCTTGCCGATGAGCTCCATGATCCAGGCCTCGTCCTTGTCACAGACGGCGAAGGACTCGCCGGTCTCGTTATACCCGTATTCCTGTACCAACTTGTGCATCACCGCAATGGCTTCACGGGCCGATGCAGAGCGCTGCAGGGCCAGTTCCATGAGGGTGAAATAGCCCAGCCAGCCTTCCGGATTGCGCAGTTCCTTGCGGCCGCCCCACGTGGTTTCCACTATGGAGACCTGTTTCTCGTTCATGAGGCCGGCAACGCCGTAGGTATACTCCGCCTGCGGAATATAGTGCACCTGGGTGTTGGGTCCCCATCCGTGAATGGCGATCATCTCTCCGGGGGCGTGTTTTCCGGGCGCGGAATAGCTCAGGGACGATGCGAAACCGAATCCGTCGCAGTTGTAGGTGCAGATGACGCTTCCGTCCACGGAAGCTTTCTTTCCAACCACCAGGTTGGTGCAGGCGTCGGCCGGCGTAAGTGCGGCCATGAGCAGGGCGGCGGCAAGCGCCAGGGCTGTAATCTTCTTCATGTTAACCGATTATGGATTTAAGTGCTGCGCGGAATTCCGGCATGGGGCATTTTGAATCACGTTCTATGATGAGAGTCTTGAGACCGGCGTAGGGGAGGATGAGCTCCTCAATCTCCTTGGGATTGGAGTTTTCGCCGAAGTACACCGGGACGAAGCTGTCCCAGAACTTCTTTGCCAGGGTTTTGGGCATATGGAAGGTCTCCTGGATGAAATCTTCCCCGCTGAGATAGCAGCAGAGATAGACCATGGCAACGTCGAAGAGGTGGTTTCCGTAGCAGAAGTCTCCGAGGTCTATGAAATAGCGTTTGTCACCAACGAAGATTGCGTTGCTGTACTGGAGGTCTCCGTGGATTGCGGTGTCCTCGTCAGGGGTGTCGGCGATGAACTTACCAAGCTTGTCCTTATCTTCCGTTGTGAAGAAGGGATTCTCCGCCAGAAGGCGGTAGTAGCGGTCTTTTACGTTCTCGAACTGAGCGGTGTCCACGTGCGTTGAGTGCAGGAACTTGCACATCTGGGCAAACTCCGCGGCATACTGCTGCACCTTCTCCGGATTGTCTCCGGTGGCCCTGGAATAGGATTTCTTGCCAAGGATGCGGTGGAAGCGGATGCCGTAGCGGCCGTCTTCCGTGACCACGTATTCACCGGGTTCAGGGGAGGGGATGCCCATGTCGTAGACCTTCCTGGCAAGGGTCATCTCGTCCAGGGGCTGCTGGATCTTGCCCGGGAAATAGAGCTTTAGCATTACGGACGGATCTGTCTTGTGGTCGTAGCTTTCTCCGTTGAAGCCGCCTCCGGAGAGGACATAGTCGTTGAGGGATATCTTCAGTGCTTCCATGTTTATTTGCCGAATACTTGGTTTATCAGTCTTTCAAATTCTTGGTATGCGAACGTGTCCCTGAGTTCCTCAAGGGACTTTGCAAGGCCTCTGTAGTGCCACTCGTGGTCCTTGGGATCTTTAGCGTGGAAGATGTTCCAGAGGGCGTCTCCCATCACGGCGTAATCCCGTGAGATTGCCCTCATGTTGGAGAGTTTGTCTCCAAGGGCAACAATTTTGGCGTCGTGGGAGGCGGCGGCAAGGCGGTCTATGGCCGCCTGCTTGCGCTGGTGCCAGCTGTCTTCCTCGCTCACGCCCGGGGTGAACTTGTCGCTTTCCTCTTCCACCAGGGCGGCCACCCTGTCCCCAAAATGTGCCCGGATGTCTTCTACCGTGACGTCCGTGTCTTCAATGGTGTCGTGGAGGGCGGCTGCAGCCAGGAGCTCCTGGTCCGCCGTAATGGTGGACACAATTTCCATTGCCTCCATGGGGTGGACAATGTAGGGGAAGCCCTTTCCGCGGCGCTCCGTGCCTGCGTGTGCGCGGACGGCGAACTCTATAGCGCGGTCCAGCAGCGTAGTGTCAAGTGGTTTGTTTGCCATAAGCTATTGGTTCATGAAGGGCAGGCCCTTGGTTTCTTCTTCCAGGAATTCAGCCATGGACTCGTTGCTCTCTGACGGCCCGTTCAGGGCGTCTAGCATGAGCTTGAGCCCGGCCTTTCCCCATCCGCTCTTGATGATATATGCAATACACAGGTCCTGATGGCCGATAGACGACGACACTATGTCTATGTCCGTAAGGCCAATCTGGAAAGTGGCTATCTGGTATGCCGCCTCCGAATACTGCTTGATAAGATTCTCGATGTCTCCCAGGGTTTTGAATCCCATACCCTTGAAGACGGGAAGGAACTGCAGCAGGGAGACGTCCTGTATTTCCGCCTGGTTTACGGCGGCAATCTTGCGGTTGAGGTTCTTGAAAGGCTCTATTGCCAGGAAACTGCGGAAGGAGTCTCCGTCCAGGGCAACATCGGCAAGGTTGCCGGATGCCACCAGTGCCTGGACGCGGCGGCGGTAGTCGTTGATTTCCGTACGGATGCGGCTGAATTCATCGTCGATAAGCTCCAGCATACCGGCTATGCGGCTCATGTCCCTGCGGTAGCGGGTGGGGATTTCCACTCCGCTCTTGTAGCCGGTGTCGTGGTTCATGTTGGCCCATGCGTGCTGCAGGACGGTGCGCATCTGGATCTCGAAGCGGTACGGGCAGCCGGGGGTGGAACATATGTAGTGCAGGGAAAGGTAGCCGAAGGAGTCTATGTCGTGGAGCTTGCGCTTGTCTACGGAATTATCCCAGTCCACGGTGAAAAGCCTTTCCACCGCCGATGCCACTTTGTCCACATCGTCAATGTAAAAGGTAATGACCCTGAGGCCGATAATGTCCGTGAGGTCCCCCAGTGAGGCGTACTTGCTGCCTTTCAGTTCCAGCTTTCCGGCAAGTGAGTGCTCTGTCTTGACGCGGCACTCCAGGGCGGCGATGATGAGGCCGGCTTCGTCCATAGCCTTTCTGAGGGAGGCGCGTACTTCGTCTGCGGTTTTATTCAGGAGGGGAAGGTTGTCCCTGTATTCCTGAAGGATTGCTTGGCAGTGTAGGTCCATGTTATACTATTTCTGCTATTAGTTCAAGCCATGTGGCGTCTGTGTTGTCGAATGTAGCCAGTGTGTCGCTGTCTATGTCCAGGACGGCTATGATATCGGCCCCATTGAATACGGGGACCACGATTTCGCTGCGGGAAAGGCTGCTGCAGGCAATGTGCCCGGGGAACTCTTCCACGTCCGGGACCACTATGGTCCGGCGCTCCTTCCAGGAGGTTCCGCAGACGCCTTTGCCAAAGCCTATGCGCTGGCATGCGGCCGGGCCCTGGAACGGCCCCAACACCAGCTGGTTGCCGCTTACGCGGTAGAATCCGGTCCAGAAAAAGCGCATCTTCTCATGGATCATGGCCGATGCGTTTGCCATGCGGGCTATGAGGTCTTCATCGTCCCCCAGGAAGAGCTTGATGTCCTGCCAAAGGCGGAGGTACACGAAGGTTTTGAGGGGGAGGTGGCAGTAGCCTTCAGGATTCTTGTCCAGGTAATTCTGGTGATACTCTTCTGCGGGGAAGAAGCATTTAAGCGGCTCCAGCTCTGTGACGATGCCGGTGCCAAGCCTGGCCTCAACGGCCTTGAAGGCCTTTTCTATGACCGGCCTTTCCGCGTGGTCCGTGTAGAAGACGCCGCTGCGGTAACGGGTGCCTTCGTCGTGGCCCTGGCGGTTCAGGGTAAGGGGATCCGTAACCGTGAAAAAGAGCTTGAGGAGCAGCTCCAGGCTTACCCTGTCCGGGTTGTAGGTGACCTTTACGGTCTCCGCGTGGCCGGTAGTGTCTGTGTAAACCTCTTTGTATGAGGGGTTTTCTGTGTTGCCGTTTGCATAGCCGGGAATAGCCTCCCTTACGCCGTCCACTCCCTTGAAGAAATGCTCGACGCCCCAGAAGCAGCCTCCGGCAAAATATATGGTCTTTTCTGTCATTGTTTTGCAAATATAATTGTAAATTTGCAAAAATTCACACAATTATGGCATACACGGAACTAGAAATATGGTGGGCGTCGCTTCCCGTTAGAGAAAAGGAGCGTATATCCCGCAAAGCTCTCACAAAAGCAGGAATAGAGGACGATACTCTCTGGTGCTATCCCGCATGCACCCGCTGGTGGGAAGCCCTGGCGGAAGACCGCAAGCTCTGGATCAAGCAGCACTGCGAAGCCGCCCACGGAGACGTTGTCCGTGAGTGGGACGATGCCAACCCTTACGGGGACTAGCCTATGGAAGAAAATAAGAAAAACATGCAGCTGCCGGAGAACGCTCACCGGGAGCTTAAGCCGGGCGAGGAGTACAAGCCGCTTCTGGAGCCCGCAAAGAAGTATGCGGAAGTAACGCCTTATTCCGTTGCCATCGGCGTTCTGATGGTTATCCTGTTCAGCGCCGCGGCAGCATATCTGGGCCTCAAGGTGGGCCAGGTGTTCGAGGCTGCAATCCCCATCGCCATCATCGCCGTGGGCCTCACCGGGGCTCTGAGGAAGAACGATTCCCTGTCACAGAACGTCATTATCCAGAGCATCGGCGGATGCTCCGGAGCCGTTGTGGCGGGCGCTATCTTCACCCTCCCGGCAATCTACATTCTGGGAGTTGAGGTGAACTACTGGCAGATGGTCCTGAGCTCGCTGCTTGGCGGCGTGCTGGGCATCCTGTTCCTGATTCCGTTCCGCAAGTACTTCGTGAAGGAAATGCACGGGAAGTATCCCTTCCCGGAGGCAACCGCAACCACGCAGGTGCTGGTTAGCGGAGAGAGCGGCGGCGACAGCGCCAAGACGCTCATCGCGGCCGGTGCCATAGGCGGTCTGTATGACTTCCTGGTGGCCACGTTCGGCACCTGGGCGGAAACAATTTCCACCACTGTAATGCATTGGGGACAGGTTGTGGCAGACAAGGCCAAGGTGGTTCTCAAGATGAACACCGGCGCCGCGGTGCTGGGCCTCGGCTATATCATCGGCCTCAAATATGCCTTTATCATTACCTGCGGTTCCCTGCTGGTGTGGCTGGTGATTATTCCCCTGATGAACCTCATCTGGGGCGGCAGCGTCATAGACCTTATGCATACCGGAATCGCCACTACCATCGGCCAGATGGCGCCGGAAGAGATTTTCAAGACTTACGCGCGTCATATAGGTATAGGCGGTATTGCAACTGCCGGTATCATCGGTATAGTGAAGAGCTTCGGCGTCATCAAGAGTGCTGCGTCTCTGGCCGTTAAGGAGTTCAAGCGCAAGCCCGGAACACTGGACGAGAAAGCTCTCCGCACGGACGAAGACCTCTCCATGAAGACCATCGTCTTCGGCGTGGTGATAGCCCTTCTCTGCGTATTTGCCTTCTTCGCGTTCGGCGGCGTGGTGCACAATGTGTGGCAGGCTCTGGTTGGTCTTTTGATTGTTGCCATCATCGCCTTCCTGTTCACTACGGTTGCCGCTAACGCTATCGCAATCGTGGGTTCCAACCCCGTGAGCGGAATGACGCTGATGACTCTTATCATCGCTTCCCTCATCCTTGTTGCAGTGGGCCTGAAGGGCAATGCCGGAATGGTTGCGGCGCTCCTTATCGGCGGCGTGGTATGCACGGCGCTGTCCGTGGCGGGATCGTTCATAACGGACCTCAAGATTGGCTACTGGATTGGCTCCACTCCCAAGAAGCAGGAAGGCTGGAAGTTCCTTGGCGTGGCCGTATCGGCAGTAACCGTGTGCGGAGTTATGCTCATCCTTAACAAGACATACGGTTTCACCGGGGAAAACGCCCTTGTGGCGCCCCAGGCCAATGCCATGGCTGCTGTGATTCAGCCCATGTTCTCCGGCGGCGGCGCACCCTGGCTGTTGTACGGAATAGGCGCGGCTATCGCCCTGATACTTAATTTCTGCAAGGTTCCGGCCCTGCCGTTTGCGCTGGGTATGTTCATCCCCATCGACCTTAACCTCCCTCTGGTAATTGGTGGCGCCATTTCATGGTATGTGGGTTCCCGTTCCAAGGATGCGGCCGTTAACGCCGCACGTCAGGAAAAGGGCACTCTCATAGCTTCCGGCTTCATTGCCGGCGGCGCCCTCATGGGTGTTGTGAGCGCCATCCTCCGCTTTGCCAACGTAGACCTGTTCCTCACTGAGTGGAACGCCCACTTTGGCGAGGCCGTGGCCATAGTCCCGTTCCTGGCACTGATTGCCTATACCATTTACGCTTCGCTTAAAACAGATAAAAAATAGAGATTCCCGGGACAAGCCCGAGAATGACGCCGTCATGCCCAAGCGTCTTAAACAGAACAATTATGGAAAAGATATTAGACCGCTTTTTAAGATACATTTCTGTAGATACCCAGAGTAACGAGGAGTCAGAGTCACAGCCTTCAACCGCCAAGCAGCTGAACCTTCTCAAGATGCTGAAGGATGAGCTCACGGCTCTTGGCGTTGAGGCAACGCTGGATGAATATGGCTATGTGATGGCTTCCATCCCCGGAAACGTGGATGCGCCCGCAGTGGGCTTCATTGCCCACGTGGACACTGCGCCTGACGCCAGCGGAGCGGACATCAAGCCCCAGATCATTGAGAAGTACGACGGCGGCGAGATTCGCCTCAAGGGCGTTCCCGGGCTGGCACTGAAGCCCTCTGAGTTCCCGGAAATGCTTCACTACGTTGGCCAGACCCTCATCACCACGGACGGTACAACTCTCCTGGGCGCCGATGACAAAGCCGGCGTTGCGGAAATCATGAACGCCGTCCAGTACATCGTGGAACATCCGGAATTCAAGCACGGTCCCATTAAGATTGGCTTCACCCCGGACGAGGAAATCGGCCGCGGCGTAGTCAAGTTCGACGTGGCCAAGTTTGGTGCCGATTACGCCTACACCATGGACGGCGGCGAGATTGGCGAGCTGGAGTTCGAAAACTTCAACGCCGCCAGCGCAAAGATCCACATCCAGGGCTGCAATGTCCACCCTGGCTACGCCAAGGGCAAGATGAAAAACGCCATCCACATTGGCCAGGAGCTTAATTCACTCCTTCCCGTAATGGCCCGCCCGGAATACACTGAAGGCTACGAGGGCTTCTTCCACCTCATCTCCTTCAAAGGCACCGTAGAGGAGGCCGATTTCGCATACATCATCCGTGACCACGACCGCGCCAAGTTCGAGTCCCGCAAAGTGATGATGCAGAAAGTGACGGACTTCATCAACGAAAAGTACGGCGAGGGCACTGCCACGGCGGTTATCAAGGACCAGTACTACAATATGCGCGAGCAGGTTGAGCCTCACTATCACATCATTGAGAAAGCAGTTAAGGCCATGGAAATGGCCGGCGTCAAGGCCAAGATCCAGCCCATCCGCGGCGGCACCGACGGCGCCAACCTCTCTTTCAAGGGCCTACCTTGCCCCAACATTTTCGCCGGCGGCCTCAACTTCCACGGCAAGTTCGAGTTCCTCCCCCTCCCCAGCATGGAGAAGGCTTCCGAAGTAATCCTGAACATTATTTCCCTGTTCGCGAAGTAGTATTGCGGAAGGCTTGCTGTCTTTTTGCGGAAGGTGGGACAACAATTTGCGGAAGGTGTGCTTTTTTGTGGCATACCTTCCGCATTAATTATGGGTCTCAGCTGCCCTTAGTTATGAATAAATGCGGAAGGAGTGTCTACTTTTTTCCCACCTTCCGCAAATGTGCGGCAAACCTTCCGCGGTGTTGTGAGCTCAGCGTCTTGTTTTACGAAAACCAGGGAGATGTGGCATTCTTTCCGGAGGGATGCCCAGCACGCGGGCGAGTTGTTTTGGGGTTGTCTTACGGGTGTGCCACAGGAAAGGTATTAGCCTATTTTTCTGTTCCTGGCTTAATGAATCAACTTTTTTGCTGAACCATTTTTGAGCCAGTTCTTCTACGGATTTGAACAGTTCCGTGTCCGGTAGCATCAGGTATGGGCGTTCTTCCAGGTCATACTGCATTTCGACGGTGTTGACACTTCCTATCATTTTTAGGAAGTAGGCCTGGTCATTATTGAAGGCTTGCTCCAGATATAGACTGTCGCAGAAACTATATGGCTCAAGCCGGTTGTTGGCATCGATGGTCCAGGGCACTTCGGACAGGTTGTCTCCGGTATGCATTATGCGTTCTTTTTCTCTGGTGGTAAGAAGGCATACTCTGCGTAAGTTCTCCGGCTTTTTATTATTGAACATGGCCCTGTATCCACTCCAGATGTACTCGTTAACATTACAACCATTGTCCAGGGCATTGCGAGGGATGTATGCCAGTACATTCCTTACATACCATTCAGTGTCAAGCCAAAGAGCCTTCAGGTCTATCCGTTTAAGAATGTTGCGCTCTCCGTATTTTCTGGAATACCACATTGAGAAGACCCTTTTCACGTCATTGCCGTACAACTGGGCGATTTCCTGCCGTTCCGCAAGAACCGCAATGTGGCAATGGTTAGAGAGGACAGTGTAGATTATGACAATCACGTTGCTACGCCACGCAGATACACAGATGACTTTGACCATGGCATCGTAATCTTCGTCATCACGGCATAAAAGTGCATCTTCCAGCCCTTTGATGAAAACGTGGAATGGTTGGAGTCTGCGAACGGATCCGTCAGGGAGCGTTCTGATAGCTGTTCTCTGCATGGCTAGCTTTTGGCTTTAGGCGGCATAACTCCTGGCCCGAACGTTACTATTTGGCCGCCTTTTTTAGTGAATTCCTTGCTTGCTTCATCAATGATATTGACAATATCGTCGGCCGCGGCTTTAAGCATTCGGAGCATTTCTGTGCGGTTTGCACTTGCGGCTAAATCTGCGACAGCCAAAGCACGAATCACTGCCAGGACAGGTTGCTCAATCCCGCCCCAAAGCTGAGTTATCATGCTGAACGCAATTTGTGCTGATAGTTCCGGAATAATGCGATTTAACTCTTCCGGCTTGATGTCCGTGTTAAAACGGATGTCGAAGTCCCCGTATTGGCAGACTTCCAGTAGTTTTTTCATAACGAGGTGGTTTAAATAATAATTACACCTCATTCTGTCTTGCTGTCCTATGACAAAAGTAGTGATTGCTTGAGATTATCACAAGTATTTGCCCAAGAAAAGACACCAATAACGCGGAAGGTGGGAAAAAGATCAGCACACCTTCCGCACTCAACTATGGCCACAGATAGCTTAAATGGCATTTTCCTGCGGAAGGTCTGCCACAAAAAAGCACACCTTCCGCAATTATTAGTATATTTGTAGTAAGATGATTGTCAAAAATGCTCATATTGAGGACCTGGACGCCATAATGTCCGTGCTGGAAGCGGCAAAGGGCATTATGCGCGCATCAGGCAACGTTTCCCAGTGGGTGGAGGGTTATCCGTCCGAGACAATCATAAAGGACGATATCCACCACGGACACGGGTTCGTGGTCACGGACAACGCGCGTATCGTGGGGTATTTTGCTTTTATTCCTTCTCCGGAGCCAACATATGCACAGATTTATGACGGCAAGTGGCTTGACGATACGCTCCCATACCATGTTGTACACCGCATAGGCAGTTATCCGGAAGTTCACGGCGTGTTCCGGGCCATCATGGACTGGTGTTTCTCCCAGGACGGCAATATCCGCGTGGACACCCATCGGGACAACCACATCATGCAGCACGTCCTTCTTCAGTACGGTTTCCTCTACTGCGGAATAATCTACCTTGCCTCCGGCGCAGAAAGGCTTGCATATCAGAAAATGTTATGAGAAATGAGTATATTTGACGCATGACCAGATTATTAGCCATACTTGCAGCTTGCTCCATTACGCTGTCCATGAACGCCCAGCAGCTTCGCATGCTGGTGGGAACCTATACGGAGAATACTTCTGCTGAAGGCGTATACCTATACTCCTTTAATTCAAAGACCGCCCAGGCTGAGCTCCTTGACTGCGCTCCGTCCGGTAATCCGTCCTTTGTTATTGCCACCCCGGACGGCAAGAGGGCTTATGCCGTGAATGAGTATAATGACGGCCGGCAGGGTGTGAGTTCGTTCATCCTTGAGGAGAAGAGCATCGTCCCGCAAAGCAACCTGCTCATTGAAAACGATGACGTCTACGGCGAGGACCCCTGCAACATACTGTACCTCGGGGAGACCATCGTCACGTCCAATTACACAGGCGGGTCCGTAACGGCTTTCCAGTTGGGATGGGACGGCAGAATAGTAGCCATGTCGGAGTGGTATACCACGGGAAAGCAGTACACTCATACCCTTACCGGGGCTTCCATTGGGGTACAGCCCGCCCACATGCACTGCGCCGTTGAGTCGCCGGACGGGAAGTACGTCTTCGTGACTAACCTGGGCATGGACTGCATACACCGTTTTGTGAAGTCGGAGGGAATACACCCCCTTGGCAAGATGGACATGGCGTGGCAGAACAGAGGTCTCACCAAGTACGGGCCGCGTCACATGGTATTCAGCGCCGATGGCCGATACGCATACCTTCTTTGCGAACTTGGAGATAAGCTCATCGTCTTCTCCTATTCCGACGGGAAACTCACTCCAATCCAGACCATCACCGCCTACAAAGGAAAGGGCCATGGCAGCGCCGACATCCACCTGAGCCCTGACGGCAGGTATCTATACACAAGCCACCGCCTCAAGGACGATGGCATTGCAATCTTCTATGTGGATCCGGCAAGCGGAAAGGTTGAAAAGGCCGGCTATCAGCCCACCGGTAAGCATCCCCGCAACTTTGCTATCACTCCGGACGGCAACTATCTACTCTGCGCCTGCCGTGACGACAACGTTATAGAAATCTATTCCATCAACAAAGTGAGCGGCGCCCTGGTCCCAACTGGAAAGAACATCAGCGTGGGCGCACCCGTCTGCATTCAGTTCTTGAAATAGACTGCCGGATTACTTCAAACAGGAGATGTGGGCCTCGGGGGCTTCCATGATGTTCCAGGAGAGTACGGCGCCGTCGAAGCCGCAATCGGCAAAAAGATTATTGTATATGGCAACCACGTGCGCGGCGTTGTCCGGATTGGAGGAGCAGTTGAAGCGGAAGCCCTCGCCGGCGGTGAGGTCGAAGTTTGCGGGCTCGTTTCCCCACAGGTCCACCGCAGGGGTGTTCTGGCAGACTTCTTCCGTCTCTGCAAACACCGGCAGCCACAGAAGCATCTTGATTCCCTTCTCTTGCAGCCAGGAGCCAACCTCCCGGTAAATCTCTTTGTCCTTGCTCCAGCCTATTATTACTTTATTAATAGGTATAAGGGCCGATACCGAATCCAGCCGGGATATGATCTCCGGTGCCGAATACTCCGGGGCGTTCCATCCTCCAAGCGACACCTGGACAATGTACGACGGCTTTGTCTGCTTCCCGCAGGATGCAAGGACGATAAGGATAAGGACTATTAAAAAGCGTTTCATTGTGGTTGAGGTTTATATGCAACACGGCGTGACAATAAAAAAACATTAAAAAAATTTTGCGAGTATGAAAATAATTTCTACCTTTGCAGTCCCGTTTGAGAAAGAGCGGGATTTTTTACGGCCTAAGGGCACGAAAAACAAGTTCATTGACAATACTGAGAGAATAGATTAGAGGTAAAGCAAAAGATAGAGTTAGTCTGATAAAGAAGTTATCAAAAACGGAATTTTCGGACTACAATTTCAATAGGCAAGAGCATTTAATTAAAATAAGAAGTGTGATTCACACACTTCTACATTCAGCGAAAGAAACGAAGAGCGAACGGAGGATGCCTAGGCTATCCGGAGGCGAAGAAGGTCGTGGTAAGCTGCGATAAGGCTCGGGGATCTGCAAACAGGAATTGATCCGAGCATCACCGAATGGGGGAACCCAATAGCTTGAAGAGCTATTACCGTGCGTGAGCACGGAGCGAACCCGGGGAACTGAAACATCTTAGTACCAGGAGGAAAAGAAAGAAAAGTCGATACCCTGAGTA
>JAEEGI010009806.1_pt1 | contig 20900 bp, 8 predicted proteins | sample 8958751 | NCBI WGS metagenome assembly JAEEGI01 (sample SAMN16246545, study PRJNA631951) | gut metagenome | biome: gut microbiome; feature: rumen; material: KS-attached | host: Bos | place: Iran: Karaj | collected 2018-10 | reverse complement strand
ATTCTAATTTCAATTTTTATTGATGAATTTATTTGATATATAAAAATATTAAAGAAAATAACAATTTATAAAATAATTTATAAAAAATCAATCATTAATACTATCAAATACCTTAAATCAAATACTTAAAGTAAAATAGATTTTTTTCTTATTAAAAAAACAATTTTATTCATTTTCAATCTTAATATTAAAAAATTGGTCTCCAATTTTAATAACATAATTAGATAATGATGAACTTAATTCAAATTTATTTCCATTTAAAATAAACCAAGTTCCATGTGTACTAAATTTTCCTTTTCCATTTCCATCACAAATTCTCCATTTATTATTAAATTTATTGAAAAAAAAAGTAGAATGAATTCTTGATAAGTGTGAATTTTTTAAAGTAATTGTACAATTGTCTCTTCCAATAGAAATATTAGGGTTCTCTAAATAATTAAATTTATATTCAATATATTTATTATGATGAAATTCTTTTTTATTATCTTCAAAAACTTTAATATTTAGATTATTATCAGAATCAACATTAAAAGAAATTAAATTATGTCCTAAAAGTAAATATTTATTATTTTCATCAGAATTTAAATAATAATCACTATAAATTCTAATATACATTAAAAATTTATTTTCTTTAATTTGACTATGTAAATTTTGAATATAATAATGAGCTTTTTTTCTATCATAATAAATAACAAATAATTTTACTAAATTTATTTTCTTTTCTAAATTTATTATTATATCATTTACAATTTCATCTTTTTCATATTTATCTAATCCAAAAAAAGTCATTCCATCCCTTTTTTGTCTAAAACCTTCAGCACAACCAGAAGCATCAATATGTATAATTTTCCCGTTAAAAATATTTGATTGATTTATTTCAGATAAAATTAATTTTGGAGCTAATTCAATTTCTTCATCTAAAACTATATTATCAAAATCTATATTTATTTCTTTTTTCTTTTTCTTTTTATTTTGTATTTTATTATATGTACTTTTAGATTGTTTACTTATTTTTCTTGTAAAAGAATTTTCATCTGATGAAAAAATTTGTGTAAAATTTTTTATTGAAGAAGAGCTTTGAGATGAAATACTATTATCTAATGATATTTGACTTATACTTTTATTATTATCATTTGAAATATTTTTAAATAAATTATAATTCAATATTATATTATTATTGTTATCTCTTTCAGAACTACTATTTTTAGAAGAAGAAAAATTATCATTATTTGAATTTTCTTCGTTTATTTTTTCTTTTGTAAATATTATATTATTGTTATTATTGTTATTGACATTCTCATTATTATTATTTTCGTTTTCATTATCATTCTTATTTTGTAATTTATCAGTTCTACTTGATGATGCCGATAAAACAAAAGAATATTTTTTGTTCGAGTCAACATTTGAATTATTTTTTGTGTTTGTATTTGTGTTTGAATTTTTTGATTTAGAACAATTTTGATTCTGAATTTTGAAACTTTCACTTTCTTCTTTTTTATCTTCTGTAAAAAATTCAGTTTCATTTTCTTTTTTTTTCCCACAACAGAAAATATTTGAAAAAGCAGATGTCATTATTTTGATTATTTATTTTATAATATTATTGAAAATGTAAAAAAATTCTTTACAAAATTTTATATAATTTACATTTAGATATATATATAATTAAAAAACTTTAAATCCTCAAAAAACATAAAATAAAAAAATTAACATAACCCAAAAAAAACATAATAAAATATAAAGAAAATCAAAATAAAATATAAAATAAAAATAAAATTAAATTAAAATAAAATTAAATTAAATTAAGATATAATAATAAATGGAACAAATTGAAAGAACAGCAGAAAATATGAAAAATGATATAAAAGAAACAACAAATGATATAGGTCCATCAATAAAAAATAATATAGAAAATATACAAAATAATACATTTTCAAATTTTTCATTGGATAATTTTTTTTTTTTTTTCACTCGAAACGCAGAAGAAGCAGAAGTTATACAAGATAGAGAATTTCAAAAATTTTTAGTTCAAACAATAGCATTTTTTTCGTTATTATGTTCAATTACATATTTTATATCTTCTTTAAATGTAAAAGAATTTTTTTATAAAGGTTTATATTATATAACCGCTTGTGTTCTTTTTTTAATAATTGCTTTTTATTCTTTTTATTCTACTATTAATCATAATTCTAATTATACTAAAATTGCTTATCTTTTATCTGCTTTAATTTGGTGTTATTCCTTTATTTTTTGGTTTTTTGACGCTTTAATTCATTTATTTCACTTTTTAAATTTTTTTGGAGATGAATTTTTATATTTTAAAGAAGTTTCTAGAGATATTGGAGAAGGATGTGCTTTATTGGTTTTTTATTGTTGTGTTGATCTTCTTTATTGTTATATGATAGATTTGAGAACTGGAAGAGCTGTTTAAATTATGACTTTTTAAGTATCCTTAATTTTAAAATATTGATTTAGATATATTTTGGATTTTTATTAAAATTTGAATTTATATTTTTATTTTTTTTGACTAATCTTTTTTTTATATATTAATAATTAAATATTTAATGATATTCATTCTTTGATTAAACAGGAAAATAGAAATTTTTGAATTTTTTCGTTTAAATTTATGTAAATCGAATAAAATAATAAATTTAGTAAAACATTTTGTAATATATTCTGATCTAAACACTTAATATTTAGATTATTGTCGAATTGATTAAACAAATTATTACATATATTAAATAATTTTATTGGAGAATATATTTCACTTGTTAACGCAGATGATAACTGTTTCTTTAAAGGAGTTACTTTTAAACTAACTTTATCTAAATAAATAGAATCATCATAACTATTATTATTTATAAAATCAATTAAAATTGAATTATCTAATTTTTTGCCTATTCTTGATTGAATAAAGCAAGAAAATAATTCATTAATGGGGAAATCATTAAAACTATTATTATCAATATTTGTCTTTGAATAAATAATTTCTTGATTATTATTATCAATTTGAAATTCTTTTATTTTGTTTATTAAAAGTTTTAAATCTCCAATAACTAATATATTCAATTCGTCTAAAATATTTACTAAATTAATTATATTTTTTGTTTGACTAATATAAAATGGATTTTTTATACAAAATTTATAAAATAAATAATAAATTTTAAAAATATATTTTCGTGGATTATATGTTAGGAATGATAATAATTGAGTAATAATATCAATATAATTAAAAAAATTAATTTCTTCAAAATAAATACAAAATATTAAAATTATTGAAGTTTGAATTAAATATTCGAAATTTAAATAATTTTTTTCAATAAAATATGATTCAATTAAATCTGAAATCGATTGTTGAAAAATTTCTTTAGGTATATATTCATTTTCATTTTGGTTTTTATAAGGAAAAATGTTTGATAAATCAATATTTGAATTGTTTAAATAATTGATATAATTTAATAATATTGAATTGTCCAATTCTATTGATTTATATTTATAAAAATATTTCTGAGAAGAAGATGACTTTATAATTTTTTTTTCAATATTTGAATTATTTAAATTTGAAAAAATTTTATATTTCAATGAATCTTTGAAAGTTTCACTATTTCCTTCATAAAATTTATAAAAATTTAGAAAATGCACATAATCAACTTCTTTTTCTTTTTTATTTTCATCAATATTATAACAATAGTTTATAATATCTAAATAATCAATATCAAAACTTAGACTAAATTTTAATTTTATGTTTAATAAACAAATAAACTCTTCAAGGAAAATATAAGAAGTTAATAAATAATCATTTATTTTTTTAAAATCTACAAGTAATTGAATAAAACTTTCAAAAATTACATTCTCCTTTAAAATTTTTGCATATGTTTTATTTAATTCAGGAAATAATTGTTCTATGGTATTTTCTTGTATTATAATACTTAAATCTAAATTACTATTTAAGTTATCTTTCATTAAATTTTTCTTTTTAGTAACATATTTCTCCATTAAGTCATTATAAATTAAATGGTAAAAATCAATAAAAAATTCATAAATATATTTTTGAGTTAATTCATTCAATTGTTTTTGTTGTTCTGATATATTTAAAAAATCAATTTCGGATTTTAAATTAATACTATTACAAATTATTTGCAAATTGTTATAGCATTTCAACAAGATTTGATTAAATCTATTTTTTTCTTTTTTATAATTTTTATAATTAGAAATAATATTATATAAATTATCGAGTAATTTAACTTTTTCTTTTTCTTCATTATCTCTTAATGCATTTTTTTCAATATAAATTCTTTTTAATTTATTATTTAAACCAAGAGTTAATTGATTAAAAGGAAAATTTTCTTCTTTAATTTTTTCATAATTTTCATTAAAATTCATTTGAAAACCAAAAAAAATATTATTAGCATGATGAATTAAATCCCCAACAACAACTTCATCAGTAATAATTTCAGATTTTGAAACAAAATTTTGAGGAAAAGGTAAAATATTATTAGGAAAAAATAAAGAAACTAAAATTTTCATTGTACAATTTAGATTAACATCATTATCACCAAAAAAAAAATGTTTTTCATTTCCAATAAACATAATATATATTATTATTAAAGTTTCTGGAGAAATTAATTTAAAAATTTCAGATATATTTAAATCCATTATTGGATATACAGTAAATTGAGGAAGGAAATATTTACTTATTTTATGTAATTTTAAAAAATCCCTTTCAAGTTTTATTCTTTTATATTCACTTAAATTATAATATGGAAAAATTTTTAATATTAGACTATTTGAAATTGGAGCTGGAACAAAATTTATTATATTATATATTTGAATTTCTAATGGAATTTCCAGTTTATTATTATTTAATTGTATTAAAATTTGATCTGAAATATATTTAAAAAACAAATATAATGGATAACATGAAATGATAATGAAAAATTTAGGAATATAAACTATAATATTGCCATTTAAAATATCAGTTTCATAAAAAGTATAAGTAAAAAGATATTTAATATTATTTGATTCTAAAGATTGATTTGCCCCATGAATACATTTAATATTTGGTTTTTCATTACAATTTTTATCACAATAATATATAGAAGGATAATTTGGAAAACAAAAATCAGGAAAATGCTTTTCTAATCTTTGATTAGAATTTAAAGATGAAATTATACTTATAATATTTGGTTCTTGATTTATAGGAATTGAAAATAAAGAAACATAATCAATATCTTCTATTTGTTTATAATAATTATCTTTAAGAAAATTATAATCATACCCTAAAATATAAAAAGCTTCTAATAATTTATTTGAAGTTCCAAGATATGGTCCAAGTTTAGTTTTTTCTTTTTTAAAAGAAATATTCATAAAAAATATAATTAAAAATATGAATTATAAATAAATAATTAATAATAAAAATAGAAACAATATACATAAAAAATTATAATAATTATTAAATTCTATAATAAAAGAAGAATTCAAATTCTGATTGATAGAAATAATTAATTTTAAGTCAAGAATTTTTAAACCAAGATTTGAAAAATATATTTAAATTTGAACAATACAAAAAAATTATTCAAATCAAAAAGACAATATTATAAAATGAGAATTTGAAAAGAATAATTTTTTTAATTCTTAAATTTCATAAAGAAAAAATGAATAAATAATTAAATAAAAGAAATTTATATTTTTTAATAATTATAACTTAGATAATCATAATCGAAATTTCATAAATTATATTTAAAAAAAATAAATTTATATATAATTAAATAAATAATCTAAAACCAATATTTATAAAGAAAACACTTTTAACCTAAAAAATCTTCCATTTTATGAATATTATCAGCACTTATATTTCTAATATGTTTTTTCCCCTTTTTCAAATTATTTCTTTCTCTCAGAATATTTTCGTATTTATTACAAGCAAATTTTAAATTAGTAATTTTCCTATTTAAATTTTTATTATTCCCATGATTCCAATTAATAATATCTCTGCAACTTTTACTTTTAAGAGTATTATTCTGTTCAACATCATAGCATAAATCAAAAGTCATTGAATTATTTAAACAAGAAATTTTAGATTTATAATCATTAACAATTTTTTTTGATTTACATTCTTCAAGAATAGGATTAATATATTTTTTAGGAATTTCTCTTTTAACTCCTCCTGGTAAACTATAAATTTGAGTTGTTAATTCATATTTAGATAAAATATTTTTTTTTTTTATTCTTCGATAAGTGTCATTTAATTCATTTTTATCATAAAAAAATTTGAAATTAGATTTATTTTTTAGAGGACTGTTCTTAATCATAATTTTTGATTTTTTTTTATCATCTGAATAATTTATTAAAGGATTAGAATAATTTGGAGTTATATCCCCTGAACTTTTTCTTTTTTCTAAAATATAATTTCTTGAGAATTTTTTTCTTTTTGGTGATTGTAATTCTGGATTAATTGTTCTAAAAGTATTTGGTTGAATTTTTAAAACATTATTATTATAATTATTATTCTTATCATTATTATTATTTTCATCTTTTATAAGTGTTTGATTCTTTGATTCTTCAATCGATAATTGCTTATATTTTTTCCATCTACCTTTTAAAAGTGGTTTTTTATATTCAGATACTTTTAATTTACTAGGTAAAAAAGTATAATTTTTATTTGAAGAATTAAACATGAAATCTTTATGTAAAGGATTTAATTTTCCTAAATTCATTTTTTTTTAAAAAATTAAAAAAATTATTATAACAAAAAAAAATGGAAGAAACAGTAATAAGAAATGTAGCACCAATAGGATTAATAGGAAATTCCATAGTAGGAAAATCATCATTATCATTGGTATACACAGGAGAATTATTTAATGAGAATATAATAGGAACAATAGGAATAGATTGTATGATAACTAATATAAAGCATCAATTTAAAGGAGAAAAGGAACAAAAAAATATAAAAGTAAAAATATGGGATACAGCAGGACAAGAAAAATTTAGAAGTATAGGATTAAAATATATTAAAAATTGTTATGGCTTATTAGTAGTTTATTCGATAATTGATAGACAATCTTTTGAAGAAGTTGAATTTTGGATTGAACAAATTAAAAATGGTTATAATTTATCAGAATATCCTTTTATATTAATTGGAAATAAATGTGATTTAGAAGATAAAAGAGTTGTTAATAAAGAAGAAGGAGAAAAAATTGCTAAGAAATATAATATTCATTTTTATGAAACTAGTGCTAAAGAAGGAATTAATGTTAAAGAATGTTTTAATGATTTACTTAATCAAGTTTTTGAGAAATATCATAATGAGTTTGTTAATGTTGAAAAAGAAGAAGTGAAACCTGTTGTTGCTAAGAAAAAAAAAAAAGGTTGCTTTTTTTAAAAGATTGATTTTGTTTTCTTTTGTTTGGTTTTTTTATTGATTTATTAATTAAATATTTTTTAATTACTTATATATGGTTACTTTAAAAATAAAACATTATTGTTATTTATTTATAAAAAGGAATTATATAGAAATATTTTTTTGGATATGTTTTAATGAAATAATTATTAAATTTATTTATTTTATTCTAAATTTAAATAAATAAAATAATAATCAATAATAATAAATTATAAAAAAGGAAATAGACAGAGAAATAATAAAAATAGGGATATTATGAAATTCTCAAGTAAAAAAATCAAATTTGCAATAGAATTTACTTCAGAATATCAATAATAGGATTAGAGTGAACAATAAAAACAATGAAAATAAATTATCAGATAATTTAGAAAAAGAAATTAAAATAAAAATATGGGACAACAGGACAAAAAATATAAAAATTTATCAAACATTATATAAAATATTATGTGGGTTTTTTAATGGTTATTTAATAGATAATGGAATTCATATATATAATAATAGTTGGAAAAAAATGATTGAGAAATGAAAAGGTTATTTATAAAGAAAAAGGAGAAAAATTAGCAAGAAGATATGGAATGAAATTTTTTGAAACTAGTTCTTTAAAGAATATTAATGTTAAAAAAGCTTTTGAAAGTTTAATTTATTTTATTCTAGATGTTTATAAATGAATTTTTTTTAAATAATAAGTTAGAAAATAATAAAAAAGAAAAAGTTAAAAATAATTAAGATAATAATAATTGTTGTTTTAAAAAATAAATAAAAATAAAGAAAAAGAAAATTCTCCACTAAAGATTATTTAATATATTTTTGATATTTTATTGATGATAATTATATTTATAATTTTATTTTTTATTATTGAAATTTTTAATTTCATGTATGTTTATGAATTCTCTTTTATTTGTCATATTTTTTTATTTAATATAGTGTTAATTGTGAAATTAAAACAATCTAAATCTCAAAAAAAATATTATCATAATTAAAAAATGACATAAACTAAAAATCAAAAAAAGAAAATTTAACAGATAATCAAAATCACTTGAATCCATTCAATGAAATTCAAAAAAAAAGTTTTAACAGATAGAAGGTTCATTCAAACCAAGAATATTATTATTATTCTTAAAATATTTTAAATTTAAATTAGAATAAGATTATGAATTAAGAATAAAAAAAAAATAAATATAACAAAGAAATTAACTCTAATTAAAAGTCAAAACAAATTGATATTAATTTAAGTCTAATAAAGGTATTTATTATATTATTTAAATTTTCAACTAAAATATTAAATAAAATAAAATAGTCTATAAGATTGAAAATAATAAATAATTTACAAAACATAAAAAATGTACATTATTGGATTTTAATGAATCAAAAATAATTGAAATTTGAAATTTTCTAATTTATTTAATCAAATATATTTGAAGTTTTTCTCCTAGCATCCAAAACTTTTTGAGCAGAGTCAAATTTGTCTTGAATTTTTTTTTTTAAAGTAGAAAAAACATCATTAATTCTTTCATGTTTTTCAATTAATTCTTTATATTCTTTTTTTTCATTTTTAATTCTATTTAACCTTTTATTTAATTGTTGAATAATTTCTTTTTGATACATTTGAACATCTTTATAAGTACTTTCTGAATTATTACATAATATTAACATTCTACAACCATGTGTTAATAATAACCAAGGAGGAGGATTAGTAATAAAAATTGGCCAATAAGGATGATTAATATCAACATTATCTAAATTTATTTTATCATTAAAACTTTTTTCTTTTAATTTTTTTGACATTTTAAAAAAATTAAAATCACCTGAATTTCCATTCATAAAAGTATTATGACTTGTGAAAATATCTATTCCTTCAGATTTATTATTTTCTTGATTTAAATTTATTCTTATTTTCCCTTCATTTTTTAATTTCCAATATTCTAAAGGATTATCTATATAAATTCCTAATATCATTAAGGGATTTTTTAAACAAATCATATCTGTAAATAAATTTGAAAATTCTTTTCCTATATAACTTTCTGGAACATCTAATGTTATTGTTAATGGAATTCCTTCTTTATTTTTTTTACCATTTAGTCCCATTTCATTATTTATTCCTAAAGATAATAATTCTATCCATGCATTTATTATATTTTCTTTTTCTTCTGCCATACATATTATTCTATTAAAATGATTTAAATATAATAATTGACCTTGCATAAACAAAGGATGAAAAAATTCATTTTTATATAATTTTTTGTTTGATATTATTTTAGTTCCTAAATAATTTAACGATGATATATTATTTAATTCTATTAAACATTTTACATTAAAATAAAAATTTATTGATCTATATGATAATATATTCATTAAATCTTCATCAAAACTTTCAATTGGATTTACTAAATTTTCAATTAAATAAAAAACAAAAGAAGCTTCTTCTAAATTTATATTAATTAAATGATAAGGATTTGTATAATTTCCTTTTAAATAAAATAAATTTTGAAATTGACACATTAATTTATATATTTTTTCATTAGCTTTTGAATTATCACAAAAAATGCAAATAGATTTATTAGGAAAATGATAAGAAAGTAATTGAATTAATTTAACTAATCCATCTTGAAAGCCAAAAATAATAATATGTTTATGTATAAAATGTTTAATATTTTTATGAGCAACATCAATAATTCTATTTTCATAAAAATCTCTAATTATATTTTCATTTGTAATTTTATAATTTTTATTATCATATCTTTTATGTATTTTTTTAAGTAAAGAAGTTTGAACATCAATTAAAGCTTTATCATTAAAACTTTGTAAAAAAATTAAATTATTATTAGTAATTTCATCATTGGAAAATTTCTTCATTCCAGTAATAAATTTAGTTTTTCTTTTAACATAAGTATTTCTAGGAGTATTTCCTTCTGATTGGCAAATACCATAATTAGTAAAACTTTTTAAATTTTTTACTTTTTTTTCATTTTTAGTTTTTGATTTTAATATATTATTAAAATTAATAGTTTCTTGAGTAGAAACAGCTCTATCAATTTTTCCAAATTTGCTCATATTATCATGATTAATAGTAATTGAGGGTCTGATATTAATATTAGAATCTCTTTGAAATAATTTATCAGGTAAAGCAGAAAATCCTCCTCTTCTTTGTAATCTTGGTGCTAATTTTTGTTCCATTGAATTTAATGAATTATTATTATCTTCTTTTGAATTTTTAGAACTTTTAAATGAATTAATTGATTCATTATCTATTTTAGATTTTTCTCTTTCTTCAGTAAATATATCTTCTTCTGGAAATTGGTTTAATATAGTTTGAACATAATTTTCTTCAGTATTTTCATAAGAAATAAATATTCCAGGTGTAAAAGACATTATTTTAAAATCTGAAGGAAATAATTTTATTGGAGTTTTATTACCAAAAAATCTACTTCTTTTTTCATCTATAACACCAATTAAAAGAATTGGTCTATTTATACTATATAAATCACTTATTGCTATTTTAGTTAAATAATTTAATATTGATTTACTATATATTAATCTTAAACATTCATAGAAATCTTTTCCCCAAAAAAATTTTGGAAATTTAATTATATTTAATCTATTTTCACATCCTAAAGCATACGCTTGAATACATTGAGGAAAATTTAGTATTTCCATATTTTCTAATTCATGGTTAAAATTATTAAAGAGTAAATTTTGAATAAAATTTGCATATCCAGGATTAAAAATACTTTTTGATAATATTAATGATTTTATTCTGAAAATTGGGATTATTTTCTTTATTTTTATTTTATTTGTTACTCCTGGATTTAATAAACCCATAATTCCTTGAGCTTTATTTGTTGTTGGTTTTTTAAATATCATTGTTTTACCTGTTTCAGTTAATTTATGTGAAAATATTCTTTCTGAATAAAGTGTTTGAACATAAGTAGGTATTTCATTAAAATATTCTTTTATTTTTAAAACAATAAATTCATTTACTTTTTCACTTTTGTCACAATATTCAAAATCAATTCTAGAAAAAATAATTATATTTTTAGCTTGAGATAAATTAGCTCTTTCTAAAACTTCAAGATCAATTTCTTTAGATTTTATTAAATAAACATGATTATAAGGAAATTCATTACTTTCTAAATTTCCAATATCTCTACTTATTATAATAATTACTTGTTTAGCATTAACTTTTTTTAATTCACATAAAACAGGAAAAAGTGATATGGTATTATCACAAACTAAAACAATATGATCTTTAAAAGAGTATTTAGTATAATTTTGCCAAATAATCATTAATTGAACTAATTTAGATAATTCAAAAGTTACAAGAGATATAAAACCTAAAATTATTATAATCATATAAAATCTTGAAAATATTCCATTTGGATAATAATCTCCATAACCTAAAGTTGTTGTTGTTACTATTAAAAAATAAAAAGCATCAAAAAATTTCATTTTTTTATTAAATGTAAAATGTATTTTTATTCCATTTAAATCTTGAAATGAAATTAATAAACTTGAAGATATGAAATATAAAGATAAAAAAAATAACATTGTTAATACTATTTCTATTTGTAAATTAGATAATCTTCCATTTGTATGTTCTTTATTATTTGTTAATTGAAGATATCTTAATGATTGATATATTTTTATAATTCTAAGACTTTTAAAACAATTGAAAAATTTTCTTAATTTATAATCTTTGAAAGAATATAGAATAAAACTTGGAATTAAAGATATAATTTCTAATAATAAATATTCTATTTTAAAAACATCAAAAAAAAAAAAATAAAAGAAAAACTCAATTACAAAATAAATAGAACAAATTAAATCAATGATTTGATAAGGATTTTTAATATGAATATCTTTTTCATTCTTATAAGTTACTATACAAAAAATAATAACATTCACAAAATTAACAAAATTTGATAAAAAATAAAAAACAAAATTAAAAATTTTATTTTGCAATTCTTGACATTTCATATTTTCATAATAAGATTGATTTCTATATTTTATTTTTTTAAAATAATGTTTTCTATATTTATTTTTAACATAACTAAAACCACTCATTTTTGAAATTGAGTTTTTATGAGGGTCATGACTTAAATTATTATATTGTATTTTATCATTTGTATAATTCATATTTTTTTAAAATTTATTTCAATAATAAATATTTTTATAACATTGTAAAAAATATTATTAAAAAAATATATGTTTTAAAAAATAAATTATTTGATTTAAACAATTCATTCAAAAAATAAATTATTTTATATAAAAAGACTCTTTTTTATTTATTATCTATATTTCTTTTAAAGAAATTAGCAAATCTAGTGTTATTTTGTATTTTAGCTTTTTCCATTAAATCATCATATTTAACACTAACATTATCTAATTGTTTTCTATTTAATTGTTTTCTCAAAGGTTTATCACTTTCTTTATGATAAGTTTCAAAGCAATTTAATAATTCAAAAGGTAATTTAGAATTTTTAATAAATTCTCTTAAAATTTCTGCATATTTTTTCTTTGCATATTCATTATTATTTGGATTATTAGCTTTTAAATAAAGAGCTAAATATTTTAATGAAGTTTCTCTAACATTTAAATAAGGATATTTAATCCTATGATTACTTAATTCTAACATACCTTTAGTTATTAAAGAGCCAAAAGTAAATTCTAAATAATTAACAGTATTATTAAATGAAATTTGTTTTTCTGCAAATTCATTATCTTCTTCATTAACTTTTTTAACTGGTAATTCTAAATTAATATATTTATTAGGATTTTCTTTAAATTTCCTTAAATTAGGCATAGATAAAAATTTATAATATTTTCCACCATATTTAAGAGCATAATCTAATTTTCCTATTTTCATTAAATTATCTTCAACAATAGTAACTGGACAACAATCTTGATATTCAAATCTAATATTTAAACCTAATTTAAGATGCTCTTCATCATTTTCTTCATCAATATCTCCTTCGTCTGAATCATTTTCACTTTCTTCTTCTACTTTTTCTATTATTTCATCTTGATATAATATTTCTGCTATATTTTCAGCAGATAAATTTTTTGGAGGATGAATGACATTTTCTACTTCTAATATATAATTTTTAAAATCTTCTGGATTTTTCATAAATTGTTCTACTTCATTTTCATTTGATAATAAATGAAATTGGGTTACAAAATTTTCTTCTTCATCTTCATCTTCTTTTTCTTTCGGAGAATTCATTTCTGATGAATTTTCTATTCTGTTTGAATCTGATGATAAATTTCTATATGTTGATCCAATTCCTCCTTCTCCTTCTTCTCTTTTTCCTTCCTCTTTTTTTTCTTCTTCTTTTTCTTCTTCATTGTTATCTTCATTATTTTCTTCATTGTTATCTTCATTATTTTCTTCATTATTTTCTTCATTGTTTTCTTCTTTATTTTCTTCTTTATTTTCTTCTTTATTTTCTTCATTGTTTTCTTCTTTTTTTTCTTCTTCTTTTTTATTTTCTTCATTTTTTTCACTTTCTACTTCTTCTATTTTTTCTTCTGTAATAATATCTTTCTTTGGAGTATAAATAATAAAATTATTAAAGGAATCATTGATATGTTTATTATACTTAAAAATTCCTTCAGTTTTTAAAGCAATTGGAGAATAAAGTAATAAATTAGTTTTCTGATGATTAACATATAATAAACTGGAAATTAATTTCTTAGGAGTAAAACAAGTTAATTGGCAAGGTAAATCCAAACTTAAATTTCTAGCAAATTTCATTTCATATTTTTTCCTATTTTCCAAAATTTTGGCAATTTGATCTTTTAAATACCATTTACTTTTAGTAGTATCAAAATATCTAATATCATATTGTTTATCTCTATAAACACTTAAAATATCTTCTAAATGGCTTTTTTTTAAATTAAATCTTTCGTTTACTACTTCTGGAATTCCTTTAAACATTTTTCTAGAAAGACATCTTTTAATATTAGTTAAGTAATCACATTCAGCTACAAAAATAAAATCAGGTTTAAAAGTATCAGCTAAAATATTAGCTTGCCAAAGTGAAAAAGGAAATCCATCTATAACTACATTATCATTAATCATATCTTCCATTGATATTCTTCTATAAATAATATTAAATATAATATCATCATGTGTTGGTTCTCCATTATAAATAGTATCCATAATAGATTGTTTCAAATGACAATCATGTAATTTTTCAACACACTCTAAAATAGCTTTCCTAACAGTTACTCTTTTATATCCCATATATTCTTCCATCATTTTAGAAATAGTACTTTTACCAGAACATTCATTTCCAATAACAAATATTATTGTTCTTCCTCTCATTGGATATGAATCTTTAGGACATTCTAATCCAGTTCTATAATCTAATGGATTTTCTATAAAATATTTTTTTTCTTCAGGAGAATTAAATACATAAACTCTATCACGATAAACTAATGGATAATCTGTTCTTATACATAATTGACTTGGGTTTACAGGTGAAAGAAGGGAATATACACTTTGTTGATATACTTCTGAATTATATAATAAATCACGTACTTTTCTTAAGGAAAGTGGATTTTCAAATTTTTTATCATTTACTAATTGTTTTTCTATTAAATTTCTTCTATTATTGATATATGGTTCTAATTCTAACAATAAATTCTTATATACATTATCTTTATTTGTATCATTATTTATTTCTATTACTGGAATTCCTTTTTCTTTCAAAGCATCAATTAATGCTTGAATATTATTAACATTATTTTCAAATCTTTGACTTAATTTGTCTTTTTCTTGTTGAATTAAAGCATCTTTTTCTATTAAATCAGGATCAGGACTTTTCCAAATATCTTCTAATTCTTCAGGTGTTAATTCAATTTGAATTTCTTCTAAAGTAGGCATTGTTTTTTTAGGTTTTTCTTCTTTTTTTTCTTCACCTTCTTCTTCACCTTGATTATCATTATTTTCACCCTCAGCTTCAAATTCAGCTTTTAATTCATCAAATTTTTCTTGTTTTTTCTGTTTAATTAAATCATCTTCTTTTTGTTTTCTTTTATCATTACTTTCTTTTAACATTTTCTCATACATTTTATCAATTTCTTCCATATGAAAATGACGATCCATAATAGATTTCATATTAACTTTGAATATTACCATAACATTAGGAACTCTTCTACTTTCATATAATAAATCAATAAATGGAGTTGAAACTTTTTCTTCCATATTAAACCATCCTGCATCATATATTGTTGGGGTTAATGGATTAAATAAACTTTTAAATATACTTTTATCATTTTCAACTGCATTATAATCTTCTCCTTCTTCATCTAAAGCAGCATCTTCTTTTATTGCATCATCAATATTAATTAATGGCTCTCCTTCAGCATCTGGATTTTCTTTTTTGGCTTCTTCATTTTTTTCTTGGATTTCTGCATTTTGTTTTTCTAATTCTTCTCTTTTTTTTTGTATTCTAATACTTTTTCTATCTAATCTTTGTTTTTCCCAAATTTTCATAAATTCATTTTGAATTTCTCTTTTACTAAATTTAAATTGTTTACATAATAAATCACTATAAAAAGTAGTTCCAGCACCTTGATAACCAGTAATCATAATATGAGGAGGAGGAACATCAATAGGCAAAAGTGATCCATTTTGTCCAATATACATTGCAGGATTATTTCTAAATTTTTCCATTTCTTTCTCACCTGATATTCTATATAATCTTTGATTTACTTGTAATTCATTTGCTTCTGGAGAATAAAATAACCAATTATCTTCTTTATAAATTACTGGACAAAATAATCCAAATGGTCCTCTACTTAAAGGATATTTATCTTCTCCAATATCTCCTGGTAATATTACTTTATCTTCAGAATCAACTTTAATATTAAATGGATTTAAAGCATTTTCTAATTTTAATTGAAGTTGATCTAATGGTTCAGCATATCCTGCTTCAATAACACATTCTTCATTATTTACATTATATTTCTCTTTTAACATTGTTATTATTTCCTCATATTTTGCTACTTCTGCCTTTACTTTCTCTATTTCAGCTCCTTGTTTTTCTTCATCTAAATTTGCGAAATTTGGGTTTCTTCTTAAAATTAATTCTTTTATTCCTTCATCAGTTTCATCTTTTATATATATTATTCTATCCATTTTTATATTAAAATCACCTAATTTTGTTACTTCATCTTCATTTAAAGGATGATTTAATAATATTATTCCATTTACTCTAGGATGATTTCCTTTTTCATCAAAAGCAAGGAAAAAATTATCTGAACGTAAATCTTCAATAACATAATCTTCTTCAGGAGGAAAAGGATTTCTTTTTTCTTTTTCTTCAAGTTCTTTTTCTTTCATTTCTTTCTCTTTTTCCTTTTCAGCTAAATGGTCTAAATAAGCTTGAGCTCTTTTATCTTTTTCAACTTCATAAAGTGATCTTGCACATTCAGTCATTTCCTTAAATAATTCTTCTTCTAATTTTGCTTCTTCTTCTAATCTTTTTTTCTCAGCTTCTTCTTCTTCAATTCTAATTAATTCATCTTTTTTAGCTTGTTCAACTCTATCAACAGCTTCTTGCATTCGATTAAATAAATGAACTAATTTATCAGAATGATATTTAACCCAATAAATAAATTGTTCTTTAGTTCTTTTTTTATCTAAAGGAATACCAAGATAATCACACATAAAAACAATTTTAGAAACGAAATTGTCAGGTTTTCTATCTGCAGGTTTTTTAGTAGAATTCGCTAAAACTTCTTTAAATTCAGATGCACTAAAATGAACTCTTCTAGTATAAACACTATTTATTTCTGGTTCTTCCCAAGTTTTTTGATATTCTCTAACACTATCAAATATTTCTTCCATATTAATTATTTTCCAATGATATATTTGACTTAACATATTTGCTATTGTTTTCTTACCACTTTGTGGAGGTCCTATTATTGATATTCTATAATTTTGAGGAACTTGAGGAGGTTCACAAATATATTTTTTAGGATTTTCTAAAAATTTCTTTCTATTATCATCACTTACAAATAAGAAAACTCTACTGAAATAACTTGCTGGAAATTCTGTACTTCCAGTTAATATTAAATAATCATCTTTTAAAGCTACTGGATCTATTTGTTTCCAAGGTGACCATCTTCTAAATGGAATTACTCCTTCTCTTCCATCCATTAATAATCCTTTGAAATCTCCTCCTTCTAAATTTTTTGCTATTGGTCTTAAAGGATTTGCAAAATCTAATTGACATTTAATTAAATTTGATATTTCATCATAATCTAATCCAGTGGTGTCTATTTTTATATAATAATTTGATTTTAATGTTTCTACATATTCCATTACTTTTGGATATTGAATATCTTCATAATATTTTAATTGTTCTTCAAATATTTTATCATTATCTGTTATTTCTAATAAATCTTCTTTTTTTGGAATTTTTTCCAATTCTTCTTCTGTTAATTCTACTTCAGGTTCTGGTTCTGGAACAATTGGTTTATTTTCTTCATCATATTCAATTTCATCTTCTAAAATTTCTTTTTTGGCAACTTTTGGTTTTTTCATTAATTCAATATCTCTCTCACTTATAATTTTCAAAGTTTTCATATTAAATTTCATTTTAGTATTTCTTTCTCTTAATTCATCTTTATCCATATATAAATCAACAACATAATCAACAGTAATTTTCCCATAAAAACCATTTAAGATTTTTTCACAGAAACTTTGTGTATCATTATTAGGATCATTATTTTTTTCAAATATATTAGAAATCATATCAATAACAATACCTCTTGAATTAGCAAAATCACTATGTAATATATGCATAAACATTCTTTGCATATTTAATTCAGAAATACCATTTCCATTAATAATATCATTATAAACAGCTAATTCAATTTCATTTAAAACTGAATCAACTCCTGGTTTTTCTCTTTTTTTTGGAGGAGGATCCCAAGAAGCTAAATAAGGGTTCTCATCTTTTTTCTTTTTAACTTTTTTCTTATCTTCTTTCTTCTTTTCTTCATCTTTCTTTTCTTCATCTCCTTCTTCTCCATTTCCTTCTTCACCTTCTTTATTTTCTTCTGGTGGATTTTCTTCTTCCCAAGTTAACATTTTTTCCTCATATTCTGCAACTTTTTGAAATATTTTATCAAAAAATTTTTGAGGCTCTAATATTTCCATTTCTAAATCTTTTGATAATTTCATTGCTACTTGAGTTTTACCTATTCTTGGAGGACCAATTACTAATATTACTGGACTCTTCTTATTTGCTTCGTCATATAAATCATTATCTGAATCCCAATTGTCAAATTTTATTCCATTTTTACTCTTAAATTTATCAAAAAATGATAAATCTTCTTCTTCTTCTTGAAGAAATTTCCTTTTCTTTTCTGATATTTCATCTTTTATTACTTCTATATTACTTTCAAAAAGAGAATATGATAAATTTAAATTCAGTAATTTTAAATGGATTAATGTAAATTTGGTTAAGAAAATTTTTTCTAATTTTAATTCAATTGTTTCTGTCCAAAGTTCACTTTGAGTTCCTATTTTTTTTAATTTCTCATCAAACACATTTCCAAAAGCTTTTCTATGTATTGGATTTATTATTAAATTATTTAAATTTGACTTTGTTGTTGTTTCATCTGGTAATTTAATTTCATATATATCAACATATCTATCAAATGCTTCTGAACGACGTAAATTATTTATTACATTTAATTCATCATTCACAAAATCATTTCCTAATGAAAGATTATTATTTATCATAAATATATCTCTTAATAAAATAAAAGATTTATTGTCTTGTAGAAATGTTATTAATTTTTCTTTTTCTATTATTTTTAAAAATATTTTATGTTGTTCATAAGGTTTATAATCGGTGATATAAAAAGTTGAATCATAATCATTTTCTTCAACACATTCGATTTCAGAAAGTTTATTTGGTTCATTAATAAATGAATTAATAATAAATTGAGTTGGATAACCAAAAATAACTAAATCTTTATCATCTAAAAATTCATAAGTAATAAAACTATTTAATTCTTTTCCATCAATTTCTTCTTGATCAGGATAAAAAACATCTTCATTGTATAATAAAAAATTTTTATTACTTTCATATAAATTTCTATCTCCATTTTTTAATCTTGGTCTAGCTTTAATTAATCCACCATTACTTTGACTATTAACTCTATTAACAGGAGAATTATTGTCATTATTATTATTATTATTATTATTAGTATTATTTTTTTCTTGTTCATATTCTTCATAACTTTCATATAATTTAATATGTAATTGTTCTTCATTATCGAAAAATTCCCAAGTTGAATTTTCAAAATCTTCTTTTGTAATTTGATTATATAAAGTGACTTTAATTGAAGGATGAAAAATTCTTTCTCTTCCTTCAGAAAGTATTTTTTTTATTTTAGTTATTCTTGAATAAATCATATTTAAAAAATTTTCATATTCGTCATGATTAATATGAACACACCATCTATGAGTAAAACTAAATATAGCTTTATTAAAAGCATTATTTCCTAAAGTTAATCTTCCTTTAGAATAATAATCCCAAATTCCTTCTACAAATTTATCTATTTCACCATAATTAAATATTGGTAAAATTACTTTATACATTTTTCTAAATAAATCTAAAAAGGATTTTTTAGGAATTTCACCTTCAATTGTGTGATCACATAAATCCCAAAATTTTTTATATATTTCTAATAAAGAATGCATTCCTTTTAATACATTTTTTTTGTTTCTATATAATAATTTTACATTTTCAAATGTTGCTTGCTTTGTTTTTGTATAATCATGTCCTGAACTTAAACTTTTGCTTTTATTTTCATTACTTTCTCCTGATGCTTCATTATTTGAATTTTCATCTTTATTTTCATTTTCTTCTTCATTTTCTTTTTCTTCATTTCCATCTTCATTTTTATTATCTTCATTTTCATTATCTAAATCTATTATTTTATCCCTGTCTTGGATCTCTTTTTCTATTTCTGGTTCATTTATTGTTGGCACTAATGGTTTATCTTCTTCTTCTTCTTCTCCTTCTTTTTTATTTTCTTCTTCCATATATTTTACTTCTTCAATTTTTGGAGTTAAAGGAGGAGAGTCTTCTTCTTCTTCTTTATTTATATTTTGTTCTGATTCATTGACAATTTCTGTCATTTAAGTTATATTTTTATTTATTATTTTTATTTGGTTTTTATATATTTTTTTATATTTTTTATTATTTAATTGAAATATGATTTAGTTTTTTCAAAAATTTTAAAATAATAAATGTTTATTTAGTTCAACGATTTTTTCTTTATATTTATATATATATTTTTTTAATGGAAATCAAAGAAATTTACAATATATTATTTAAAAGCAAAATCTCAGAATATTATACAATATGATAATGATAGAAAAGAAAATTTACGATATTTCTCAATTAAAATGTAAATATATACATGAGAAAATATTATTTATAATATTTTATTTAATAATATAAATTAAAATATATTA
>JAEEGI010009804.1_pt1 | contig 20904 bp, 8 predicted proteins | sample 8958751 | NCBI WGS metagenome assembly JAEEGI01 (sample SAMN16246545, study PRJNA631951) | gut metagenome | biome: gut microbiome; feature: rumen; material: KS-attached | host: Bos | place: Iran: Karaj | collected 2018-10 | reverse complement strand
TATATTTATATTATAAGTAATTGTACTAAAACGTGATATACATCACAATTAGCAAAATCAACACTTTTCCTGAACAGAGCCGTCTTTATTACAAAACAGATTCCTTTTGTTTTGAATCTCGAAGTTTGCTTTGCCACCAGCAATACTAATACTCAGAAGCTCCTGGCAGTGCTTTCTTAAATGCAACCAGCAAAGTATCAAAGGTTACTGTTCAGACAGGACTGAACATTCTGCAGCAGAGTGCTTCATCCGTTCTCAGGCAGGCAAACATATCACCGCATACAGCTACAGCTCTTCTGCAGCAGATTGTCTCTGTACGTACATGAACTTCGGTGACGCAGGATCCTGCGTTCTGAACCACTCTCCGCATTCCGAACATCATTTCTGATCTCAGATCTGCCAGCCTGCCAGTTGGAACCCTGATTACAGAAACTCCTGTTCTCTATTCGTGAAAATTCGGGTGTATGTAGATTTATGTCGTTTTCTTGAAAAATATGATCTTTTTTGTTCTTTTATCAGAATTATTTGTCAGATCAAAGAAATTGTGATAATTTTATGTTATTATCATTCCTACATCGATTTTTTATATCTTCTTCAAATTTTCCCCGGGAGTTTTTTTATGAATGCAGATGTACAAACTAACGCTGTTTTTCATGTTTTTCATTCCAACAGCCTTGATGATCTGGCTGAGCTGACTTCCAAACTCCTGGATCTGAACACCCCTGAAAGTCCGTTTGACACAGTAAGCTTCATTGTTCCGAATGCAGGAATGAAGAACTGGCTTGATATACGTCTTGCAGAGCACAGAAAGATCAGCATGCAGAACAGCTACGATTTTCCGTGGTCCTTTGTCTGGAAACTGTTTTCCAATCTTGGTCTTGTGGAGGAGTCCAGACCTCAGGAGCGCTATCGCATGGATACCATGATCTGGACTATTTACACGGTTCTTGGAAATATACTGGATTCCGGTGATATCAATCTGAAGAAGGCTTTCAGTTCGATTTATGATTATGTTTATTCAAAAAATTCGGATGAAGCGGGAGGAACTGAAAAACAGTCCGGCAGTTCACATATTTTTACCTGGGAAAACTCTCCCCGAATTATTGAAAACCCGGGGGAAAGGGATGAAACAAAACTTTATCAGCTGAGCCAGTCCATTGCGGAGATTTTCGATCGCTACATCATATACCGCAGTGACTGGCTTCAGAACTCCTCCAGATCAGAGGTGGACTATGCTGCTGAATTTGGCAGGTATGAACCGAAGGATGATCAGAAAAACATCCCGGAAAGCATAAGTCAGACCAGAAGTGCACTGAATCTTCTGTGGTCAGGCATCACTGCAGATGATTTCAGAAAACTGCCGTACCGTCAGCAGCTGCTTATCCGTAACAATATCTGGCAGGTAATTCTGTGGAGAAGAGTTGTTCAGCACAATTCAGGACTTGGCTCCCAGAAACTCCTGAGCGGTGATGAGATCAGGGAAGGTCACATAGCCAATATGATTGAGGTATTTGCCGGGCGTATTGACACAGATGCGGAAATGCAGAAAAAACTTCCGCCTTCAGTTTTTGTTTTTGGAATATCCTCTCTGGAACCGCTGTTTTTCCGGCTACTTAAGATAATGAGCCGATATGTAAAGGTTTTCTATCTGAACTTTAATCCGTGCCGGCATTACTGGGGTGACATCAGGTATTCCGGATCAAGGCAGGACGGCATTCTTGACGAAATCTACAGCAGACTTAAGGATTTAAGCAGAAAAGTCTGGGACAGAAAAAACAGTGCTTTTCTGCCAGATTCAAAGAATGTTGTGTTTACCGGCAACATGATCATGGAAAGAGATGACGGCGGTGAGTTTATCGATGAGAAGGAATATACCGGCAACAGACTTCTTGCGTCCTGGGGAAGACAGGGCAGTGACAATCTCTATATGCTGGTGGAGAACATGACTGCCGACAGCGAGGTTTTTGAGGAGCCGTCCGGGCAGGGTGTTCTGCAGCTGCTTCAGCATCTTGTTCTAAATGATACTGAACTGTCTCCGTTCAAAATAGCTCTCAGTCCGGAAAAGAATGAGGCTTTTAATGATGAGGACTATAGCTTTATATATGAAGATCTTAAGCATAATCTGGAAATACACGCCTGCTATTCACAGCTTAGAGAAATCGAGGCGATTTATGATCGTGTTTTGAAGCTTTTCGACAGCGATAAAACCTTAAAGCCAAATGATCTGGTAATCATGGCTCCAAATATCTCCGCCTATGCTCCTTTCATAGATGCAGTCTTCGGAAAGAAGCAGTTTGAGTACGAGCGCAATATTCCTTATGTCATTTCAGATCAGACCTATGAGGAAATGAGTACATTCCTCAACAGCGTATTTGATCTGCTTAATCTTCCATGGTGCAGGATCAACGGCTCTCTGGTTATTAAACTGCTGGATTCTGAGCAGATATGCAGCCGTTTCGGATTTGAGAGCAGTGACGTTTCCCTGATTGAATCATGGATTATGAATGCTTCAATAAAGGGAGACTACAGCGAGGAGGATTTATACAGCGACGGGGATCTGAAGGAGTCTGTTCCTGTCTATTCAACCTGGAGAAGGGCTATTCCAAGAATAGTCGCAGGATCTGTAATGCCGGAGAACTCAGGCTGCTGGCTGGGAAGGATCCAGCTTTATTCTGAGATCCGCGGTCAGAATATTGAAACCTTCGCCTCACTGTGCAGATTTGTGGAGGCACTTGAGGATCTGAGAAGCCTGCTTTCCGGTTATACGGGCAGTGGCGGTCTGACATCCGGGGAGTGGCTTGCCTTTGTTAATGAAAATCTGCTGGAGCCGTTTTTTGATGAAAACCAGGAGATTTCGGAAGAAATCATGGCTCTGAATGAAATGATTATGGAACTGAAGGACAAGTTTGACAATATTGATACAGAGAAGAGGATTTCTCTTGAAGTGTTTGTCAGCTATCTCAGAAGTGCCGCCGGCAGCAGGGGATCCTTCAGACCGTTTATGTCCGGCAAGGTGAATTTCTGCACCTTCGTACCTATGAGATCAATACCGTTCCGCTATATCTTCATGATTGGTCTGAACAGCAATGATTTTCCGCGCCGGGATCTGGCTTATGATTTTGATCTGATGCGCCGGAGCAACGGACAGTTTGCCCGTCTTGGTGACAGAAGCAGCCGTAATGATGACAGGTACATGTTTCTGGAAACAATTATGTCAGCCCGTGACGGCGTGTATATTTCCTATATCGGCAGATCCATTGTCAATAACAGTGAACTCAACCCTTCTGTTCTGGTGACCGAGCTTCTGGGATTTCTGGCAGATAATCTTGCTGTTCGTGAGATTTACGAAAAATTCAAAAAGGAGAGAGAGACCCTGGAAAACGGAACCTCGGATATTCTTGAAGCAGGTCCGAAACTTAATGCTCTGCTGAAGGAGAATCGCAGTGCACTTACTGATCCGCGTGCCGGACGTCTTGTTTTTGTGGACAGAATGCATATCTGGGATCCGGAGAATTTTGTCATGGAAAGTGCCGGTCAGTCATATCAGCGAGAATGGTATCCCGTATCGGAGGACGGCAATGCGCTTGGTTTCTATACAGAGTATCTTACTCAGTGCATAGATTTGATGAACATAGATGTTTCCGGCACGTTCCTCTGTCAGAACGATGCGAAGGCTAAAACTGTGATTAACCGGATCCTGGAACATGTCTATCATTCCTGCTTTAATTTTACGGTGGCGGACGGCAGGCATAAAAGAACCAGACTTCCTGCAGTAACTGCAGAAAATGTCATGAGGAATAAAAGAACCAGGTACAGTCGCGGGTATGGCAAGATGCTTTATGATTTACAGAATGTCCCGGGTGATGACAGATTGTCAAAACTTGAAAAAAGAAGAATTGTAACAGATCAGATGCCGCTGATTGTTCTTGATACTCTCCTTTCAGCACTGCCGGAAGACGAGAGCGGCCGGTATGTCCTGGATGCGGATGTATACGGTATCGACAATCAGATCGGCACTGTTGTCACAGATGCCGGAATTTTCAGTCCAGACTGCAGCACCTACCGTGATGAAAATAATGGCAGGCGGAAGGATATCCCGGCGGGAAGCAGAACTCTTACTCTCAGAATAAGGGATCTTACGGAATTTATGGAAGATCCGGTCAATGCGATGTACAGGAAAAGGTTCACCGTCAAAAAGGAGGATGATGACAGATTCCTGGAGGGAATTAATGATGTTGAGCCGATGGATGTTTCCGATGTGAGTGCCTACGGTTTTTCAATGCAGCAGAAAATTGCTGATTTCTGTCTGAGATTTATCGAGGAAAGATGCGACATTGAATGGAATTCAGATAATCTTGATGATATTTATTTAAAACTTCTTAAACCGGGGGATGACGCCAACCGGCTGTCTGTTCAGAACTTTTTTGATGAACTCAAGTATGGCGGCTACCTTCCTAACGGACGGGATGCCGTGGACGGCAACTCGGTTCACTATGAAGCATCATCCCTGCTGAAGACAGAGTGCAGCGCCAATTTTAAGAACGGTTTCCGCCGCAACTGCGTTCTCAGTGAGAATAATCTGATCACAAGAAATGAAAACGGAGTAAGAACTCTGAACAGGGCCGACGCGGTTTCTGTTCATTATGAGATGAAGCTGTGCGGTGACCTGCTGCCGGAGCCGTACAGGAGTGTCTTTCCTGATGATGACAGCTGCTTTACCGTTATAATTGAGGATGTTATTGACGATATGTACAGGAACCGGACTGATGAGGTTTTTCATGTCATTATCAATGATATCCATAACAGCGAGAGACAGAAGAAACTGTTTCTTCTGAACTGTATTCTGCTTTCCATTATGAAGCAGCAGAAAAGTTCAGTTCCTGATAATCTTACCAGCGCAAAGTTTTTTGATTTGAAAGGAAATGCGAAAACTAATTCGTGTCTGAACTTAAGATTCCTGAGTGACGAAGTGCCTTCCTGGAGTGAATTTGTTGACTGGGGAAAATTCTATCTCAGAGAACTGGTGATCTGTTACCTGAGAGGCATGAATGAACCTCTGGTTTTATTCAAAGATCTTTTCAGGGATGATCCCCTGTTTGAGCTGCCGGATCAGCCGCCCTGCTCCGGTATCATGTCAGCACTGTGTCCTTCTGTGGAAGAATTTTTACGCAGGAATGAGGGTGGAATGGATAAAACGGAAGATCTGTCTGCCGAACTGGAATATATTTTTGAAGAAGAGCAGGAGGTTTATCTCGGAGATCTGGAAAAAAATAATCAGTGCCCGACAATCTGCAAGAAATTAAAAAGTATAGATTTGTCCGGCAGTGACTATTTCAGCACAGACAAACCTTCTTACAATGCTGAAAAACTGTCAGTCAGAAAACGAATGCTGTTTCAGAATGTGGAAGACATACCGATCAAAAGAACACTTGCGTTATTTCTGATTTTTGGTGAACTGCTGAATCTGATTTTCGAAACTGTTCCTGAGGATGCAGACATCGAAAAAGATGTTGCCGGTAAAACATCTGCATCAGAACAGAAGAAATCATCGGCAAAGAAACGTGCAGGCAGTACAAGCTGAAACAGGAGCAGGATTATGGAAAACGAAAAAAAGATAAAAAACTGTAATGAAATAGATCTGAATGCCCACGCTGTTATTGAAGCTTCAGCCGGAACAGGAAAAACATATACCATCACCGGACTTGTCATAAGGTTTATTCTTGGACTGAGAAATCCTTCCGGTGCAGAGAATACGGCATCATGTCAGCTGAATCCTCTGACTGTTGACAGGATCCTTCTGTCCACATTTACCAGGGCGGCAACTGAAGAAATGAAGCGCAAGGTAAGGGATGCACTGATTGGAGCCTGCGGTGATTTTCAGAATGTGGAGCTGATTATATCCTGCAGTGATCTCTGCGGTAATTCATGGGGGAGTGTAAAAAATTCTTTTTCAGGCACTTTTGATAAATTCAAAATTGAACATTTTATCCGGGAACTGGTTTTTGAATTAATTGATCTCCGCCTGACTATGAATCATGCCGGCGCTGATATTTCAGAGCTGATCATTGGTAATCAGGATATTGCCGAAATGAAGGGCATTATCCATCAGTCCAGACTGCGTCTTGAGAATGCGGTAACTGACATAGATCGTGCATCTGTTGTTACCATGCACCAGTTCTGTCAGTCAATGCTGAGAAAAAACGCCTTTGAGTCAGGAGTGCTGTTCAGGACAAAACTTATTTCAAAGGTGGAGGATAACAGACAGAGGGCTGTTGAATTCAAGAAAAGATACTTTCTTTACGGAAAAGGTGACAGAAGCATTTCCGACTATCTTCTCTACAAAAGTCTGACTGATCTTGACGATAATTTTTTTACAAAGACAGCCCAGATTGAACATCTTGACGAACTGCTGAATTCAGAAGAACGGAAATTTTTCCTTTCTGACGATGATTTCAGTTCAATGATAGAGAAACTTCAGGAGCTATATCTTCAGCTGAAGGAGTATTTCCCTTTTACTGAAGATATTATTGATTTGAACATTGTCCGCGGCCTCTGCTGTTTTACGGATGAGGCAGTTAAAATAAAAGGTTTTGTGAAGTCCAAAAATGAATACAAAACCGGCTGTGTTCCTTCCAATGACAGCTGCGTTATCCGGTCTGCCATCTACAAAACCATTAACGGTTACACAATTGACAGGTCACGTTCTGTAAAGAAATATTTTGAAGAAAAGTTCGGCAGTTCTGATTTTCTGAAGAAATGGTTTTCTGAGTTTATAAATGTCTTTGCTCTGAATTCACCTGTCGGTCCGGATAAAATTTTTAATCCGGATTTCAATGATCTCTTTCCTTACGATGATGTTACGGCGTTTTTTGATTATGTGATCTGGTGGCAGATCAGATATGCCGTATCGGTGCTTGGTGCGACAGACGATGTTCTGAAAATCCGCCAGGAAATCACCTTCGACGATCTGATTAAGGATCTTGCCGCTGCGGTATCTGAATCTGCCGGTCCTACGGCAGAGAAGCTCCTGGACAATATTCGCCGGGAGTATCCTGTGGCGATTATTGACGAGTTCCAGGATACAAGTTCGCCGCAGTACAGAATTTTTAAACGTGTTTATCTGGATGATCCCTTAAAGCAGGCAAAGCTTTTTATTGTAGGTGATCCCAAGCAGGCCATTTATGCTTTCCGTCAGGCTGATGTCTATACATACCTTGAGGCAAGAGATCAGATTTCAGGACAGAGCAGCGGTAAAGCGGGCGGTAAAAAATATAATCTGGCCACGAACTACAGATCTGATACTGATGTGGTTAATTTTGTAAACGCTCTGTTTTCTGTTAAAGATGACGGCCGGACATTGTTTGACTACCGTGATTCCGCCACGGAAAAATCCATAAGATTTGTTGATTCCGCATTTCCGGATTCGAAGGATAGGGAGCATCCTGATGTACTGTATGTTCACAGAATCAAAAAGAGTGCATGGGAAAGTGGAACTGTAGATGCGGATCATGGTGATGCCGAGATTTTTCCCGGACTGATCTATTCCTCCGGTGAAGAGCACTATACCGAAGAGTTTGCTGCCCGCAACGTATACTACCTTCTTACCGAATGCTGCCGGGCTGAACTGCTGAAGAATGAAAGTGACAGCTCCGGCGTCATTCTTGCGTATAAAAACCGAAAATATTCTCTTGATTCCGTAAAACCTTCCGAAATTGCAGTTCTGGTTCGTACCAAAACTGATGCCGGCAAAGTTTCCGGTTATCTGGCCGGGTACGGGATAAAGTCTGTTTATCTTTCAGACAGAAATTCCGTGAAGTCCCGCAAACCGGAAGCTCAGTTCATGGAATTTTTTCTCAGAGCTGTTGTTTTTCCGTCGGAACAGGATGGAATAAAAGCTCTGATTACATGTCCGCTGATGCAGAAATCCATGGAGGAAATGGATCGGTATTTCCGGGCATCGTCAGAATTCTCCGAGTTTATTCTTCTTCTCAGAGAGTGTCATGATATCTGGAATTCCCAGAGCTTTATGGCCGCATTTTACAGGTTTATTTTTGCTCCGTTCATTATGCTTCCTTCCAGACTGAAGTTCAGATCTGACGGTGCAAGACTGCTGACCAATATTATGCATCTTGCTGAAATAATTCAGAGGAAGGCCACGGAGCTACCGTCAAAGTATGCTGTTTTTAACTGGTTCAGCAGGCTGAAAACAGGAGATACCGATGACAGTACGCCTGACAGTGAGGATGAGGAAAAAATCAGGGCTGAAAGTCAGAAGGATGTTGTAAGAATTGTGACAATTTTTTCTTCCAAGGGACTGGAATATCCTGTAGTCATAAATTCATTTCTCTCCTATTCGAAGGACAGTTCCAGGAGCAAAAATACAAGCAGCATTCCGCTCTTTTCCTATCATAAGGAGAATGACGGAGATGTTCAGAATGTTTTCCGGGTGATAACTGATGATTTTAATGGTGAACGGGTTCCTCCGGAATCAGAAGGCGAAAAGAAAGATGAATTTATCAGACTTCTCTATGTTGCTCTTACCAGAGCCCGTCACATCAACTGGATTGATACAAGAAACAACGGAAAGGGAACTGCCGGCAGTAATTCCGGTCACGGCTACCTGTGGGAACTGCTGAATCGCAGGTATGGTGATGTATTCAATAAGGTCAAGATCAAAGTCAGAGGCAAAGAGGAAGAAAAGGAAGTTCTGTATGAAACCGTCGACTACTGGAATATGTTTCTTGAAGAGATGAAATCTCAGGAAGACACGTGTCAGGAAAATCACAGGTTTGAGTGTATTGAACTTAATCCGGGTTCGAAAGAATCCGGTAGTTCCGGTGATACAGAGGAATATGCCAGATTTAGTGTTTATGAGGAAACATCCTTATCTCCGGATAAACTTTGTGCTGCTGAATTTAACGGCCGGATAGATCGCTCATGGAGGATCACCTCATACAGCTCGCTGTGCGGTCACAGCTCGGCAGCTGCCGCCAGATTTACACCTGTGCTGGCAAAGGATGATGAACCGGCAACTTCAGATGAGATGCCTGAGGATGCACAGATCAGGAATTACCAGATTGATCGTTTTCATTTTCCTCATGGCAGTGCATCGGGTACTTTTCTTCATCATATTCTGGAGGTTATTCCTTTCTTTGACGGAGAGCCGGACTATCCTGCAAAACTTCGGGAGAGAATGCAGAAGGAGGTCAGTTTCAGTTATTTTGCAAACTCGGCGACTCTGAAGAAGTGGAAGGAGCAGGAAGGCATAGAATGTCTCAGCAGCTGGTTTGAACTGATTACTCAGACTCCTCTGAATTTCGGCGGCGTAAAGTTCCGTCTCTGTGATATTTCACCGGCAAAAAAGCTACCGGAGGTCAGTTTCACCTTCAGCCTCGGAAAACTTCATCTTAAATATCTGAACGACTACCTTAAGGAGCTGGCAGAGCAGAAGAAGTGGCTTGATATCGGAGAGATCGGCGACATCGGTGAAATTACCGGATACCTCAGCGGTGTTATCGATCTGTTCTTTGAATATGGAGGAAAGTACTATGTGGTTGACTACAAGTCTAATTTCATATCCGGCAACAGCATAGACTACAATGAGGGAAACATGGCCGGCAAGGTGATAGAAAACCGCTACGATATGCAGTATGTGATTTATACCCTGGCCGCCTGGCGGTTCCTGAAGAGCAGGGTCAGCAATTTTGATTTTGAGAAACAGTTCGGCGGTGTTATGTATCTGTTTATTCGCGGTATTGATGAAAACTGTCGAACGTCCGGTACGGGCAAACCTGGCGGTTCGTATTCAGCCACCGGAGGATTCTACAGGAATCTCGCAGAGCTTGGTAACGGATTTATAGAACATGTTGACAGGATTTTCAGCTACAGCGGAAAGGAGGAGCAGGAATGAAATTTGATGAATTTCTAACATCTCTGAAATCAATGGAATATCTTGATCCGTCCATTGTAATCTACCCTTCTGAATTCGCATCTCTTCTCAGAGATGAGCTTATACATGGTAACGGCATATCCGGCAGTGACAGTTCAGGGGATATCAGTGAAGAACTTGACAAGTATACCGGCTTCGCTGCTCTTACTGTGCTCCTGCAGTATTCCTATACCAGGCAGAATGTATGTATTCCGCTGGAACGGAGCAGACTTCTGGAAATAGTCTCCAGAATGGGAGAACAGTTCATATCCAACAACTATAAATCAAAATTTTTTATGAAGTCTGATAATCCGGATGAATTAAAAAAGGAAGAACTTGAAAGATTTAATTCCATCTGGAAGATGGTACTTCCGGAGGACGATGCCGCATGCTGCTTTGACAGAATTCCTGAAAGTTTTCTGCTGCGTATCAGCTCCGATTCAGGGAAAAGAGATCTGATCCGGGATGCCCCTTTTGTGCTTTATGACAATTCCCACCTGTATTATGCAAGACTGTACAATGAGGAAACATTTATTGCTGACTACATAAGCAGAAACGGAAGACCGGGAACCGGTCTTATTCTGGAGAAAGGACTTTCCAGGGATGAAAGCAGCGGGAAAACTGAACGCATCAGAGATTATCTGAATATACTGTTTGGAAATGACGGCAGTGAAGAACCGGATCTTCAGAAGTGTGCCGTTGCCGTATCATGCCTCAGTAATTTCTCCGTCATTACCGGAGGACCTGGAACAGGAAAGACCACGACTGTGGTTAAGCTGCTGCTTCTGATGGAATGTCTTTTTGCCGACAGCAGCGAGAATCTGATGATAAGTCTCGCCGCACCTACCGGAAAGGCGGCCAACCGTATGAAGGAGTCCATCCGCAGATCTCTTGACGGATTCAGGGCGGAGAAGAACGGGATCCTTGAAAAACTGTCAGTCCGTCTAGGCAAGGAAGGAATAACAAAAACCGCCGGTGAGCTGTACTCCATTGTTCCTGCCGAGGCATCAACCATACATAAGCTTATAGGCATCAGTCCTTCCGGCCACTGCAGATATAATCATGACAATCCGCTGTCATGCAATGTGATAATAGTTGATGAAGCTTCAATGCTGGATATTGAAAATTTCTATAATCTTCTTCGGGCATTAAAGGATGGCTGCAAGGTTATTCTGCTGGGAGATCAGAATCAGCTTCCGTCGGTGGAGGCCGGCAGCATTTTCGGTGATCTGTGCAGGGCGTTTCTCGGTGAAAACAGAAAAATCAGTGATGCGTTAAAAAATAATTTCCTCCCGGATAATTTTTCCGACAGTGAAAATATTTCAGACAATGCGGTAAGACTTGTAAAAAGCCACCGGTTTGACGGCAGCAAGGGGATAGGAAAGCTGGCAGCCTGGGTCAACAGCGGAGGATCGAAGACTAAACAAAATCTTGAAGGGATAGAATCTCTTCTGGAGTCTTTTAATCCCGCTGATCAAAAATCAAAGATCTGGAATTCAGAGGATGCAGAGGGAAAAACCTACGGTATTAAGCTTGCTGATTTTTCAGGCAAGGTTGATGCCGTTTCAAGACTGAAGGATTTTCTGGGCAGAATTCGCGGCTATGATAAGCTGTGGGAAGAATCAGCCGGTATAGAAGCAGATCTTTCTCTCAGAGAGAATGAGCTGAAAGCCGGAGAACTGTTCAGGTATTTTGACAATTTCCGGGTGCTTTGCACAAACAGGGAAACAGCTTTCGGCGTTACTTCAGTAAATCAGATCTACGAGGAAATATTCTTCAGAAAGGGCGGGAAAAACGCACGATGGAGGCTCGGCGGATCTGCCTCCTGGTATCCGGGACTGCCGGTGATGATTACCAGAAACAACTATGCCCTTAACCTCTTCAACGGCGATATTGGCATCACCCTTAAGGATCCCTACAGCAGTGACGACAGCGAGCTTAGAGTGCTGTTCCGGATGTCAGACGGTTCCTACCGTTACTATCCTACCTCCGTACTGTCAGATTTTGAGCCGGCGTATGCCATGACAATTCATAAATCCCAGGGATCCGAGGCGGATCATGTTCTGATCCTGTCCCAGGAAAAGGACAGTTCGTTTATAACCAGAGAAATTCTCTATACAGGTATCACAAGAGCAAGAAAAACTGTTACCATGATCTATGATCCTGAAAACTTCACCAGGCAGTGTGCCCGTCAGATAATGCGCTGCAGTAATCTGGAGCAGAGGCTGCTTAAGAATTTGGGAGATGAAGCAGGAGAATAAGAATGGCATAAAGCACTGTTCTGCAGCTGCTGTAAAAGGTATATTTTTTGCTGCAGCCCTGCCGGTGGATGTGACTTTTTGCCGTTGCAGTGTCAGGTGATCATCTGAACAGGATTGGAATATGTTGAATTCGGCGGCTTTATCCGGTTTTGCCGGAAATATCTTCAGCAGGGGACAGCTGTTTCTGCTGTACTTTTTTCTGTTCTTTTTTTCGATCCGCACGGCAGCTGCCGACGATTCATCCTATGATCCGGCAGGCATCGGTCTTACCATGGGCGAACTTCGTGCACTTGCAGCAGATGAGAACAACCCCGGTCATAAGAGCTACAGCGAGGCTCTGAAAAGTTCCGAGGAGATTATTATCCTTGAAAACCGGATGGCACAGACATCCGGGTATATTGAAAATATCCGGCAGCTCAAGCAGGCTGAATTTGCAAAAATCCACAGAGAGAATGCAGCTCTTCTCAGGGAGCTGAAAAAACTTGATGTGGAAAAAATACAGTCAAAAATAGTTCAGCTTCAGAAAAGCAGGGAGGACTGCCTCAATTATCTCCAGGATCTTGGGACAAGGCTTGATGAATTAAGAAGTCTGTCTTCAAAGTCCAGGGAGCATGCTCTGGAAATTCCGAAAGCTGCGACTGATGATGGTACGGTGGCTGAGCTGTCTGCGATCATTGCATATAACGCTCTGATTAACGCAAGATCAGCCTATTATCAGTATCTTCTCTCAAAAAGCGGTGAGCTTCTCAGTATATACGGCGATCTTATGATCAGCACCCGCAAGGTACTTGATGAAACCAACCGTGTTCTGAATGTGTCCAGGGCGGCGCTTCTGGAGCGCCGTCTGAGTGAGAACACGGATCGCTATGGCGGGGCGGGAGCAGATTCCTCTTTTCCTGCATCGGTTGAAAAAATAAGGCAGGACAACCGCAGTCTTGCTCTTCGTCTTGGGCACATATACGGTGCCTGGGATGAACTGGGAACTCTCAGAACTGATCTTGAATCAAACCTTCATGATGCAAAACGTATTCAGAGAAATCTTGCCGTACAGATTAAAAACTTTTCAAGAACACTTTTTCTTGCAAGACAGCTATTTTCAAGGAGCGAACTGATACCGGAGCTTGATGAGGTTTCTGACATTGATGCCAGAATTGAAGAACTGAGGATCCTGCAGTATTCGCTGAGCGACGAGCTGGAGAGTCTTTCTGTTGCAGAGAAAAGTTATCTTGCGAAAAAATATCCCGGATATGAAAATCTTCAGATCACTGATCTTAAGATCTTTGAGAGTCTTCTGTCAGATCGGCTGATGCTGATCTCAAAACTTTACAGTGAAACCGGAATGCAACTTGGTGAACTGATTGAAATCAAGCGTATTTATGAACAGTATGAACAGCTGAGACACACTTTTAACGACAGTCTGCTTCAGGAGAAATTCTGGACTCCAGCCGGAAAAATTATGGACTGGAGTATTTTCGTCAGGGCTTTTGATGATGCCCGCAGACTGATAGACCGGTTCAGGACAACGGATCTGTATCCTGTTTCTTCGCATCATGTCTTCTGGCTGACTGTTTCTGCAGTATGGATCCTCATGCTTGTTTTCAGGAGCAGACTGACAGATCTGCTGAAAACTCTGGGATCAAAAATAGGAACCAGAGATGATTCCCACTGGCTTGTATGGCAGGCATGGGGGGTTTATATTGTTCTTGGACTGATCCCGGCTACAGCCGTTGCTCTGCTTCTTCAGCTGTTCAATGTTTTTGTTTTCCCGCTGACCGGTGCTCATGATTTGTTCATACCTCTGATTTTCCTGACGGTATGGGTGGCTGAAACTCTGATCCTGATGCACAGCAGAGCAGGCATAGACGAACTTTATTTCAGACTGGGATTTCATATTTCTGAATTTCGCCGGATAAAGAGGATCTACCGCACCTTTATTGCCGTGATAATGCTGGATCTGTGGATTCAGCTTGATCCTTCCGCTGTTGTGGAAGATTGTCTGGGACAGCTGCTGCTTTTCATTGCGATTCTGGTTCTTTTATATTCCTATCTCAGACTTATTGTCGGATTGTGCTTCAGTACCGAAAAGCCGTGGACTTATGACGGCGGAACTCTGGATCATCTGACATTCAGCAGTAATTTTCTTGCTGGACTCTATGATACATTGCTTGCGGTTCTTCTGTTTGTCTGTCTGTGTATCACTTTTTTCGGATATCACTATACAGCTCTTGTTTTTACTGCCAATCTTGCCGTGAGTGTTTTTATTGTGGATGTCAGTCTTATTTTCTGTCGCTGCATTTTTCGTACTGTCAGACTTTCTGCCAGACGGATCAGGCTTATGCACAGTCTGATGGACAAACACAGGGAGGGAAGCGGAGCTGATGCCGTTGAGGTTGAAGACATAAGCAGGCAGGCCCACTGGTTTATAAGCCTTGTCTGCTCCAGTGCATGTATTTTTCTGATGTACAGCTTTGTCTGGGATGAAATTGTTCATCTTACAAGTTATTTCAGACATATAGTGCTTTATACTGCAGGATCCCATACTGTTTCGCTATGGGATGTGCTTGTGGTTATTTATGCGGCTTTTCTTACATTCATAGTATGTCTTAATTTCCCCGGATTTCTCAAGATGCTGATTTTCAAGAGGGTAAAGCTTCTTAATCAGTACAGTTATTCCGTGATTACTGTTCTTAATTATCTGTTTATAGGGGCAGGAATCATTTTCTGTGCCTACAGGCTCGGATTATCCTGGGACAAGCTTCAGTGGCTCATAGCAGCTCTGTCAGTCGGTCTTGGTTTCGGTCTTCAGGAAATCTTCGCCAACTTTGTTTCCGGCCTCATTCTGCTGTTCGAAAGACCTGTTCGCATCGGCGATACGATTACTCTTGACGGACACAGCGGCAAGGTCACCCGTATTCAGATCAGAGCCACCACCATAACAGACTTTGATCGCATGGAGTACATTGTCCCGAACCGCAAACTGATAACCTCATCGCTGGTCAACTGGACTCTCAGTGATACCATTTCAAGAATAGTGATCCGAATTACCTGCTCTCAGGGCGCAGATTCAAAGGTTGTGAGGGATCTCCTTGCCGCTGCAGTGGCTGAATGTCCGTATGTCATAGCGGAGCCAAAGGCGGTTGTCTGTCTTTCCGGCTTTGACGATGGTGTTCTTAATTTTCAGATCAAGGCTTTTGTTGCCAGGACGGAAGATCGCAATCCGTGTATAGATGCACTGAACGAGGCAGTCTACAACCGATTCCGGGATACGGGGGTTCGCATGTCGATCAGAGGAATTGATATTTATGTAACAACTCCCGGCGGTGAAAAAGAAGCAAAAGTGGCAAGCTTTGGCAGTTTTAATGATGACAAAAATGTACTCGCTGACAATTAGTAGATTAGAAAACAGTGTTTAATAACAGCAGTGATGTTATAAATGAAATACATAAACAAGTCATATTATAGGTGAAAATATGTCGAAATCTATAGGTGTTGGTATTGAATGTTTTAATGAAATAATAGAAAACAACAACTATTATCTGTAATTCCCTAGCAAAAATATAACAACAAACTTAGAAGGTATAGTCCTATCTAGCAAAGATCTAGTCGTATCAAGGTTCGCGGTATCATAGAAATTAAAATATATAGTTTATATATTGAATTTTTATTTAAAATGTTATATAATCACAATATAACAATGAGAATTAAAAATGACGAATATAACATACAGATTTTAAATGGCTACGAGGTTGGTCAGTGGCCAGGAAGGGGATACAGGGACGATAGGGGGCGTTCCAGAAGAACCAGACAGATTTTCCTGGGTAAGGTCATCGACAAAGAACACATGATTTTCTGGAAGAGAAAGGAGGGATACTTTGCTTTTGATCCAGATACGTGTTCTATGAAGCAGCCTGATCCAAAGTATCTGCCAGACAAGCCTGCGGAGCAGGATGGCAGAAAGAAGGGACCTCCTGTTCTTGTGGATTTTGGTGATGCTTACTTTCTTGATCGTCTGCTGGAAGAAATCGGATATCTTGATGTTTTGAAAAAAGTATCCTGCTCCAACCTCGATACTCTGCTTTCGCTGATAAGTTTTTACACTCTTGATTCCGGAGTGGCTTCAAGAGCTTTGGCATGGCACAAACAGAGCTATGCATCCTATCTCTATCCGAAAGCAAATCTGCATGAGCAAAGGATAGCAGAGACTCTCCGAAAAATAGGAAGTCCGGAGAGTTTCAATCAGTTTATTTCCGCCCACATCAAGTACATTCTTGACAATACAGACGGAGATTTGAGTGTTCTTATTGACAGTACAGGACTGCCAAACTGCTGCAATCTGCCATGTACCAGACTTAGCGTCCATGAAGGAGAGGTAAATTTAGAGTTCAGATTGATTGCAGTAATTCAGAAGTCAACCGGACTGCCACTGTACTATGAGTATATAGAAGGCAACATTGTTGACATCTCCACCCTGGAAAGAACAGTCCTGCTCATGTCAGAGTACGGATGCAAAATCCAGTATTGCATAGGAGATGCAGGATATTGCAGTCCCGGGATCATGGAAAGACTTGTACTCAGTGGCATTGATTTCATGACAAGACTAAATCCGGCCTACAAACTTTTTAAGGAGACCTACGAAAAGAACAGAGAACAGCTCCTTAACGATTCCGGTGAATGTCTGACAGTCCGATACGGCAACAGACTGGTACGCATCATCAAGGAAAAGCAGACGGTCGGATACGATAAAGAAAACAATAAGCCACATGATGGATATGTTTATCTGTGTCTGGATGTTCAGGCCAGGGCAAGCAAAATTGACCATCTTCTAAGTTCGAAAAAAGCCTGGGGAAAAACTACAGAAGAGTTGAAAAAAATGATGGAAAAGTATGGTGTGTTTGCCATCGTATCAACTCGTGATATTCCTTCAGATATGCTTCTGTCAGAATACTATGTCCGGCAGAGCGTGGAGCAGTATTTTGATTTTGGCAAAAACTACGCCAACTACCTGCCGGTGCAGCAGCATTCTGAAGAAACCATGCGGGGACATCTGCTGCTTTCCTTCATTTCAACATTCATTTTTGTGCTTATCAACAATCGGCTTGGCACAGCCGGAAGAAGCTGCGTTGAGATATTTTCAGATCAGAATGTCTGTGAGCAGGTGTCAGTGCCATACACCAACGATTTGGGTGAAAGCAAGACTCGCATTGTGATGAAGCAGACTCCGGCAAAAGTTTCTGATCTGTCAGCAAAATGGATTTTCAGTGATTTGCGGGGACAGAAAGCAAACGTGTTTGACGGACGGATCGTTCCTTCAGTTCCGACTTGTCAGGCAAGAAACATATACGAGACTTTTGCACTTCAGAGTCCATTGTCGGTTATAAGAAAAGGCGAGAGTCTGGAGCCAGAGTTCAGCAAAAATCCTGGAAATACTAAACTCACCAGAGTTCTGGCTTTTTCCAAAGCACCGATGGCATCAGATGAAGAAATACTTCAGCGAAGGAACAAGTCAGAAAAACGCAAATGCGGAGTTTCAGAGGAAGATACCGGCAATGAGACAGCGAAGGCTGCTGAACTAAATGCCGAAGATCCTGCATCTGCTGAAGGTACAAACAAAAATACCCCTTGTACATCAGCTGTTGTTGTATCAGAAACATCGAGTGTGAAGACAGGACGCGGGAGAAAGCCAGGATCAAAAAACAAAAAAACACTTGAGTATGAAGCTAAAGTTGCAAGCGGTGAAATAGTACCGGAGCCTCCCAAAAAACGAGGTAGACCTCCCGGAGCGAAAAATAAAAAGACCTTACAATATGAACATGATCTAAGGGATGGTAAAATCCAGCCACAGCCCAAAGGAAAACCAGGAAGACCGGCAGGAAAGAAAGATTCAGTCCCGCGTGTCCGCAGAACTAAAAAGCAAATACTTGAGTCCCAGTCAGTGACTACTAACTGATTGTAATGGTACTATGCCAAATATTGGCGCAGTGCTGTTGTTGTATAATTGCTAGGGGATTAGAGCTTATCTGATTTGCCTGCACTCGAATGTGAATTAGGCACTGATGTGATGGAATATGCCGGGGAGGCATCAAACGATTACCAGAAACTCATGAGACAAAACTCAGAGAATGTAAGAAATCACATCGCCGCAAGCCATTCTGAACAAGTAAAAAAAATTATTTCTCTTGTACCGGATGGCGGAAATTACAAGGATCTTCCCGAAGAATATGTCCATTCAAGAAATTTTCATGTTGCCTGGACTAGATTTGCAAGTGATAAGCCAGCCCCTACGATAGATACTGGGCATAGACATCATTTTCATTATAAATACAATCGGGTTCCTACAGTAAGAGAGTGTGCCAGACTTCAGTCTTTTCCTGAAAAATTTACATTGATAGGTAGTGAATCTTCTCAATATCGAGCTTTGGGTAATGCAATTCCTCCAGTTATGTTTTGGTATGTAGCTAATAAAATTTCAAGATCATTGGTATGTAAAGGCAAGAAGTATTATAAATAGGGCTGACTAATGGAAAGAATAACCAAAATTACAATTTGCAATGTTAAAGGCACGGCTCATAGGAGTTATAAGTTTAATGACCTTGAACCAAATAAAGTTAATTTATTTGTTGCTCCAAATGGCTATGGAAAATCAACTCTTACGGCAGCGTTCAAAGCTGCATCCCATGGTGCAATGAAGTTGCAAAAGGATGAATATTTCAAAGGAAATAGTTCAAATATTCCAAGTCTTGAGATTGAATACTCTGTTGGGCATAAGACAGAAAAAGTAAGATCAGATAGTAAACAAGGTGAAATATCGCGTAAATTTGTTGTTTACTGCATTAATTCCCCGGTGGTAGCAAAGCCTACAGGGCGTAATTTAGGGAAGTTTTCTACCAGAACAGCAGAATTGCATATTGATGGGTTAAATGTATGTAAAATTCCTGAAAAAATTTCCGCTATTTATAAGTGTCAAAATATGCGAAATTTATTTGGTTCAGAAACTCCCAATTTGGCCCAATTTTTTAAGTCAGTAAATGGATTGAAATTTGTAGTTGATAATCTGGAAGATATAAATAAATGCTTAAATCTAAAAAAGATTACCGACTTCCTAAAGAGCGTTAATTCAAATAATGTTGATTCATTCGTCAATAAAATTGATAAATATCCAGCGTTACAAGAATTGAACCATAAATTAGTTAGTTTATGTTCAGTTGGCAATAATGATGCTTTGAAATATATTATTCAAATAATTCGTTTTGTTAAAGATAACTCTCCAAGAGTAATAAAATCTGCTTTAGAATATCAAATTTACCTAAAACGTAAAAAAGATATTAGTAATAGACTAGACTCTTTCAATACAACAGATCAAAACATTAAAGTATCCGAGCATAAAGGTAATCTCGAATTAAATCTAGGTTCCGCTAGAAAAATGTCTAACGGAGAGAGGGATATTTTATATTTTGTCGCTTCTCTAGTATCGTTCGAATCTTCTGTTGAATCAAAACCGGCAATTTTGATTATTGATGATGTATTTGATTATCTTGATGGTGCTAATTTACTTGCTGCTCAGTATTATCTAGCAAAGATGATATCACTTATGAAGTCTCAGAATAAAATATTTTTTCCTATAATAATGACTCATCTAGATCCAGCTGTATTCAGTAGTTATTATACTAAAGGAATGAAAGTTCACTACTTAACATCGTATTCTTCAATCACTGACATAAGTTCAGATAAGATAGTTAAGTTATTAATATTAAGAAGTGATTTAAAGGAAAAAGATAGGAACTATGTTTTGGCAGGAAATATTGAAAAACATCTTCTTCACTACTATCCTGATAATTGGACTATAGATAACGATTTAAAGAAAAAAATATCTGGATTTTGGAATGATAGTTTCACATATCGTGATGAACTAAAAAAAGAAGTTGAGAATTATTTCAATGACACTAAATATAACGCTCTAGCAGTTGTGATTGCCATTCGCATAAAAGTTGAAGAATTGACAGTAAAAAAACTACCTGAAGATAAACGCTCGGAATATTATAACAAAAGAGGAGCAAAGCAAAAATTAAGTTATGCGGAAGAATGTAACATTGAACTACCTGAACTCTGCAGTCTGTTATGCCCTATATACAATGATACATTACATTTATTTAGCGCTAAGCCTATTGAAAATTTAAATAAAATAGAGAACTCATACTTAAAACTTTCTTCTAATGTAGTAAAAAACATAATAAAAGAGCTTTATGAAATTTGACAATATAGTTATGCCGGACTTGTTACCCAAAATATTTAAGTATTGAATGGAGACTGTTATGAAAAAATTGTATAAGTTTTTCATAAGTTCTACGTACGAAGATTTACAGAAAGAGAGGCAAGAAGTAATATCGTGCGTTTTGGATTCGCATAATTTTCCAATAGCAATGGAACAATTTCCTGCCAGTCCTTTAAATCAGTGGGATTATATAAAGAACGAAATTGATACTACCGATTATTATATTTTAATAGTTGCGGGTAAATACGGGACAATAGATCCCGATGAACAGATTAGCTATACGGAAAAAGAATTTAATTACGCAAAAGAGAAACAGATACCAGTAATAGCCTTTATTCTGGATCTCTATAAATTTTAGTTGGACGGTTAAATCTTAGACAGTTGCTTTTTTAAGAACTGTGATGATATTCAAAGTGGGAGTTCATCCTTATAAAATATAGAAATTA
>JAEEGI010009797.1_pt1 | contig 20910 bp, 19 predicted proteins | sample 8958751 | NCBI WGS metagenome assembly JAEEGI01 (sample SAMN16246545, study PRJNA631951) | gut metagenome | biome: gut microbiome; feature: rumen; material: KS-attached | host: Bos | place: Iran: Karaj | collected 2018-10 | reverse complement strand
ACCCCCGCGCCTGATCCTGCAATTCAACAAGGAGACCGTGTTTCCATGAGTCTGTTCCGCCCCTATATATACAAAAACCGGCCGGATCTTTTGGACAACGCGCCGGTCAAAAAGGGCTTTTTCCGCTTCTTCGAGCTTTATTTCCGTAAATTCTGGCGATTTCTCACCCTGAATCTCTGGTATTTCCTGATCACGCTCCCCATGCTGCTTTATGTCTTCTACACCCTGACCGGGTACCTTGCGGACCAGCCGGAGAAAAGTGGCGAAGCCATGATGCTGAACTCTGGATTGGCGTTCATCGCCAATGTTTTCAGCTTCGTTCCCCGTTTCCTGAATGTGCCTCTGCTGGTCGTTTCCGTCCTGGTCTATGGGCCCATCACCATGGGACTCACCTATATTTTTCGCAATTTTGCAAGGGAAGAGCATGCTTGGATGTCGGATCTTTGGAGCCGTGCCTGGAGCAACGCCAAGCAAGGCCTTTTTTTCGGCATCATGGATATCCTGGTCCTGTTCCTCTGTATAGGCGGGATGATTGGCGGCTATGCGGAGGCGGGGAAAAATGTGAGTTATGCCCTCTCTGTCATTCGCCCCGTCGTCTGTGGCATCGCCCTGGTGGTCTGGCTTTTCATGCGGCACTACACCTATCTGATGGCCGTGACGGTCAATCTCAGCGTGTTCCATATCCTGAAGAATGCCTGGCTCTTTATTGTGCTGGGCTTCGGAAGGAATATGCTAAGCTTCGCGGTGACGCTGGTGTGCATGGTCGTGACCTTTTTGCTGCAGCCTCTGCTGACGATCATTCTGCTGCCGTTGTTCTTCTACTCCCTCAGCTGGTTCTGCACCGTATTCACCTGTTACCCGATCATTAAGAAATACATTATCGTCCCTGCGCTGGAAGCCCAGACGCAGGCGGAGGGTGCGCCGGAGGAGCTTGCGGCGGAACCTGAGGGAGAAAACGGAGAAAAAGAACTCGACTCGGAAGACGACAGCGGGCAGTCATGAACCCTTGGAAAATCAAATCCCCTGCGCGGTCTGCGCAGGGGATTTGCTGTCTCGGTTCAGCTGTGCATCATCAGATAGAGCTTTGCGGTGGCCTTGGCGTCGCACCAGGCCCGGTGAGTGTCCTCCTGAGCGACGCCGTGGTAATCGGTCAGGTAGGTCAGCCTGTAGCTGGGCAGACCGGGCCAGACCCGGCGGGCCAGCTTCACTGTGTCCACCACCGGATTGGGGATCGCGATCCCCAGCTTTGCAGCCTCCCGATAAAGGAAGGAGCAGTCGAAGGAGGCGTTGTGGGCGATCAGGGGATCGCTGCCGAGAAAGCGCAGAAACGAGGGAAGCAGCGAGGAGAAGCAGGGAGCGTCTGCCACCAGCTCGTCGGTGATGCCGTTGAGCATCTGCACCTGAAAGGGGATATGGCAGCCGGGATTCACCAGGGAGGAAAACACATCGATGAATTCTCCGTGCTCCACCTTCACCGCACCGATCTCCGTGATGCCGGCAGAAGCTCCGAAGCCGGTGGTCTCCAGATCGAAGACTACGAAACGTTCGTAATCCCTCTCCATGGAATATTTCATCCCGCCGCCCCCTTTTGTCCGATGTTTTCATTTCCAGAGTATCATATTTCGGGCCAGCGGACAATACCGGGAGTTTACAAATCCCCCCCGGCTTGGTACAATAGGGACAGGAAAACAAAAACAAGAAAGGATGGTCACCAATGCTGGAAAGCAAATGCTTCGTCGATCCGTTGAGCACCCCTTTCTCCCGCCGGGGCAGCTACCTCGCTTTCGCCAACCGAAACGAGGGCGATTCCCAATTCGGCAAGAACACCCTCTATCTCACCACCTGCAAGGGCGGCGGCAGCGGCATGAGCAATCTCAATTCCCAGAATTCCTGCCGTCAGATGTCCCTGGAGCTCCTCTGTAATGGGCAAAAGCTGCCCACCATTATTTCCACCACCCCCGCCGAAGTCATCCTTGAGTGCCTCAAGGGCAGCGCCCGCTTCTGCATCGCGGAAAAGAGCCTGATCCTCGGCCGGGGAACCGATGGGCTGAGTCTTCGGATCAGCACCCAGCGGGGCGCCTTCGGCAGCACGCCGCTGGAGCTACCCAACGGCACCTGGCGCTTCGCCTTCTCCGACGATACGGGTCTGCTCATCGTCTTCCGCGGCTCCGTCACGGCCATACCCGGCGGAGGCTTTGTGATCAATCCGGACAAGGACGGCGTCTTTGAATTCGGCATCGAGGAGTATGCCATCGACCCCGGCACCCGCCCCCTGGATTCCTATCCCGCGTATGACGACGCCGTGAAGGCGGTGGAGAAGGAATTCGACGATTTCTGTGCCGAGCTCTATCCCAGCCTGCCTGCGGAATTCGAGCCCATGCGCCGCCAGGCGCTCTGGACCACCTGGAGCCTGATGGTGGACCCGGACGGGGTCACCGCCTACAAGCACACCATGGTAAAGATGATGCGCATCATCTTTGAGAGCGCCTTCGGCTGGCAGCAGGCCATGCAGGCAATATTCCTGAGCAAGAATACCCGCCTTGCCTGGGATATCCTCCGCTCCTGCTTCGACCATCAGGACGTCAACGGCCGCATCGAGGACGCCATCTCCCACCGCAGCGGAATGAGCGGCAGCATGAAGCCTCCCTTCCAGGGCGTTGCACTGGACTGGCTGATGGACAACTGCGACCTGAGCGAGATCCCCCTGGAGGAAAAGAAGCAGCTCTATGACGGAATGGCGAAATGGACCGAGTTCTTCTTCAAGCTCCGGGACATGGACGGCGACGGGGTCTGGGAGAACCAGGGCGCCATCGAGACCGGCTGGGAGGACGCAGCTTATTTCTACGTCGGATTCCCCCTGGCTTCCCCGGATATGAACGCCTATACGGTCCGCATGATGGACGCTCTGGCAAAGCTGGGAAAGAGCATCGGCGTGCCGGAGGCGGAGTGCGCCGCCTGGACGAAACGGGCCGATGAGCTGACCGAGAAGATCATCAAGATGCTCTGGAACGGAGAACGCTGGATCGTGAAGAACGTCCGCACCGGCGCCGTCGGCGATTCCCTGAGCCTGCCCATCTTCGGCGCTCTGATCCTGGGCGACCGCCTGCCGAAGGATATCATCGACAAGACCGTGGACTTTATCTGGAAGAACGGCTTCATCACCCCCTTCGGCTTTGCCTCCGAGAGCCCGGAGAGCCCCTATTTCAACCACGGCTTCACCGCCGGCAGCGTGATCGTCCCCGCCCAGCTGATCTTCTGCCTGGCGCTGGAGGCGGCGGGCAGGGCTGACCTGGCGAAGGAGATGGGTCTGCGCTATGCCCGTACCCTGCGGGACAACGGCATGTTCCATATCCACAACGCCCTCAACGGCAAGGGAGAGCGCGGCCTTGTGGCCTTTGGCGAGAAGCAGCTCTTCTGGTCCTCCTGGGCTTCCTCCTGCTATCTCTTCCTGGCGGACCGCTACGGCAAGTAAAGCAAAGAAAACGAACTGCCCGCCCGGCGATTGCCAGGCGGGCAGTTTCATCAAATGGGGTTATCAGGCTTCCTCGTCCTTCTCCTTGGAGAGCATCACATTGGCCAGGATGCCCAGGATCAGGGCGCAGGCCGTCGTACGGATGGTGACGTTGCCGAAGGAGATCATCATGTTGCCGACGCCTGCAACGAGAATGATGGAAGCAACGAACAGGTTGCGGTTCTTATTCAGGTCGACTTTCTGAAGCATCTTCAAACCGGAAACGGCAATGAAGCCATAGAGCGCGAAGCAGACGCCGCCCATGACACAGTCAGGGATCGTTTCCAGAAAAGCGACCAGCGGGGAGATAAGGGAGAAAATGATGCAGGCGACAGCAGCGCCCCAGATGGAGACGGTGGAGGCGTTGCGGGTGATGGCGACAGTAGCGATGGATTCGCCGTAGGTGGTGTTGGGGCAGCCGCCGAAGAAGGTGCCCACGATGGAACCGATGCCGTCGCCCAGCAGGGTGCGGGTGAGGCCGGGCTCCTCCAGCAGGTTGACGCCCACGATGCTGGAGAGGTTCTTGTGGTCGGCCAGATGCTCCGCGAAGACCACGAAGCCTACGGGCACATATGCGGCAAAAATGGTGAGAATGTAGGTCCCGTTGATCTGTGCCAATCCGCCCTTGCCCAGAGCGAAAGCAAAATCGGGGAGCTTGAAGACGCCGCAGCCATTGAACGCGCTGTAGTTAATGACGATCAAGGCGGGGTTGTTCGTCGCCTTGCCTATGAGGTAGAAGACAGTGGCGGCGATATAGCCCGCCAGAATACCGACAATAAAGGGGATCAGCTTCAGGTTTTTCTTCCCGTAGGTAGCGGCCAGCATGGTCACGGCCAGGGTGATAAGACCGCAGATCAGGCAAACATAGATACTTCCTCCGGCAACGCTGCTGCTGGTAAGACCGCCCACGGCATTGCCGGACAGGCTGAGACCGATGGTTGCGACGACGGGCCCGATGATCACGGGAGGCATCAGCTTATCGATCCATTTTACCCCGCAGAATTTAACGACGATGGCGATGATGACGTAGACGAGACCGGCCATCAGCGCGCCGATAATGATGCCCCAATATCCCGCCTCGACGCTGAGACCGATGGCGGCGGCGCCGCTGAAAGCGGAGATGATGGAGCCGATGAAGGCGAAGGAACTGCCCAGGAACACAGGACTGCTGCTCCGGGTGCATAGCAGGTAGATGATGCTGCCGCAGCCTGCGCCGAAGAGAGCGGCAGAGGCGGAAAGCACTGGCGACTGCAGGGCCTGATTCACGGAAGCGGGGACCGCGATGGTTGCGGCCATGATGGCCAGCAGCTGCTGGAGCGCAAAGAGTACGACCTGCCCGAATTTGGGCTTGTCCTTGATGCCGTAGATCAGTTTCATAAGTTCCCTCCATTTTTGATTCCGGCAGCCCGGCGGGCAAAAGAAATACCCTGCCGCATCATGACCGGCAAGGTATGCACGCTGCGCCCCTCAGCGCCCCTGTGCGATTGTGCGATACTTGTCGGCTTCCCGAGCCGTCTTAAAGCTATCGTCCGTATGGTAGCATACCAGATGTGGTATGTCAACCGATATTCTGACAATAAATAGTATTTTTCGACGGATGGATGCTGCGGAAATGTCGGCCTCCGGGCATCTGAAAAGCAGACGGAAAAGCGACGTCGGAACAATGAGAAGCAGAACAAGTTGACTTTTTTTCCGAACGGTGGTAAAAATATATGTCATATCATAATAGGAGGCAGAATCATGAGCAAAGGGACATTCTACATCACGACCCCCATCTATTATCCGTCCGCCAATCTCCACATCGGGCACACCTACTGCACCGTGGCCACCGATGTCATGGCGCGGTATAAGCGAATGCGGGGTTTTGACGTGATGTTCCTCACCGGCACGGACGAACACGGCCTGAAGATCGAGGAAAAGGCCAGGGAAGCGGGGATCACCCCTCAGCAGTTCGTGGACAATGTGGTTGCCGGGATCAAGGAACTCTGGAAGCTGATGAACATCTCCTATGACCGCTTCATCCGCACCACCGATGATTATCACGTCTCCTCCATCCAGCGTATTTTCAAGATGATGTATGACAAGGGAGATATCTACAAGGGCTCCTATCGCGGGCTGTACTGCACCCCCTGTGAGAGCTTCTGGACCGAGAGCCAGCTGGTGGACGGCAAGTGCCCCGACTGTGGCCGGGAGGTGAAATATGCGGAGGAGGAAGCTTACTTCTTCCGGGCCAGCAAGTATGCCGACCGGGTGCGGGAGCTCTTGAAGACCACCGATTTCCTGGAACCCGCCAGCCGCGTCAATGAAATGATCAATAACTTCCTGGACTGCGAGGGCGGACTGCAGGATCTCTGCGTCAGCCGCACCACCTTCAAGTGGGGCATCCCCGTGGACTTTGATCCGGGCCATGTGGTCTATGTCTGGCTGGACGCTCTTTTCAACTATATGACCGCTTTGGGCTTCTGCAACGACGCCCATCATGACCTGGAGAAATTCTGGCCTGCCGACGTTCATTTCGTGGGCAAGGAGATCGTGCGCTTCCATTCCATCTATTGGCCCGCCTTCCTCATGAGCCTGGATCTGCCCCTTCCCAAGAAGGTCTACGGCCATGGCTGGCTGCTGCTGGATGGGGGCAAGATGTCCAAGAGCTTCGGCAACGTAGTGGACCCGGTGCTCCTGGCGAAGCGCTACGGCGTGGACGCCCTGCGCTATTTCCTGCTGCGGGAATTCCCCTTCGGCAGCGACGGGAATTTCTCCAATGAAGCGCTGATCTCCCGCATCAACGCCGACCTTGCCAACGACTTGGGGAACCTGGTTTCCCGCAGCGCAGCCATGATGGAAAAATACTTCGACGGCGTGATCCCCGAGAGCAGGGAAGCCGGGCCGGAGGATGAAGCGCTGCTGGCAATGGCAAAAGAGCTTCCCGGTCTCTTTGAAGCGCAGATGGAAAAATTTGCCTTCCAGCAAGCTCTGCAGGAGATATTCAAGGTCCTCTCCCGCGCCAACAAGTATATCGACGAGACCGCCCCGTGGGTGCTGGCAAAGGACCCGGAAAAGAAGGCCCGCCTGGCTGCCGTCCTCTATAACCTGCTGGAGACCGAGCGCATCTGCGTGACCCTGCTGAAGCCCTTCATCCCCGACAGCGCGGAGCTCTTCCGCGTGATGCTGGGCGTGCCCGAAGACCGCTTCGGCTGGGACGATAGCCAATGCTGGGGCGTCCTGCCCGCCGGTACGAAGGTGAGCAAGGGTGAGAACGTCTTCCCCCGCATCGATATGCAGAAAGAGCTGTCAGCCCTGGAAGCCATTCAGAAGGCAAACAAAAAGGACGCAGCGGCTACCGAACAGAAGCCGGAAGAACCAGCCGACGGCCTGATCTCCATTGATGATTTTAAAAAGGTTGACCTGCGGGTGGCGAAGATCACCGCCTGTGAGCCGGTGAAGAAATCCGATAAGCTCCTTTGCCTGCAATTGCAGGTGGGGGAGGAGCAGCGCCAGGTGGTATCCGGCATCCATGCTTGGTATGAACCGGAGGCGCTGATAGGCAAAAAGGTACTGCTGGTATATAATCTGACCCCGGCAAAGCTGCGGGGCGTGGAATCCTGCGGCATGATCCTGGCCGCCACGGTGGGAGATCGGGCCCAGGTCGTCTTTGTGGATGACGCCATTCCCGACGGCAGCCGCCTGTCCTGAGAGAATGAGAAAATCGCCCCCGGAGTTTTCCGGGGGCGAAGCTGTCTGAGGGAGGAATAAAGTGGAACTGAGAGAGACCTTCAACGAAGACGCAGTAAGCTACGACCGGTATCGCCCGAACTATCCTCCGGAGCTGTTCCGGGATATATTTGCCTATTCCAACGTCGGCAGGGACAGCTCCCTTGTTGAGATCGGCGTGGGGACCGGGAAGGCAACGACGCCGTTTTTGGAGGCAGGCTGTCAGGTGCGCGGGGTAGAGCTGGGGGACAAGCTGAGTGCCTTCGCTGCCGAGAAATTCCGGGCTTATGAAAACTTTGCCATTCACTGCGGGGATTTTATGGAGTTTCCCCTGGAGGACGCCTCTGTGGATTTGGTGTATTCGGCAACGGCATTCCATTGGCTGCCCCAGGAGGCGGCTTACGGGAAGATCCGAAGCTGCCTGAAGCCCGGCGGCACACTGGCGATCTTTCGCATTCATGCCTTTCCGAATCGAATGAACGACCCAACGAACGCCGCTAACCGGCAGGTGTACGACAGGCTGAGACCGAATGATCGAAGGATTGTTGAATTTTCCGAAGATGACTGCGCGCCGACGCTGAAAGCCCTTCGGGCACAGGGCTTCCGGGATGTGGAAGCAAGGCTCTATCGCCGCGTGCGGCCCCTTCTGACGGAGGCGTATATCGGCCTGCTGGGAACTTATTCCGATCATGCTGTCCTGGAACCGGGATTGAAGCGGCGCTTTGAGGAGGAGATGCGCGACGCCATCAACGCAGCCGGCGGCTTCATCAACATCTATGATACCGTTGCTCTCTATCTGGCGAGAAATCCATGAGAAAACCCGGCGGGACTCTCCGCCGGGTTCATTTACGCTTCTACTCTCTGATCGCTTCTCAGTGCGGAATAGCAGGATATATCGCAGATGCCCTGGTTGTTCTTTCCCGCCTGCCAATGGGTTCCCTCGTACTGCATGCCTGCTTTCTGCATGACCCTGCCGGACTTGGGATTGTTGACGTCATGATAGGCGGCGATCCGATTGACTTCCGCTTCATCGAACAGATAGTCCATGACCGCTCGCAGCGCCTCCGGCATGATGCCCCGGCCCCAGTAGGCCCGGCTGAGGCAATAGCCGATCTCCGCGGCGTTTATGATTTCATCCAGCTTGACGACGGAGATGCTGCCGATGACTGTGCCTGTTTCCTTAAATTCGATCGCCCAGTTGTAGTAATCTCCTTCGGCATACTTCTCCACCCAGGCTGCAAGCAATTCTGCTGTCGCTTTCGACGAAATGTGGCAGGGCCAGGTAAGGTAGCGCGTCACCTCCGGGTCCGAGGCCCAGTTGCGGTACATGTCCTCCGCGTCCCCGACGGTGAATCTCCTTAAAATCAGACGGCCGGTCTCCAGCCTCTGCGTTCCCGTCTTTTTCATCATGCACTCTCTCAAATATAGCGTTTGACGACGATCTGTATCCGCCCCTTGCGGCTGAGTCCGCCCACCTCGCTCAGTTCCATCTTGCCGAGGCCGCGGAGGGAAATGCGGCTGCCTGCTTCCACAAGCTTGTCCGGCTTGAGGCATTCCATACCGCCGATAGCCACCTTCCCGGCCCGGATGGCAGCAGCCGCCTTTTCGCGGGCAAGGCCGAAGCCGCAGCCGAGAACAGCATCCAGCCGCAGACTGGCGACGGTGTCACGGAGGATACGGAACTCCGCTTCTCTGGCCTCCGCTTCCGGGATCTCCGACAAAGAAAGGGAAGCACGGCCGGCGGAGGCAAGGTTCTGCAGCACATAGGGGACGATCTCCCGCAGAAGTATGATGTCGCAGCTGCCCGGCCGCGGGATGATATCGCCCACCAGATCCCGCTCGATCCCCAGACCCATGAGCGCGCCCAGAAAGTCACGATGGCTCAAGGATTCTTCTGCTCGGAACGCAGCCCGCAGGACCGCCACCGGGCCGGTGCCGCTCTGAAGGACGCTGTCCGGCTCCTGCCACTCAGCGGGGAGGATGAGGACCGTTCGCTCCGCCTCCGGATATCCGCCCCAGAACACCGCCTCCTTGCCCAGGACGCGAAGCACCGGTTCACAGCAAAGCCTGTCCCGCTCGCTGAGGAAACGGCTATGCTGCATCATGCCGCTGCGCTCGTGGATATCCACCTTGTCCAGCAGCCTTGCCAACAGCTCGTCGTCCTCCGGGCTCCTGGCGTATTTCCGTATCAGCTCCGCTCGGTATTCCCGGTTCAGCATATCATAGCCTCGTGATGCGGTAATCCTGGCCGAAGCTCAGTTTGAGTACACGGGGGGAGGTCATCCGGTCAAAGATGGGCATATGGGTAACGAAGATATATCGGCTGCCCGCTCTGGAAAGGGCTTCCAGAATATGCTGCATGCCTCTGGCGCCTTCCGCGTAGGAAGTGGTCTGGAAGGTCTCGTTGAAAAGCACCAGGGACCAGGGGGTGATCCTGTCCATAATGGCCGCAACTTCTTTGACTTCGCCCTCAAAGCGCCCCGCTGCGTCCGAAGCGTCGAAATCCTTTTCTGCGGAGGAGAACTGGCAGAAAAGCATGTCCCGCAGGCTGATTTCCGCGCTTTCCGCGCAGACCGGCAGCCCGGCCTGGGCAAAGAGGATCGCTGCGCCGATAGAGCGGATGGTGCAGGTCTTGCCGGTGGAATTGGCGCCGCGGATCAGAGTGCCGTCGCAGTTTTCGATCACCACGTCGTTGCGGGTGATGCTTCCGATGGGCATGCCCTCCAAAAGAAGATGCAGGTCATAAAGCCCTTTAGTGCGGAAAGCGTCCGCCTCCATGGGAAGCAGCTTCGGCATACACAGCGGCGCGCCCTCCTGCATGAGCCGACGCACATAGCGGAGGCCCGTGTCATAGAAGCCGAGCTCGCCGCTGAGGCCGCGGAAGAATTCGTAAATGCTGCCTGCGATGCTGCCCAGCACGGTATAGAGCTCATACAGTCCTTCGTTAAGGATGCTGCGGGCGGTTTCCAGATGGAATTCGCCCATGTCCACCTCCGGCGTGTCGTCGGGGGGCGGGGCGGTCCGCGTAAGTCGGGCAGCCAGGCGTTTCATCCGCTCGCCCAGGCTGCTGTCCTCCGCTTCCAGGGCTTCCGTCAGGCTGGCAGAGTTGATGCGAAGAGTATCGTCCGTCTCTGTGCGAACTTTGAAGCGATAAGCATCCACCGTGTCCCGCTGGAACAGACCGGATATCTCCGAGATCTCGTCCAGCGACCGATTTTCCATCATTTCCCGGCAGTATTCCCGTATCCCTGTGAGCCCGGCGGAGCGCACTTCATAGCGTCCAACGGTCTCATTCACGGTGCGGAAGTAGCTGGCGGTTTTCCGGGCAAAGGCGGCGGTCAGCTTCAAAGCCTCATAGGTCGCGTCCAGGATGCCGCCGGAGGTTTGGGGAACGCCATAAGTATAAATACCGGCCTGCATTTCTCGCCAATCGCTCTGCAGGGTGTCGTAATTCTTGAAAATGTCCTGCAATTCTTCCAGAAGATGGGGGTTACCGACGAAATCAGTCAGCACCGCCTGGCGGTATTCGATCTCTTCGGCGGTCTTCAGGGGCTTTTTCAGGACCTCCAGCGTGTAGTTTCCGGTTTCGCCGGAGGCACAGAGCTCCAGCACCGCCTTGTCCACCGACAAGTCGTAGATCGTTTCCTCCATCGCCTCCCGCATGGGATCGGCAGTGAACTCTCTGGTTTCCTCGTAATTCTTATAGAGAAGGCTGAATTTCATGCTTCCGTACCCCCGTTTCCCGTGAAGCGACGAGCCAGCGCGTCCTCATCCAGACCGTAGCGGTGAAGGATATCGGCGGCATAGGAGCCCTCCGCTTCCTGGCGTCTGGCGATCCGGTAGGTGCGCCGGTTCTGGTCGTCCTGATCCACAATAACGCTGAGGAAGGGGACCTCCGCCGCTTCCAGGCCATGCTGATGGGTGATATAAAGGGTAAAGCTGCCGCTGTCCTTCAGCTTCTCCGTCAGCTCCAGGGTGCTGCGGACGGCAAGCTCCTCATTCGTGGTGGAATAAGTTTCGTTGAGGAGGATAAGGCTGTTGCCGCCGTGAGCGGCCAGGATCTCGCCGATCCGCCGCTGCTCGTCGGCATAGCGGCCGTCGGCTTCAAAACGTTCGTCCTGCGGAAAGTGGGTGAACACATTGTCCAGCGGAGATATCTCAGCGTCACCGGCGCAGATGGGGCAGCCGGAGAGGAAGAGAACCACGGCATTGGCAAGCGCCCGCAGATAGGTGGTCTTGCCGCCGCCGTTGGCGCCGGTGAGGAAGAAGAAGGGCTCGCTGGAATCGAAAACGGCATCGTTGGGGACGATGGTGACGCTTTCTTTCAATAGCAGGGAAATGTCATATAGCTCCCTTATCTCGATCTTCTTTTCTGCAGAGACCCGCGGCCAACAGAGAGGCAGACCGGCTCCTCGGATCCGCTCCATCAGCTTCAGAGCCTCCAAATAGAAATCCAGCTCAAAGCGATAGCTGAGGATGGCTTCATCGAAGCTGTCCCCGCAGTCGTTATAGAACTCGCGGAAAGCGAGGAAAGCCTCCGGGTGCAGGCGGGCCAGAGCATTCACCATGCGGGCGTCCAGCCGAAGGGAGACGTCGCGATCGGCGCGGTAGGGGGGGAGGCCCAGCTCCGCGGCGCAGCGCAAAAGCCGCTCCACGTAGCTTTCGCGGAAATCCGGGCGCATCCAGAGATTGTCGCCGGCCATACGGAAGGTCTCCCGCCTGGCCTTCTCCGCCGCTTTGCGCAGCTCCTGGGCCCTGCGGCTGCGGGTCGAATGGGCTGCATCTGCACAGTCGGTCCGGAAGCGATCCCCGAAGCGCTGGAGCAGAGGTCCGCCTGCGTCGGGAAGGGAAGCGGCCAGTTGTTCAAAATCCGCCACAGCGGCCATGAGGCCCACGAAGACGTAGTGGCGCTCGTTTTCGCATTTCACGTCCTGAAGGGCGGCGTGGAGGCGCAATAGCTCCACCGTGATATCGGAAAGCTCCTGCAGGGCCCGGTGTACGGCGGGGTCGCCATCCAGATACCGGAGCAGGTCCTGACGGATGGGGATATCCTCGCTGCGGCAAAGGGCCCGCATGGCGCCAATGGATTCCTCGGAGAAAAAGGCGGTCAGCTTCACGTCCTCAAATACATGGTCGGCGATCCGTCTGCCTGCGGCTTTTTCGGAAAACAAGAGGCTGGGATAGCTCATAGAACGATACCTTCTGTTTGTTTAGTCAAATAATAGTATCAGATTATCCCCGGAATGTAAATACGCGGGCTTGCCGGGAAAAATGAGAAATGCAAAGAAAAAAGTCTTGCATTCCGAAAAGAAGTGTGTTAATATATCCTGCGTTGCAAAAAGAAGAGAAAGAGGTGAACTGAAGTGAAGGAAGGTATCCATCCTCAGTATTATCAGACTACCATCAAGTGCGCGTGCGGAGAGGTGATCGCCACCGGCTCCACCAAAAAGGATATCAAGGTCGAAATCTGCTCGAAGTGCCACCCCTTTTTCACCGGTAAGCAGAAGCTGGTCGACACCAGCGGCCGTGTTGATAAGTTCAACAAGAAGTTTGGCCTCTCCTGACTTGGATATTCCGAAAGCTCCGCGCCCTTGCGCGGGGCTTTTTTTCGTAAGGGGACCCCATCTCTGCGCATGAAGGAAGTTTTTTGAGGTCCCCTGCTGTTTGGAGGAATCGCATGCAGGAAATTCAGCAGGAAAAGAAAGAACGGGCCGTGCTGGTGGGCCTCGCGGCGGACAGCATGCCGCCGGAGGAGCGCAGCACGGAGGTGACCATGGAGGAGCTGTCCGCCTTGCTGGAAACGGCGGGAGGAGAGGCGGTCGGCTGGTCCCTTCAGAATCGGGACACGCCGGACCCCGGCAGCTTCATCGGCAGCGGCAAGGCCCAAGAAATAAAGGAACTCATCACGGCCAACGACTGCGATCTGGCCGTATTCGATAACGAGCTCTCCCCCTCCCAAATGCGGAATCTGACGGAGGCCCTGGGCGTGAAGGTGCTGGACCGCAGCGGCCTCATTCTCGATATCTTCGCCGGAAGGGCACAGACAAAGGAAGGCCGCCTGCAGGTGGAGCTGGCCCAGTATCAGTACCTTTTGCCCCGATTGACCGGCATGTGGACCCACCTGGTGCGGCAGACCGCCTCCGGAGGCAAGAGCCCCATCGGTACCCGCGGCCCCGGTGAGACCCAGCTGGAAACGGACCGGCGGCATATCCGCCGGAAGATCCAAAAGCTGCAGGAGGAACTGGAGGACGTGCGCCGTGTACGGGGCACCCAGCGCCGCCGGCGTCAAAAGAATGAAATGCCCTCCGTCGCCCTGGTAGGCTATACCAACGCGGGTAAAAGCACGCTGCTGAACGCGTTGACCGGCGCGGGCATCCACACCGGGGACCGCCTCTTCGACACCCTGGACACCACCACGCGGCGCCTGGAACTGGACGATACCCTGGAGGTGCTGCTCAGCGATACCGTCGGCTTCATCCGCAAGCTGCCCACCCAGCTGGTGGCCGCCTTCAAGGCCACGCTGGAGGAACTGAACTATGCCGACCTGATCCTGCACGTGATCGACGTTTCCAATCCGGATTGGATGGATCAGCTGCGGGTGACGGATTCCCTGATACGGGAGCTGGGCGTGGAGACCACGCCCAGGATCGAGGTCTACAATAAGTGTGACCGCTGCGCCGGTATGGAGCTTCCCCGGAAAAACGATGCCGTGTGTATCTCCGCCGCCACCGGGGAGGGCTTGGAGGACCTGAAAAAGCGGATGTTCCGGCTGCTGACGGCAGGGGAGAAGACCGTGACCTTCCTGCTGCCCTATGCCCGCGGCGGCGAGCTGGACCGGCTGCATGACAGCTGCCGCATCAAGGAAACGGAGTACACCGACGCCGGCATCCGCATCCGTGCCGTCTGCACGCCGGAGGTTTACGGACGTCTGCGGCAATACGTTTTGAACGATGAGTGAGGATTACCTGACCCCCGCGGCTTACGGGGAGGCGGAATTCATCGAAAAGCGCTCCCGTTTCATCGGCCGGGTCTGGCCGGTAGAGTCGGAAGCGGAAGCGTTGGAGCACCTGAAGGAGATAAGGGCAAAGCACTGGGACGCGACCCATAATGTCTATGCCTATATCCTGCGGGAGGGCGGTACCATGCGCTATTCCGACGACGGGGAGCCCCAGGGGACATCCGGGATGCCGACGCTGACCGTTTTTCGCGGAAAAGAGATACAGAATGTGCTTTGCATCGTGACACGCTATTTCGGCGGCATCCTGCTGGGTACCGGGGGCCTGGTACGGGCCTATTCCCAGACGGCGAAGCTGGCTCTGGCGGAAGCGGGTATCGCGCGGGTGCGGGAGTGGGAAGAACTGCTCATCGCCTGTCCCTATGGCATGTATGAAAAGATTCGGCGGGAGCTGGAGCTGGCCGGCGCCGTAGTGACCGGCACGGATTTCGGCGCAGACGTTTCTCTGGAGGCGCTGCTGGAAAAGGGCAAGAGCGAAGCCCTGAACCGGCGGCTGCAGGAGCTGAGCTCCGGCGCGGTGGAAGCCTTGATCCTCGGCAGTAAATTCCGGGCCGTCAGGCTCGATCAGGAGGTATAAAACCATGGCTGACAAACTGATTCTGCAGATCCATGTGACGATGGACATGAAGGACTGCTCCTTCCTCAAGGGACCGGCGGGCGAAGTGGTCATGATCCCCTTCGGCGGCACGGCGGAGGGCGAGATCTTCAACGGCGTCGTCCGCCCCGGCGGTGTGGACTGCCAGCGCGTGAACCTGGCGGGTGTGCGGCATATGTCCGCCCGCTATCTGCTGGAGGGCGAGGACAGCGCCGGTGAAAAGTGCCACATTTTCATCGAGAACAACGGCTGGTTCGAGACCCAGAGCATGCCCTTCAAGACGGTGCCCACCTTTATCACCGACAGCAAGACTCTGGCGCCTTATCTGCATACCAACAAATTCCGCGGCGAAGGCCATCCCGACACCAAGGGTGTCCTCATCAAGTTCTTTGAGGTAGAAAATGCCTGAGCTCTGGGAGCTCTACGACGGAGAGAAGCGGCCTACGGGAAAGACCATGCTGCGGGGGCAGCCGGTGCCGGAGGGCTATTGGCATATCGTCGTCGGCATCTGGACGGTGACGGCGGACGGCCGCCTCCTCCTGACGCGGCGGCATCCAGACAAAGCCTGGGGCCTTCAGTGGGAAAACACCGGCGGAAGCGTTGTCGCCGGGGAAGACAGCTTTCACGGCGCCCTGCGGGAGCTTCGGGAGGAGACCGGGCTCGTCGCAGATCCGGAGCATGTCCGATTGCTGAGCTCGGAAAAGACGGACCGCTTCTTCTTCGATAATTACCTCTATCTCTGCCCGGAGCGTGAACCTAGGCTCACGCTTCAGCCGGAGGAAGTGGTGGAAGCCTGTTTCGTTGAACTGAGCGAGCTGGACGCATGGAAGGAGCGCCTTTGTCCGCCCGCCTTGGAACGGCTGAAGGAGAACCGCGGCGCGATCGAGAAAGCCGCTGCAGCCTGCCGCGCAGGATAGCTCTTGACAAGCGGCACAAAATGAACACATAATGGGGCGATAGACCCCAAAACCATCGCTGCGCCGGTCTATTCCGGCGCAGCGGTCTTTTTCCGGAGGGAGAAATGACCGAAAAGCTCTATGATATGGACAGCCATCTGAGGGAATTTACTGCACAGGTCCGTGCCTGCGCGAAAGAAGGGGAGCGCTGGGCTGTCACTTTAGACCGTACCGCCTTTTTCCCGGAGGGCGGCGGACAGAGCGCAGATACAGGGAGCTTGGGCGGTTCCCGCGTCCTGAACGTGCAGGAGGCCTCCGGTGTGATCCTGCACTATACGGATTCTCCGCTGAAGGAAGGGGAGACTGTCAGAGGCATTCTGGATTGGGAGCAGCGCTTCCGGCGTATGCAAAACCATTCCGGGGAGCATCTCCTCTCCGGTTTGGTCCACGCCCGTTACGGTTATCGGAACGTGGGCTTCCATCTGGGCGATGGGGACGTGACCGTGGATTTCGACGGGGAGCTGACGCGCGCCCAACTGGAAGAGCTGGAAACGGCGGTAAATCGGGCCATTTCCGAAAATGTTGCGGTGACCTGCTGGTATCCGCAAAAGGAGGAACTGGCTGCGCTGGACTACCGCAGCAAGCTGGAACTGAAGGAAAATGTCCGTCTGGTGAAGTTCGAGGGCTATGATCTCTGCGCCTGCTGCGCGCCCCATGTTTCCCGGACCGGGGAGATCGGCAGCCTGCACATCCTGGATCATATGCGCCACCGGGGCGGCGTCCGTCTCCGCATGCTCTGCGGGCTGGACGCCCTGGAGGACGCCAGGGCGCGGTATCTTGCGACTGCGGAGATCTCCGGGCTCCTCAGCGTGCCCCAGCTGGAAACGCCGAAGGCGGTGAGAAGGGTGCTGGGGGAGCTGGAGGAGCTGAAACAGGCCCTGGCGGATTCCCGTCGGCAGGTATTGCGGATGAAGGCGGATGCCATGCCGGAGACGGAAGGGAACCTCTGCTTTTTCGAGAAGGAAATGGATATGCTCTCCCTGCGGGAGCTTGTTAACGCAGGAATGGCAAAGTGCGGCGGCGTCTGCGCCGCCTTTGCAGGCAAGGATGGGGATTGGAAGTATATCATCGGCAGCCGCAATACGGACCTTAGAAGCATGGCAAAGGAAATCAACGCCGCCATCGGCGGCCGCGGCGGCGGGCGGCCGGAGATGATCCAGGGCTCCTGTATCGCTTCCAGGCAGCAGATTGAGGACTATTTCGGCATCGCGGGGGATAAGAAATGGAACTGAGTGAAATCCTGGGAAAATGCGACCACACCCTGCTTCGCCCGGATGCGACTTGGGAACAGGTGAGGCAGCTTTGCGACGATGGCCTTGCTTATGGCGTGGCTTCCGTCTGCATTTCGCCCTGCCATGTTGCCGCGGCTTCCGCTTATCTGGGAGGCAGGCTTCCGGTCTGTACCGTCGTCGGTTTCCCCAGCGGCGCTTCCAGCACCGCGGTCAAGTGCTTTGAAGCGGCGGAGGCCATCGGCGACGGGGCGGATGAGCTGGATATGGTGGCCAACATCGGTTGGATCAAAGCGGGGATGTTCCGTGAAGTCAGGGACGAGATCATGGAAGTAAAGCGCATATGCGCAAGACATATTCTCAAGGTTATCATTGAGACCTGCCTTCTCACGGAGGAGGAAAAGGTCGAGATGTGCCGTGTCGTTTCCGAATCCGGTGCAGATTTTATCAAGACCAGCACCGGTTTTTCCGCCGGAGGCGCTACCTTTGAGGACGTAAAGCTGATGAAGGCCAGCATACAGCCCCACCTGCGCATCAAGGCCGCCGGCGGGATCGCCACCCTGGCGGATGCGGAAACCTTCCTTGCTCTGGGGGCGGACCGGCTGGGCACCAGCCGCATCGTTAAGCTTGCGAAAGAGCTGAAAGAATAGTACCGGCCCTTGCAAGAAGGCCGGAATTGGGGTAGAATCCCTAATAAGAACGACAATGACAAGGAGGGTAATCATGAACACCTTTGATGCGATCAAGAAACGCCACTCCACCAGAGCATTCTCCTCCCGGCAGATCGGTGAGCAGGACCTGCAGGATATCCTGGTCGCCGGCGGTCAGGCGGCCATCGGCTGCGCGGATTTCGCCAGTCTGCAGCTCTACGCCGTGCAGGACCCCGCGCTGCTGAAGGAGATCGACGAAGCCTCCGCCAAGGGCAACCCCGGCAGCCACCCCCTGTACCAGGCGCCGACCCTGGTGGTCGTCGCTGCCAAAAAGGGCTTCCTGGAGAACATCGAACTCTCCAATGCGGGCTGCATCATCCAGAACATGATGGTCCTGGCCGCGGACCGGGGCATCGACAGCGTGTATCTCTGGATGGCCATGGTGGGCATCAATTCCAGCGCAGAATTGCAAAGGAAGCTGGGTTTCCCGGAAGGCTACACCTGCGTGGGCACCTGTGCCTTGGGCTATGCGGATAAGGAATTCCCCAAGCTCAAGGGTGAAGGACAGCGGCTGGAAGTCAAGATCCTGCGCTGAAACGGAAAGGAGAAGGAAACCATGTTTCAATACATGCAGAACTGCCCCATTTATTTCGGGGCCGGCGCCATCGACCATTTGGGGGAATACGTCGCCGAGCTTGGCAGCAAAAAGGCTTTTTGTGTCTACGATCCCGGCGTCGAGGCCGCCGGTGTGCCCGCCCGTGCGGTAGCCAGCCTGGAAAAAGCGGGTATCCAGTGTGTCTGTTTCAATAAGATCATGTCCGATCCCACCATCAATGTGGTGGATGAAGCGGGGGAGATCGCCCTGCGGGAAAAGGTGGATGTGATCATCGGTATCGGCGGCGGAAGCAGCATGGATGCGGCGAAGGCCATCAGTATCCTCATGACCAACCCCGGCCCCATCAGCAAATACGTGCTGGCAAAGCCCATCACCGTGGACACCAAGGTGCCGGTAGTCGCCGTTCCCACCACCGCCGGGACCGGAAGCGAAGCCACCCGCGTCGCCATCATCACCCAGACGGAGACCAACGGGAAATGGAGCGTATTCGTCAACACCAACCTGGCCGTAGTGGACCCGGAGCTGACCTTCAAGCTGCCGAAAAACGTGACCGCTTTCACCGGTATGGACGCCCTGAGCCACGCTGCGGAGTGCGTGACCAGCAATGTGACGAATCCCCACAACCAGCTCTTCGGCTGCGCAGCCATCCGCAAGATCGTGGACAACCTCTACACAGCCTGGGCGGAACCGGACAATGTGGAAGCCCGCACGGAGATGTCCCTGGCCGCCAACTGGGCGGGCATCGCTTTTGCCGAGACCATGTGCCATGTGGGCCACGCCCTGGCCGACGGCCTGAGCATCGCTTTCCACACGCCCCATGGCTACAACTGCGCCATGGCGCTGCCGGTGGCGCTGGAGTATGCCGCTCCTGCCGTCCCCAAAGAGATCAAAATGGTAGCCGAGGCCATGCGCATCCCGCTGAAGGGGGATGAGAGCGCAGAAGAAGTGGGCCATCTTTGCGCGGATAAGCTCTGGGAGCTGATGCGCAAGCTGGAGATCAAATCCTTGAAGGAGATGGGCTATACCAGGGAAGAGGTCCTGCAGATCGCCCACGAGGGAGCCACCAGCCATCTCAGCACATATTGCCCCGTTCCTGTGACGCCGGAAGCCGCTTTGGCAATGGCAGGCAGGATGTATGACATGTATCAGTAAAGATCGTGGGCCCGGAAGCTTTCCTTTCGGGCCCACTGTTACTTCTGCCAAAAAAAGAATCTGAGAATTCGTTCAGATTCGGTGATTTAGTACTTGCAATTCAATGGAAAACCTGCTATCTTATACACAAGCATAAAGGGAACAATTGAATGGGCTGTCAGTCGGCCGATCCGCAAAGGCCATTGGTCAGGATCGGGCGTAGACGGAATGGGGTGCAAAGCCCCGCGTATCCGACGCTGTAAGTGCGAGGGATCTCCGAAGCATCCGCAGGATGTGAGCCGAAAGGCTTCCACTGTAGCTGGCTATGGGAAGGTAGGAAGAACCCGCAGAGCGAAAGCTCCTAACACGAGTCAGAAGACTTACTGATTTGTCCGAATTTTCAGCCATAGCGAGGAAGAGTCTATGGCGGTGAGCACACGAATAACGGGTGTGTCAGCTTTTGCATTGCATTTCTGACATAGCCGTTTTTTATTTATTTTTGATTTCAGCGGGCGCCGACTTCTCGCCCGTATGAGATAATTCCTCCAACCTCCTTGTTCAGACACGGACTCGGGCAGCCTGGACCACTGCCCGATCGTCCGGTCTGGCGCAAACGTTTTCTACGGGGCGGACCCCCCGCGGAAATAATCCTCCACCTCCTGTTCAGACGGAAGGACCGGGCAGCCTGGACCACTGCCCGGTCCTTCCGTCTGTTCAGAAGGCTTTTTTTCAGGCTTTGCCGTAATTGCGGACGGTATCGAACATCACTTCCACGTTTTCCCGTTTGGCATAATCCAGGCCGCAGCTGGTCTCGAACATATAGCCGCCGCCGGGGGCACAGGTGTCGATGAGGGCTTTGATCTCATCCCGGACCTGATCGGGAGTCTGCCAGCCCAGCTTCCAGGGCTGATAACCGCCGGTGATGCAGGCAATGCCGCCCAGCTTCTTCTTGGCAACTGCCATATCCACATCCTCAAAGTGATAGATCACCTTTCCAGGCGGGACCTCCGTCAGAAAATCGAGGCGGGAGTTGTACTTTCCTTCGGTATAGACATACGGGGTCTTGCCTGCGTCGATGATCTCCAGGATCACACCCCGGAGGTATTTCCAATAGAACTTTTCATAATGCTCATCGCTCATAAAGCCGTCCATGCCCTTATGGAGGGGCATGAAAACGAATTCATAGCCGCTGCCTTTGCTCATCCGAATCATATTGATCGTCCGCTCGTAGTTTTCCTCTACGCGGGCCAGCACGAAGTCCGGGTTGTCGTAAAGGTCGCTGAGGCTGAGAATGGTGCCCCGCATAAAGTTGGAATAGCTGTCGAATGGCGCGCCCGCCATGCCGGTCCGAAGGTTCGGATATCCAAGCTCCTCCACATATTTCACCACTTCCGCAGCCTGCTTGTCATGGTAGGCGTAGAACTCGTTGATTTTTTTGAATTGGTCGATCATGCGCTGGAAATCCGGGGAGGATAACACCCTGGCCAGGCTGCGGGCGT
>JAEEGI010009783.1_pt1 | contig 20936 bp, 19 predicted proteins | sample 8958751 | NCBI WGS metagenome assembly JAEEGI01 (sample SAMN16246545, study PRJNA631951) | gut metagenome | biome: gut microbiome; feature: rumen; material: KS-attached | host: Bos | place: Iran: Karaj | collected 2018-10 | reverse complement strand
TATTGGCACGAGCCGCCACGGACGGCGGCGAGAGTGCGTAAGCAACAGGACGTTGCATGGAGCACGGCGCCAATATATACAAAACTCTTTTTTTAATTTTTCTTAGTGAATGTATCATGAGCCCATAACACCCTCTTTAGAAGCATTTTGTAAAACTGCCATTGATAATAAATAGGTGTCCACACAATAAAGCTACATTTTTGAAAACAGTTCATTCTTAGAAAGACACGTGGCTGGTGCCAATTTTTGACGTGAAGAAAAACTACAAATATTCGCTGAATCGATATTCCAAGGGCCTTTGCAACCACATGGGGCCAGGGGCCTGTTAGCTATGTGCCTGGGGCAAGGTCAGCCCTTAATCTCCTGGAGGAAGCGCTTGGCGATTTGGGCGTCGGCTGAGCGCTCCAGATAGACTCCGTAGACGTCCCAGGTGTAGGCGTCTTTGATGGACACGGCCCTAAGCTCGTCGCTGTCGTCAAAGAAGCGAGGCGCGATTCCGATGCCTACTTTGTTTTTGACTAGGCTGCGGATGGTAACGCCGTCGCCAACGTGTGCAATGATTTCAGGGTTGAATCCATTCATGTGGCAGGCGTTGATTACATCGTGGTAGATGCGGTAGTTTTTGTTCATGGAGATAAGAGGCTCGTCCTTTATGTCCATTATGCTGACACTATTTTCGTTCCAGAGGCGGTGTCCATTGTAGACGTATAGTACGATGTCTACAGACTTGATGAGCTGAGCCACAAGGCCTGGCGCCTCTACCTTGCCAACTACTAGGCCGCAGTTGATTTCCTCCGACAGGACCTTTTTCAGGACTTTTTCATTTTCCTGCTCGTCCCATATACCCACGATTTCCGGGTTGGATTTCATGAAATGATTTACAACAGGGATGTCAATGGCTCGGATGGTACCTGCTGCAAAACCTACTTTAAAACGCTTTTCCTTTGAGCTAGCTGCTTCAATGGCTGAAAACATCTCGTTGATTTCCTTGGAGATGTGCTTGGATTTTTCGTAGAAGACGATGCCGCTCTCTGTAGGCACAAATCCATCCTTGGTACGGGCAAAAAGTGGCGTACCGCACTCTTCCTCCATAGACTTTATCATCTTGCTCAAGCCCTGTGGAGAAAGAAATAACTTGCTGGCTGCCACCTGAAGATTCCTCTCCTCATATACAGTTTGAAAGCATTTAAAATTTCGTGTATTCATAATAAAAATTATAGTTAAAAAAACCCCGCCAGGCAACGGGCCTGACGGGAAATATTAAAAAAGAGAAATGGTTTGAAAAAGTAATTAAATGTTGTTTGCTACCTCGAATGCATCCCAGATACCGTACATGATGTTTGATACCTGTCTAGCATCACCAAGGAGGTAGATTTCATCTACGTCGTTCTTGTACTGGTTGTAGAGAGTGTTCTCGCTAGCGTAACCAACGCAAAGAACTACGCTGTCTGCCTTGATTTCCTTTGTGCCATCAGCAACAGCTGCCTTAAGGACGCCGTCCTTGTACTCTGTAACCTTAGCGCTTGTAACAACGTCGATTCCGTTGAATGGGATAAGCTTCTCAAGCATTTCCTTGTTTGCTGAGCAAATAGGACCGTTAACTGCCATAAGCTTGTCGAGGGCTTCAACGATTGTGCAGTTCTTACCCTTCTGAGCAAGATCAAGTGCAAGCTCGCAACCTACGAGACCACCACCAACAACTACTACATTGTTGCCTGGGTCCTTCTCACCGAGAAGTACCTGCTCTGCTGAGTATACCTTGTCATCATCGCCAAGAGAGAACATCTTTGGACGTGAACCTGTTGCAAGAATAACTGCATCATACTGCTTGTCGAGAATTTCCTTCTCTGTAGCCTTTGTATTAAGGTGAACCTCAACACCAAGACGTGTCATCTCATCCTCATACCACTTAGCAAGTGCGATGTCGTCTTCCTTGAATGCTGGAGCGCCACCTGGGATAAGGTTACCACCAAGTCTGCCTGTAGCCTCAAATAAAACTGGCTCGTGGCCTCTCTCTGCAAGTACACGTGCTGCCTCACAGCCTGCAACACCGCCACCTACAACGAGAACTTTCTTCTTCTTGCAAATTGGGTTAAATGCATTGAGCTTTTCCTTACCACACTGTGGGTTAACAGCACAGTTGATAAGTGAGTATGTCTGGATACGTCCCATACAGCCTTCCTGGCAGCTGATACATGGACGAATCTGGCTAAGCTCGTTGCGACGAATCTTGTTAACGATATCTGGATCTGCAAGTGTAGGACGACCAAGTGAAATCATGTCGCAGATGTCGTTGTTAAGGCAGTCGATAGCTGTATCTGGATTGTCTACACGACCTGCCATGATTACAGGGATGGTTACGTGCTCCTTTGTAATCTTAGCGAATTCCTTGTATGGAGCTTTCTCCATATACATTGGTGGGTGATTCCACCACCAAGCATCGTATGTACCTGCATCAACGTCAAGGGCGTCGTAGCCGTACTTCTCAAGAAGCTTAGCAGCCTCGATACCTTCTTCGATATCACGGCCCTTCTCTTCGAATTCTTCTCCTGGAAGTGCTCCCTCACGGAAGTCCTTAACCATTGACTTAAGTGAAAATCTCATTGCAACTGGGAAGTCCCATCCACAAGTCTTAGCGATTTCCTCACGAATTTCCTTAGCAAATCTAAGTCTGTTCTCAAGTGATCCACCGTACTCATCTGTACGCTGGTTAAAGAATGAAATAGCGAACTGATCAATAAGGTAACCCTCGTGAACAGCATGAATTTCAACACCATCGAAACCTGCACGCTTAGCATTGTAAGCACCCTTACCAAAGCTCTCTACGATTCCGCGAATCTCTTCCTTTGTAAGTGGACGGCAAGTCTTGTCAAGCCATCTGTGTGGAATTGGAGATGCTGAAACTGGTGGGAACTCACCAAGGTTTGTAGGGATAGTAACACGACCGAAACCACCTGACATCTGTAAGAAAATCTTTGAACCGTATGCATGTACACGCTCTGTCATCTCACGGCTAGTTCTTACAAACTGTACTGGGTTGTAAGTAGAGTTTGGTGTGTTAGGGAATGAAGGCTTCTCAACCTCTGTATCAGAGAAAGTTACACCTGTGATGATAAGACCGATACCACCCTTTGCACGTCTTGTGTAGTACTCGATACCTCTTTCATTCCATCCGCCTTCGCAATCGCCGAGACCGAGAGGTCCCATAGGTGCCATGGCGTAGCGGTTTTTGATTTCCAGTTTACCAATAGTAATTGGCTCAAAAAGTCCCTGGTATTTCATTAAATATCCTCCTTTTTTCTTTTTAACAACATCATTTTGCCAGCTTATTGTTAAAAAATTATCATTAAGTACCTTAATTTTACCTTAATCAAAAAAGGAGAGCCATCAACAAAAGGTTATGCATCCGCAACTATTAATTTATAATCCTCATTTTCTTTTATTCGAGGTTACATTCTCTGAAAGAAAAAACCGCTCCGGCGCAGACAATGAATAAATCTTCCATGCTCATCTTGCCGCGGCTATATAAGAAAAGTAAAAGAAAAAGAATAATTACCGTAAATACGGATCTAGCTAATGCTAAAAGCTGCTGCTTACTTTTTTCATGATCAAGCAATTTTTGCTTGGCATCAGCTGCATCCATGGAGCGCTTGCCTATATCAACAATAGTATCCTGGCCTCTTCCATACTGAAGGACCTCATCTATTCCGTATGCCACATCTGCAATAAAATCATTGCCCTCTTCTCGCACCTCTTGATAGGATTCCTTTAATTTCTCGATGTTCATAGCATTGGAAACTGGAATCATACCACCGATTGTTACGTATGCGATGGCGCAGATAATCCCTACAACAGGATGCTCTATAGCAAGCAAAGCTGTCATTATGATTGAAAATGTAATACAGATTGCTGCACTGTTTCTTTTTTCTATGTAGCGGCTGCAAATAGCCTGAAAAAGACCGCAAAGAACCCTTACCACAATCAGAATTGCAAATAGGCTAAGTCCCAATGGAAGCTGGCGCAAATTGCCTGGTTCCCTAACTCCATTTACAGCAATATAGATATCCTCCGCCCCAATAAAAGCAGCGAATACCACCGAGAGATGTACAATCACTCCAAGTATTATATCAATTATGTTTAATGCCTTTTCCATATTCGTCTATCATCCCCTCTGAGAGAGTGTACACAGTATCTGCCCCTCTCACATCATCGTACTCATCTGAAACATAAAATACTGTTCGCTTCATATCATTTGCCAGCTTGAAAATAATTCCTCGGATTATTTCCTTTGAAGTGCCATCTATAAAGCTTGTTATGTTGTCAAAAACATATACTCGCGAATTTTTTAGTAATGCTCTTGCCAAAAGCAGTCGCCGCTTTTGTCCCAGGGTCAAAACATAGTCATCTTCAATGGACATATCAAGGCCACCCATTTCCTTTATCTCTGACCACAGATTGACAACGCTTAGGGCTCCTATCATTTTCTTCTCTGATACTTTTTTGTTGCCCAGCTGCAAATTAGCCCGCACCGTGCTTTTAAAAATATGGGATTCATCTGTGATGTAGGTCAAATCCTTAAGTAAGGCCTCCTCTTTTATCCCACTGAGCTCCCGGCCATTTATTTTAACAGAGCCCTTGTATGCTCTGTTTTCCTTGGTCAATATTTTCACTAGCGTAGACTTGCCTGTGGCCTTTGGCCCTGTCAGTCCTACGATGCTTCCAGCAGGTATTAAAAGTGATGCCGACTTGAGCACTTCCTTGCCATCGTAGCTGTATTTTACGCAGTCCATGACAATTCGTACCGGCTCCTCTGACACCTCTTCCTTGCCTTCCTTTGGCTCTCTCTTTTTAAGAAAATCCAATACATTTTCCACCTTTTTGGAATCCATAATTCCATTTTCCAAAACCTCTCCCAAACTTCTGAGAGGCTTGAAAATCTCCAGTGTCAAAAAGAATGTAATAAGAGCCCACTCCAGTCTAATATTTCCAACAAGAAGCTCGTTGATTGTTGATCTGTATCCAAAATATGCTCCGATAAAAGTAAATGCATCAAGGGCAACAATGATATATTTAACTGAAATAATAAGCTCAAATTTCTTTGCCAAAACAAAAAACAGTATGATTATTAAAATGGCAAATGTCAGCACAAACATTACCTTTGCATTTATCATCCCAAGCATAATTGCCATGGTGATAGTTCCTAAAATGGCATAGCCAATTCGTGGCAAAAAATCGCTATAGTATTCCTCCACTGAGACCATGTCTTCAGTAAGCATGGTGGCAATATTTTCCGGTGTAATTATTCCGGAATATGAATTTCCAAGTCTAATGATTTTGCCGTAGATTTCACGGCGAATTTTATCAGAAACAGCTCTGCTTGCATTTGCTTTTGCATCATAAAATAGTTTTATGAAAATCAATCTAGAAGCAATGCTAAGAGAAGCTATTAAAAGGTATCTGATTATGCGATTTGAATCAGTGATACCGTTGAATGCGTCAGATATTGTGATAGCAATACAGCCCACTAGCACTAACTGTGCTAGCAGGCCAATCCATTGCCATATTATTTCTTGGAGGACTTCAAGTGAGTCCTTACCCATTAACTTCAGAAGTCGCGTCTTTACCATCTATTCATCCTTCTCCGTAGGTTTAGGTGGATGAGATTTCATGACCGCAATCGCCCATGAATATCTTAGGTATCACGCATAGTTTTTACTCGTAGCGCAATGCATCAATAGGATTGAGCTTGGCTGCCTTATTTGCTGGGTAGTATCCGAAGAATACACCGATTGCCATTGAGAATCCAACAGCGATTACAATACTTTCTACTGAAACTGCTGCCTCGTATCCCATCATCTTAACAGCAAATGTTCCAAGACCAACACCAGCTAACATTCCTATAGCTCCACCTATTAAACATATTACCACAGATTCGGTAATAAATTGTAGACGAATGGAACCATTTGTTGCACCAAGTGCTTTTCGAGTTCCGATTTCCTTTGTACGCTCTGTGATAGAGACAAGCATGATGTTCATAACACCGATACCACCTACTACAAGGGAGATGGCGGCAATAACTGAAAGCGCAAGCTGAATCATGCTAATCATGCTGTTCATGGAATCCATCATTGATGTCATACTAATGCAAGCCACTTCGTATGCATCATTTTTAGCATAATATTTCATATTAAAGAAATCTCTAACCTGTGTTGCAAACTCATCATTATTTGTATCAATTGTAGTAACAAGGTCGCAATACTGGATTCCCTTATTCTGCTTGTGTGTGGCAACTCTAGCTGTCTCATAAGGGATGTAAAGATCTGTTGTAGGATTGTCCGAGGAACCTAAAGAGAAACTCTCCTGAACAAATTCATATACACCTACAACATAAAATTTGTAATATGAACCATTTGCAATTACTTCGATTTCTTTTCCGATAACTCCATCGTAGTCACCCTTATACAATCTATCAACAAGCTTATCAGATACCATGCAGACTTTTTTTGCCGCGCTGTAATCGTGACTAATAAACTGACGGCCTGCTAACATATCCAAATTCTTGAATTTAATAGCATCTGCATTTTTTCCTATAAGATTTACCTTGGCATCAGTATTGCCCTTGGAAACCTTTCCAGGCTCATAGTATCCTGTCATCTCCTCAGTACACATTACATATTTGATGTTATCTTTGTACTCAGTTAAAAGGTCATCCATCATCTCTTGAGTAATCAAATCAGAATCAGCCATCTCTCTAACATAGCCTTCACCGTAATTCATGCCAGTATCTGTGGATTCACCCTTTTGAGACTTTTGCATTACACCCATCTGCAAGTTATTTGCACCTAAATCCTGCATTGTCTGGTTGACCATGATAGTGATTGAGTTACCAACTGTCATGATTGCAATAACCGATGCAATACCGATAATAATACCAAGCATAGTAAGCAGGGAACGCATTATGTTTGCTTTAAGTCCTGCCAACGCTACGAGGATGTTTTCTGTAATTAACATTATGCATCCTCCTTTGCTTTTAAACCTTGCCAATTGCCTGCTGACTCACCGATGATTGAACCATCCTTTAAAGTGATGATTCTCTCTGTCTCCTGAGAAAGCTCAGGTGAGTGTGTGATAAGAACGATTGTCTTGCCCTGCTCCTCGTGAAGCTTATGGAAAATATCCATAATCAATCGACCAGTCGCAGAATCCAGCGCACCTGTAGGCTCATCCGCAAGTATAATTGCTGGATCATTGGCCATTGCTCTGGCAATAGCCACACGCTGCTTTTGTCCACCAGAAAGCTCATCTGGCTTGTGCATCATTCTATCCTTCATACCTACTTCTTCAAGGAGGAATCTAGCCTTGTCAGCTCTCTCCCCCTTGCTCATGCCTGCATACATCATAGGCAGCTCAACATTTTTAAGCGCTGAGGTACGAGCAATCAAATTGTAGGTCTGAAATACGAAACCAATTTTTTTATTTCTAAGGATTGATAATTCATGATCCTTAGCCTTCTGAATATCCACTCCGTCAAGAGTATATTCGCCATCTGTAGGTCTATCTAGGGCTCCGATAATATTCATCAAAGTAGATTTACCAGAACCTGACTGTCCAACTATTGATACAAATTCTCCCTCTTTAACATTAAAGTTAACCCCATGGAGAACTTCAAATTCATTAGGTGTACCTATAAAAAAGCTTTTATGAATATTCCGAAGGTCAAGCATTGTCTTTTGTTCCAATTTCTTTTTCCTCCGATTTATTCTTATTCAACGTACATGTAATCCATTATATCGGTACTTGGTCCATCACTAACAACAGCCTCTACTGTTGTACCAGCGTCGATACCATCGCCTGAGATTTCAACATAGTAATCACTCTCAAGTCCTCTTGTTACAGGAACATCCTTCTTAGAACCATCTGCACCAATAACAGTAACAAAGTAGCTACCATCCTCTGCCTCCTGTACGCAGTCATAAGGAACAGCTAAAACATTTGCAGCCTTATCAAGAATTACGCTGGCCTTTGCTGTCATACCAACACGAAGTCTGTCATCTGTGCCATCAAGTGTAATCTTAACTTTGTACTCTGCTACACCTGCGCCTGTGCTTCCACCTGCTGCAGCCTGTGCTGCCTGGTTAGAACCTCCTGATACTGTTGTTGTAGATGCTACTGATACGAAACTAACCTTACCTGTGAACTCCTCGTCACCTGTTGCCTCGAACTTAACTGCTACAGGAAGATCCTCTTTAATATTAGCAATGTCGTACTCGTTGACTGTTGCTTCAACTATGAATCCACTAGTATCTGCAATAGTAAATACGCTGTTACCCTGTGTATAGTTGTTGCCTTCCTCTACATCCATAGAAATGATGTAACCTGAGATAGGTGTTGCAACCTGAGTCTTGTCCATGCTCTTATAAACATCAGTGAGCTCATCTACCTGTGTATATGTCTGCGCGTAATCCTGATTCATATTTGCAAGATTAATCTGATTCTGTAATGCAGTAATCTGGAACTGTAAATCAGAAATGCTATCGCGCTTATCCTCGTAGTCCTGGATGAATGTTGCAATGCCCATATTGTACTTTTTATACATTGCACTTTCTTCATTAGCGTAGCGTTCTCCATATGCCTCTTCTCCGTACTTGTCGAAGTCATCCTTTAATGCCTTAACATTGTCATAGACATCCTTGTTCTCATCCAAGTACTTCTGTGTCTCATCGATTTTCTTCTGTGTATCGTTAATCTTTTTATTTAAATCATCAAGATTAACTACTGCCTCAGCATCGCTGATAGCATGCTGTGCATTAAGCTCTGCAAGCTTTCTATTGTAGTCATCGCTATCAAACTCAACTACTACTGTGCCTGCCTCTACGTAGTCGCCTACCTCATAATTAACCTGAGCTACCTTAACGCCTGTAACACCTGAGCTACCGATTGTAGAAGTAATTGTCTTAGTGTTGTTAGCTGTAAGCTTGCCTGTAACACTAACTGACTGTGTTAAATCCATATTCTCTACTGTAGCTGTAACAGGCTGATTAGCCTGCTCTGCAAGCATCTCTGCTGCTTTCTTGGCATTGTATCTAAAATACCCATATACGCAAAGTACAATAACCAAGATAATGAAAAGCTTTTTATGTCTCTTTAAAAAGCCTCCTACCCTTTTGAAGAATCCCTTAATCTTTGAATCCTTCTTAGGGGCATTGTTGTCACCAATTTTACTCATCTTTATCCTCCTCATATTTCAATATGTCACCTGGCTCACAATTAAGTGCCTGACATATGCCTGTCAAAGTTGAAAAACGTATTGCGTTTACTTTATTATTCTTTATTTTTGACAGATTCACATTTGTGATCCCGACCGCATCGGCCAGCTCATTTAAAGACATATGACGACGTGCCATCATTACGTCCAGTTCTAGAATAATTCTACCCATGAAATAATCTCCACTCCCTATAAACAACAGCAATTTATCGTTTGCCGATATTACAGTTATACTGTTCTAATCATCGAATGTCAACTATTTTTTAATGTTTTTCGATAATTTTTATTCTATAACAATTAAATTGTCACTAGTGTACCCCTAGCCAACCTAAAATACAATAAAATTGAGCTTACGTATTCCTTACATTTTTGTCACATTTTGGACCTAGGGGACGGGGTTAGTGGTCCATTTTCTGCCAACTTGAAAATGGTCCACTAACCCCGTCCCCTAGGTCCATTTTTGGTGTATAATGGTTTTACCTTAGTTGCTTTAGATTGGAGGGGACTATGAATTTTACAGAGATTAGTTTTGATCAATTTGATAATGTAAAGATAGGTCAGGCGGAAAACATGGATGCCGGTACTGGCGTTACTGTTATAGTGGCACCTGAAGGACGCCCTTGCGGGCTAGATATCAGAGGCGGTGGCCCAGCTAGCAGAGAGTCAGGTCTTATGGACCCTCTCGCAGCTGCAGAGATTATTCACGCAGTTGTCCTTGGCGGAGGCTCCGCTTTTGGACTGGATGCTGCCGGCGGTGTTATGAAGTATTTGTCAGAACATGGAATTGGTTTCCCAGTTGGTGATGTGGTTGTCCCACTTGTTTGCCAATCAGACATTTTCGACCTGGGCTATAAGGCTTCGAATATTTACCCAGACAAGGCCATGGGCTATGCAGCCTGCGAGGCTGCATTTACTGGAAAGGGCAATCTGAAAAACGGCTCATTTGGCGCAGGTTGCGGTGCCACCGTAGGCAAGCTCATCGGCATGGACCGCTGCACCAAATCAGGCATCGGTACCTACGCAGTGCAGCTTGGCGATTTGAAAGTCGGTGCCATTGTAGCTACAAACGCAATAGGCGACGTATATGATTTTGAAACAGGCAAGCGCATCGCCGGTGTCACTACCGCCGACGGCTCAGCCCTCAACGATTTATCCTGCGAGGAGCTTATGTATGATATGGCCCTCAACCCTGCCAAATACGCCGCTCCCGCTGAGTCCGCTGCGCCTACCAACACAACAATCGGTATCATTCTCACCAACGCAGTCTTCAACAAGACTCAGCTTTGCAAGCTTGCCGGCATGACCCACGACGGCTACGCTCGCTGCATCCGCCCAATCCACACATCAATGGACGGCGATAGCATCTACGCCATGTCTCTGGGCGACGTTCCAGCCACCCTCGACCTGGTGGGCACCCTCGCCAACCATGTCATGTGCGAGGCCATCAAGCGCAGCGTTGCTTCGGTTTAATTCCAAACTAAAAACTGCTACTGGCCATCAGTCCAGTAGCAGTTTTCTATTTTTCATACTACATTTTATTTTTGCAGTAATTTTATGACGGTATCCTGGTCTATAACATTAACCTTATAAGGATTTCTCTTAATTAGTTCTTTTAGATCATCGAATTGTTCAAATAGGATTCTAGAAAATAACATGGTTTCAGCGTCATATTGAGCTTTAACATTTTGAATCTCTCGGTTAGAAGCATAATATAGAGAAGTGCTAGCAAATTTTTCTAATGCATTCGCTTTATCTTTTAAACCATACTCATCACTTTCCAGCATTTGCATTGTAAGGTAATATTCCTTTTCCAGTTTTTTATTAAACTCTACACTTGTTGCAGCTTCCTCGTCCTGTTGCTCACTAACATCATTAATGGCATCTCTAGTCTTTTCAATAAGTGCTGCAGCTTTCTTTTCGTCTTTCAAAGGATCCTCTTTGACTTTCTCATTTAGGTCTTCACTTTCCTCGGTAAACTCTTCATCTAAAGTATCTTTTTCATCTACTTTTTCTTCAGTGTCCTCCTCATCTTCATCCTTTAAAGATTCTTGCATTACCTTTAACTCATCTTCCATCTCTTTTTGCTGAACATAAGCTTCAACTGCACTTAAATCAATTCCAAATTTTGATTCAGTAGGATTCACATCTTGCATCATATCATTAAAGATTTTTTGGCGTTTCTCAATATTATCCCTTAATGCATTTAGCACCTCTGCGTCTTCTCTAGATAGTTTGAGATTTTTTGCAAAGTTAAACCTTCTTGAAGCAAGGGCTGTAAGTTCTCCGTTTAACCAGTCCTCTTCCCTAGCTGAAAGAGTCTCTCCACTTCTGATTTTTGCAAAAGCACTCTTCATACGATTTTCCAAATCTGTCAATGCATCAGAACCATTTAGTTCAATATTTTCTTTTTCCTGGGATGATGTATTATCACCAGCAGATTCTTTTTCTATTACTTTATTCCATTCATCAAAGCTCACGCCTTCAGACTTAGCTTTTCCCTCTTTTGATAAATCTACTTTATAGGCATCATTTCCTTTATGGCGAGTTCGTTTGCTCTTCTTTTCCGAGGCATCTACACTGGATTTAATCTCAGTTTTCTTTTCTTCCTGGACAGATTTTCCCAAGATACTTTCTCTATGTTTATGATGGTTTATATTTAGGTCAGCGGATTTAATATTCATTCAATACCCCTCCTTATACTAATCACAGTCCATTATATACCATATATCGGAAAATTTGATGATTAATTCACCTATTCACTTTCATTTTGAATATTATTTGTATAAAAAAAACTAGCAAGCCTTGTGCTTACTAGTTTCATTGATTACGATATTTACTTAAAAATGCGGGTGACAGGACTTGAACCTGCACGGTCTCCCACTAGAACCTAAATCTAGCGCGTCTGCCAATTCCGCCACACCCGCGTATTAAAGGAAAACTGCAATGAATTTCCCACAAAAACATGTAAGAAATTCATTACGTTGTCGGCTCATCGACTGTACTAATATATCACACAGCTACCGCCATTTGCAACCACTATTTAAATAAATAATAGCTATAAAATGGTCCTCTCCACAAAAAGGGCGCCACAGCAAAGTGGCACCCGAAAAATCAGACATATTAAATTCTTATCTCTGTGTTTTTGCACCCTTGAGGCGGGCCATAGCACGAGCAAGATTGGCATTGGATATCTCATATTCAATACGGCTCTGCTTTTGCTGTAGCTGCTCCTGGGCACGCTCAAGTGCTTCTTGCGCACGGAAGGTATCGATGTCTTCTGGTCGTTCGCAAGAATAAGAAAGAATCTTGACTGAGCCATCTGGATACACTGTAAACAGTCCATCAGATATGACAGCTTTTCGCCAATCGCCCTCTTCATTCTTAAAGCGAATCTCGCCTACCTCCACTACACCAGTCATCTTTTCATGATGGTTCATGATGGCAAATTCACCATCCGGACTAGGGAGAATGATTATCTCACATGGCCCATCATAAAAGACACCGTCGCAGGCTACAATTTTTAAATTAAATAGTGATGCCATAAGCTACTCCTTTGCTAACTCAGCAGCCTTCTTCTTAACATCTTCGATTGTTCCAACATTGAAGAATGCAGCCTCTGGATACTCATCCATCTGGCCATCAAGGATTGCCTTGAAGCCTCTTACTGTCTCTGCAACTGGAACAAACTGTCCCTTTACACCAGTGAAATTCTCAGCAACTGAGAATGGCTGTGAAAGGAAACGCTGTACCTTACGAGCACGGTAAACAGTTACCTTGTCCTCGTCCGAAAGCTCTTCCATACCAAGGATTGCGATGATATCCTGAAGCTCCTTGTACTTCTGAAGAATCTCCTGAACGCCACGAGCTACCGCATAGTGCTCCTCACCAACAACATCTGGCTCAAGAATTCTTGAGGTAGACTCAAGTGGATCTACTGCTGGGTAAATACCCATCTCAACAATCTTTCTTGAAAGAACTGTTGTGGCATCCAAATGTGAGAATGTTGTAGCTGGTGCTGGGTCAGTCAAATCATCTGCAGGTACGTAAACAGCCTGAACAGATGTGATTGAACCATTTTTAGTAGAAGCGATTCTCTCCTGAAGCTCACCTAAATCGTTGGCAAGTGTAGGCTGGTAACCTACGGCTGATGGCATACGACCAAGGAGGGCCGAAACCTCTGAACCTGCCTGAACAAAACGGAAAATGTTGTCAATGAAAAGAAGCACATCCTGATTCTTAACATCACGGAAATACTCTGCCATTGTAAGTCCTGTCTCAGCTACTCGCATACGAGCTCCTGGTGGCTCATTCATCTGACCAAAGACTAGGGCTGTCTTATCAAGTACTCCTGACTCGCCCATCTCTGTCCAAAGGTCATTACCCTCACGAGAACGCTCTCCAACACCAGTGAAAATTGAATAGCCGCCACTTTCAGTTGCGATATTGTGAATAAGCTCCTGAATAAGAACTGTCTTACCAACACCGGCGCCACCGAAAAGTCCGACCTTACCACCCTTGGCGTAAGGAGCAAGCAAATCGATTACCTTGATACCTGTCTCAAGCATCTCAACTACAGGGCTCTGGTCTTCAAATGTAGGAGGCTCACGGTGGATACACCAATGCTCTCCATCATCAAGCTTTTCTCCATTATCCAATGTGTCGCCAAGCACGTTGAAAAGTCTTCCAAGAGTCTGCTCACCAACAGGAACTGTGATACCGCTTCCTGTGGCAACAACCTCCATATCTCTACACAATCCCTCAGATGGAGCAAGCATAATACATCTGACTACGCCAAGTCCAATATGCTGAGAGACTTCCATTACTCTCTTCTCGTCACCTACCATAACATATAGAGCATCTCTAATGGCAGGTAGGTCACTATCTTTAAATTCTACATCGACAACAGGTCCTGAGACCTGGACGATTTTTCCTTTTAACTCCATTGATTGTCTCCTCTGAAACTATCGCCTTTTTTTCTTCTTAAGCGCCTTTGCTCCGCCGATTACCTCAGTAATTTCCTGGGTAATCTGAGCCTGACGCACTCTGTTGTATTCAATAGATAATTCTCGAAGAATTGCCTCTGCATTGTCTGTCGCAGCCTGCATAGCCATCATTCTGGCATTTTCCTCACTGGCCGAACACTCTACAAGTGCTCCATACATGAAGGCTGTAAAATGATTGTGAACCAGCTTCTCCAAAACGGTTTTAAGTGATGGATAAAATGGGAACCATGAATCTCCACCTTTTTGGATGGCTTCAAGCTCATAGCTGTTGATGGAATGAACGTGCTTGACGCCCTCTTTCATCTCCACGGCTGCCTTACTTTTGCCCTCTGTATCAGCCTCGATTTCCTTGGCCTGCTCTAGGATAAACTTGTGAGTCTTCAATGGAAGAAGTCGCTCAACACAAGTCTCCTCTGTGACAGAATTAAGCATCTTTGTATAAATGATATCGATTCTATCAAGCTCTTCCCTATTGTATAAATCAATAAGGTACTCTGACATAATACGGGCTCTATGCATTGTTGGATTGTTGGATGAAAACTTGAAATTCTCGTCCACGTTGTATCCATTATTTGTAAAAAATACGCGGCCCGTTTCACCTACCACAAAAAGCTTATACTCGTCTTTTGTCATTCCAGAGATTCGCTCCAAGGCCATTTTAATAGCATTGTGATTGTAGGCACCTGCCATACCCTTGTCGCCTGTGAATACTACAAATCCACGTCTTTTGATAGTCTCGTGATCGTCTTCGATTCGATTATCAAAATAGATGTGTCTGATATCTGGAAAATGAGCAAGATTTTCAGCTAATCCTTTTTGTGTTCCAATGAAAAATGGCTCTGTCTCTGCAAGCTTTTCTTTTGCCTTTCGAAGCTTCATAGAGGACATCATATACATGGCTCTTGTAATCTTCATTGTATCCTGAATACTGTTTATTCTATTAAGGATTTCCTTTGTACTTGCCATGGCTTACTCCTGATTCTTCTTGAACTCCTCTGCCGCATCAACAATTGCTGCCTTCAGCTCATCAGTCAAATCCTTTGATGACTCAAGCTGGCTGATAATATCGCTGTGGTCTGCTGCAAAATATGTAAGCATGTCAGCCCTAAATTTCTTGATTGCAGAAACCTCAACATCGCTGAAGATGTGAGCGTTTGCAGCCACGAGAATGATAACCTGCTCTGCCATTGAGAATGGTCTGCTAAGAGGCTGCTTTAAAAGTTCCATAAGTGCACGACCGTGAGCTAACTGCTTTTTAGTTGCATCATCAAGGTCTGATGAGAACTGTGTAAAGACTTCCATCTCACGATACTGAGCCAAATCGATACGGATTGAACCGGCTGCCTTTTTCATCGCCTTTGTCTGGGCAGCACCACCAACACGGGATACAGAAAGACCTACATTGACAGCTGGTCTCTGGCCTGCGTTGAAAAGTTCTGACTCAAGGAAAATCTGACCATCAGTAATAGAAATAACATTTGTTGGAATGTAAGCTGAAAGGTCACCTGCCTGAGTCTCAATAATAGGAAGGGCTGTTATTGAGCCGCCACCTGCCTCTGGTGTGATTCTAGCTGAACGCTCTAAGAGTCTAGAGTGGAGGTAGAATACGTCACCTGGGTATGCCTCACGTCCTGGAGAACGCTCAAGCAAAAGTGAAATAGCTCTGTATGCAACGGCATGCTTTGACAAATCATCGTAAACAATGAGAACGTCCTTGCCTGAATACATGAAGTACTCAGCAAGAGCTGTACCTGCATAAGGAGCAATATACTGAAGTGGTGCTGGGTCTGCAGCTGTTGCGCTGACAATGATTGTGTAATCCATTGCACCATTTTCTTTTAATGTGTTAACAAGCTTTGCAATAGTAGAAGCCTTCTGACCAATAGCAACATAAACACAGATTACATCCTTGCCCTTTTGGTTGATGATTGTATCTGTTGCAATTGAAGTCTTACCAGTCTGTCTATCGCCAATGATAAGCTCACGCTGGCCTCTACCAATTGGAAACATGGAATCGATTGAAAGAAGTCCTGTCTCCATAGGCTGGCTAACTGATTTTCTATCTACAATACTTGGAGCTGGGCACTCTACTGGTCTGAAACCATCTGCAGAAATCTCGCCCTGTCCATCAAGAGGTGCACCAAGAGCATCCACGATACGGCCGAGGAAGCCATCACCTACAGGAAGACCTGCCATCTTGCCTGTACGAACTACCTTTGTACCCTCTTTGATTTCTGTGTCACGGCCGAAAAGAATAACACCGATTTCATCGCGGCGCACATCCTGAACCATGCCCTTAACTCCACAGTCAAAGATAACGATTTCTCCGTAAAATGCGTGGTCGATGCCATCTACATTTGCAATGCCATCACCAACCCAATTTACAACGCCCACTTCCTTTTCCTGGGCCTCAAGTGTAAAGTCCTCCACACTTGTTCTTAAAATTGAAAGGATGCTTTCATCTACAGCAGAAACTCCCACTGCGGAATTGATTTTGGTAGCAAGCTGATCAATACGTCCCTGCTCACTCCAGTCATATTCCTTGGTTCCTACTGAGAGAATGAAGCCGCTCTTTAATGAGCTATCCTGAACCAATTCAATTTCGATATCCTCATTGCCAAATTCCTTGGCAATATATCTCTTGATACCTGCAAGCTGCTCGTCAGTAGGTGCAGTAACATAGCGAAGCTTCGCCTTGTCAATCTTGTCATCTGACACCTGAAGTGACTGAGCGTATGCAGCTCTTATATCATCAAATAATTCAAAATCCCCGTTGTCGCATAACAGCTTTAAGAAATTGCGAATCTCGTGAGGGAAAATCCTATCGATAACCACATGCTTTTTTGCAATGGCTACTGTTGGATCTGCAAGCTCCTCACCAATTGCAGGTACAGCTTCAATGATTGAAGCGGCAGTCTGCAAATGTCCACCTGCATTTTCCAAGCTATGTAGGTCACGGGCGTAATTTATAGATTTCTCTGTCACTCTACTCACCTGCTTTACCTAAAAATTCATCAAACAAACTGCTATCTATATCTGCACCTGTCTTGCTTCCAACCACCTTTGTAGTGGCATCAACAACGATGTCTGCAATCTCCTTTTTGGCACCAGCGATAATTTTAGTCTTCTCCTGGTTGGCCTCAGCAACTGCTGCATCTTTAATATTTCTAGCGTCTTCTTTTGCATCTGCAAGAATCTTCTGATACTGGCTATCAGCGCTCTTTCTCGCATCTGAAATAATCTGCTTCTTCTCTTCTTCCACACTGACAAGCTTCTGCTCGTACTCTTTTTTCAACTCATCAGCCTGGTTCTCCTTCTCAGCTGCATTATCGTAAATCTCGTTAGCTTCCTGCTGTCTTTTTGCAATAATATTTGCAATAGGCTTGAAGAAAAAGATTCTAAATGCAATGAAAAGAATAAGAAGATTTATTACCGTAAATACGATATTCCAAAATGAAACGTTAATCATATTTTTATCCTCTAGTATCTATTCTTAACTACTTAAGAACTGCCATTAAAAATTGCTTTCAGCAATGGGCAGTTCTGTATATCAAGGAATCTTCCCTAAAGGGCCCCTCCTTGATACATTTACTGCAACATTACTATTATCATCAATGCAATTACGAAACCGTAAATAGCTGTTGCCTCTGCAAGTGCACAACCTAAGATAAGGTTCTTCTGAATCTTGCCCTCTGCCTCTGGCTGACGTGCGATACCCTCGCAAGCCTTACCTGTAGCGATACCAATACCGATACCTGCGCCAATACCTGTTACAACTGCAATACCTGCACCAATAGCAATAAGTGTGTTCATTTTTTAATCCTCCTTATAGTCCGTCAAGTTACGCTCACAAGCTCTCGTTGGTTACGCTCTCAAGCCTAAGATATTGCTTCCGGTGACTGAAATGTCACCTACAGCAACACTTAGAGCTTGATAGCTACCAACTATCTCCAATATCAATCACTTGACTCATCTAATTAATACAATGTCCCAAAAAAATTCTCTACTTTTACGCGTTTAGGAAAATGGCCCTATGACCCCGTCCCCCTGGTCCATTTACTCTACTGCTTCTTTTATGTAGAGAGATGTCAAGAAGACGAAAACGTAGGCCTGAAGTAATCCATCGAATATATCAAAATATAGGCTGAATACTGCCGGGATTACTGGTGGGCATACTATTTTAAGTAATTCCATGATTACGAATGCACCAAGTACATTTCCGAAAAGTCGCATGCACAATGACAGTGGTCTTGTGAATACGTCTAGAATGTTGAATGGTGTAACGATAGCAACTGGCTCTGTAAAATTATGTAGCCATTTTCTCACGCCATTCTGATAGATACCAGCTGCCTCTACAAGCACGATACTCATAATGGCAAGAGCAGCTGTTACATTTAAATCTTTTGTTGGTGACTTGAAGCCAAACAGACCGATTACATTGGAAAGTCCAATATAAAGTAGAACCGTTGTGAGATAGCCTGTGTACTGCTTTCCCTCTTCGCCCAACATGCTGCCTACAATACCTGTCAGCTTCTCATAAATAAGCTCCGCAAACGCTTGTCTCTTACTGATGTTTTGCGTTTTTAATCCTCTAGTTAAGAAAAATGCTATGAGGATGAGAACTGCCATTACAATCCAAGTGACAACCACAGATTCCATAACCGGAATCTCAAGGCCCCCAAGGTGGATGGTGAACACCGTCTCGCAATTCAGCTCTTCTATAAGCTCTTCTGCTAAACTCAAGAAAACACCTCCTATCTTTCTTTAATTATGAAATTCATTTTAGACCTTTTTGACAAAAATATAAGATACACTTTGTTAAATGTGTATAAAGATAAAGAACTTGCTTAAAGACATGTCTTTTCTTATTAAACAAAAAAAGAGCAGAGTATTACAACTACTCCACTCTTGAATAAACCTTTTTACCCTTAACAAATTTGTCCTTAATTAATGCGTCAGCATCATTGTAGCACATTCTTTCAATGCGCTCTCTAATAGACATATCCCTCATGGAATACATCTTGCTATCATCTACTACTATTGCATCAAACTCGTAGCCCTCTTTGAAGGTACCTACATTGCCAAAATACTTGCCGCCACCTAATGTAGCCATGAAGAATACTTCCTCAAATGTAAGTGGCTTAACATTAGTGTCAACCAAGCGGTAATACATCTTTGACGCCTGAAGTGTGATAAGCATAGTCTTAACCAAATTCATAGACGAGCCGGCGGCTACGTCTGTGCCAAGTCCCACATCAATACCTGCATCCAAGAACTTGCGAACAGGCGCAATTCCAGAAGTAAGATTCATATTAGAATCTGCACAATGGGCAATAAATGCACCATGGTTCTTAAGAATCTCAAGCTCTCTGTCATCAGAATGAACGCAGTGCGCCATGATTGTAGGACGCTCAGGTGTGCCCATAGTATCAAACATCTCGTATGCGTTGGCATAGCAAGTAGACTCAGGAACAAGCTCCTTAACCCACTCAATCTCAGAATGGTTCTCTGACAAATGAGACTGAATTCTAAGGTCTCTTTCCTTGGCAAGCTTGCCTAAACCCTTCATCAACTCATCAGAACATGATGGGATGAATCTTGGTGTTAAAATAGGCTTCGTATTTACGTATTTGCCCTGGATGGCATCAAGCCATTCTCTTGTGGCCTGAAGAGATTCCTCTGCGCTATCCTCCTGCAAATTGTCTCCACCATTTCTATCCATGTTGACCTTGCCAACATAGGTAACGATGCCAGTATCCTCCAGCTGATTCATAAGCTCAATTGTAGCCTCGTTGTGGAGAGTGGCAAATACAACAGCTCTAGTAGAAAAGCATCTGCGCATATCATCTGTAAAATACTGATATGCCTTTTTAGCATATTCCATATTGCCGTATTTGGCTTCCTCTGGGAATGTGTATGTGCTGAGCCAGTCTAAAAGCTCTGCGTCCATACCGATTCCTCTAAAGGTGTACTGAGGAGCGTGGACATGCAAATCAGTCATGCCAGGAATAATAAGGCGCTCGCCGTAGTCATAGAGCTGCAAGCCCTTATACTGGTCTGGCAGATCGTGGAAAGCGCCCTTGCAGATGCCATCTATACATACTACGTAACCTCTATAATATGTAGTTATTCTATTTGCTGATTCAGAGAAAGCAATGCCCCCTCGTAAAACGAAACTATTATCCATACAAACTCCAAAAAATAGCCTATCCCTGTAGACCCCTTGCCTGTCTATCCATATCCTCTACTACGATATCGTAAATCTCGCCAAGAGTTCTGCAGTACTCCAATACCTTCCAAGGCTCGTTTGTGTGATAGTGAATCTTAATAAGCTCCTCATCACCTACTGCAAGAAGACTATCTCCTACAAAGTTCTCAGTGATGTAATCGTTGATCTCATCCTCGTCAAGATCCTCGCCCTCAATGAGAAGCTGTGTGTCATATCTGAATTCGATTGTCTGCTCTGGTAACATATTAATTCCTCCGTAAAATTAAAAGTTAGGCAAATAAAACTCGCCTACATCACATACTTTATCACAAGCGCATAAAAAATGCGAGAGGATAAACAATACGAAAGAGACGCCAGCGGAGCGTCTCTTTCAAAAGGGAGAATAATGTTATGAAAAAATTGTATCTCTCTCGAGATGAGTATATATTAACTGATATTT
>JAEEGI010009781.1_pt1 | contig 20939 bp, 17 predicted proteins | sample 8958751 | NCBI WGS metagenome assembly JAEEGI01 (sample SAMN16246545, study PRJNA631951) | gut metagenome | biome: gut microbiome; feature: rumen; material: KS-attached | host: Bos | place: Iran: Karaj | collected 2018-10 | reverse complement strand
CGCCCATTTCATCGACAACGTGGGCGACGTGTACAACGTCATCTATATGGAGCACCGCACCTTCGCCGAGTTCGCCAAGGCCCTGAAGGGCGAAGACGGGCGGTATATCGACACAATGGCCTTTCGCACCGCCCCGCTGCCCAAGATAGCCTGAGGCGGCTCGCACTTTGGGCGTTCCTTTTTTTGAAAATTGAAAATTGAAAGTTGCTGTCGCATCTGGATAAATCTCAATCCTCAATTCTCAATTCTCAACACTCAAGCATTAACACATTAACGCATTCAAGCAATCACTCAAGCGTCGTCATTTATTCGATCGTTATTCGATCGTTTTCCCTTTTTTCTCCGTTTCAGAAAGGGAAAAATGAAGGAAATATATCGAAAAACGATAGAATAAAGAACGACGCAACCTCGAGCCCGGAAGGCGCACAGAGTGACGTTAAGGACAAATATGCGACACTTTCGGAACGGTGGAGTAAGTTGGCGAAAATTGGCGTAATACCTCACATAATAAATAGTAACTTCCGCGCGAAGCGGCAAGCGTCTCACTGGAAAATAACGTTGCTCGGAGTCGGCACAGCGGGGATGTCGCTGAAGCAGATTTGCAATCCGTCTCAGTCGAACCGGGCAAAAGAAAAGAGGGTGCCACGGAACTCCGAAGCACCCTCATGGTTTCTTCCTATGGAATGTGATTATTACTTGGAAGTGGGTACTGAAAAAGTTGTGTTGTTAGGCGTTTTGGCATTGTTTTTTTCGCCGGGATAACCGCCATGACTGCTTCGAAGCCTGCCATCCTTGTCTTTCTCAAAAAATTCCTTGACAGCCTGTGTGCAAGTAATAGTGCAACCGGAAACATTCGTACCTAGGTTTCTAAACATTCGTCCAAAATATGAAGTATGTGCAGTTAGTCCGCCTTCAACGCCCGCCATAGTGAAATTAGGATGCAAATCAAGAGCACTCAAGCTCGTGCATTCATTAAACATATCAGACATATTTGTCACATAAGTTGTATTGAATGAGGATAGGTTAAGGCTTGTGAGTGCATTGCAATTGTAGAACATTTTTTTCATATTCGTCACATGTCCACCAGTAAAATTGGAGTTGAAAGTAATGCTACTGAGTTGTTGGCATCCATCGAACATACTTTCCATATCAATACCCTGGTCGGTTCTGCTTGTAGTGAAGCTGGAGATATCGAGAGTGGTCAGATTTCTGCAACCATAAAACATGGTTTTCATGATTCTTACATTGTTCGTCTTAAATGTCGTGGGAAACACTATGGTTGTCAAATTATTGCAATTTTGGAACATGCCTTCCGTAGTCCACAAAACATTGTTTACGCCATTGTCCTCATTGTTAAAGAAGGCGGTAAAATTGTTGATGGTAACCAAATTGGTGCAGCCATAGAACATTTTTTCCATGGTTTGGACTCTCTTGATGTTGGTGTTTGAGGGAAGTGTGATTGTTCTCAAACCGCTGCACCCTTCGAACATGCACTTCATACTTTTGTCACTCGACACATTTTCGGTGTTGAACGAAGAGAGGTCGAGACTTGTCAGATTAGCGTTGCTGCAACCCTGGAACATACTCTCCATATTATTTACTCTCCCGGTGTTGAAGTTGGAAAGGTTGATGCTTTGCAAAGCACGGCAATGATAGAACATAGCGTTCATCTCCGTCACCTTTTCTGTGTTGAAACTGCTGAGGGCAGCAATGCTTGCAAGGCTTGTGCAGTCCCCAAACAAATGCTGCATGCTTGTCACATTCTCAGTAGTGAATGTCGAGTTGCCACTGACGCCTGTATTGGTTACACCCACCAAACTGGTACAACCAGAGAACATTTCTCCCATATTCTTCAATGCGTAGGTGTTGGCGAACACGCCGAGGTTGAAGCTCGTCAGGCTTGTGCAGCCCATGAACATCTCATACATCGATGTGACACCCTCCGCGATGAAGTGGTCGCCATAATTGCCACCCGCAGTCTTGGTGGAGGTGAATCCATCGAAATCAGGGGTTTCCTCCAAGGAAGTAAAGTTCAGGAACATCCTTTCGCAATTTTTGTTGGCTCTGATTTCCTCGGCAGAAGTGGAGAGGGTCAGCGTCCCATTGCTAAAGGTACCATAAATTGGCGTTTGGGAAGTCGTTGACTGGAACTCATAATCTGAAGTTGTGCTGGAACCGTATTCGAACACCACATGATGGATATTGCTTAAAGCACCAGCGGCAGCTGCTGCCTGACTATTGAAATCCGGACCATAGAGCAGTGTGGCGGGGTAGGGTATCAGATTAGAGATGGATTGGGTAAGAGTGACAATCTTGTTGTGTCCCAGAGAGACTCCCGGAGCAGTGGCCTCTACGAAGCCGTTAGCTGTCTCGACAGTGATGGTGACGTCGGAGGTGCTGAACTCCGGCACAAAGATGTCGAAAGTACGGTTCTGATTCCGTGCAAGCGACACACCGCCACAGAACAGACTCACCTCATTGCTGCCACTGGTGAGAACGATTTTGTCGTCATCCTCATCATTGTTGATAGTGGCGGTACCCGTACCGCTAAGGTAAGTAGTCTGGTTAGAATTCAGATTCTGAGCCTTAATGGTAATCTTGTTAATTTCCATGTTTTGGTTTTGTCCAAGAATATTTGTCAAATCCAGACGGATGACCGAGCAGAGGTTATGGAACACTAAGGTATTGCCGTTGGCGGTGTGGGCACCCATGGGAAGCTCCACCTTCTGAGTGATGGCATTTGAGTTGTTCTCGTCCTCAAAAGTGCGGTAGTACTGTTTGTTCGATAGTGTCACCGACACGGTAGTTGCACTGCTGATGTCGGTACCCGAAGCCACAAGGCTGGCGGGATAGATGGCCCGGAAGCCGTTTTCAGTTGATGCCACGTCTGGGATTTCGGCGGTAGTATTACTGATATTCTGAAGTGTATACGAATTGCTGTTTACATACACTTTGTCACCTTCGTTCCAGCAGGGGTAACGGTCGCCATTAATAAACACCTTGGTGGGCTGGTCAATCACAGCACGGAGGGTGACGAAATCCTGATCCTTTTTGCAGCTGGTCATTATGGCAAAGACAGCCAGCATTATGCAAAGTATATATTTTTTCTTCATTTTCGTTCTATAATATGAGTAATTATTAACAGAGAAATGACTACTGCGCGCTTTGACGCCAATTGACTGACCAATCATTCTGATTGTCCAACTGCTGGGTACCCATAGTTGACTCTGTATTGTCACCAACTTTAGCGGAGCCTGCGAAGCCCTGCTCAACCATGAAAGAAACTGTTTTCACAAAGGGAGGGTTGTACCCTTTTTTGATGTTTTTTTTGTCCATGTTGTGCATAACCATATATTTTTGTTTGATAACTATCTTTCTCTTCTCTTCATAAGTGGCGTTTTGACGCCATACATAATAGTGTAGAGCTATTTTTTTTTACATGCCAACCGGTTTATTAATCATTGCTTCTGTCTATTTCTCAATAATTTGAGTAAACAACGCCAATTCTATTTCGTTTGCAAAGGTACAACTTTTTTTTTTACTGTTAAGATTTTACTATAATTTGGCAAGTAAATTAGGTATTAATTGGATGTGTTTTCCTGTAATTGTTTGACAGAGGAGGTAACAATGGATAATGCAGAGCCATCCCTGACTGTTTGGCAAAGTCGGGGCGGGGTTCGTTACCGTTAACACCTAAAGGGATTGGGCTACTCGTTGTGGTAGGGTTCGTGGTGGAGGATGGTGAAGGCTCGGTAGAGCTGCTCCACGAAGAAGAGGCGCACCATCTGGTGGTTGAAGGTCATCTGCGACAGGGATATCTTGTCGTGGGCTGCGGCATAGACGGAGGGGGCAAAGCCAAAAGCCCCTCCCACGACAAAGGCAAGGGTGCGGGTGCCGGCGTTCATCTGTTTCTGCAGGTATTGCGAGAAGCCCACGGAGGTGTGCTCCTTGCCGTGCTCGTCGAGCAGCACGATGCGGTCGATGCCCTCCAGGCGTTTGAGCAGCAGGGCGGCTTCGCGCTCCTTGATTTCGTCGGGCGAGGCGTTGCGCTGGTCTTTGAGGGCGGGGATGACTTCGAGGTCGAAGTTGACATAGTGCCGCAGCCGCTTGACGTAGATGTCGATGCCTTCCTGCAGGTAGGGGGTGTCGGTCTTGGAGACTACTATTAGCTTGATGTTCATGGTTTGTGGTGGGGGGCTGAGTATTCTGAATATTCGGATTATTCTGAGTATTCGGATTATTCGGAGTTATTGTTCTAGTTTTCTTTTTAGTAGGGGGCGGAGGAGGGGGAGGGGGTAGTGTGTCAGTTGGTGATAGGTGGTGGGGTGGGAGCCGTAGAGGCTGTAGGAGAAGGCTATGCCGGGGTCTCGGCTGCCTTCGAAGTCGAAGGCGCGAGTGTGTCCCGACAGCCGCTGGATGATGTGCCAGAAGAGCAGGGGAGAGGCGCCGTTGGCGTGTCCGTCGGGGTTGAGTGCAGAGAGGAGTGCATAGGCGCATTGGTTGTCGTAGGCCACGAAGCGTGCGGCATGGAGCCGCCCCTCTTGGTCGGCCACGCCGAGCAGGATGCCTTGGTTGCGGTCGAGGGCGGCCTGTATGACGTGCACCATGAAGTCTTGCGACAGCAGGTCGCGCTGTCCGCGCGAGGCCCAGTATTCGGCATGGAAGAGGGCAAAACGCTGGGGAGTGAGGCTGACGGGCGAAAGCTCTTTCCCGGCCCGGCGTATGGGGCGTTGCCGCCGCTGTTTGTCGAAGTTGAGGAACACCTGCTGCGGGTCGGCGATGTCGTCGATGCGGTAGGTGGGGCGCGGCACGACGGTGCAGCCGTGCCATTCCGGGCCTATGGGTGTGCCGGGAGCGAAGCATTGCTGGAAGAAGAGCAGCCGCATGGAGCGGAAGTGCGCGGCCAGCTGCTGCGCGGCGGCGGCAGTGTCGGTGCCGGGACGGTACCAGGGGCCGTTGAATTGGGTGAGCTGCGGCTGGAGGATGTAGCGCAAGCCCAAGCGCGAGGCGTAGTGGTAGGGCATGGCTGCGGTGATTAGCCCGTCGGCGTCATGCACCAGTGCCACGTCCCATTGTTTTCCATGACATACGGCGTCCATCCACCAATATTGCAAAAACAGAGGTATCGACGATGCCTCTGTTTCGCATAGGTGTTTGTATTGTTCTTTGTTGGTGATAGACTTGATAGATTTGATAGAGAAGATAGATTATTGGATTACTACGGTTACGCGGTTGTTGGCCAGGCGGCCGTTGAGGGTGTTGTTGTCGCCCACGGGGTCGTCCTCGCCCTTGGCGATGATTTCGATGCGGTTCTCGGCGATGCCGCGGCGCATGAGCTGTTTCTTAATCTCGACGGCACGCTGGCGGGAGAGGCCGGTGTTGTAGGTCTCGGTGCCCACGTTGTCGCAGTAGCCGGTGAGCAGCACTTCGAGGCCGGACTCCTCGTTGAGGTAGGAGGCGAGGCTTTCGATTTCGGGCAGGTAGGAGTCCTGGATGGTGGCGTCGTTGGGGAGGAACTTGATGTCGGGGAAGGTCTTGGAGCCTTTGGCGGCGCTGGGCAGGAGGTCTACTTTCTTGGAGCTGAAGTCGACGATGAGACCCACGCGTATCAGCTCTTGGGTGGGCTGGGGTTCGGTGAAGTATTCAGCATCTTTCCAGTAGCGCCAGTCGATTTCGGCCACTTTGTAGGTGACTTTGTTCTTCATCTCTTTTTCGATGAGGATGTCGCGGAAGTAGTCGAGCGATATGACGGCCTCCATCTGGGCATTGGCAATGAGTTCATCGCGCAGGTCCTTGTCGGTGACGGTGGGGTTGACGGCGAAGATGGCGCAGATGTGCATGGGTATGCGTCCGGCGCTGGCCAGGTAGTCCATCACGGGGTCGAATTCTTCCCAGTTGCGATCCTTGTCGCGCTGCCATTTCAGGGCACGGAATTTGTTGTAGTCGTAGTCGATGAAATAGAACGTCTTGGCATCGAAGGCGGTGAATTTCCACACCGTGTCGTAGGCAGACTGGCGCACTTTGTGCTTGCCGCCCATGTCGATGATGGGTTCGGTTTTCTTGCCTTTCTTGCCGGCATCGGGCAGAGTGACCTGCTCATAAAGGCCGCCGACGGTGGGACGCCAGCTGGTGTCGGCCTTGTTGCCCAGCCACTGGCGGCGGTTCTCACCGTCCTTGATAATATCGGTGGTGGGTCTCTTTTTGCGGTATTGCGCTTGCACGTTGGCGGCCGGGATAAGCATCAGCACGGCCAACAGGATGATGGGAATATGTTTCTTCATGAAGTTTTATTTTTCGGTATAACGTGGAATTGGAATATTTATTGTTGAGGATCGACAAGAGAACCGTTTTCGCATACCAGCATGCGCGACTGGTACTTGTCGATCATCATGAAATCGTGTGAAGAGATGAGCATGGTGGTGCCCGTTTGCCTGTTGAGGTTGACGAGCAGCTGCATGATGTCGGAGGAGGTGGCGGGGTCGAGGTTGCCGGTGGGCTCGTCGGCCAGGATGAGGCTGGGGTTGTTGATTAGTGCCCGGGCGATGCCGACGCGCTGCTGTTCGCCTTCGGAGAGGTGGTAGATGGAGGACTGGGCCTTGTCGGCGATGCCGACGGCCTCGAGGGTGTTCATGATTTGGCTGTCGATGTCGCTCCGTTTCCATCCGGTGGCCTGGAGGACAAAGGCCAGGTTGTTGTAAACATTGCGGTCTTTCAGCAGCCGGAAGTTCTGGAAGACGATGCCCACTTTGCGGCGCAGCATGGGAGTCTGCCTGCGCTTGAGGTGCATAAGGTCGAAGCCGCATACCATGGCCTCTTCGCCGCTGTCGATGGCGTGGTCGGCGTAGAGAGTGCGCAGCAGGGACGTCTTGCCTGCACCGCTCTTGCCGATGAGATATACGAACTCTCCCGGGTTCACTACGAGGTTGACATGGGTCAGTAGCAAGCCTTCCTCATGGCTGATAGCCACGTCTTTAAGAGATATGATGGGTGTTTCCATGTTGGCACTATTTCAAATTGCAAAAGTACTACTTTTTTTCTATATTATATATTTACGTGTCATTATTTTTCCACGGCAGGGTGTTGATTGCCTGTGCATCAGTTGTTTCATCGTTTCCAGAAGGCTGGGATAAAGAGGATGAGCACGGTGAGGCACTCCAACCGTCCCAGGAGCATGAGGAAGGAGCATATGAGTTTGGCAGTACTGTTGAACGCGGCATAGCAGCCGAAGCCTCCGCTGGTGCCGAGGCCGGGACCATAGCCGGTGATGCAGGCGATGACGGCGCCGATTGACTCGGTGGCGTTGATGCCGCTGAGCATGAGGAGCATGATGCCGAGGAAGATGACCACCACAAAGACCATGAAGATGACCATCACGTTGGTGACGATGTGGGCGGACACGGGTTTGCGGTTGAGCCGCACGGGGTTGACGGCATGGGGGTGCAGACGGTCGCGGAGTATTTTGCGCACGTGGCGTATGAGAATCAGCACGCGCATGGCTTTCAGTCCACCAGTGGTGGAACCCGCCATGCCACCGCAGAGCGACAGGATGACGAAGAGGAAGGTGATGGGCACCCACCACTGCGAGGTGTCGCCCACCAGCGAGCCCGTGGTGGTAAGCACGCTGAGGGTCTGCACGATGCCGCAACGAAGGGCATCGGCCCAGGGGTAGTCCATCTTTAGTCGCAGGGCCAGCACCACGAAGACTGCCGCAACGGCATACAGGGCGAGGTAGAACCGCAGTTGCTCGAACTTGTGTGTCATCTTGTCCCACTGGACAGTGAAGAAGTTGTAGAGCATGGCGAAGTTGACGCCGCTCAACAGCATGGCGATGCCCACGATGTACTGCTGAGTATGGGTGAGCCGCTCGAGGCTGTTGTTGTAGATGGAGAAGCCTCCTGAGGAGATGTTGGTGAAGGTGATGTTCACTGCGTCCCATATCTGCATTCCGCTTTTGTAAAGCACAAAGACGAAGAGAACCGTCAGGAGGATATACACGCCCAGCGTGTGCCGGATGGTGGAGCCCATGGAGGAGGCCTGTTTGCCGGTGTTGTCCGCCCCCGAGGCCTCGGCGGTGTAGAGACTGTATTTGTTGATGCCCAGGGAGGGTACCATGGCCAATACCAACAGCACGAAGCCGAAGCCTCCGAACCACTGCGTCATGCTTCGCCAGAGCAGGATGGAGGCCGGCAGCCACTCCACGGCACTGAATACCGTGGCGCCCGTGGAGGTGATGCCCGAAGTGGACTCGAACAGCGCGTCGGAGAAGTTCAGCAGGGTGCCTGTGGCCAGGAACGGCAGCGTGCCGAAGAGGACCAGCACCACCCACATCAGCACTACCAGCAGGTAGGCCATGCGTTGGTTGGCCAGCTGGCGTGCCTTGCGGAAACTGACGACCAGCAACAGACCCACGTTGAAGGTGAAGAGTCCCGACACGGTAATGTTCCACCATGTGCCGTCGTTGAAATGCAGCGACGGTATCAGGCAGCTCAGTATCATAAGCCCCTCGGCCACGAGCATGATGCCGAGGAACCGCAGAATGTACTTTATGTCGTTGGCTTTTCGCATTTTTATCGGAGTAATCTGAATGATCTGAGTTTTATTGCTTTTTTGTTATCCTCTTCTCCAGTAGGCGGGCGAGAAGACGGCTATCAAGGCAAAGAGCTCCAGTCTGCCCGCCAGCATCAGCACGGTGAGTGTCCATTTGGCCAGTGCAGGCAGCAGGGAGTAGTCGAGACTGGCGCCTAAGCTGTTGATAAGAGGAGAGGGACCCAGGTTGCTGATGTTGGCCGCTGCCATGCACACTGCCGCCGGTATGCCGCTGCCGCACAGTGTGAGGATGAAAGCCCCAGCAACGATAAACACTATATACAGGAACACGAAAGCGAAGACCTTGTTGATATAGTCGGTCTCGACCACCTCGTGGTTAACTTTCACGCGGAAGACAGCGTTGGGGTGAATCATCCGTGTCAGGTAATTGGCGATGTACTTCACCATGATGATGATGCGTCTCAGCTTGATGCCGCCGCCCGTGCTGCCTGCGGTGGCACCGATGGCAATCAGCACAAAGGTCAGAACGCTCACCAAGAATGACCAGTTTGCGGGTCGCGGGATGTAGAAGCCACAGGTGGACATGGTGGAGGCGATGTGGAAGATGCTGTATTGCAAAGAAGAGACAAAGCCGTTGTCGGCAGCGGTGAACGCCAGTGTGCAGACCACCACGGCGGCAAGGTACAGGATAAAGTAGATGCGCACCTCCTCGTCGTGAGTCCAGTTGCGCCAGCGCAAGGTGAAGAAACGGTAGAGCACAGCCACATTCACACCGCTGAGAATCATGAATACCGCCACCGTGGCCAGGGCACCGTTGTTCAGTATTGCCAGTCCCTCGCCCGAGGTGAGGAAACCGCCGGTGGAAACGGTGCTGCATGCCAGACAGAAGGAGTCCACCACCGGGGTGCCTTGTATGGTCAGAATCACAGCCATGGCGGCGGTGAGGGCGCTGTAGATGGTCCACATGCGAGTGACGCTTTTGGCCAGTCTGGGGTGCAGCTTGCGCTGCTGTGTGCCGGAGAACTCCGCTTCGTAGAGCCGGAAGGCGCCCTGGGTCAATTTGCGTAGCAGTGCCACGACCAGAAGCATCAGCCCCAAGCCTCCTGCCCATTGGGTGATGGCCCGGTAGGTGAGCATGGAGGGAGGCAGGTTCTCAGGGTTGGCCAGCACGGAAGAGCCCGTGGTGGTGAATCCGCTGTACGACTCGAAAACCGCGTCGGTGAAAGAGTCCAAAACCCCAGTGAAGAGATATGGCAGGGTGCCGCCTAACGGGATGACAAGCCATATGATAACCGTCACCCAGTAGCTCTCGTTCTCCTTCAGGTCGTATTCGCGGTTACGCCCCAGGATGTTGCGGAAGAAAAGCCCCGCCATCAGGATAATCAAGGCCGACACCACGATGGCAAACTGCATCCCGTCGCGGAAGTAGATGGATACCGCCAGCGGCAGCACCATGGAGGCTGCCAGATAGGTGAGCAGAATCCCCGTCAGGTGTGTGATAAGCCTGAAGTTGAACTTGCGCAGCCGCAAGCGCCGGTTGGTTATGCCAGGAGATGTCACAGTCGGAAAGGGTAGGGGTTTCACTTTCTCAAAGGCTATTCAAACAGCTTGGCCACTTGTTCCATGGCCTTGGGCAGGGCAAACACCACCACCTTGTCCTTGGCTTTGATTTGCGTGTCGCGGGTAGGCAGGATGGTCTCGTTGCCGCGGATGATGCCGCCGATAGTGGCCCCTTTGGGCAGAGCCAGGTCGCGTATGGTGTGGCGTGTGGCAGGCGACCACTTGCCGACGTTGAACTCCACCAGCTCGGCATTCGTTCCGCTGAGCCATTTGCTGCTCACGGCTTCGCCTTTTACGATGAAGCGCGAAATGTAGCTTGCCGTGATTAGTTTCTTGTTGATGATGGTGTCGATACCGATGTCCTGCGACAGGCTGATAAACCCGGTGTTTTCCACCAGGGCTATGGTGCGGTTGACTCCCAGTTTCTTGGCGTGCAGACAGGTGAGGATGTTGGTCTCTGAAGAGTCTGTCACAGCGATGAAGGCATCGGTGTCCTGCAACCCCTCCTCCTTCAGCAGCTCGATATCGGTGGCATCGCCGTTGATGACCAGGGTTTTGTCCAGTAAAGTGGCAGCCTCCTCGCAGCGGCTGCGCGACTCCTCGAAGAGGGTGATGCGTATCTTGTCTTCGAGTGTCATGGCGGCATAGCGGCCGATGCGTCCGGCACCGACAATCATAGCCTTGTTGATTTGCACATCGTGCTTGCCCGACACCTGCTTGATGGTCTCCAACTGGTTTGGGCGGCTGATTAGGTAGGCAAGGTCGCCCTGCTGGAAAACCAGTCCGGCATGCGGGATGATGGTCTCGCCGTTGCGCAGGATGGCCACTATGCGCACGTGGAGCGTATTGTAGGTCTGCACCAGCTCCTGCACACTGTGGCCTGTCACGGGGGAGTCGGCCTCGAGCCGTATCAGATACATGGTCAGCAGTCCGCCGGAGAAGTCGAAGAACTCCGTGGCCACCGAGTTGTTCAGCAGATTGGTGATTTCCTTGGCGGCGATGCGCTCCGGGCACACCAGCTCGTCCACCCCGATTTCGCGGGACATATCGCGGTGCTTGGGTGTAAGCAGTTCGGCGTTGCTGATGCGCGCCACCGTCCGTTTGGCTTTCAGTCGTTTGGCCAGGATGCAGCTCATCAGGTTGATGCTCTCGTCGTGCAGCACGGCAAGAAAGAGGTCGCAGTCCCCCACGTTAGCCTCCGACAGCACCTGGGGAGAGGTGGACGACCCAGCAATGGTCAGCAGGTCCGTCTCCTTCTCCAAGCGTTTAAGCAGCTCGGAATTGGGGTCGACCACCGTGATATTGTGGTTCAATTCTGTCAACGATTTGGCCAGATAAAAGCCAACTTCACCGTCGCCTGCAATGATAATATTCATTAATATTCCTTGTTTTAAACCATTATACCTGCGGCAGGGCCGCAGGTAATCCTTAATACCAAACTGCAAAAGTACAAAAAAAAACCATATATTTAAAAAAAATTGTACTTTTGCATTTTCATCTGGGCTGTCGCCCTGCAGTTCTGCCTGCACAGGATTGTTAAGCAATAAGGGTGTGCGGGACATTGCGGACAACGGCTCAGGACATTGCAAAACAATAAAAAAGGAAATAAAACAGACATGGAAATAACACGTATCTTCGACCTGCTCGACCATCTTGTCACCAGTTATCCCGACAAGCCCGATATTCTTGCCTGCAAGGAAAAAGGCGAGTGGATTAAATATAGTACACACGATTATTATAAGTATTCCCACTATCTGGCCTACGGCCTCATAGAAATGGGACTCAAGCCCGGCGACAAAGTCATCACCATCTCCGGCAACTGCCCTGAGTGGAACTTTATGGACATGGCCCTTGCCCTTGCGGGCCTCATCCATGTGCCGGTCTATCCCACGCTCAGCCCCGACAACTACCAGCACATCTTCACCCACAGCGAGGCCAAATACGTGTTTGTGAGTAACAACATACTCCTGCGCCGCATCCGTCCGGCTCTCGACAAAATGGAAAATCCGCCCATAGTCTATACCCTTGCCAACATCGAGGGTGAGCACCGTACGCTCGAAGTGCTCAAGGCCGGTATCGCCAGTCGCGAGAAGAACAGCCCTATCGTGGCGCACCTTAAAGACACCATACAGCCCGACGACTGGGTCACGCTTATCTACACTTCTGGCACCACCGGCCAGCCCAAGGGCGTCATGCTTTCGCATCGCAACATCTGTTCCAACTTTATCGCCCACGAGAAGGTCAACCCCATGACCTCCGAGAGCCGTGTGCTCAGTTTCCTCCCTCTCAACCACATGTATGAGAGGAGCATGAACTACCACTTCCAGCTTAAGGGTGCCAGCATCTACTATGCGGAGAACATGGGAACCATACAGCAGAACATGGCCGAAATCCATGCCCATGGGTTCTGCGCTGTGCCGCGTGTGCTGGAGATGGTATATGATAAACTTTATGCCGCAGGGAAGGACTTCACCGGCCTCCGCAAGAAAATCTATACCCGCGCCTTCAAACACGGCGCCCGCTACGACTACACCCTCTTCAAGAAAGTGTCCCTTGGCTACCAAATCTCGCAGTTCTTCTTCGACCGCACCGTCTATCGCCACTGGCGCGAGCGCTTCGGCGGCAACCGCCTTATTGTCATTACCGGTTCCTCCAGTATCCAGCCACGCATCATCCGCACCTTCGCTGCCGCGGGTATCTATATCTATGAGGGCTACGGTCTTTCGGAGACATCTCCAGTCATCGCTGTCAACAACCCGGTCGACGGCTATGTGAAGATAGGTACCGTGGGTCCCATCCTGAAGGGTGTGGAGGTGAAGTTTGCCGACGACGGCGAAATCCTCACACGCGGACCCCATGTCATGCTGGGCTACTACAAAGACCCCGAATACACCGCCCAGGTCATCGACTCCGACGGCTGGTTCCATACCGGCGATGTGGGTGAGATGATGGGTGGCCTGACTGGCCAGCGTTATCTCCGCATCACTGACCGAAAGAAAGATATTTTCAAACTCTCTGCCGGAAAATACATCGCCCCGCAGCTGCTTGAAAACAAGCTCCGCGAGTCGGAATACATAGACCAGGCCATGGTTGTGGGCGAAAACGAGAAGAGCGTCGCTGTCATTATCTCGCCCAACTTCAACACCCTCCACTACTGGGCACTCAAGCATCATATGCACTATCGCGACAACGGTGTGCTCCTTTCCATGCCTGAGACCAAGGAGAAATACAAACAGGTGATTGATAACATCAACCGAGACTTTGCCGCCCATGAGCAAATCAAAAACTTCCGACTTGTGGTCGATGAATGGTCTTCTGCCAACGGCCTTCTGTCGCCCACTCTCAAGCTCAAGCGCAACATATTGATGGATAAATATAAGAACCTTATTGCCGAGATTTACGGAAAAGAGGCGGCTCCGGTCAATCCCATCATCTCTGCCTTCCGCAGTGTGGAACTCCCCAACTTCGGCTTTGGCCGCAAGAAATAGCCTTTCCCTTCGCGGGTCAGAGTGCTTGGGAATGCTTGCCCATCTGTCTGTTTGGGTCAGATGGGATGCATTGCAAATACTTCATGGCAAGAGTGTAATGTTCTTTTTGGGACTTCCTTGCCTTTTGGCCGGGAGGGATTGTGGAATACTATGGCAGGGAAAGTTTTCGGGTAGGACACAATAATTTTTTTGAGAGAAAGTTATTTATGCATTATGGAAAATAAGAAAAGACAATTCGCGTGGATGTGGGGCCTGATTGCCGGCATAATCATTGCGGACCAGATACTGAAGATTTGGGTGAAAACCCACATGCATATGGGCGAGGACATCCCGCTTATAGGCGACTGGTGCCTGCTGCACTTTGTGGAGAACGAGGGCTTCGCCTTCGGCATGACGCTTGGCGGGACAGTCGGCAAGGTGATTCTGTCACTGGTCAGAATGGTGGCCTCTGCCGCTCTGATATGGTTTTTGATAAAGAAGATACGGAAAGGTATTCGCATGTCGCTGCTGTTGTGCGTGACCCTGATTACCGCCGGAGCAATGGGAAACCTGATTGACTGCTGCTTCTATGGTTTGATATTCAATGAAAGCTCCTACTCTGTGGCCCAGTTGTTCCCGCCCGAGGGCGGCTACGCACCGTTCTTGCAGGGCAAGGTGGTGGACATGTTCTACTTCCCGCTGTTCGAGACGGAGCTGCCTGGCTGGCTGCCGTTCTGGGGTGGCGACCACTTTGAGTTTTTCAGCGCCATATTCAATATTGCCGATGCGGCCATCACGGTTGGTACCATATGGCTGATAATCGACCAGATGTTTTTCTCGCCCAAAAACTCAAAAAAAGAAGAGGAAAATGCTTCCGAAAACCCCGAAAAGAGCGAAAAAGTAGTGGCTTGAAACCCTTTTTCGAGGTGTTGACGAAGACGGTATGATAAAAAAATCACTCTTATTCCCAAACAGTTGCAGTTTTTTTTGAAAAAATATTTTGCTGAATGGGAAAAAAGTAGTAATTTTGCAAACGATTTCAAAGGAAGAGAAATCCAGTTTGAAATGATGGCGTTGTAGCTCAGTTGGTAGAGCAGAGGACTGAAAATCCTTGTGTCACTGGTTCAATTCCAGTCAATGCCACAGGAAATGATGAACTTTTCAGCAGGAGGTGCAGTGCAGGTACCTCCTGTCTTTTTATATACACTGGCACACGTAACAACAACAGCCCATAGGACTAACAAACTAACTATTATCCCGATATGACAAAGATACTGGTAGTTGACGATGAGCAGGACTTGTGCGAGATATTGCGCTTTGACCTCGGTAATGAGGGCTTCGGGGTGGAGACTGCCAACAGTGCAGAGGAAGCCTTGGCCATTATGGGACAGCGTGCGCCGGGAGAGTTCGGACTGATACTGCTCGATGTGATGATGGAGCATATGTCGGGCTTTGAGATGGCACGGCAGCTGCGTGGGAACGGAGACAACACCCCCATCATTTTCCTGACCGCCCTTGATTCACACGACGACCAGCTGGCTGGATTCTCGTTGGGCGCCGATGACTATATCACCAAGCCTTTTGCTTTCGACACTGTGCTGGCACGTGTGCGTGCCGTGCTGAAACGCACGCAGTCTCCTGCCTTGACTCCCTCCGGGTCGGTGATACGCATAGGTGCTTTGCAAATCGACCCCTCGCGCAATACGGTCAGCGTCGGTGGCATCCCCGTGGAACTGACACGCAGGGAGTATATGATATTGTGCCTGATGGTGCAGAACCCGGGCATCTATTTTTCACGCGAAGAAATCATGTCGGCCGTATGGCCCAACGATGCGCTGGTAAACGACCGCAGTGTGGATGTGCATATAGCCCGGCTGAGGAAAAAAATGGGCAGCGAAGGACGGCGGTTGGTGAACCGCACGGGCTTCGGCTATGCCTTCCAGAATTGACGTATAACCCCGGCAGAAATCCAGAGACAACGAAATGACAAACACGATTATCATAACGGTAACATTGCTGGGGTTGGCCCTGATTACACTTGTGTGGATGGCTGTGAGGCTGAAGATGCGTGTACAGAGCGAGCACCGGCTGCGCGAAGAGGCGGAGGCCTCCAAACAACAGATTATCGTGGAGCAGAACCGCAACCGCCAGTTGAAGCAGGAAATGACGAACAACATCGCCCACGAACTGAAGACTCCCGTGAGCTCGATACGCGGATACCTGGAAATACTGCTGGCCGACAAGCCCGTCAGCGACGAGCAGCGGCATTTCTTTATCGAGCGGTGCTACAGCCAGACGCTGCGCCTGTCCAACCTCATCAACGACGTGTCGCTCATCAACAAACTGGAGGAAGCCAACGACCTGTTTGTAAAAGAGCCTGTGGACATCAAGGCTACAGCCAGGGAGGCCATCAGCGAACTCATGCTCAAGTCGGAGCAGCACGGCATTGCCATCCACGACAACCTGCCCGACGGAATGGTGGTGAACGGCAACACTATGCTGCTGTACTCCATCTTCCGCAACTTGATAGAGAACGCCATAGAGTATGCTGGCGACGGCAGCACGGTGTGTATTCAGTGCTACAAGCCCGAGGACGAGACACACTATTTCATACACCTGTACGATACCGGCAAGGGCGTGGGCAATGAGTATCTGCCTCGCCTGTTCGACCGTTTTCTGCGTATCGACGAAGGCCGTAGCCGGAAGAGCGGCGGCACCGGGCTGGGACTGTCGATAGTGAAACATGCCGTCCTGTTCCATGAGGGGGACATCTATGTCAAGAACCGCGTCGAAGGGGGCCTGGAGTTTTTCTTCTCTATCAAGAAATAAATGTACGAACAATCAATAAAACACAATATGCATAAGACACATATACAATTGCGCTTCAATGATATCGACCAGATGGGGCATGTCAACAACGCTGTCATCATGGAATTCTTTGATTTGGGTAAGTCGGAGTATTTTACGGCGATAGGACTTCCTCCCGAAAAGGGCGATTTCACCGTTATGGTGGTGCGTGTGGAAGTAGACTTCCAGCGGCAAGTCCTTTTCCACGACCACATCCATGTGACGACCTCGGTGGATCACTTCGGCAACAAGAGTCTGGCGGTGAAACAGCAGTTGGTCGATACTGCGACTGGTGAGGTGTGTGCGTCCTGCCGGACAGTGATGTCCGGATACAGCCGGATAACACACCGGAGTGCAGTAATACCCGACACAATAAAAGAGCGAATCATGCGTTATGAAGAATTGGAAACTGAAAATAGCGCGATATGAACAATAAAGTCCTATTACTGTACACGGGCGGCACCATAGGCATGGTGCAGGACGGGAACGGGTCGTTGAAGCCCTTCCCGATGGAGCACATCTATGACCTTGTGCCGGAACTGCGGAAATGTCCTTATCAGATAGACACCTGCCAGCTGGACAACATCATCGATTCGTCGAACATGACCCCCTCTTTCTGGGTGGATATTGCGGAAATCATTGAGCGGAAGTACGACGAGTACGACGGCTTTGTGATTCTGCACGGCACGGACACGATGGCCTACACCGCTTCCGCCCTCAGCTTTATGTTCAAGAACCTTTCCAAGCCCATCATCCTGACGGGGAGCCAGCTGCCTATGGGTGTGCTGCGCACCGACGGGCGGGAGAATATCATCTGTGCATTGGAACTGGCCTCGTGTCGTGAGGCCTTTATCCCTGAAGTGGGACTGTTTTTCGAGAACCACCTCTACCGGGGCAACCGCAGCACCAAGGTGAGTGCGGAGAACTTCGACGCTTTCTGCAGTTTCAACTTCCCCTCGTTGGCCAAGGCGGGTATCAACTTCAGCTTCAAACCCCATCTGTTCCTGCCAAAGGGTACCGAACCGTTGGAGGTGCGCAAGTGCTTCGACCGCAACATCGCGGTGCTGAAACTGTTCCCTGGCATTACGCCGGAGGTGGTCAATGCCATCCTCAATGCCGAGAACCTGCACGGTGTGATTATCGAGACTTTCGGGTCGGGCAACGCACCCACTGAGAAATGGTTTATCGACGCCATGTACAATGCGCTGAAACGTGGAATCACCGTGCTGAATGTGACGCAGTGCAAAGCCGGCTCGGTGGTGATGTGCCAGTACGAGGCAAGCTGTGAGATGAACCGCATCGGCATTATCGGAGGCAACGACATCACGCTGGAGGCAGCCGTCACCAAGATGATGTACTTGCTGGGGTCGTACCCCAACAACCCCGAGTATGTGCGTAAAGGACTGCAGCTCTCCATGCGTGGCGAGATGACGGTTCCGTGTTGAAATAAAGTAGGGATTAACAGCCACACTGTGTTTTGAAAAAACTGCTTCCATATCTGATTCTGCTGCTGTGCACCACCCCTGCAGTGCGGGCGCAGGTGCGTGCCTCGCACCTGGGCTCTTTCGACAACCAGAAACTGCACTGGGGCATACAGGTGGGCTATACCCAGTCGAAGTTCGACTTACACTATTCCGAGGATGAAACCCTGAGGCAGACAATTATGGGGGTGACCTCATATTACAGCCCGGGATTCCACATCAATATAATCGGCGACCTGCGCTTGAATGACAACTTCAACCTGCGGCTCTTGCCTGGCATTACGCTCATCAGCCGCGAGATGGCTTACAGTTGGTCGCCGGAATATACTTCCACACATTGGAAATATGACTTAAGCCGCACGGTGGAGTCAGTCTATGGGGAGATCCCGCTCGAAGTGAAGTTCCGTGCACACCGCTACACAGACTTCCGGCCATACCTGACTACGGGTGCCAGTTTCGGTTTCGACTTTGCCTCGCTGTTCAAGAACAAGAATAACAACGACGAGTCTATCATTCGCCTTAACCCCATTGACCTCCGCTACACTGTAGGCGTGGGGTTCGACTTCTTCCTCCCCTATGTGAAGTTTGCCATAGAGTTCAAGATGGCTTTCGGGCTTGTGAACCTGAAGGTAAACGACGACGACTACTACACTCAATCCACCGACGACCTGAGGTCACGCACGTTCATGCTCTCGTTCACTTTCGAGGGAGATAGCCGGGCACTTTATTTAAGTCATGCGAAAAATCGTTGACATAGACCTCACCCCTGCTGAATACTGTACGCACGACCTGCTTTGCCGCGCCGTGGCGCATAAGGCACACCTGCATGTGGACGACATCGCCCATGTGGAGGTGCTGCGTCGCAGCCTTGACTCGCGGCGGGGAATACGCTACCACGCTACCGTCGAGGTGTACTGTGGCGAAGACTACGTCGCTCCCGACTATAAGGGACAATATCGCGACTGCCACAACAGCCCTGCGGTCATTATCGTCGGTGCCGGCCCGGCAGGGCTCTTTGCTGCTCTCCGCGCCCTCGAGTCGGGGCTGAAACCCATTGTCATCGAGCGTGGACAACCGGTGGAGCAGCGCCGTCTTGACATCGCCCAGCTGGGTCGTACACATCAGGTGAACCCCGAAAGCAACTGGTGTTTCGGTGAAGGCGGTGCAGGCACCTATTCCGACGGCAAGCTCTACACCCGCAGCACCAAGCGCGGGAATATCCAGTATGTGCTGGAACGTTTTATAGAGCACGGAGCCGACCCCGCCATTGCCATCGACGCGCACGCACATATCGGCACCGACAGGCTGAGCGGCATCATAGCCAACATGCGTCGCACAATCGAAGAGCACGGCGGCGAATATCATTTTGCCACCCGCATGGCAGACCTTGTCGTAGAGCGGCAGGGGGCTGAACAGCGTGTGCTGGGTATTGCAGACAGCGAAGGCAACGAGTACCGGGGCGTGGCCGTCGTCCTTGCCACAGGCCATTCGGCTCGCGACATCTACCGCCTGTTCCATCGCCAGGGCTGGCTTTTGGAGGCCAAGCCCTTTGCACTCGGCATACGGGTGGAGCATCCCCAAAGCCTCATCAATGAGATACAATACCATCGCTCGCCCGACATCAGGTACCTGCCACCGGCAGCCTACAGCCTCACCACGCAGGTGGAGGGTCACGGGGTCTTCTCGTTCTGCATGTGCCCGGGCGGGGTCATCGTCCCCGCAGCCACAGACGGCGGGCAGCAGGTGGTCAACGGCATGAGCAATTCCAAGCGCAACTCACCCTATGCCAACAGCGGCATAGCCGTCACCGTGAGCCTTGCCGATGTGCCGCAGTATGCACATCTCGGCCCATTGGCCTTGTTGCAGTTCCAGCAGGAGGTGGAGCACGCCACATTCCAAGCTGTGGGCAACAGCATTGCGGCCCCCATCCAGCGGCTCACCGACTTCTGTCGGGGCATTCCCAGCCGAAGCAACAACAAGAGCAACTACATCGGCGATACAGTCAACTTGCCCCAGCACGAACTGCTGCCCCCCTTTGTTGTAAAGTGTCTCCAACAGGGCTTTCGCGACTTCGACAGGAAAATGCATGGTTTCCTCACCTCGCAAGCCAGCGTGCTGGCTGTCGAAAGCCGCACCTCCTCGCCTGTCCGCATCCCGCGCGACGAGACCCTGCAGCATCCCCAGCTGCGCGGCCTCTACCCCTGCGGCGAAGGCGCAGGATATGCCGGCGGCATCGTCTCCTCGGCACTCGACGGCATCAATATCGTCAACAATATAGCAACTGTCCTGAACTCATAATACTGTTAAAAGCATGGACTTTGAACTCAAATCCGACTTTGCCCCCATGGGCGACCAGCCCGAGGCCATCCGCCAACTGGTGGAGGGCGTCCGCAACGGGCAGCGTGCACAGGTGCTGCAGGGCGTCACCGGCAGCGGCAAGACATTCACCGTGGCTAATGTCATTGCCCAACTCAAACGCCCGACTCTTGTCCTCAGCCACAACAAAACCCTTGCCGCACAGCTCTACGGCGAGTTCAAACAGTTCTTTCCCAACAACGCGGTGGAGTACTTCGTCTCCTACTACGACTACTACCAGCCCGAGGCCTACATCGCCGCCACCAACACGTATATAGAAAAAGACCTTGCCATCAACGACGACCTCGACAAACTGCGCCTGCGTGCCTCCTCGGCACTGCTCAGCGGCCGCCGCGATGTCATCGTTGTCAGTTCCGTCAGCTGCATCTACGGCATCGGCAACCCCGACGAGTTCAAGCGTGGCACCGTCCACGTCAAGGTGGGCGACCGCATCAGCCGCGACAACCTCCTGCTCCAGCTCTTGGACGGACAATATGTCCGCAACGAGATAGAGTTCATCAACGGACGCTTCCGCGTAAAGGGCGACACCGTTGATGTTTTCCCCTCCTTTGCCGACTTCTGCTACCGCATCAGCTTTTGGGACGACGAGATAGAGAGCATCGAAAGTTTCGAGCCCATCAGCGGGCAGAAACTGGACACCTACGACGAGGCCGTCATCTAT
>JAEEGI010009779.1_pt1 | contig 20941 bp, 16 predicted proteins | sample 8958751 | NCBI WGS metagenome assembly JAEEGI01 (sample SAMN16246545, study PRJNA631951) | gut metagenome | biome: gut microbiome; feature: rumen; material: KS-attached | host: Bos | place: Iran: Karaj | collected 2018-10 | reverse complement strand
GTCGTTGTCGTATTTCAAAGCGGTCTCAAACTCTTTTGTGGCATTTTCGTATTCACAACGTTCCATGTATAAACGTCCCAAGTCCTTGTGGGCCAGAATCCGAAGAAAGGGCTTTGCAGGCCTTGGCAAAAGGGTGACGAAACTTTGGATCCTTATGAACCTCTTTACTTGAAAAAGACAAGAAAAACACCACAACAAAAACTCCATTCGAACATATTCAATGGTACAGAGAGGCAGGAAGATATAGTAATTTCTCTGCTTAACAAGTATCTCAGTAAGCGTGAACTGACTTACTATATGTCCAAAATCAACCAAGAAGCAAGGAATAGCCCAGACACCTATACACAGGTAATTCAGGTGATTCTGGAAAAAGAAAAGCAGCCAAAATTCAGTAAGGCAAAGAAACAATACAAGAGAAACAACATCATAGAATATGCCCTGCAGGAGAATCTTAAAGAATATGGCTGGTCAATAAAGCCACCAAAGAGTTACAAACAAGTATATAAACAAGAGGAGTTGTTCCCTCGTTAACAAATAGGGGTGTGAATCGCTGTTATCTGATCCTAGGGTAGCAAATCTGGAAAATTTCTATTATCGAAAGGGGTTAGTCAGCTTCACACCTACTTTTATACACTTTTTTGGCAAATCGCCACGAACCTTGACATGTAAATTCATGTAATACCTTGTAGTTTCATGAAAAAAGAAGTGAGCAAATGAAACCACATTTAGCAATGCTCTTGAACCATATTCTGTAAAACCATGAAAAATCGCGTATGTTCGTAAACTTTAGAATTATTGGAATACAACCTTTACATGTAATTTCATGTAAAAGCATGTAAAGGTCTGAAATGACAAAAAAAGAGAAAAATAAGGGCTAAAACACGTTTACAACTCACTTTTAAGTTTTTTTATCAATTCAAAATTGTCAATAAAAAGGAAAAATGCTACATGATAAGGTTCAAAAAATGGCCAGTAGCGTCCCCAAATGCGTCCCCAGAACAGCCCAAAGTTGGGGGCGCCGGGCATAAAAAAGCCGCTAACTCATTGAGAATTAGCGGCCTAAGTTTTGGAAAGTGGTGGAGCTGGAGGGAGTCGAACCCTCGTCCAAACAGGGAAATCATACGCTTTCTACACGCTTATTCCAGACTTTGGTTTTCGAGCGCCGACAAGACCTGAACCACCAATCGACACCTTAGCTCCTGAATCTCATCCCCGCATCGGAGCCTGCAGAGACTATTTCCGATTTAACCTGCGCCGCTTGATCCTCAGATTCGGAACCACACCCTTGGAGCGACGTCTCGTTCTGCTACCTGGTAGCCGAATTGAGCCTCAATCTACTATACTTCGATTAGGCAGCGAGAGCATACTCGTTGTTGCCAATTAATTTTTCCTCAGCTCAGATTATGGAGGGAACCAAGAAGCCTCCGCGTGCTTACGTACCATCTCAACCCGCTGTCAAATCCAGTCAACCCCAGATATACGATGTTGTAATCGGCTGCAAAGATATGTATTTCTTTTGAGACAAAAGAATAAATTAAGACAAATTAACAGACCAATAGACCCTTTTCTTGACATTGGGACTAATAGTATTGAATATGTTCGTATGTTAATATGTCTTTAAGAAGTTTCTATGTCTGAAATAATTAGTACCTTTGCAGCGATTTTTAATAAATAAGGTAAAGATGAACTTAAAAAACTTATTCATATCAGGCAGCCTCGCCTTGATGCTGACCGCCTGCACGACGCCGAAGACCGTATCCTATTTCCCTGAATGGACGGATGGCGAAATGATCACGCTATCAGACACAAGAGGCATCGTGCTGAAGCCGGCAGACAAGCTGTCGATCGTCATCAACACCAAGTCGGCAGAATTGAATAATGTGTTGAACCTGCCCGTCACCTCGCAGATCATCGGCTACTCTGAGATCCAGTCGATCAACCAGAGCCGCGGCACATCGGGCTACACCATCGACCCGGAGGGATACATCGAATTCCCCCTTGTGGGCAAGGTGAAGGCAGCAGGCATGACGCGCTTAGAGCTGGCGGCCCATCTGAAGCGGACACTGGAGGAGACGAATGTCGCCACAGATGCCGTGGTCACCATTGAATACCTGAACTTAGGCTACTCCGTCATGGGCGACGTATCAAAGCCCGGTTTCTTCGAGTTCAACACCGACCACCTGAACGTGCTGCAGGCGCTGAGTATGGCGGGTGACATGAATATCACGGGTGACCGTGAGAAGGTAAAAGTGATCCGTACAGACGGAGACAAGCAGCATATCTATGTGCTGAACCTGCAGGATCCGAAGGCGACCATGGCCTCGCCTGCCTTCTATCTCCAACAGAACGATGTGGTCTATATAGATCCCAATGACTATAAGAAGCGTCAGTCTACGGCTAATGCGAGTGAGGTCACCAAGGCTTCGTTCTGGCTGTCGGCACTCTCGGTGCTGACGACAGTGGCGGTGCTGATATTTAAGTAAAAAGAGAAGAGAAAATGAAAAATAATCTGACTATCGGCGAGTTCTTCAGACTGTGTCTCGCCAACAAGGCAAAGTTTGCAGCCTCCGTGGCGCTGATGCTGGTGCTGGCAGCAGCTTATCTTATCGTCACCCCACCCAAGTACACCAGGAAAGCCCAGCTCCTCGTCAGGGACGACGGCGGCATGGGCGGACTGATGGGACAGCTCGGCGGACTGGCAGAGCTCGGCGGATTCATGGGCTTCGGATCGTCGAACGTCTACAACGAGCTCTATGCCATTCAGTCGCCCTGGCTGCTGCTGAACGTGGTGAACCAGCTGCACCTCGACATGAGCTACACCATCAAGGGCATCCGCAACAAGGACCTCTACGGCGAGCAACTGCCCATCACCGTCACCTTCAAGAACATCACAGAGGAGGACGACGTGCGGATGAAGCTCGACCTGAAGAAGAACGGCGACTTCAAGATCTACAAGCTCAAGAAGAACGACGACAAGTACGACGATGAGCTGACGGGCCACGTGAACAGCACCGTCAAGAGCTCTGTTGGCGACATCGAGGTCAAGGCCACGCCCTACCTCCCGAAGCTGGAGGACGACGAGGTGACCATCACCGTGAAGCGTACGGAGCCGATGGCCCTCGTGGAGTTTATCAAGAAGAAGAACCTGAACATCGCCGTGAGCAGCCGCGACGCCTCCATCATCGAAATCAAATACAAGGACGTGTCGAAGCAGCGCGCCACCGACGTCATCAACGCCGTGATAGCCGAATACCGCAAGGAATCCAACGAAGACAAGGATGCCCAGACGGCCGTCTCGGAGCGCTATGTGCTGGAGCGCCTCGCCTCGCTGGAGAACGAGCTGCGCACCCTCGACCAGCGCGTGGCCGACTATAAGAGCAAGACCATGATACCCGACCTCGAAGTGATGGCGAAGGTGTATGCCGAGAGCGCCAAGGACATCTCGACGGCTCACATGGAACTCAACAACCAGCTCTACGTGGCCCAGGCCGTCCGCGACTATCTGCGCGACGAGTCGAAGAAAGACGAGCTGCTGCCCGCCCTGCTCGTCACCGACAACAAGGGACTGGCCGACCAGATGAGCCAGTACAACAGCCTGCAGCTGCAGCGCAATAAGATCATCGCCAGCTCGAGCAAGGAGAGTCCGCTGGTGAAAGACCTCGACAAGCAACTGACGGCCATGCACGACGCCGTACTCACCTCGGCCGAGAACGCCGTCAAGCAGCTGACGGTCCAGCTGAAGAGCGTCGCCGCCAAGGAGAACGAGGGCAAGCAGCTGCTCGCCTCCGCTCCCAAGAAGTTCATCGGCGGACTGGGTGACGAGCGCGACTGGAAGGTGCTCAACGAGATCTACGTATTCCTGCTCCAGAAGCGCGAGGAGGCCCAGATGACGAAAGCCCTGAAGAGCGACATCCGCGTCATTACCCCGCCGTTAGGGGTGAAGGAGCAGAGTGCCCCTGTGAAGAAGAACGTCCTTTTCGGCGCCTTCCTCCTCGGCCTGTTCCTGCCCGCCTGCGTCATCTTCGTCCGCGAACGTCAAAGGAAGGCCTAATCCCCCTGCCGCATGACATTCCTCATCATCACGCTGATCATCATCCTGCTGCTCCTGTCGTGGAAATACATTGTCAGGCTGGAGCCAGCAGGCGTGTTTGCACTCATCTGGATAGCATCGGTGCCAGTGGTTCTGCTGTTGCAGGAATACATCGTGCTTAATCTTGATGGTGTCTTGTTCATCGTCTTGGGCGTGATGACATTCATGCTGGGCACCATCTTCTGCGACAAATACTATCATCCCGCCGAGAATGCCGCCACTGTCCTCACCTTCAAAAAGGAATGGGCACTGCCAACCATGTGCGTGCTACTCGTCAGTGCGATGGTCAATCCGCTCTATTCCATCATCCTGCACGGTTTCTCGCTACAGGCACTACTCGATATGCGTGAGATACTGGAGATGAACAAGGGTATCTCGGAAGACCGCTATGCAGGAGCCGACTATACAAATATGTTCAACCAGTTCTTCCTGATATTCTGTTATGCAGCACCGCTGTTTGGAGGCTTCTGTTACAGAATGGTCGGCAGAATCACAAAGGCCGTTTGCATCTTGACGCTCATACCCGGCATGTTCATCGCCCTGACCCAGTCTATGAAGTTAGGAATGATCACGGGATTCATCCTCTGGTTTACCGGCTATCTCATCTGCTCGTTCAGCTACGGGCTGTCGCTGAGAATCAAGCCCAAGAGCCTGTTGCTCTCCATTCTCGGACTGGCTGGCTTCTTCGGCATTCTGTTCCTCTCGATGGTCTTCCGTACTGGTGAAGTCAGCGAACGGGCCATCCTTGAGATCAGCCAGAAATTCATCGCCTATGCTTTGGGACAGTTCCACTGCTTCGACATGTGGTACACCACTCACGAACCAGCGGCCTACGCCCTGGGCACTAAGACATTCATGGGCATCTCAAACATCCTTGGACTTGAAGAGCGCACTCAGGGTGTCTATACAGAATTCTATCAGATAGGCCAGAACGGCTATTACGGTATCTCGAACATCTTCACCATCTTCCGCTCGCTGGTCGAAGATTTCGGTGAGGCAGGAACGCTGTTCTTCCTATTCCTGTTGGGCATCCTCACCACCATATCACTTCGGAATCTGCTTACCCATCGCATGATGTTCTTCAATCAGGTCTGCATCTCGGCGGCCTATGCCTACCTAATGTGGTCGTTTGCCACATCGTTCTTCGCATACACCAGCTATCTGGCCATGTTCTTCGTGGCTTATTTCATTTTCCGTTTCCTTCAAAAAGAGACTGCGCCATGTTGAAGATGATCAAAGCAAAACTCAGTTCCGGCATGGGCAAGGATGTCGTCTGGACGTTCTCGCTGCAGATCACCATCATGCTCTGTTCGTTTGCCATCACGAAGCTGCTGGCTAGCCGCCTGAGCATCGACGACTTCGGACAGTACAACGTCATCAAGCGCTCCGTGCAGGTGCTCTCGTTTGTGATGCTCGCAGGCGTAGGCATTGCCCTACCCCGCTATATTCCCCTCTATCGCAACGCCGTGCCGCCGCGCCCCATCGCCCCACTTCTGGGAGCCTCCCTTATATATATAATAGGTGTATCGCTGCTGGTGTTCCTCGGCTGCATGGTGTTCTCCACGCAGATGCAGGACGTCATCATCGGACAGAGCGGCAACCTGTCGCTGCTGCTCATCGCCCTAGCCTATGCCTTCACTCTGGCGATGGCCCAATATGCCTATGCCTACTATCGTGGTATCGGCAATTTCAAGTGGTACAACGGTGCGCAGTTAGCCTTACAGCTGGCCATCGTACTGCCTCTCGTGCTGCTGCCTGTACTGACGGTAAAGGCCGTCTTTCTCTCGTGGCTCATCATCACCGCCCTAATGGTAGTGTTCTTTTTGTATCAGGGAGTATCCTCACTCCACACTCCACACTCCTCACTCCTCAAAAAACACTCCTCACTCCTGGAAAACCTGCGTACCATCGTCCGCTACTCCTCGGGCCGTCTCGTGGCCGATTTCTTCCTGTTCTCCCTGTCTGCCTTCCCCTTGATTTATATCAGTAATGCGCAGGGGCTGCAACCCACGGCCTATTATTCCGTCGGCATCACCTTCGTCACGATGGTAACCCCCGTCTTCTCCTTCATGGGCATCATCCTACTGCCCTACGTGTCAGAATGTATTGCCAAAGGGGAGTTAAAGGCCGCCAACCGCTTTATCAACCGTCTGTCGCTGCTATATGTCGGTGCCTCGCTGTTCATCACCGCAATACTCTACGCGTTCACGTCTGCCCTCACCAGCCTGCTTTTTGCCGACAGCTACTTGGTCACCACCGACCTCACGCGCATCATGATCCTCGCCATCCTGCCGCAGACCATCTATCTGCTCTACCGCAACCCCATCGACGCCGTGTCCGTCATCCCCTACAACACCATCATCCTCGGCATCTGCCTCGTGGTGATGGTCGTCAGCTTCTCCCTTTCCACGTCCCTCACCCAGTTCGCCTGGGCTTTCTTCGCCGTTTCAGCCCTCCAAGGTCTCCTCTCATGGCTCACGTGGAAAATTATTCGCTAAAAAACGTTAACGCCACGCAGTCTTTTCTGCTTTTTCTTATCTATATAAATATAATCTTGGATAAAAGTATTATTTTTGCATATAGATAACATCATGATGAGAAGTCTGATGACGGTTTTTACCATCGCAGCATTGCTATTGCAGCTGACACCCGTCCGAGCCCAGGGCTCTGACCAGGAGCATTTGTATGCCGTGCTCATCAACGGCGGGCGCAATAAACTCACGAATCACGAACGCTATTGGAACGACTGCTCCTTCCTCTACCGCACACTCAGCCAGACCTATCGGGTGCCCAAACGGAACATCACGGTGCTGATGAGCGACGGAGGAGCCCCTGAGGAGGACATGCTGAAAGCAGACGCCCGAGGATTCGCCTCATCGTCCACCGATCTCGACGGCGACGGCTGGCAGGATGTGGACTATCCCGCCACAGAACAGGCGCTGGCCTTCGTGTTCCTCAACCTGTCGAAAAAACTGACCACCGACGACCATCTGTTTGTCTTCATTGTCGATCACGGTGGCTCGAAAGACCGGGAATACGATTCCTATATATGGCTGTGGAACGATCAGCAACTCTCCGACAGACACCTCGCCCTGCTGCTCAACCAGTTCGACATCGGCTCTTTCAACATCCTGATGGGCCAATGCTATTCAGGCGGTTTTATGGATGACCTGGTACGTGAGGGGCGGATCATGACCACAGCCTGCAGCGGTAGCGAGCAGTCGTGGACCAGTCCCGACAAGCCATACGATGAGTTCGTATACCACTGGACATGTGCCATCAACGGAGCCGACGAGACAGGACTGCCCGTCGATGCCGATACTGACGGCGACGGTGAGGTGTCGATGGCCGAGGCCTTCGAATACGCCTGTAGTCACGACCGTGTCAACGAGACGCCGCAGTATGCATCTGAACCGGAGGCGCTGGGTGCAAAGTGGACGTTCAGACATCCCTCCTTCATTCGGACAGATCATATGGGAATACGGGCAGACCGCAGCGAACCCGTCGAGACCTGGTCATTGTCGGGCGTCCGAATGAATTCCGCCAGCCGAGGTGTCTATATCCAGCGCCAAGGCGACAAGACCAGGAAAGTAATCAGATAATAAATAGGTATAATCAATAAAAAAACGGAGATATGATGAGACGAAGAATGAGTTTTTGGATAATCGGTATGCTGCTGAGCCTGCTGCCGACGACGGCTTTCTCTTCAGACGGCCTGACGTTCAACAATGCACGGATAGAAGGTCTGGCATACAGCGATCTGCCCTTGACGATTCTTATCGATGTGACAAACAACGGTGTAGAAGACTACTATGGTTGGTGGAGCGTCGGCAACAAAATGGAATGGGAAAACGCCCATGCCGTAGAAATCAAGGCCGGTGATACGAAGGAAGTAGCATTCGAGACCATCATCGCACAGGCCGGCGACGTCAAGCTGTCAGTTTTCGACAACAACAACGACCTGCCCATATACACGTTCACCATCCACCTCGAAAAGGGCTTGCCAAAGATAAGCGGTTCCGTTCAGCTCTTCCTGGAGGAGGACTCCGAAGGCAACCGCTATATCTCTAGCAATTTCGGGGGCTTCAACATATACGTTACAGCCACCATTACCAACGATGAAGAGGTTGACATTCCTACCGCTGGTTACAAGGACAGTTATCTCAAGGCGGTGTTGATACCCCAGATTGGCAATGCGCCCGTCACGGTTTCCTTTAGCGGCATTCCTGACGTTATCCGGAGTGGGGAATCCATTACGGCCAGCGGCAACATCATCTGCGTAGGTATGCCAGAAGAAGGACAGGAGTATGGCGTAGAAATCAGGTATATGGATATCGTCATCGCCACCAGCGAGCCCTTCACCTTCAGAAGCAGCATCAACACCTACTGGACTGCCGACGGAAGCAAAAAGCGCCTGAGCGTTGTCGACGGCAACACCCTGAAGGTACCTGCTGAGGCACTGGCCGTCGACCTGCGGGGCATATACAATGATGACACCGTCTATAAGATCGATGTCTCAGAAGCCAACCCCAACTGCCTCTATTATCTGGGATTCCTCGACTATGTACCAAAGGGATTCACGTCTGAAACCAATATCATCCGCAGCGGCGAAGCCTCGACAGTGGTCATCGACAGTAATTACGACTACTTCTGTCCCATTCCTTTCAAGGCCAAGTCGGCCCTCTTCACCTACACCCCTGTCAGCGAGTCGATGGGACCAGCCTCACCTGTCATGAGCCAGAAGATGTCAGGTCCGATCTGCCTGCCTTTCTCCGTCCAAAAGGCTTGGCTCTTAGGGGCGAATGAGGGTATGCATCCCGAAAGTCCTTTCTATAATGATGATTTCAAGATGGCGGTCTTATCAACAGGAGATCAAGAATCGATCGTTTTCATATACAAGCCAGGACTTGTACCTAATTGCAACAACTGCTACCTGATTTACGATCTCAAGCCGTCTCCTGTCGTGTTCTATGCCGAGGATGTCGCGATTTCGGAATTCTCCCCTCAGGTATGGGAAGCCGGCGGTTATTCCTTCCATAAGAGTTGGACTTCAAAGACAGCAGAGGATTACACCTATAGTTGGAACTGCGACAAAAGCAGCATCTGCCGCAATGAAGAAGGCACGCTGATTCGTCCCTTCAATGTCTTCATCGACAAATGGGATGCAGCAGAAGGAACCTATGACAAGACAGGGCCGGAAGAACTCCCATACTCAATAATAGTAACAGGAGAAAGCACAGACATCGAGAATCTCCGCAGAACGCCAGACGACAAGACGATCTACACGCTCTATGGCCAACGCGTGAAAACAGCGACCTACACCGACGGCAGACTGAATACCGAGGGTCTGAAACCAGGCCTGTATCTTGTCGGCGGCAAGAAGGTGGTGATCAAGTAAGCAGATCAGGAGAACGGAATGAAGCAGATCGTTGAACAGTGCCAGCAGGGAGACCACGAGGCCTTCGGACAGCTGTATACCCTCACGTACGACAGGCTGCGCCAGATGTGCCGCCGCTACGTGAGCAATGAGTCCACCATCGACGACCTGCTTCACGATGCCTATCTTCTGATCTTCACCAAGATCGGCTCCCTCAAGGACGCCTCCAAGGCCGATGCTTGGATGCAGAGGGTGGTGCAAAACCTGGCGCTGGCCTATGCCAATCACACCAAGCAACAGACAGTCGTTGCCCTCGACAGCCTGCAAGAACCGCCAGCCATCTCCGAGACACCGCCACCCATCGACTACGAGGAGATCATGAGCCTCATTGGCCAACTGCCGGAGAGCTACCAGCGGGTGTTCCGCCTGTCGGTGTTCGAAGGGCTGAGCCATCAGGAGATAGCCGAACTGCTCAACATCGAGCCCCACACCTCATCGGCCGACCTGTTCCGGGCCAAGGAAATGTTGCGCCGCTCGCTGGCCATCCTCCTGTTGGGACTGCTGGCCATCGGTCTGCCCATCGGACTGTGGCATCTGCTGGAGACCACGCCCCAGCCCGAGCCGCCAAGAGCCGAAGCCGGAAAGCTGCAGAAGTCCCAAAAGCCCAAGGAAGAGACGCCTGAACCACAAAAGGAGATGCTGGAACGGCAGGAGACATTGGCTCAGAGGGCGATACCGACAAGCGTTCTGCCGATGACCCCGAAGCCCATAGAAATTGATTCAACGGCGACCATTCCTACGGAGGTCATCACAACGGATACTGTACCAACAGAGTCCGCACCAAAGGAGTCTGCACCAAAGGAATTCATCCCATCGGAGACAGATCATCAAAACATCCTCGTCGAGACGCCCATCAGTCCCGTCAGAACCACATCCGACACCCGCAACTGGATGCTGGCTGCGGCTTTCAGCGGCATCGGCAATCAACAGTCTTTCAACCTGCCCTATGGAGAATATGGCATGAACGACCCAGAGATGGACACCATCACCCATAACCGCCTGCCGCTCACCTTTAGTCTGTCTGTCAACAAGATGATAGGCCGGAAATGGGCCGTCGGCACAGGACTGCAATACACCCGCCTCTACTCTGAGACGCAGGAGGGCAACACCTACTCCTGGACCCAGAAGGAACAGCGCCTGCACTATCTGGGCATTCCGTTGAGAGCCACATGGTATCCCGTGAATACTAATCGCTGGGCCGTCTACACATCAGCCCAGACCATGCTGGAATGGCCGATCCACAGCACACTCATAAGGAACACCTACGTTGGCGGAAGCCTCCTTGAGACAGACAAGCTGCGACTGAGTCCGTCACTCCAATGGTCCATCGGTGTGGCAGCAGGTGTGGAGTACCGCCTCTCGCCCGTCATCGGCATCTACGCAGAGCCCAGCCTCCAGTACTTCTTCAAGACCGGCGACGCCATCGACAGTTACCGCACGGCCCATCCCGCCACCTTCTCCGTTCCCATCGGCATCAGGATCAACATTCCGACGCCATCCCGTTAATGACTGTTATAATCTACGCGATTATGTTAATTAATTACAATTCCGACCATACACTATGCACTCTTTTCGTACTTTTACGTTTTTATAAACAGATACATCAAAAGATCACATATATAAACGATCATGAAAAGAATAGCCATCTATTGCGTCACCTATCACTCGGATAAGGAACGGGACCTGTATCTCGCCTCCGTCGAGCGTGCAGCAAAAAAGGCGGGCGACAAAGTATGCGTAGACACTTTCATCGCCAACAACACCGACGACGACAATCCCGGCTACTTCGGAGCTATCAGGCGGCTGATGCAGGAGCACGATCCATCGGTTTACGATTACAGCATCATCAGTAATGTAGACCTGACGATGGAAGAGGATTTCCTTGCGAAGCTGGCAGACTACGACTGCGCTGAGGACACGGGCTGGATAGCCCCACAGATATGGTCGGACCTGGAGAAGCGCGACCGCAACCCCCGTCAGACTTCGAGATACACACTCGGCAGGCTGAAAATACTGAGGCTCTTCTATCGCATCCCCCTGCTCGACACGCTCTACACCAAGACGCTCTATCGCCGCAAGCAGTTCGTCAGAAGCCAGCCCGGAACAGTCTATTCCGGCCACGGATCGTTCATCATCCTGACCAGGAAATACATTGAGCGGTGCGGTAGGATCGACTATCCCGTATTCCTTTTCTGCGAGGAAATCTGGTTAGCGGAGAAATGCCGGCAGGCAGGATTGAAGGTCGTCTATGACCCCAGCATGACCATCTACGACTCGGAACACGTGTCGACAGGCCGTATGAATCATCGTTACTACTGCCGTCTGAACTACGACGCCGTCCAGTACATCATCAAGACTTTCTATTGAGTCGCTTCTTCGATAGCCTTGTCTAACCACACTCTCCTCTCCTCAAACCAAGCAATGGCCTGGTCGATCAGCGGCTTGAGCGGTGTGGGGTGCCAGCCCCATCTCTGCATGTCGCGGATCATGGCCCGTTCATAGGCCTCACCCTCCTCCGATGCGGCGAAAGCCTCTAACCGCTGCCTGATGGTGTCGTAAAGCGAGTCTTTCACTTCGTTCCACTTTGCACGGTAAGCATTGGCAAACGACCTGTCTCTGCCGTTGTTGAGCAGTCTGACGAAATAAGACAGGTTGTGGCTCTCCGACCAACGGCCCGGCGTCATCATGATGTAATCGAAATCCCAAAGGCATCCCATCATCAGTTTCGTTTCCGGTGTATCGTCGTATTTCGTGATGAAGATGTTGGTGCCGTTGGCGTCGTAGCTTCCAAGGATGTCCTGTCCCAACAGCCATGCAGCGAATGACGTGGAGTCGATGTATTCCGCAAAGTGGTTCTTGTAAAAAAGGCCGTCATCGAAGCTGTTAACGTAGTCCCTGATATAGTCAATCCTTTCTGGCTTGATTTTCTCCGGATCAGGATATTTGAATGTGTATTTCATAGATGGTTCCTCCGTCAAAAGTGTTTCGAACCACACATCTTCGTTCCACCAGTACGCGTCCAGTTCGATCACGTATCCGTATCTGCCGACGTTCAGTCTGCTTCGCGTGCTCCTCTTGACCGACTCAACCAGAGCATACAGGCCCATATACTCCCCATTCAGCACCAGGTTGACATATCTGAACCTTGGCGTCCATTGCAAGCCCAGCATCTCGTTAACCGTTGTCCCTATGAGCATATATGGCGAGGCCTGCCAGTCTCTGACGAGCAGCCACTCTCTGTCGCGGTACTTCTGTTCATCGTCGCCGAAGAGCAGATCGACAGGCAGTTCGAGATCGATTTTATACGGTTTCTTGGGTTCCCAGGCACTGGAGTTGCCTCTCACCTTGATGCGCATGCCGCTCTTGTCCTCCTCATAGTCGCCGCTGTCATAAAGCGTCTTTCCATGTTGTCTGATGGTCATCCTTCCGCAGACCTTTTTGGCATTGGTGATGCCCTGCCCCAGACAGCCTGGCGGAGCAGTTACATAATCGAAGGTCAGCGCTTCGCCATCCACCGTCTTCACATTCACGGTGGGCAGATCCGGAAAGTCTGGCTCTTCAGGAGCATCGGGTTCTTCTGATGCCGGTATATCAGCGGTGGTCGATTCGGAGCAAGCTAACAACAATAGCATCACAACCGTCAAACCTGCCAGTTTGCTGATTCTTCGTATTCGTTTCATTTTGAAATCATTCTTATCAATCTGCAAAATTACCACTATTTTGTTATTCGTTATGCTTTTATGATAGGAAAATTGCCAAAAGACTGCTTCCCGTTAACGTTATTTAGGATAATATTACGAAAAACTGCCAAAACAATATTTTTCAGTCCAATCCTCATTAATCACAAGGGGCGTCCAGCAAAGGGTCTAACCCTTTGTAAGTTTAGAATGAATTTTTATTACAATTCTAAGAAACATACGAAAAAGTCAGAGTTTAGATAGGGTAAAGTAGGACTTTAGTTAGGGGAAAGTCAGGGTTTGGGCTAAGGAAAGTCCAAGTCTCCTTAGCCCAAAGTTAGGGCTTTGTATCTATCAGAGAATCAGGAAGATACAGAAGCGTCAATAAAATGATTAGAACAATGAATTTATTTTACATATTTCTTGCATGTCACACGTGTTTGGAAAGACAAGTGTGACAATTGTGACAAATGACAGTTTATTTTTAGTCACATTTTAGTAGGCACAATCAGCCTTACCACCCATATGTTGCGGAGTTGCAGTTGTTGCAGTTAATATGAAGTATGTACGATTTTCAAGAATGATAATTATTATTTATATATTTATATATATTATATATAATCACTAGTGTCTCTTAAAATATTTTAAAATCAAAAATAAGTATCTCATGCACAACGTTTTAACTCTCCAATACCCTGTCCGGGTTTTGAAATGCGTATCTTTGCATACGATTTCAAATCCGAATAAATATGCATATTGGAAAATTCGTTTTTTCACAGATAATAGAGTTCCTTCCTCAGAGGCAGTTCAGACGTATCGTTGCCAGGTACAACGACAGAACCACAAACTGGTCTATGTCTCATTGGAATCATATGCTGGTTCTGATGTTTGGCCAACTGATGGGCTGTGGAAGCCTCAGGGAACTTACAGATCTCACGATTGCTCATGGTAGAAAATCCAAACACCTCGGCTTTGGCAGCCAGCCGGTCAACAGGCAGATACTGTCCAGGGCGAATTCTCTCAGAGACCATCGTATCTTTGAGGAGTTTGCCTTCTACATGGTGTCTATTGCTCAAAGCAAGCGCATCACGAAAGAGTTTGAGTTGCACGGCAGGTTCTACGCAATCGATTCTACGACCATTGACCTCTGCATGGCAGTATTCAGATGGGCCGAGTTCAGAAGTACAAAGTCTGGCATCCGCATCCATACTCAAATTGACATTGTCACGGAGATCCCCGTCTTCTACCGAATCACCAATGCCAAGGTGCATGATGTCAACTCGATGGACTGGTTCACATACGAGCCTCTTGCCTGCTATGTCTTTGACAGAGGCTACTTTGACCTTGCCAGACTCTATAGAATCCATGTATTCGGAGCCTTCTTCATCATCAGGGAGAAAGGCAAGCCTGAGTACGAAATTGTCGATGGCGAAAGCATCCTTGACGGGACGGACAACGTGTTCAAAGACCAGACTATCCGCTTCACCAAGAATGCGAACAAGGAAAAGTATCCTGGTGTCATCAGACGTATCGTCTATTACGCTCCTGAGCTGCACAGAAGCTTCGTCTACTTCACGAACAACTTCTATCTCAAAGCGAGGGAAATCGCACTTCTTTATAAATACAGATGGCAGGTGGAGTTGTTCTTTTATGACAAGTTTATCGTTATGAGAAGTCATAGTAAATTCATGTCTGATTATCAAGACGTTACGATCCTACTTCTCATTTCTGCTTTACATAACAATATGGTAGTAATGCCGTCATTCTATCTAAATGTGCGTACAAATGGGTATCAAAAAGCATACTTTTAAGCGTTTTAGCGTAATTTTTGCTTATTATGGCAATATCTTTATGACAAGTGATTATGCGAAGTAATAATGCAAGAACTTTATTTCCAACAAGTTGCAAACTATATCCTATGACTACTTTGCATAACGATAAACTTGTCATAAAAGAACTTATGAGAAGCTTTACATAACTTCTTCAAATGGATCAAGCAGCATCTCCAAGTCAAACGATTCTGGGGTGAGTCTGAAAATGCGGTACGGATACAGATACATATCGCCATCATCACATACTGCCTCATTGCGATCATCGAACATGACCTCAAGATTGACAGACCCATATTTGAGGTTATGCGTATCCTTGGCAAGTCGGCACTCACCACGGACTGCATCCGAGACCTGTTCCAACCTCTCGAGCAGAAGCAGGATAACAAGCCCGATGGGCAGCTCTCTTTTGAATTTATATACGATTAACATCTATTAAGAGACACTAGTGATATATAATATATATAAATATATAAATAATAAAATCAAATTTAGGTTTTTCATAAGCAAATATCTAACTGCAACAACCGCAACGCCGCAACACAATGGTAGTATGGGCTAAAAATAAACTGTCATTTGTCACAATTGTCACGCACTTCCTTTCTTATATTCTTGACACGTTCGTATAAAAACGTTGTTTTTCGCTCTTTTTCCTGCTTTTTGTGCAAAAGTTGAAAAAAATATTGTACCTTTGCACACTAATTTGAATAAAACTACGTTTTAAAGGATAAATGAACGTTCGAACAGTATCCATCATCTGCCCGCTATTCAATGAAGAGAAGTTCATTGAACGGTGCATTCAGTCGATTCTGGAGCAGGACTACCCGCAAGACAAGCTGGAAGTGCTCTTCATCGACGGCAGGAGTACTGACCATACCGCTGACATTGTCAGGAAATACGCGAAGGACTACCCCTTCATCAAGCTGCTCGACAATCCTGTAGTACTCTATGAGTGCCTTGAACAATATTTCGTCGGTATCACCCTCCACGAATATCACGACCTGTGACGGCTTTGTTTCCTTCTGTTTTACCATAGATTACTGCTGAATGAAGAATTGGTCCATCTTTTCGTGCTCGCTCTCCATGTCGAGCATAAAGTCGAACATGAATTCGCCTATGGTCAGTTCCATATCTCCGGCATATTTATAAAGGTATCTTAGTTTGGCCGGATTGATCTGTGCAAAGTGGGCCAGCCCATCGTTCTGAGGCAGTCCGAAGTACATCTGTTCTGGTTGCAGATAGCGCATTAGATAAGGTGAGTGGCTTGTCAGCAGGATTTTCGTGTCAGAGGCATAATTCCGTAGGGTCAGCAGCAAGTTCTCTATCATACGTGGATGCACCGAGTTCTCAGGTTCTTCCAACATAATCATTGGGATGTTCTGTTTCCTTGCTGCTATGCAGAGGGTAAACAGGAAGATGATGCGCCTGCTTCCGCTCGACAGTTGGAGTATGCTCGTCGGCTGAGTGCAGAACTTCTCCCTGATTCTGAAAGGGCACAAAGGTGCCTGACCCCTTCGTGTCTTAGAAAAAGACGGTTCTTTCTGTGTTCCTCCGCGGCGCCCTCATCACTTGCCGCATACTCTTTTTTCGACAAGAAGCTGCAAGGATTTCGGCGAGAACTACCTCTCACCGAAATAACCTTGCATTATACTGAAACAACCCAGCCTTATTGCGCAACAAGGCTGCGGTTTCATTTGGGTTCATGGAAGAACTGTAGGTAACGAATGAAGTGTGGGAACACCTGAATGGTAATACTACCCGTGCCATGAGAAGCCTCTGGCATGTCGGCAGGATCATAAAATTCCCAGTAATCGCGGTCTGTCTTAATGACTATTTCCATACATTCGCCATTGTGTCCATACTCGGAAACAGTATAGGTTCCTATTTCACGATTGCTGGGATAATTACGGCCAGTATGGCTTGTCCTTATACATTCTCGGCTGTAGGTTCCATCGGCATTGAATATGAATGTGCTCGTCTGGTCATAAAGGTCGCTTTCTGAAACGTTCTGCCAAGTTCCTGTAAGCATGCTGCGCATTTCATTCAGGTCTGCAGGTCCGGCCTCCTGCTTGAAGATGTAGTTCACTTGCTCTCGTTCTTCAAAAGGCACAGAACTGTCGTGGGTAAATCCAAGTGTAATAGTATCCTCACGTGCCTCGTTCGTCAGATTAGGAAGCACAGTATAATAGAACTGCCTCTTGAATCGTCCTGGTGTCTGGTAGTCAGAGCAGGCTGCACTTCTAAGCCAACTCCTTGGAGAAAGTCTTCCCACATATTCATAGTCACCTGGGTCGTATTCAACAAAGGACACAGCACCTTGGCGAGGAACATTTATAACGAAGGTTTTCGCCGGTGATAGGTCAATCTTGTTTTCGCATTCTGCCCTGGCATATCCGGCTTTCAGGTTGGAAAGCTCGATGACCTTGACAACTTTGTCGTCAGGTGAGACCAACTCCAGCACAGGCTTTGCCTCTGCCAGAGCCAGTATGCCTACGCGAACGCTGATTTCTCCCTTGCCCTTGTCGTCAAGTTCGCATTGCCAAAGGTCTTTGTCGCCCAGTACATCAGTATATTCCTTGTAGCGTACGGTGTATCCAGCATAGACAGACTTCGCGTCATCCCCATTCTTTAAACTGCTGTCGTAGAATGACAGAATGGAGCCCTTGTTCAGCTGGTATGCATATGCCTTCATCTCTTCGTTCATACGATCGAAGGCCTTGACCTCGAGTTCTTTCTTGATTCGCTCAACGCAACTGGGCAGGTAATCCCTGTAAATCTCAGCACGAAGATTACCAGAGAGCTCATCTTCCAGAGCCTGGCTCTCGCCACCTGTGAATGACCATGTCGCACCTGTAGCCTCATGGAAGTACGACGCAAACATCGGATCGCGCCAAGGCTTTGTGGTAAATTCCCTCACGTCGTTATCTATGCCCTTGTTTATTTCCTGATTGGTCAGGTGTTTCCATGTATCAAAGTATGGGGCTATCTTATCTACCCATCTCCATCCGTTGTCGCCAAGAAGGTTTCCGCCTTCTTGCTCCATGTAGAGTCTGTAGCCCTTCTGATACATGTCCTTGCGTCCGCTCCAGGCATATTGTCCAAATTTGTTGATAGAGTAATCCATGATGGCCACACCCGCCAAAGAAGCGTACAGACAGCTCGTTGCACATGCAGAAGTCAAGCGATTCAATATCTGAGTGAGACATAGCTTCATGGTGTTGGCAGCCTTCTGCGGATCTTCTCCCTTGAAGTCATTACGACATATCTGATAGACGCTCACAGCCGTACCAACATGCCCCAATACGTCAGAGAACTTTTCAAGGAACGGAATCTCGTAGCCCAACGACTTTATGGTGTTATAACCAATGTCCAAGCCTATTTGCGAAACATCAGAATAGGTGCCAGTAAAAGCCTCCAATGCTGCTGCATCAGGGTCGTCGCTATCGGTCCAAGCCTTCAGGCGTAAAGCCAGCTCCGCATAAGAGACCAGGGGCTTGGCAATACATGCTGCAAGGTCATCCCTGCTCATCAGTTCCAGATAGGCTTTCTTGCCTTTCGGTTTCTTTAGCCAAAAAGCACCATAGCGAGAGAAATGGTTCGTGGAGATAACCAGTTCGCCTGTTGACTCGTCATAATGATTGTCAACAGTTTCCCATTGTCCTGTCTCTGTGTTGTAGAAAGCTCCGAATACGATGTCGCCGTCTTCCGGATTCATATTCATAGGCAGGCGTATGTCTGCAATGCCGCTCAGTTGAGTCTGGCCGCCCGTGAGGTTAAAGTCATAGACGACCATCCCGTCGACACCACATTCCAATATGGCTGGTGGGTTCTCCACCTTGCTGACAGTCAATGTGGTAGGCTCCGTAATGGCGCCGGGGTAGAATTTGACTTCAAAATCTGGTGTTACGAATGTGTTGTGGTTTGGCGTTACCTGAATGGTGTTGGTGTCCCCGGTGCCAGTAGAGCCATTGTATTCACTCCATGAGATGCTCCTTATCTCACGGCTGTCATACTCCTTGCGTGACTCTCCGTTCATCCTTATGATGGTCAGGCCGTCTTGGCATATAAGGTCGTTGACGTTCTCCATCAGATAGGACGCAATACTACCATCGCTTGTTGCCACGTCCATCTGGTATCGCTGGGCTGAAGCTGTGCAGGAAAATGCAAACAGCGCTGCCATGATTGTGATGATCTTCTTCATAGTCATTTTGTGTTAAGTTTGTGGATGTGCTTTATCACTTCCTTACTGCTTTATCTGATACGTAATTTAAAGGCGCCGCCACCACACTTTACTATAAAGAGAGTGCCTGGTGAGGCCGCAGGGAGTTGAAGAGAAACCTTGCCTCTGTCTGCACATGAGGAAAAGAGCATTTTGCCATCAGCTGAATAAACCTTTACGGCCTCACCATTGCCAATGCCGGTAATGCTTACCTGCCGTCCGTCTATGGCCACGTTGAAGTCCTTGTTAGAAACATTGCTGATGCCCGTCTCCGAAAGGGTGATGAAGTCGATGGACTTCACGTCATCTTGATGCAGCAGGATTTCCGCGACGCCATGTGTTTGCTGCATGTTAGATGACGTAATCGAAATGTCACGTATGGTGAGTACGTAATTCTCAAACTCGTTTATGTAGTTGAGAATTGGTTTGGCTGCAAAATGGAACTCATAGCACTCCGCTTCACCAGAAGGCTTTGTCTGGTTGGTCACCACACGTATTCCATTTCGTTCGTCCGCACTAGCAGCAAGCATGGACATGGCCGACAGAAGTGCGACAAAAAACAAGAGTAATAATTTCTTCATAAAGTTAGTAAATTAGCAGGTTGGTAAATGAAATAATATTTTTGTTGTCAAAGTTACAAAAAATATATTAATTATCGGCACGTTTTAATGTTTTTTTCTTTTTTATAAGCAACTTTCACGATTGGCAAAAAAACACAAGAGCAAAAACCCCACCACAAGATGGAGCGACTTATGAATTAAAATGAGGAGGGTGCCTTTGGAGCGTGTTTCGATATTGAAACTCGCTTCATGCGCAGACTTCAATCCATATTATATTTGAGGCTGTGGTAGGCCTGGCTGGATGTATGGACGGTGTCTGAGCTTTTTCGTGTGCGAATTTTAGTACGACAAGAGGGCTGGCAGCTCTCGTAGTATGCCAGTCCTCTCGTCGTTTTTACAGACAACTGGTGGTTCCCAGTGCCGTCAGGGCTGCCGTCAGAATCGACACAATCACCTGAATGACGGTCTTCCACTTTTCCTTTTTCATACGCATTAGATTTTAAGGTTTGTAACTTGAAGTGAGGGCCTCAGCCGTCTGACCTCGGCCCTCAGACTTCGTTTAGTTCACGTCGTTGCCGCCGCCGTTGCTGCCACCGCCGCCTTGATTCTGGCTGCCACCCTGCTCGCCACCCTGCTCGCCGCTCTGTGAACCGCCGCTCTGCGAACCACCGTTACTGCCACCGCCGTTCTCATCCTCCTCCTTCTTGGTGAGGCTCTCGACGTTGATGAACTCGGCCTGCTTCAGGAACTCTCGCGAGCTGATGTTCTGCTCCTGTTCCTGCTCGGGCAGGAAGCGGATGTGCAGACCCTTCACGTCCTTCATGATGCTGAACTTGTCCTTGCTCACTGCGCCGCCCTTCTGGCACTCCAGGGTGGTGTAGAACGTACCCAGCCCCTCGATCTTCACCTTCTTCGAGTTGAGCAGCATCTCCAGCAGGCAGCTGCGGAACTTCTCCATCACGCCGAACACGACGTCGGGGGTGTAAATACTGCCGTGCTCTGCGATGTGGTTCGACAGCTTACGGGTGTTCATACTCTCCAGATACTTTACACGGCCGTACCACTTGCCGTAAGCAGCATTGTGCTCGTTCTGGTTCTGGTACACTTCATAGATAATCTTCGCCATACT
>JAEEGI010009778.1_pt1 | contig 20943 bp, 18 predicted proteins | sample 8958751 | NCBI WGS metagenome assembly JAEEGI01 (sample SAMN16246545, study PRJNA631951) | gut metagenome | biome: gut microbiome; feature: rumen; material: KS-attached | host: Bos | place: Iran: Karaj | collected 2018-10 | reverse complement strand
CTACACACTATTGCTAGTATGCTTCATTATAATATCATGGTCCTGCTTACTTGTCAATAACATGAAAAATGCCCCGACTAGAGAGTCGGGGCGCACAGAACGCGACCAGAGTATGCGTCTCGTTCAGTAATCGTAGAATACCCTTTACAGTATGAGGAAGCCATCCTTGTAAGTAGTAGCTTCATTGCGGATATAGTCGAGTGCGCTCCGAGCGGCCTCCTCATTCTCTTCACCAGTGCCACCAGCAACGGCGACGTAAATAGTGAAGGTCCTGCGACCACGCCAAGGACGGCCTGTGCAGCCAAGCAAACCGACATTGATTGCGACGGCACCTTTGCGATTTGAATCTCCGGGCATAACCTTATCATCTGGCATTGCAGCAGAGGTGTATATATCATCGCTTGTTATTGGCTGACGATGTTCCTTCACGCAAATGGGAATCCAACGCTGGAGCCCAGCAATCATCCCCATAACGATACCGGCGCCGTCTCCGGTAACCTTGCCGTCCTCGCCATAGCAAAGCGTATTACCATCGCCAGTTATCGATGTGATCGACAGTTCCGGGTTCACGTTTTCGGGGGACTCGAACGACCGAGACATCGCCTCGTTTCTAACCGTCATCGCAACGCCGACACCGATGGCGCCATGGGTGATACCCAGCTCCATGCAGGCGTCGCGAACTATCTCGATTATTGATTCGGTCATTAGCGTTCTATTAGTAATGAGCATATTTACCCTCCTAAATATAAAAACTTTACGTGCTTGGGCACGGTTGTATATATTTTATAATAATTAATGTTAAATGTCAATCGTTGCCCCTTTGGCCACCTCTACGTGGTATCATTAGTGTAATATTTGAGTAAAAAATCAGGAGTTCAAAATGTCACGACCACGCAATAAAGCAGATTTATTAAAAGCTGGTGCGGAATATTACGCCAAGCTGATTGAAATGGCGGATGGAATGAGCGAGAAAGAAATGAATACGCCGTTTGATTTCTCAGGCGATCCAAGCAAAAAAGAACGCCATTGGGGCCGCGATAAAAATCTGCGAGATATTTGGGTACATCTATACGAATGGCATCGCATGTTATTAGAATTTGTGGATACGAATTTAAACAAAGGCGGCAATGCGCCGTTCTTGCCGGAGCCTTATACTTGGAAAACTTACGGCGATATGAACGTGGAATATTGGAAGAAACATCAGAAGACGTCGTTAGCTGATGCGCGCAAGATGTTTGAGAAGTCGCATGCAGATGTGATGAAATTGGCAGAAAGTTTGAGCGAAGAACAACTATTCACTAAAGGCATGTATCCTTGGGTAGGCGGCTCAGTTTTGGGGTCGTATTTCGTAAGTTGCTTATCGTCACATTACGATTGGGCGATGAAAAAGTTGAAAGCACATAAGAAGAATTGCGCATAGAATGTATAAAAATCCGCAAACCAATACAGTAGTAGATCATATTAAGAGCGAGTATGGCGCCGAGCCGGAGTTTTTGTGGCCAGAGCGCTATCCAGATTATGCGATTTTTCGCCACAGTCATAATAGTAAATGGTTTGCGTTGATTGGTATTATTTCGAGCAAAAGCTTGGGGATTAAAGAAGACAAAAAAGTAGAGATAATTAATTTGAAATTTGATAAAAATCAGACGTTTGATTTTGCCGAAACAAGCGACCATATCTTCCCGGCTTACCATATGAATAAAAATAACTGGATTACAGTTCTGCTGGACGGAACTTTGCCAGACGAGATGGTTTTTGAATTAATTAAAAAGAGTTATTTATTAACGGACAAATAAAATGGCCAGTACAAAAGAATATAGGGATTATGTATTAGAACAACTATCTTTAGTGTCGGGGATTACTTGTCGGCCGATGATGGGCGAGTTTTTACTATATGCGGACGGCGTGCTGTTTGGCGGAATTTATGATGATAGATTACTAGTGAAGATTACGTCTGGAAATAGTAGTTTTGGCATGAGCGAAGCCCTGCCCTACGAAGGTGCGAAAAAGATGTATTTGGTGGACGAGGTGGACGATAAGGAGAGGTTAAAGGAGATTGTTGGGGTAACGACAAAGGAATTGGGGAAATAGATTCTATTATTCTTAAGCAGTCGTCCATGCAATAGAAAAATCCTATATAATATAAAAAAGGAGTTTTTTGATGTCGGCAACATATGAAGTTAATAATGTTAGCGTCAGTACGCTGTTAGGCTATGTGCAAGACGGAATTATCGCCATACCAGAGATTCAGCGCCCATTCGTATGGGATTCCACTAAAGTGCGTAATTTAATTGATTCTCTTTATCGCGGATATCCCGTAGGATATATCGTTACCTGGAAAAGTCCAGATATTAAATTAAAAGATGGATCTCGCTCTGAAGGAAAGCAAATCCTGATTGACGGTCAGCAACGCATTACCGCCCTAACCGCCGCACTACTCGGACAAGAAGTCCTAAATAGCAATTATAAAAAAGTACGCATAAAAATCGCCTTTAATTTACGCACCGAAGAATTCCAAACTTCAAACCCCGCCATCGAAAAACAAGATGAATGGATTCCAGATATTTCCACGTTCATGAAAGATGGAAACGTAAATATTTGGAAATTCGTTGATGATTACTCAAAAAAGTTTGATATGGATCAGAACGTCGTCAATGAACGCATCAATAAACTCCAACAGATAAAGAATATTTCCATTGGCCGCATCGAGCTTGGTTCCATGTTAGATATTGATACCGTGACGTAAATCTTTATTCGCATAAACTCCGAAGGTGTCGTTCTCTCGCAAGCCGACTTTGCAATGTCTAAAATTAGCGTTAATGAAAAATATGAAGGCAACGATATTCGCAAGACTATTGATTACTTCTGCCATTTCGCTAAAACCCCAGTAGACTACGATAATATCAAAAATAGCGATATCGATTTTAGCTCTAAAGATGTATTCCGTAGGATAGCATGGATTAAAGACAAGGCCGAAGAAATATATTTGCCTAATTATACTGACGTATTGAGAGTTGCTTTTACGTATAAATTCCGTCGCGGAAAGTTGCAAGACTTAGTCAGTCTCCTTTCTGGACGTGATTTCGAAACGCGTGAATACCGTGAAGATATTATCGAAAATAGCTATAAACTACTCCGCGAAGGCGTAGAGAGCTTTATTAATCAGTCTAACTTCGAACGATATATCATGATAATTAAGTCTACTGGCGCTATACATGCGGACTTAATTCGTTCTCAAAACGTGACTAACTTTGGCTATATTCTTTATTTGTTATTGCGTGAAAAGAATATAAAACCTGACATTATCGAAAAGCAAGTTCGTCGTTGGATTGTGATGTCAATTCTAACGCAACGCTATACATCTTCGCCAGAATCACAATTCGATTACGATATACGCCGCCTAAATACCGCCGAAGATATAAATGCATTTATCGACGAAGAAATATCTCAACAACTGAATGATACTTTCTGGTCCAGCATATTAGTGACACGCCTCAATACCTCTGTTGCATCTTCTCCATATTGGAAGACATTCATAATGTCACAAGTAAAGCTGGGAGATCGTGGATTCTTGTCTAAAGAAATTAGCGTAAGGTCGTTGATTGAAAACCGCGGTGATGTGCATCATATATTTCCAAAAGATTATCTCCAGAAAAATGGACATAATAATCGCGGAGAATATAATCAGATTGCAAACTTTGCCATGCTTCAAACCGAAGTTAATATTCAAATAAGCAATCGCGCCCCAATAGACTACATGCGGTCCGTACTCGAACAATGCAATGGAGGCGAGAATGTATATGGCGGAATAAGCGACATGGCTACGCTCAAGAAAAACATGGCAGAAAATTGCATACCGAGTAATTTCTCAACTATGGACGTAAGTAATTACGACGATTTCTTAAAAGCTAGACGCGTTTTGATGGCCAAGAAACTAAAAGAATATTTTGGATCTCTATAAAGACCATCACCGCTTGAACGCATTTTTGTAGGCGGCGATAATACCTTTCCCGTACCTATCTTTTTTGGCTTGGCTGATGGCGACCCTGTCTAGCTCGTTTGGGTCTGAATAATTGTGGTTAAGAATAATTTGAATCTCCCTATCAGTCAAAATGTCGTATTGTGACCTGCCTTCTTTATCGCCTTGATATTTGCGGAAGGACTGAAGGTTACGTTTGAATTTTTGTTGTGACTGTTGAAAGTCATAAGAGTTGACAGGCGATTCTTTCGCTTCGCGCTTCCGTTCTTTTTCTTGAGCTTTGCTTTCTTGGTATTCCTTCTCAGCCTTGAGAAACCCTTCGGCGATAGCGCGCATTTCTTTCTTGGTTGAGAATGGTTCGCGTCCGCCATATGCTTTCAAGTCATTCTTGATAAACGCTGCCAGCTGGTCGGCTCTAACTATATGTTCTTTGTCGTATTTTGAAGCATATTTTAGGTCGATAATGCTTTCGTAATTTGATACGACAACTAATGGCTTATACCAGTTCTTTTCGAATAGGGAACTAAATAACATGGTAGTAACTTTGTTGTTCTTCTTTCGCCAGCGCTGTTTGACAGTTTCCGTATGCCTTTGATTCTGCGAAAACGGCGATTCGTGGCTTCTTTTATATTTTCCATTCTGGGTTATTATAGTTCCGTCTTTTTGAACCTTCCATGTTCCGCTCCAGTTTTTGCTTTCAATAAAGTAGACCCATCCTCTAGTGACTACAACGAAATCTATTTGGGCATCTTCGACGTGTATTCCATGTAGAATATACATGCCAATTCCGGAATGCTCCAATTGGAACAGGACATTCGCTTCGCCTTGTGCTCCTTTTTTGAAACTGGCAAGCTTCTTTTTATTTTCTTCGGTAGGATTTTGTTCCAAATATGCTATTTGTTTCTGAATGCCTTCGTCATTACGCTTAAGTACTTCGGGCGTATGGAAGCCGCCGACTGCTACTTGAACATTATTCAGAAATGAATCCATGAATGCCATATTAGTATTGCCCTACCTTTTGTTTTTTATTTAGTTAGCTCTTGGTACATCTTCATTAATTCGGCGACACATTCTGTCTCGGAATTAAGCTTACCCCAGAATCCATATGCTTCCATGACGGCTTTATCATTGAGCTGGTGGGCCCGGCGTAAATCTGGCGGCATTATTGTGTCGTCGTATAAATCGGCAAGTGAAGAATTTGGATATTTTGCTCTAGCTTCAAGAATTGCCTGCGCTGTTTGTTCGATTTTTGTTTTTTGCCTGTCGGTTGGAGTAGGCCAAGGAAAATTATTATAAACAATGTCTTTAGAATAACGGTAGCGGCTTTCGAGACGTCCGCAGACCGCTCGCATCCACGACATGTGGACATTTGACTCCAGGACACCGAAATGATAAAGTGTTGCGCCGGTGGTGATGTGAACGGAATCGCTGGATAGAGTATCTTTGTCGATATAGCCAATGGGCATATACTTTCTTCGTTCTGATGAAACTCGGGGGATTAGCAGATAGTTGGTTTCTGGCATATTCTCTACATGGAAATGAGTAGGGGTCTGTGCGATTTTTCGTGTTCCTTCACTCTTGCTTGCTAACCTGAAGTTTTTTACATTCTGGACTCGTTGTAAACATAGCGGCATGGAGCGTATTTCGTCTGGCGAAACGTTCCCTAACCACAAACAGTATCTAGTTTTTCGATTAATGAATTCTTCGGCGCCAATCCATTTTCTAAAATAGTCTTTCGATTTTGGTTCCTGTTTTATGAACGCATTCTTTTCTTCTTCAGTAAACAGATAGTTCCCGCCGTCGATTGGTTTGTTGCCGATTCCGATGGTTGGGACTACACAGAGTGGTTTTTGTCTGCTTTCTATGAAGATATTTTGCGCATCTATTAAATATCCGTTGATGTTTTTTGCTTTTTTCGCCTTTGCTTTTTCGTCAAAAATCAGTTTTGTTTTATGCTCGTTCAGGCTAAATCCTATAATTACGCAGTGAACGTGCGCCTTTAGGCTTGCCTCACTATCCCAGCGGAATGTTCTATGTGCAAAATTAATATATATTCTACACTCTTCCATGAGCGGTCGCCAAAGAATGGCAACTTGTTCGCCCTGTGAGATAGAATTTGTTGAGACGAAAGCACATTCAATATTGGTGTTTTGGATATATTTTGCAGCTTTCATATACCAAGCGGCAACATAATCTAGATTGCCGTAGTTTTTTACGCCCTCAAAGATATAATCCATATCGTCGGCTTGTGGTTTTTCTTTCATGCGAGCGCCGATGAACGGCGGGTTTCCCATAATGTAACTAAGCTTCTCGGCCGGAATAACATCACTCCAGTCTACCCTTAGGGCGTTGTTTTCGATTATGTTTGTGTAGGTTTTTAGTGGCAGAAAATCGAGATTTTGGTGCATTATCTCTTCGGTCTTTTTCATCATCTGCGATTCAGCAATCCAGAGTGCCGTCTTAGCGACGGTGACGGCAAAATCGTTTATCTCAATTCCGTAAAACTGACTGATTTGAACCTTAATTGGGTTTAGAAAACCGAATGAAGTTTTACCATCTTGTATGAGCTGAATAGCTTCGTTTTCTAGACGGCGCAAAGACAAATACGTTTCTGTTAAGAAATTACCTGAGCCACATGCTGGGTCAAGGAAAGTTAGACTTGCAAGTTTGTCACGGAATGCCTCAAGCTTCTGATTGCGTGTCGGTATAGTTTTGATAGTTTTGATGTCTTCGTATTCTTTGCATAATCCGTCATAAAACAGAGGGTCAATTACTTTGTGGATGTTTTCAATGCTCGTGTAGTGCATTCCGCCTTTACGACGCGTCTCGGGGTTTAACGTTGATTCGAATACAGCGCCAAAGATGGTTGGGCTGATTTCGCTCCAGTTAAAATCGTCTGATGCTCTGTCTAGAATTAAGTTTCTGATTTCGTCCGTGAAGTGTGGGATCTCGATGTCTTCCCCATCAAATAATCCACCGTTGACGTATGGGAAGCTCGCGAGCTCAGGCTCAAGATAGGGGTCGCGCTCGCTAGGCTCTTGATTGAGCACGTTGAATAATCGTTTTACCGCCTCGCGCATATCTTTTGCTTCATAGTGGGCTAGATAATCGTGGAAAGCGCTTTTTCGGCCAAATAACCCTGCATCTTCAGCGTACAAGCAGAAGACTAAGCGAACGCATAGCTTATTTAAGCTCTTGAGCGTTTCTGGGTCGTCCGGGTTATGATATTGGTCACGAAGTGCATTATAAAACTCACCTACGATTCCGCCAGCTTGAATGGATAGTTCCATTTCCTTTTTGATGTGCTGGCTCCCCGTGTCGACCATGAACTGAAGGCGGTAGTATTCTTTTTGCAAATCTTTTAATTGAATCTTTTCTGGGTCAGAATGTGGCCTGTTTTCGTCGTATATCCATATTTCTTTGAAGTTTGAGGTGATTATGTATTTTGGTTTTTCGCTATAGGGGAGGTTGTTGGCGTATCTACGAGCCTGTTGGTCTGGGCGCAGCCATGCCCCGTCTGATTGCTGTTCAGCTTTTGCTAGGTCGATGTTGCCGCTTTTTTGTTCAATAAGAATTTTGGTTTCAGCGATATGGCCATCAGCGAACTTTTTGCTGTTCTCGAACTGAACGGTCTTTTCGAAGTTAATAAATTGCGAGGGGTTCTCGACGCCATATACCATTCTAAGTAGATCGAACCAGAATGATTGCGTGTCCTTCTTCTCGTCAGAACGGTCTTTCCATTGCTCATAAAAAGCCTTCGCGGCTTCTTTTTGCTCTCTGTCGGTCAGAGTACGAATTGTGCTGTTTATAACACCCTCCTCTTTATGGTGATAACCATATTATATCAGAGATGATTGCCTCAAATAATGAACTTATATCCGTAGCCAATGCTATAATCACTCCATATGCTCATCTTCTTCTATCACATCACTGACCGATTGATTGGGCCCGCGAAAGACGATAAGATTTTTCGCATCGTTATCACCGATGATGAGAAAGATAACGTCACGACTTGGTTTCGTGGCAAAAAGTATAAACATACGCTAGCGATGAAGGATATTGAACATATAATTAAAATCATCAAAGCGGCGCCAGGACTTTTTGATATTCCGAAAGAGCTTGAGCCAAACGATTCTCTCGGTGGCGGCACAATATACGGCTTCACTTTCTGCGATGGCAAGCGCACGAATAGTTTTTATGGGAAAGATATTCTGGATTACGGTCGCCGGCCACGCAAAAATGCCACGCTCGCACTACGCACGGCGCGCGAAATCAAAGAAAAAGTCCTAGAACCCAATAATATTCGCACGATGATTTCGAGCAGACTTCAGCATTGGCCAAAATACCGAAAAGAGTCTGATTTTATACCAGTATGTGGATGCCCGAAATTGCCTAAATAATTAATTGCTTGTGCTTTTTCTATATTAGTCCGTATTTTATGCTTTTATGTACGGGAGTTTAGGTTTCTCCCGTTACGCAAGTAGTTGAGTTCGCCTCGCGGGGGCTTAATGAACAGTATACTAGGCTCTGCTAGAGCTTTCCGAGAAAGGAGTAATAGTGAGCATCCGCATGAAAGTGTGGCATGTGGTAGTTACGCTGGACTTTAGATTAGCAAAGCGTAAAAAATCAACCCGCCGATAAGGCGGGATGATTAAACCCAAAGAGCGTAATCCTAGATAGTCGCTCTATGTAGTATATTATAGCAAAAAGCTATTTGACTTCCGTGAACTTCTCCACCCGCATACGCAGATGGTATTTCTCGCGCAAAGCAGCGATCTCTGCCATCATGGACGTTTTATGATGCACATCAAGTGCGGCCTGGTCCGTCCAGCGATCAATTAGCATCACGGTTTGCGAGTCGTCCATTGGAAAGAAATATTCATAGCGTTCATTGCCCTCCTCTGCACGGACACGGTCCACAATGCCGCTTGATACCATTTCTTCGGCAAACTTTTTGGCGTTATCTCCTTCGCCGGTATAGTAAATATTTACGATGAGACTCATATGAGTATTATGCATTACATTGAACTCGTGCTTTTTCTTGTCTGTGTAGATTATTGTGCTCATTATATAGGGCGATGGAAGACGAAGCGTAAAAAGAATCACCGCTAAGGCGGTGATTCACAACCAATCGGGCATAATCCTAGATAACTGCCCTATATAGATATTATAGCAAACTATCGGTCCAAGTCTTGATTTCTGCGTCAGTAGCATCTTGTGAGAAGCGATGACCTGGTTGCCAATTACCGCCAGTGGCTTTGGCTTTGAGATCGGTATCGCTCGTGCCGAGACCGGAAGAATGTGAAGTACAGAACGGAATGACGGTTTTATCGCCAAAATCTACTTTCTTGACAAAAGAATCTACCACCCAGGACGAACCGCCCCACCAAATTGGATAGCCAATAAAGACCGTGTCGTATTCGTCCCAGTTTGGTACGGTAGTGCTTTTGAGTTCGATGGCTTGTAAGGATTCATCATTGTGCTCACGCGAGACACGCGATTCAGAATCAGTCCAGCTTAAATCATCTTCGGTATAGGCCTGAACTGGTTCGATTTCAAAAATATCCGCGCCGACATTGGCAGCGATTTTGGTAGCAACATTTCTAGTGTGATTTTGTGCTGAGAAATATACCACAATTGCTTTGTCGTCTTTGTTCATAATTGATTCTCCTTGTTGTTTCATTGCGTCTTCTTTCTTAGTGTCGCTGTCTTTATTAAAAACTAAAAAGACCCCTACAGCAATGGCGAGGAGCCCAACGACGACTAAGATTATGGCGATAATCTTTTTATTCATATGGGTATTATACAATATATTGGACTTAAGCTTTTCTCCGCCTTATTCGATATTATATGCTCTACGTGCGGGGAGTAGGTTTCTCCCATTACGCAAGTAGTTGAACCCACCCTCGCGGGGGCTTGATGAACAGCATGCTAGGCTCTGCTAGAGTCTCTGAGAAAGGAGCAATGTGCGGATCCGCATTTCGGTGTGGTACGTGGAAGTTACGTTAGGACTTCGATGGAAGACGAAGCGTAAAAAGAATCACCGCTAGAGCGGTGACTCAAAACCCTCGGGCATAATCCTAGATAGTTGCCCTATATACATATTATAGCAAATTTGGCCTTTTGTAGGTTAAAATAAAAATACAATATCTTTGAAGGAGCATCGCATGGCATTGAAACTCGTTGAGGAGTGGGATAAAGTTTTCCCAAAAAGTGACAAAGTCGAACATAAAAAAGTAACATTTAAAAACCATTTTGGCATCGAGTTGGCGGCCGATATGTATGTTCCGAAAGATGCGAGCGGCAAATTGCCAGCCATTGCAGTTTCTGGGCCTTATGGCGCCGTAAAGGAACAATCTTCTGGGCTTTATGCGCAAGAAATGGCCGAACGTGGTTTTATTGCAATTGCTTTTGATCCATCTTATACTGGCGAATCTGGCGGCGAGCCACGCTATGTGACAAGTTGGGATTTGAACGTAGAAGATTTTCAGGCAGCAGTTGATTTCCTAAGCAACTGCGAAGACGTAGATGCGAATAAAATCTCAATTATTGGCGTGTGCGGATGGGGTGGCGTAGCGCTACAAACCGCCTGCCTAGATACTCGCATTAAAGCTACGGTTTGCTGCACCATGTATGATATGACACGCGTTGCGCGCAATGGTTATTTCGATTCCGAAAACAATGCCGAAGCGCGCCAAAAATCCAAAGAAGCCATCAATGCGCAGCGCACAGAAGATTACAAGAACGGCTCACTAAAGCTAGCCGGCGGCGTAGTAGATCCATTGCCGGCAGATGCGCCACAATTCTTACAAGATTACCATGCATACTACAAGACTGAGCGCGGATATCATGTTCGTAGCCTAAATTCAAATGGCGGCTGGGCGATGACGGGTAATATTTCCCTTGCTAATACAACCGCATTTACAAATTCGAACGAAATTAAAAATGCCGTCATGATAGTACATGGCGAAAAGGCACATTCGCGCTATTTAGGCGAAGATGCTTTTGCGGCAATGACTGATTTTGAATATAAAACGCATAATGCACCTGCGCCATACGAAGGCAATGCCCCGCTTGGTGAGACGATTGTCGGCAATAAGGAATTATTAATCGTTGAAGGCTCTTCACATGTGGATTTTTACGATAATTTCGAAAAGATTCCGTTTGATAAAATCGAGAAGTTTATTCGGGATAATATCTAAGGAGGTATTTGATGAAGAAGGTTTACGAAGAGGAATAAAAATGAGTAACGAAAAAACTTTAGTTGTCTATTTCTCGCGTGCAGACGAGAATTATAGCGTCGGTACCGTAGAGGTTGGCAATACGGAATTATTAGCCAAAGAAATCATCGCAAAAACTGGTGCCGATGAATTTAAGATTGAGCCAAAAGATAAATATCCAGCCGTTTACCAGGAAGCGATTGAGCGCGCAACTGAAGAACGAAAATCCGGTGCGCGCCCAGAATACATTGGCGACGTAGATATTTCGAGCTATGATACGATTTTCTTTGGCTATCCAATTTGGTGGGGCGATATGCCAATGGTCGTTTATAATTTCGTCGAGAAACATGATTGGAACGGCAAAATCGTAATCCCATTTAATACACACGAGGGTTCTGGCAATGCCGGTACTTATGATATCTTAAAATCTAAAATGACCGGCGCGACATTAAAAGGTAATGGTTTTAATATGTCAGGCTCTACGGCACGTACCGACGAAGGAATCAAGGAACTTGACGATTGGCTAGAAAAACTTTGATTCTGCGCCGTATCCAGAATTATTAAACTCATGTTTTTCTTGCCCGCATTAATAATATATGCTTTTTGCGGGAGTTAGGTTCCTCCCATTACGCAAGTAATCAAACTCGCCTCGCGGGGGCTTGATGAACAGTATGCTAGGCTCTGCTAAAGTCTCCGAGAAAGGAGTAATGTGCGGATCCGCATTTCGGTGTGGTACGTGGAAGTTACGTTAGGACTTCGATGGAAGACGAAGCGTAAAAAAGTATCTCGTCACTAGACGAGATACCCAAACCAATTCGGGCATAATCCTAGATAACTGCCCTATATGGATATTATAGCACTCTAGTTATTTAGTCGTAATATCGATTTGGCTGACGCTAAGGCTGTCTTCGTATATATTGATACTGTAGTGATATTCTTTATCGCCATCTTTAATAGTGAATGAAGTTTTATCATAGGCGTGCACGCGAACGAAGATTGTGCTATCCTCTCCGAAATTTGAGCGACACAAAAGACTTCCATAATAAGCTCCATCGTATCAAAACTTTCCGATGCTCGATTCTAGTAAGGAGACTAGAGCTCTGCCCTATTGCTGTCGTACTGGATAAATCTATTATGAGGAGGCAAAAGGATCAGGCTGAGATATTTCAGACACTTCAGTCTGTTTCTTCTTTTTCTTGGCAACAATAATTAATACAACAATTACAGATAATAGAATTGCAGCAAGTGCGCCAACGACAATGGCAATGAACGGACCATTATTATCTTCTTTTTGTGAATCAATCTCGGCCACCTCTTTTGGCTTCGTTTCGGCGCTAGCAATAGATGACATGGTGAGGAAATAAGTATTGGAATCAGTTGCGTCTAGCTCTACTGTTCCATCTCTAACCTCAATTTTTTTGCCAATCTTTTTTAATTCTTTCGGCAAATAGCTATATACATTAACCAGATCGCCGTTCTCGAACTTATCGCCGACATAAAGTCGCAGTTTAGCTCCATCTGGGGGTGTGTGAGTAGATACGATAATGCCATCGGCATAATTAGAAAGCTTCAAGATTTCTTTTCGGTACTCGGAATCAAAAGAAACCGTAGTGTTGAAATCTTTTTGTTTTTCGATTTTTGAGCCATCAATGATCCAGCCGGAAATCAAGCGCTTGCTTTGATTTGAGTAAATCAGCTTGAAAGTCATACCGCTGTCTTTCATTTTGGCAATGTCAGACGAGCTCACCTTAGTATCGCCACCGACAATAATATCCGCATTGTTGATTTTCTTTGCAATAATGTAGTCAAGATCCTCAAGATAGAAGCCATCTTTACGAGTAACCGTTAAGTTAATGTAGTTTTTTGCGCCAGATTCCGAAGTAATTGTAACGACGATAGTATTCTTGCCATCTTTAATATTGTGCTTGCCAGTTCCTGAAACTTTAGCCTTTGCATCGGCGGCAGTCGCTTTAACATTGACCGATTCAATATCGTGCGTAACCTTTAAATTATAATTGTTGTCATTAACTTTCGTCAAAGAATAACCATCAACGGAGATACTACCTAGCTTGTTGTTAGTCGACTTATTGCTAGTTGGTTTTTTGTTGCCACCTGTCGTCGGCTTATTCCCGCCAGTATTGCCTCCGGTGTTGCTGCCTGTATTGCCTCCAGTATTATTGCCTCCAGTATTCGAGCTTGGTTTCTTGGTAACCGTGACGGTGCGCGAACCGGAAAGATAGACCGCATTGCCGTTGCTCGCAGAAGTAACATCACCACTCAAGCTAAGGGTAATCGTGCCAGTGCCAGTAGCCTTGCAAGAAGAAGTAAAGGTCTTATTGGTGTCCTTGGCGTCAGCCGTTGCGTCGGCGGCATTAATCGTACAGCCAGACACGGGCCCACTAGCTGTAACATGGATATTCCACGCCGCAGACGAAGTTATGCTTACGCTGACCGAAAAAGTATCCCCTACATAAACACTGCTCTTACTAACATATATATTCCCAGAAGCCGCGAATGAATTAGCGCCAAGCAAGAAGGCTGCAACTAGGCTTGTTAGAATAATTTGATTTTTTTTCACTTGCTCTCCTTTGGCTAACTTATTTGATTAATTTGGTTCCTAATAGATGTTGACGCACTCTCAACAAATCGGCGGAATTGATTGTGCTGTCGTAATTAATATCTGACGATAGGAAACGGTAGCCCGTTAGAATATTCTGACCAAGCAAATGCTGGCGCACTTTGAGTAAGTCGGCGGAATTGATTTTAGCATCACCATTAATGTCGCCAATTACAACATTGGTATATTCGGCATAAGTGTCTTGTCCTTTTACCATTTTCGTCTTCCCGCCGGTATGAATTAGGCCGTCAATATTATCGATGGCGATGTCTAAATCTTCACTATGTATAATATGAGATTTGAGTTCGTTAACGGTAGTATTGACCATGATTCTACTGATATAATGATTTTTTTCGTCAACTTCGTAATCTTTGATTGTGTAGTACGTAGTAATAGGCTTCTTTTGCCAAACTGCATAGAGATCAGTGTTCTTGGAGAAGCTTACGGTAGCGCCATCCTGGTAGGAGGTACCGTGGCCGTCAGCTTGGGTGTTCCAGCCTTTAAAGATATATCCAGAACGAGTGAAGGTGTTTTGGCGGAGTTGGAAGTTCTCATCTTTGTTAAAGGTTTGGGTGGCCGTAGTGTTAGTATTATCGTTGGCGTGGAAGGTAAGGGTTGCAGAACCGTCGTCGAATAATCTCCGAATTGTCTCAATGTCGTCCGAGGTGCTCGATACATTAATAATGTTTTGATCGGGAGTTTCTAGATAATTGAAGGTAGAATTGGCGTCTTTGTTTGCCCATGAAATGAAATCGTCTTTCTCCCAAACTCGGAAACCATAGCGATAAATGTAAGCCTCATTGTCCATATAGAAAGTGTTGTAGTCGGTACGGATGAAGTTTTGATTAATGAAGAGATTTTGAGTGCCAGGGTGAATGGCATAGACGCGCACCGGATTATATATGAGGTTGTGGTGGTAATACATATCACCCGTGTTTGGCGAATAAGCATAATAAATAATATTGCCAGCCGCATCTTGGTCTGGACGCGCATCATAGCCCCAACCGCGACCTTGGTTAATTGAAATATTATTATAGAATTGATAGTTATTAATACCAGTAGCCTGATCGTCCTCCCAGATTTCAGAATCCTGCGAATTAGCTACAAACACATTGTCGTGAACGAGCACATCTTTACCGGAGCCGGCATCGCCTTGAATCGTGAAGGCAACATCATAAACATTGCGTACGATGTTATTGTAAATGTCGACGTTCTCTGTATCAGTTTGATAAAACTCGATACCGTTACCGTATCTCTCTTCCCAGTCAATATCTAAGTAGCTACCACCAATATCCTCAATGACACAGTCGTGAATTTTGATGTTTTTCGTGCTACCGCCAGAACCCTGGAAAGCATGCGCACCAGTATGAGATAAGCGCAAATTACTAATATCCATCCCTGTATGCAAGATAAAGAGCTTAACGCGGGAAGCAAGCTTGAGACCGCCCAGAGTCTCGTAGGGCTCACTGTCGCTACGAATATAAACGTAGCGTTCATTGTCGCTGTAAAAATCATATAATTCTGTCAGCCTATCAATCGATGGTTGCTTGCGGAAATACTTAGTGCCATTATTATCCTCAATGAAGCCAATATTGAGCGAGTATTCGTCAGTGTATTTGTAACCAGTAAAATTATTATTATTGAGAAAATCGATGCGATAAATGCCATCGCTATATTTTTCCCACTTCTTATTAACATAGCGCGCAGCGCTGATGGTTGGCAGGTCACCTTCGCCGTAACTAGAAATCGTGACTGCGTTGTCGCTAGAATCACTAGTCTGTAAGTCGATGCTACCATAGAAGGTATCGCCGCGCTTAAACAAAATCGTGTCTCCAGAATGAATTTCTTTATTATTTAGATAGTCGATATTAGTAGGATCATTGATGTTTGTGCCAATTCTGCTCGTACCATTTGCCGAAACATAATAGGTTTTTGGCGCTAGCAGTTCTGATTCACGCTTGGCATGCTGTTGGTAGAAATCACGATAGGTCGTAAACTCAATTTTGTCTGAACCTTTAGACTTGATGTAATCAATCATCGCAGAGACTTCGGCAACAGATATTTCTGAAGTGTCGTGGAAATAATACACTATAAACTCGCTATTATTAGCTAAGTTATCGACATCACTCTTCATCCTGGAGGAGTTATCTTTATAGTCACCGAGCCAGCTACGCCAATAGTAATAGAAAGAATTCTTATCCTGACTACCATTATAATAATCGCCGAGTAAATCGGAGTATTTGTATAGTGAGTAGGCCCATTTGGCTGTGAGCGGATTGCCCTTCAGAACATCGCCATTGCCACCGGCCAGGATGATGCCGTCAGTATCAAAACCCATACTGGCTAATTTCTGCTTCTCGCCAACGAAGTAATCATAGATAAAATCGTCATCGTTTGCAGTGTCTTCGCTACGAATTGGCGTCGTGTTGTGGACGAGTATTTCGCCACCAGCGTCCTGAACGCGTTGGGCGACCTGCTGGCGGGTTTCGGTATGATTGGAAGCGATATTGAAAAGAGCGTCAGGAATAGTAGCGAGTGAAAGTGGTACATTTTTTTCGATAAATAAGTCCGCGAATTGGTCCATATCGTAACGTGAATCGTCAAGCACAAATGCGACATAGCTCTTCTCTAAATCACTATATATTACTGGATTATTTTTGACGTTTTGATAGTTGTTATCGAGCGAGTTAAGAATTTCATCCTGCTTAGCCTTAAGCTGAGCAAATTGTTGCGAATTAAGAGTGATTTTTTTCTGAATGCTAACGTCCTGATAATTGTAGTTAGTAATATGCATTCTGGTTGCACCGTTTGGGACAGTAATCTCAACTCCCTCTTTGCTGTTTGTATAGGTGCCACGAAGAGCGCTATCGATGACGTTATTTTGATCATCAAGAAATAGAATAGGCACAGTGCGCGTCCACTGGTCATTGTTTGGACCGGTATAAAGATCGTTGACTCCATAAATGCGGACAAAGAACTGTTCGCCGCCATGAACACTAATATAATCGCTTGGAGCGGTAGCACTATAGTGATGTTCGCTATCAGTAAAGTCTTCGACATACTGGCCATCCTCGGTCCATTGATGACTGGCGGTATACTTAACTGGAATAACATTATAAACAACTGTTTGTGCGCCTTCGGAAGTCAGTAGATAGCGATCCTGTTTATTCTCGTCGTGCTGAACATAAACTTCATCGCCGACATCAATAATAGGGTTGAGGTCATCCGCAAAGCCAAAGTTATTATTGCTAAGAATAACGGCGCCAAAAAAAAGAATGAAAGCCAAGGCGACAACCGGAATAAACCTATAGAAACTAATTCGTCTTCGAAATGCACGTCCCATTAATAAAACATTAGCATAAATGCTGAAATTTTTGGAGTTTTTCACGATAATAATCTCGCCTTTCGTAGAAGCCGACGAAAAAACAGAAATCAAAAAAGAGCCCTAAGGGGCTTCTTCTAATTTCTGTGGTGAGCCGGGTGGGACTCGAACCCACGACACCAAGCTTAAGAGGCTCGTGCTCTAACCAGCTGAGCTACCGGCCCTCACCTACATTTCCAGCATTTATTTAACGCTCAGCTGGTTAGAGCGTGCTAATTTTTGATGAGCTCGCGCATTCGCGCTCGGACAGCAGCTGAGCTACCGGCCCATACTCATTCATCATATTATACCAAAGTTTTGGCTATTTAGCAAGAACTAATCAATAGCTAAAAACTTATGGTAAAATGTAAACATATGAGCACTGATAATACTGGACTAATCAAAGGCAGAAAAAACTATTCCGATTTACTTGCAGTAAACGAGAATGTCGAGATGCTAATACGGCATTGCGAGCAACTTTTCAGAGAGTACAACGAAAAAGCCGATGCAGACGAGGCTAAGAATGGGCGTTTTCGTGTTGATTACCAAGAGTTCACTTTTAAGCGCACATACGGCGCAAGCCTAAAGATTAAGATTTACGATACCATACAGGGATTTATCGATCTCGACTCCTTGGATTCGTACCGAAATGCCGTTGCTACTCATATATTCTCATCGCCAAAATACCTCAGCGTCACGATGGACTTAAGCTTTCGCTCAGGCAAAGGTAACGATCTCGTAGACCACAAACGCATATATGAAGCGCACCTCGAGCACGGTAAAAGCTATTTTGCATACGAATCAAATGAAGAAGACGCATCTTTCAGTCAAGTCTGTCAAGATATCGAGGAAGTATTAAATCAATTTCCTGCCGTACATACAATATTCTCAACAAACGAGTCTTGAAAATGAGTGAAAGCATCGTCAACTCAAATAACAAAATTATTAGTCGCGAAGCGCTGATAGAGATTTTTGAGGCCATGCATAAAGAGCTCGAGGAGTTTAAGAGAATAGCCGCCGAAGAAGAGAAGCAGAACGAGCCACTTAAGTATGAATATCAAAAATGGACATTGCATTATTTTAGTGGAAATCTAAGTTTCACAATTTATTACACAGATAATCACAATGTCTCTTATGACGATTATCATAAATTTATTACAATTTTTAAGAGCCAAAGCTACCTGATTGATCATATTTACGTACAATACTATATGTCGTATCGTAAACAGTACGAGGATGGCACGCGCGATGAGCATTCTAGTAATCGTCTTAGCTTGTCCATTACGGAGGATAAACTAGAAGTCACTGCCGACCTAAGTAGCAAAGACCACTATTTGGAAGATACTTACAATATGATTCTGCAAACGATTTCTTCAGCGCCACCTAAATACGACCACATCATTAAAGCCAAAGAGTTTATCAGCTTTAAAATAGGTCTTCCGTTAGGCTTAATTATTGGCGCCATACTGATTGCAGTCACAGTCTTCGTTCCGCAGATGCGCGATTTTTATCACAAGATGCCCTATCTTCTTCCAGCTTTGCAATTACTAATTGGCGTAGTGACAAGTATTTTTATTGGTTCAATGCGGACTTCGGCGGATTACGCAAAATTGATACCAAAAAAATATGGCGGCTACGATACGAACACGAAGTCTAGTTATTATAACGACGATTTAAAAAAGCTGACCGAAACCAGCGAAGTTATGATTGGGAGCAAGTCCAACAACTTAACCATCCGAAACGGGATTGCGGCCAATGAAAAAAGCGCTACAAAACGAATACCAATTTCGTTGGGAATTACGATAGCTATCTGCCTCATTAGTCTACTCATAGTATTCCTAATGTAGCCCAAAAGGTATTATTTAAATATGCCTTGGGAGATTTTAAAATGGATTGGGTTAATCGTAATTATGCTTTTTGCTGGCACCGCATTTACCGGAGCGCCATTTGTACCCTCTCGGCGCAAGGAACTTGAAATAATCTTCAAAAAACTGTACAAGCTTAGCAAAAATGATTTGTTAGTCGATTTAGGCTCAGGTGACGGCAAAGTCTTGAAAGCGGCAAGCGACTTTGGCGCGCGTGCATTAGGAATAGAATTAAATCCAATCTTAGTGTTATTCTCTAAGCTACGCTTCATTAGTAATCCGCGCATAAAAATAAAAATGAATGATTTCTTTCGGAGCAACTTACCTGCCGAAACGACTGCCGTCTATGTTTTTGGTGATGGGCGCGATATGAAGCGGATTATTGCGAAAGTTGAGGAACAAGCGCAGAAACTAAAACGGCCATTATTCTTAATATCACACGCCTTCGAGGTGCCCGGATATAAACCCGAGAAGACGTGCCGAGCATACTTTTTATACAAGATAGAGCCTAAGTCTAAGTAGTATTTGTTACAATATAGAAAAGGAGTGACTATGAAAATTCAATATTTAGGGCACGCATGTTTTAAACTAATTTCTGGAGACGACAGTTTGATTATTGACCCATATGCGGACGATAGCGTAGACGGTTTCGGGCATTTACGCGAAGAAGCTACCATGGTCATTTATTCCCATAAGCACGCCGATCATTATGGCGTAGATTGTGTAAAGCTAATCGATGGCGACGAATCTAAGTTTAAAGTTGATTTTATTCAGAGTTGGCACGACGACCAAGAAGGTGCATTGCGCGGGCCGAATCTTATTCATGTAATTACTTGCGAGGGTTTGCGCATTGCTCATCTGGGCGATTTGGGCTGTCCGCTAAACGAAGAACAAAAAGAACGACTGACGAATCTGGATGTTTTGATGATCCCAGTAGGTGGTCATTTTACAATTGATGCCGATTTGGCGGCAGGTATTACCAAAAGCTTAGCGCCAAAATGTGCGATTCCGATGCATTATCGCGGCGACGGTTTCGGCTACGATGTTCTTAGTACCGTAGACGAATATACGCGCCATTTCGATAACGTGCACAAAGTGGGCAATATTATTGAAATTAACAATGATATGCCAGAGGTGGCGGTGATGGATTTTAGGGCTTAGCTACTTATAGTCACTTAGCCTGACGGTAAATTTCCAAGCCATCTTTTCGTTGATGATAATAAAAATGCTGGTATTTCGGCTTGCGTAGTAATTAATGGGTTGATGTATTGAATTGTAAACATCAAGCAGTTCATCAAAATCGTCTACTTCCGATACTTTTATGCCAGCTAAATTTGGCGCCGATTTTAAGTCTACGATAATACTATCGTAGCTAGATAATAGTTTTTTGACGTTTAATTCGTATTCTGCGCCAGCCTCCTTAATACGACCAACATAACGCGACGCAAATGCGGCAATTATAGTAATCGCCACAAATAGCAAACCAGCAATGCGACAGGCTATGATTGCGCTATCGGTCATCTTCGGCGTCGATGCTAAAATTTGTTCTTTATTCTTCGCATCCGTATTAATCGAAACCTCCACGGCCTGCTCCGTTAGCGGCACAGATATACTCATTTCGGATTTGAGCGGCATTTTATTACTGAACAAGCTATTCGTTAGGTCGCCAGTAATAACCAAAGACACCTCCAACTTACCCATCGCAGAAAGGCTATAGCTCTTTTTAAAATCGCGTAGGAGATTATTATATACGTCATAGTCAACCTTTACTTCATCCGTAAAAGTCAAACTTCGAGTTTCTCGAATCTCCTTTGCGTCTGACTGAAAGAGCTTAAACTCGCGCGACCAATAGCTTGCACTGCTCTGACTTTTGCTTTCATTAGCGCTGATTGTAGCGATAA